>Ga0209666_1000425_pt1 | contig 32850 bp, 16 predicted proteins | sample SaaInlV_125m_DNA_FD_184679 | JGI IMG/M metagenome (GOLD analysis project Ga0209666, IMG submission 184679) | Marine microbial communities from expanding oxygen minimum zones in the Saanich Inlet - Saanich Inlet SI037_S3LV_10m_DNA (SPAdes)... | ecosystem: Environmental > Aquatic > Marine >...
GAGCGACGAAAACGGCGCCGGCGGACCCGAACGACTCGCGCGAGACGCCGCGACGCCGAGAAGAGGTTGCGTCGTTTTTTGATCGCCTTTGCCTGTCACGCCACGCGCGTCGTCTGGCCTTTTCGTCACGGCGGCGTCCCCGAGGTTCGCGAACCTAAACGCGTCGTCGAAGCGGCGCCACGTCTCGGCGCGCGCGGCGACGACGGCGCGCTCAAACGCGTCGGCGTCGGCGTCGGTCCACGCCGGGAACCTTCTGAGCGCGTCCATGAGTCTCGTCACACCGACGGCGAGCTTCCTATTTTTATCCAACTCCGTTTGTTCGACGTCGGAGGTCTCGTCGTCCTCGAAAAAAAGCTGGACGACACTCGCGGTGCGCTCGTCCATCGTCGCGACGCGGTCGAGCGCGCGCGTCGTTAAATCCAGCGCCGCTTTCGTTTCTCCCGCATCCGTCGCCGTCGCCGCCGTCGCCGCCGACGCGCGGAGCCTCGCGAACGTCTCCTCGGGCATCACGCGCGCGGCGTCCATGAGCGCCGCCAAGCGGTCGTGCTGCGGTTGTGGAAGCGCGTCCCCGAACGCGCGCAGCAGGCCCGCGGCGTCCGCGCGGCCGAGCGCCGTCGCGGAAACGACGGAGGCGACCGCGTCGTTTTTCGATCCATCCGAGGAGGCGAGGTGGACGCCCGCGCGGGTTCCCGCGGCGCCCGCGGCGTCGCGCTCGGCGCGCGCGACGCCGTACGCGGGGGAGGTCACCAGCGCGAGCGCGGCGAAGCCGGCGCACGCGAACGCGAGCGCCACCCCGAGCGCGGTGCGTCGGGTCGTCCGCTGCTGCGCGTTCCAACCGCCAGCCACGCCTCGCGATGCGTCCAGGCGGTCCGCCGCGGGCGCGAGCGGCGGGAGAGGCGCGCCGCCGTACAGAGTGGTCGTCGCCATGACAATCGGACTCCTCGGGCGCCCGCGAGAGAGTCTGCGCGTCACCGCCCGACCCGTGGCCGCGCGCGGTTGTGACCACCCGGGGGATGGATCCGAGGATTTCTTTCTTTTTTTCGGCTCGTGTAACACCTCTCTGATGAACCGTCATTTCAGGGTTTAAATTTCTCACTCGACCTCGAACTGTCGCGCAAAGCTAGCCTGTATTTTTTAAGCGAATGCGAAAGTGGGCCGGCCAGGACTCGGCGCATAGACGCGCGCCGCACGTCGCGCCCGAAGCACGCTCGGGTTCGCTCGACGGCCGCTAGAGCTCGCTTCGCGCCGGGAGCTTCACTCTCTTCCCGGAGCCTGCCATGGGCCGAGGCCGCGACGGCGAGAGCCCTGGCTCGGCGCGAGACGCCCCCGTGGACGTCTTCGCGCAGGCCGAGGCGCTGAACGATCTGTCAAAGACGTACGACGTGGAGATCGACGGCGTCCCCCTCCAGCGCATGTCCACGACGGAGCTCTCCAAGCTCGCGGCGACGCGTGGCTTGCCGCTGAGCCACGCGCGCGGCGAGCTCATCGCCGTCATCGCGCGGGACGAGCTCGCGTCGCGCGAAAAGAATGAGAAATCTCATCTCGAGACGCGCGACGGGCGCGAGCGTTCCTCCCCCTCGGCGCCGAACGCCTCGACCCCCGCGTTGACGAACGTCGCGGAGACGTACGAAAACCTCAACGTTTCGGACGAGGAGGACGACGCGTCGGAGCAGGCGGCGCCCGAGTCGTACCTCGTCGGCGCCGCGTCCGTGGTGTGGGAGGGCGAGTTGTACACCTACGGCGGACTCACCCCCGAGGGCGAGTTCCTCACCGCGCTCAAGCGTTGGTCCGGCAGAGGCTCCAACTCGGAGGTGGCGGCGAGCGCCGCGGACGCGGCTGTCGGCACGCCGCCCGGCCGGTACGGGCACAGCGCCGTGATCGTGGACGACGCGCTGTACGTGTTCGGCGGGCAAGGCCAGTTCGGGTGCCTGGACGATCTCTGGCGCTTCGATTTCGTCGAGTGCGAGTGGCGCCGGGTCGCCGCGACGGGCGCGCCCCCCGCGCCGCGCACGAACCACTGCGCGTGCGTCTCCGACGACGTCATGTTCGTCTTCGGTGGAAGGGACGTGCAGCCGGGGAAGGACGTGGTGACGTTCGATGACCTCTACGGCTTCGACCTCGAAGCCGGCGAGTGGCTGGCGATCGAGACGCGCTGGCGAAAGCCCGCGGGCGGCGACGGGTGCGCCATGACAAGCGCCAACGGCGTTTTGTACGTGCTGTCTCCCTCGGAGACGTGCACGGAGATGTTAGTGTGGTGCTTACAACTCGGCGCCAAGAACGCACTGCGATGGACGCAGGTGCCGCGCTCGGGGAACGTGCCGACGCCGCGCGTCGACTACGCGACGGCGACGTACGGGCACAACTGGATCGTGCACGGCGGACGCGTGCTGCTGCGGGACGGCGCGCTCGGGGACACGTACGCGTTCCACTTCCCCACCGCGGAGTGGGCTCGGTTCGACCGGGAGAGCGACACGGACCCTCGGTTCGGGCACTGCGGCAGCGCGGTGGACGGCGCGCTGGTGCTGCTGCACGGCACGCGCGACCCGCACGCGGCGGCGTACATGCGCGACGACGACGACGCCGAGGCGGCGAAGGACACCGGCGAGTGCATCGCGGTGGACCTGAGTTCGTACCTGGTGTTCCCCGAGTTTGGCGCGGAGAAGGACGAGGAGGATGCGTTCGACGCGCACAGGCACGGGCACCTCAGCACGGTGGAGGAGCGCGCGGCGGCGGCGAGCGCCGCGCCCGGCGACGGCGCGCGCGCGGAGGGCGACGGGGAGGACGCGAAGAGGGAGACGGATCCCGAACTCGCCGCGTTTGAGCGCGAGGGATTCCCCAAGATGAACGCCAAGCTGCTCGGCAAGCTCAACGCGCGGGGGCTGGGGCAGAAGGGCGGCCTGATGGGCGGGTCGCTGCACGTGCCCCGCAAGGGCAGCCACGCGCCCGGGGACGTCGAGCTGGTCAGCGGCGCGGGCCGCGTCAAGCTGCACGCGCACGCCGACGTGCTGGCGGCGGCGAGCCCGGGTTTGAAACGGTTGATGGAACAAAGGCCGGTGGCGGCGGCGCTGTCGCGTCGCGAGGACCTGGTGGACCGCGCGTGCAAGGCGTTCGGCGGCCGGAGCGCCGTGCTCGGGCAGCTCCTCGGCGTCGTCGTGCACCTCATTCACGTCATCGCGGTTTTGTTCACGTTCGCGTTCAAACGCGCCGTGGAGACGGGCGGCGGGAAGAAAAAAATCACGCTGGTGTTCCCGGCGAGCGTCTCGACGGCGACGCTGGTGGCGATGCTGCGTTGGATGTACCGCATCCCGCTGCACCCGCCTTTGTCGTCGCTGGTGGAGTTGCACGACGCCGCGACGCGGTACGAGGTGAAGGGCCTCGCGGCGTACTGCGAGCAGAGGCTGCTGCAGGAGATGCGCGCGGAGGTGGCGGCGGGAGCGGCGCGCATCGCCAAGGAGAGGCACATCAGCGGGTTGTGGAAAGTCGCGACGCGATGCGCGCGGCGGGACTGGTCGGCGGTTGCGGCGTCGCCGCAAATGACGTCGCTCTCCGTGGCGTACCCGAACGTCGCGAAAGAGTTCGCGCTCGCCGTGCACGACACCATCAAGGTACAGGAGCGGTAATGTGATCGCGTTGTAAATGGTATAGGTATACTCTTGATGACGAAGATAATAGAGTCTACAGAGGTGGTGGTACAGATAAACTACGTAACAAACAGACTACACCCGAAGACACGCGCGTAGAGAACGCGCGGGTTCGGTATTTTACCACGCGACGTCGCCCAAGCCTGCTTCGGCGCACCGCGCCGCGAACAAACGCCACGCTTCTTCGCCACGCCGCGCCGACTCGACAGACTCGTTCCTCGCGTCCTCGCGCGCGGAGGCCGCGCGCTCGAGGAGCTCGCGCCACCTCGAGGCGACGTGTTTCATCTTCGCGGAGAGATTCGCGAAGGGCGAGAGCGGATCACCCGGATCCCCCTCCACACCACACGAGCCGTCGCCTTCGTCGCAAACGCGCGTTTCCTTCGCGTCTTTCGCTCCGAGTCTCCGCCATAAAACGTCGAACGCGTTGAAGGCGCGTTCGCGCGCGTCCGCGGCGGCGCGCTCGGCGTTCGCCCGCGCCGAACGCGACGCCTCCGTCGCAAACGCGTCGTCGCCGTCGGAACGGTCCGCCGAGAGGAAGACGGCGTCGGAGCTTCTAAGAATCTCCGACAAGCTTCCGACGAGCTTGGTGGACGGCGCGAGCGCGTCCGACCACGGCGGCGCGAGCGTCGCCAAAACGGCTTCCAAAGACGGGCGAAGGAGCATCGCGCGCGTCGGCTCCGCCGTGCCCAGCAGCTCGGACGCGGCGCTCGCGGATGCGGACACGCTGTGCGCATCTTCATAAGACTCTTTGTCCGCGCACGCCTCCGCGACGGCGGACCGCCACCGCCCGATCAGGCACAGCAGGTGCGCGCACAAAAAAAACGAGGTTTTCTCCGCGTTTGGAAAACGCGTTCCGCGACGACTCTTTCTTTTGTCATTCGCGCGAAAGCCGGCTTCTTCTTCGTTCCTCTTCAGCTCCGAGAAGAGCGCCGCTACGGCGAAGTGGGGCGCGGACGCACCGCGACGCGAGTCATGACGCGACCGGCCTCCCTGGAGGTACGGCGCGAGCACGCGGTGCGTCGTGGCGAGACACCGGCTGTGCTCTGACGCCTCCGCGTCTTTTTTGTCCGGCGTTTTTTGTCCGACGAACGCGTACCCCAGCGCGTCCGCGGCGGAGACGCCGCCCGCGCCGACGCCGTCCGCCGCGGCGGCGGCTTCCGCGCACGCCGCCGAAACCAAAGGGTGGTCGGTGAACGCACGGACGGACGTTTGTTTTTCTGTCGATTTCTCCGCGTCGGAATCGGAATCGGAAGATGTTCCGGAATTCGTCATCGTCGGATTCCGCGTCGCGGCGCGCAGGCTTCGCAGCGCGACGCGAAGCGCGGCGGCGGCGACGGCGCTTGGGAGAGGCGTCGTATTTGACGACTCGGAGGACGCCAAGAGCGCGTCCACCAGCGTGCGCGCCGAGCGAAGCAAACAGAGACGCGCGTCGTGAGCGTCTTCTTCTTCTTCTTCTTCTTCTTCTTCTTTTTCGGACGACGACGACGAGGAACTCGACGAGGAACTCGTCCGCTCTGAAACAGACGGCTCCTCGAGCGTTGAGTCGATGACGAAAAGCGTCGCGCGCGCGTGCGTGAGGAGCGTCGCGCGCGATGAGCTGCTCGCCTCCGCTTTGGACGCCGCGACGCCGTTCGTCACACCGTCTGTCGTTGAAAAAAAAGAGGAAGCGCTTTTGTTCGAAAACGAAAACTCAGCATCCGACCCGAGACTGGAGACGCGAGAACTGACGGACTCCCGGCGTATCCGCGCGCGCGCGGTCTCGGCGTCCGCCGCGCTCGTCCACGCCCCGACGACGGGAGCCGCGTCTTCGGGATCGGGTTTTGCCGCGCGCAACGCCGACGCCGCGAACGCGGCGTGCGCGCCGAGCGCGCGCTCGAGGGCACGCTTCGCAGCGCGAGCTAAACGAGCGTCGAGAGCGTCGCCGCTCTCGACGCTCTCGCCGCTCTCGACGTCGCGAACGGCCTTTGCGTGATGAAAATGTTCTCCGAACGCGCGCGCCGCCGACTCGACGCGTCGCCACCCGCCGGCTTTGTGACAGGCGCGACGAAGCGCCGCGTCCAGCGCGTCCAGGCCCACCTTCGCCGCCGCGCGAGCCGCGTCTCTTTGTGTCGCGTCCGCGCTCGCGTCCGCCGCGTCGGCGGACTCGCGCACGACGCACGCGACGAGCCACGTCGGCCACTCGGGGACAGACGCGAGGCGCGTCGCAGTCGAAACGTCGTCGGACAAAAAAAGCGCGCGCGCGTCGTCGAGCGCGCGCCTCCTCGTCGCCGCCGAGGCGTTTTGGAGCGCCTCCAGCGCGGCGCCCAGCGCGCCGTCCTCGGGCGCGCTCAGGCACGCCGACCACGCCTCTGTGGTGAGAAGCGTTTTCGGCGCGAGCCGGAACGCGTGGCGCGTGGCGCGCTCGGCGAGCGCCGCGTCCAGGAACGACGTCCCGCGCGTCGCGAAAGAAGTCGAGTCGCCGCGAATCGCGCTCGCGAGCTCGCCGCCGCGTGCGAGCGCGAGAAGAACGCGCGCGCACGTCGCCGCCAGTTCCCCCGCGCCGACTCGAGCGTCATTTTTCTGCTCATCTCCCTCAGTAACGACATCGTGCTTTCCTTCGTAGCGCAGCGCCAGCGCCCGGAGCATGCCGGCGCAGGCGTCGGCGCCGCCGGCGCGCACGAAGGCGCGCCGCGCCGACGCGCCGGTGGCGCCCGGCGACTCGGCAACCTCCAGCGCCGCCGCCAGCGCGCGCGCCGCGACCCGCGGGTCCTCGCAGTCGCCCGCGAACGCCACCACGGCCGACAACGCTTCCTGCGCGTTCGCGTCCGAGCGGAGCAGCGCCGAGACGGGCGGCACGAGCGCGTCCAGGAGCACGCCGCGCGCGTCCGCGAGCGATGCCTTTTTCGCGGCGGACGGCGGGGACGGCGACGTCGCGCTCTCTACGCTGTCTTTCATCAAAGGCGCGCGGACGCCGAACGAGGCGTTTTCCATACAGGGGGGTCCCGGGGGGGCGCCCTCGACCCCGGCGCGGAGGCTCGAAGGGACTGTCGCGCGCCCCGAATTGGGAAACGCGCCGCCCGGCTCGCCCCCGGGGGCGCCCCCGGGGGCGCCGGCGCAACCGGGGGTCTTTGCGGGAAAAAAAACACAGACTGGAAAAAGGACGCGGGTCACCGCGGCTTCCAGGAGGCGCGTCGCGCCCCCCGCTTCGCGCAGCGCCGCGCCTCCCTCGGCGTGCGCCATCGCGTGCGTGACGCGGAGCACTCTGAGGAGCGCGAACTGGCCCACGCCCTGTTTCGACGCATCTTCCAAAGTTCGAACCTCGTCATCCGCGCCGCCGGTCCACGCGTCCAACGACGCGAAGAAACTCGCGCACAGGCTCTTACGCAGCGCCGATTGACTCGGCGCGCGCTCGGCGACCAAAACCTCAACCGCCTCCACCGCAGACGCTTCCTCGGCGTCGAGACGTCTCTCGATGTGTTCGCTTTCGTTTTCGGTTCCGGAATACTCCTCGTGATACGAAACAGCGTCTGCGTCTCGACGAACGTCTCGAAGCGCCCGTAACGCGCGCGGTAACGCCCTATGCAGCAGCGACGCGAACGACGCCGCCTCCAGCGCGGCGACGGCGGATTTTCGCGTCGACGCGTCGCCCGCCAGACACGACGCGATAGATCGTAGCGTCGGTTCCAAGGAAGACGCGAGAGTCAGGGAGTCGTCGTCTTTGTTGTCTTTTTCAGCGCACATCAGCGAGAGAAGCGCCGCCGCGCCGAGGGGCGACGCGCGTTCGAGCGCGTCTCGGATGGGCACCCGAGCCACAGCTTTGGAGCCAGACCCGAGGAGCGACCCGCGGCGGTCGCTCCGGGTGCCGCCCGCGCCCAGAGGGGAGAGGTCGGGAACCGCGACGGGTTTCGTACCAGCGGCGTCCCCGTCGCCCGCGACCGCCGTCGCCGGGTGAAGCACCTGGAGCAGTTTCGGGGCGAGCGACGCGTCCAGCCGCGCGTTCGCCGCGTCGACGCCATCTTCCGGGCTTCCGTCGCGCGTTGTATAGTCAGGCGCGTACGTACCTCCCCTCCGCGCGAGCTCCGCCATCGCGGAAACGCCGACGGCTTCGCGGAACACGTACACCGGCCCCAGCGACGCGAAGAGCGCGCATTGCCTCCGTCTTCTCTGCATGCCCGCCATCGCCGCCGGCGGGTTCGTGCCGACGCAGCAGAACCCCAGCGGCCCAGAGACTGGCGGAACGCGGAAGCGGTGCGACTCCGCCACCGCGCCGTCCAGGTACAGACGCACCTCGCCGTGCGGAGACGTTTTGGATGTTTTATTGGAAGACGTCGCGTCGTCGCGACGGCTTTTCTCGTCCGCGGGCGGGTCGTACTCCACCGCGACGCAGATCCATTTTTTTAGTGAGAACGGGGTCGTGAACGGCATGGCACACCGTGCGCCGTCCGCGCCCGTCGCCTCGACCACCAGGTACGACCCGTGGAAGTACGCCTCGACACCCTGCGCGCCGAAATTTTTGTCCGACGCCTCCGTGCTCAGGAAGCTGAACAGACGAGGCATGTGTTCCTGTTTGTCCCCGCCCACCGCCGCCGCCGCCGCCGCCGCCGCCGCCGCGGGGGACGCGCGGTGCGCGTCGCTTCCGCGCGACGACGCCGCGCATATCGACGCCATCGCGGCGGTCGCCGCGGCGGCGTCCTCCGCCGCTGGAGACGCGCGGAAACTCTCGACGTATAACCACGTGCATACCGCGAACCCTCGTTTGAACGGCCACTCGGAGCGAGTGGGTCCCGAAGAAAACGCGTTCGCGCCGAACGCGGCGCGCGTCAGCAAAGACGCTTTTGGTCGTGGGTCGGGATCTCCATGAAGCGAATTTCCTCCAAACGCGACAGCCGTCGCCAGCCGGCGAAAGAACGACGCGCCGCCTCCCGTCATATGCGCGTCGGACGCTTCGTCAGACGTTCCGTTCGCCGCTCCGTCGTCCGTTTTAAAACTTTTCGTTCGCGCGTTTGATCCGACGGATCCGTCCCCCCCCCCGACGGCGCCCAGCAGCCCGCTGCCCTCGCCGTCGAGCTGGAACGTCGCCGCCGGGCCGAGGCTCTTGGTGTGCTCCAGCGCCTCCGCCAGCGCCGCGACGAGCGCGCCGCGCGCGAACCCGGAGGCGCCGCGCGCCATCGCCAGGTACGACCGCAAATGCGCCGGCAAAACGGTTTGCGCGACGACGTGCGCGACGCACGTTTGCGCTAGACGCGCGACGATTTTCGTCCTCCGCGACTGTTTGCCCATACGACTGTTCGTCTCCGCGTCGCGCGCCGCGGAGAGCAGGAAGCGCGCGAGCGGCGGAAACGCGCCGGCGCGCGACGCCTCCAGGCAGTTCCCCAGGCGCGCGCGGAACGCGAGCCGCAGAGCGAGAAGCACGCGTTCGCGAGGACCGCGACGAGAGACTCGAGTCTCGGAGGCGGACCCGTCAAACGCCTCGTCGTCCTCGTCCTCGTCGTCCGGCGGCATGGCGTCCAGGAGCTGCGCGGCGAGCAGCGCGGCGCGCGGGTTGGCGGTAGCCTCCGGAGCGCTCAAGTCGACAAGCAAATCCTCCTCGAAGTCGAGACGGAAGTCGAGACGAGAACCGGGACGAACGCGCGTTTCCGCGTCCAGCAGCCGCGCGCGCGACGCTTCCGCGAGACCCGGTAAGATTTGCTTGACAAGCGCCGCCGCCGTCGCCTCGGCCATGGCTCGCGCGGCGTGTCGGTCGCAACACGCCGCGCCCGGAACGTTTTTGCCGGACGCCATCGCCATCGCCTCGCGGAGCGTCTGCGCGGCGGCGCCGATGCCGCGCGCGCACGCCGCGGAGACCAACGCGTCGACCTCTTCGGCGACATCCGCCGCCTCCGGGTCCGCGTCGTCGTCGCCACGCGTTTCCGTCTCGACAGATTCGTCCGCCGCGGACGAACGTCTCGTCGCCGACGGTGCCGTCCCGAACGCGACGGTTCGCGGGTCCTCCGATCCAGACGCGCTCATGGCCCTCTCGGCTCGACTCGGACGGCGCGCGTCGGGTCGGTCCTCCTCCTCCGTCTCGCGCCGCGAGGGCGCTTCGCCCGGATCTGCGTTTTTTTGTGGCACACGTTTCATTCCACCCGATGACGCGACGCCGCGCGCTCCAGGCGCGCGCGGGGGTCTGCCCCCGGTCGAGACGGCGTCTCCGCCCATCGGACCGCGCTCGGCGCTTTCGCTCGGTCTCGCCGCATCGTCCCGTTCGTCGTCGTCCTGCTCGAAGAAGTCGCGGGGACGAGGCCTGTCGCCCTCCCGCGCGTCCAGGCTCACTCTCGGACTCGCCGAGGGCGAAAGCGAGGCCGCTCGCACCAACCTCTCGGCGGCGTCCGCGGTGGGAGACCGCGGCGAGGAGACCGCATCCGAAGGGTCGCCCTCCGAAGGGTCGCCCCACGCGTCCCTGTCGCGGGGAGGGGACGACATCCTCTGCGGCGCCCACCGCCGCTCGGGCGCCCGAACCAATGCGGCGTCGAAAAAGCGTACCAAGTTTTGTGCTTCGTCAGACGAAAGTACCGAGAAAAGGCTCCGCAGCTCACAACGTCCCCGCACCGCGCCACTCCATGGCGCCCGCGCGCAACGAGCCGTGCTCGTGCGGCAGCGGCAAGAAGTACAAGAAATGCTGCGCCGTGCAGGATACGACCTTCATGGAGGAGTGGAAACGGGAGGACATGCGACCACCCGAGCGGGAACCCACGGACTTTGAGAGAGCGATGGCTGCTCACGCGTGGGTTCTCTTTGTCAACCCAGAGCGTAGACTACAAGTACACAACGACCCGCTCGAGAAGGGATTTCAGTTGGATTTCCTCAGCAAGTTGACAAGACCCATCGCCGATGAGGACGTGTATTGGGCGCGGGATGTCGAACGCGCGCGCGTGCACTCGCGGTTCATCGCATCTTTCCATCTCAGGTGCAGCGACGAGTACGACGTCACGGGCGACTTGATTGGCACATACGCCGACCTCGATCGCGATAACCCGCACGAGTCCGGCGATTGGAGCTCGCCCTTGATGCGTGTCTTCACAAAGTATCTCGAGGAAGCCAGAGACAGGGACGTGCTGCCGACAGGCTGGTGGCCGCCAATCGACGACCCAGGCGTGCTTTACGAATTTTGCCACAGAAGCTTCAGAAACAGAACAGAGCCCGACGTGGTCGAGAAGATGATGCTCCGTGAGCTCGCGGCGGACGTGTTGGGCACCAGCGTCGAACCGGTGGTGGGGGGCAGCTGGTTCGACGAATCGGAAACCGACGAGTCCGAGTATGTCAGCGACGAGGACGAGTCCGAGTACGAGTCCGAGTACGACGAGAGCGAAGACGACCGCGTAAAAGACGCGGGCGAGGAGTCGCGAGTAAACGAGTCGGACCCGAAAACGAAAACGTGCGAAACGTGCGGCGCGTCGGAATGGAAACACGACACCGGCGGCAAGCGTTCGTGTTTCCAGTGCACGGGGTGCAAGCTGGTGCGGTATTGCTCGAAGGAGTGCCAAACCGCAGACTGGGCGAATCACAAAGCGAGGTGCAAGGAAGCGCGAGCGAGTCTAAAGGCGAAATAAACGTACAACGTAGACTCGTGTCGACGCGTGAACAACTTCGACTTTTTTTTCGAGCGCTCGTCGCCGGTCCGAGGCTCGCTCGCGCGTCAGGCAGGTCGTAACTACAACACCCCGCGCGGTGAAGGCGATGGGCGGGTTGCACCCCACGTCCGTCTCGGCGGCGGTCGCGGGAGGCGTGGCGATGGGGACGCTGCACGTGGTCACCGGCGCGGACCACATCTCGGCGGTGGCGTCGCTGGCGGTGGGCAACTCCCCGTCGCGCGCGTTCGCGCTCGGCGCGCGCTGGGGTGCGGGCCACAGCGTGGGCTTGCTGTGCGTGTTCCTCTTCCTGCTGGCGCTGCGCGTGGAGACGGACGAGACGTTCATGCGCGTCGCGTCGCGGTGGATGGGGCTGGGCGTCGGCGCGTTCATGGTCGCGCTCGGGGTCTACGGCGTGCTCGAGGTGGACCAGCGGCTGAGGGACGCCGAGCGGGACGGGGACGCTCTTCCGGATGCGGATGAGGAACGCGCTCGGCTCGTGACGTCGTCGAAAAAAAACGACGACGAGGACGCGACCGTGTCCGACGACGAGAAGACGAAACGCCGCAGCATGAACGCCTCGAGTGATCACTCAAAAGACGGACGGAAACCGTCCTCGTTCCTCACCGGATCGCTCGCGGTCCTCGCGGGCGTCGTGCACGGCGCCGCCGGCCCGGGCGCCGTACTCGGCGTTTTACCGGCGATGGCGCTGCGCGACGAACCGCTCGTCATCGGGTACTTTTGCGGATTCATCGTCGCCACCGTCCTCGCTATGGGTTTATTCGCCGCGGGCTGGGGCGCGGGAACGCGCGCGCTCGGCGAAAGAGGCGGTGAGCGCGTGAAACGGGGCCTCGCGATGTGCTCATCGGTGCTCTGCGTCGTGGTGGGGATCGCGTGGGCCGCGTTTTCGGTGACGGGCGTCCGGATGGATTAGATGAGATTTAGATTAGTCTACATGTAGAGTTAGAAGGGACGAGAAGGACGAGTCGACGCGCGCGCGATACCGGCCGTACGGCGTCCGCTTTTCTTTCCTCGCTCCTCCTCCCGTCTGCATCATCACTCGTAGTACAGTCCGAACACCATCCCGACGCAGAACACGCTGGAGTTCTCGTAGAAGTCCGAGGCGAAGTTGTCCGTGGCGGTGTCCCACAGGCACCGCGACGCCAGCCGCAGCGCCTGGCCGGTTTTCTCGCCAACCGTCACCTGCACGACGAGCTTGTACCGCTCGTACCCGAGACGCTTCACGCGCTCCTTGACCGTGTCCGCCAGCTCCTTCGCGATCTGCGCGCTCTTCAGCGGGTCGTACGTAGAGCCCTCTAAACGCTCATTGATGGTGTCCGTCAGGATTTTCTGAACCGGGCCGCGCATGAACTTGTACCCCTGCGCGGCGTTTGGATCGCGGGACGAACGCGTTGGAGCGGATGCGTCAGACGACGGATGCGTGAGAAACGCGCACGCGCAGAGGTGGTTCGTTCGTTCCAAAAATGGGACGAAGGTGGATGGCATCCTGAGACAGCGGGCTCGAGTCGATCGAGGTTCCGAGCCGGGTTCGCCGCGCGCGCGTTGAGTAAGATGGACGCACCTCCCCGAACTCCTCGGGTTTCTGCATGTACGTGTTCTCGAACGTCACGTTGTCGCCCACGGGCATGACGGGGTCTTCGTCGCCCATCGCGCTCGCCTTATTCCCCTTTGGTGATTCGCGCGGAACTCCTCGGGCCTGCCGGGACGGAGACGGCCGCGGGCGGGGCGCCGGACCTCGGTCGGCGGCTCGGGGCGAACCTCGGAGCGCGGGACACGCGCGGAGGGGTACGCGGCGACGCGCGCGCGGGAGTGCGGGCGCCGGGGGGAGAGCGCCGAGGCGTCAAGCTCCTCCGGATTCTTCTGAGACCACTCCCAGACTCGAATACGCGGTCAAACGGGGGTTCGTTTATGGGAATTCAGGCTCACAGGCTGCGCTGAAGGCAACGGTACGAATAAACGACATAACGCGAGCCTCCAGGCGCACTCGACCCACGCGCGGTGAAGCGCGCGTCTCCCCCTCGGACCGGAGCGGCGCTGCGCGACCCGTCGGCATGTCCGCGCTCGGCATCGCGGGCTCGCTCGCCGGCACGGCGGTGAAGACCGCCGTCAACCGGAGCATCAACCAGTACCAGGAGCGGAGACTCGACCAGCAGAGCAAAGTCGACTGGTGCGTGCGCGCGATCCCTGACCGGCGGTGGGGGCCACCGCTCGGCACGCGCGGGTCACGCGCGCTCACGACCACCACCGCAGGCGGCGTGAGCGTTTTCCGGCGACACGCCGACGCGAGCGCGACGACGAACCCGCGCCGAGCCCCCGCGGGCGTCCTCCCGCCCGCGCGACGATTTTCCCGCAAATGCGCGAAGAAAGCGCTCCGACCCTCTCACGAAGCGCATCATCATGGTTTTGACATCATCGGTTTCCGCGTCGTCGCTCGCCTTTCCCGTTCCAAACTCTTTCCTTTCCTCCCTTTTTGTCGCAGGGAGGACTACAACTACCCCCCCTACCTGAACGTGCTGCACTACAACAGCGACGACATCGAAAACGTCTCGGCGCGCGCCGCCGTGCGGCTGGCGCACGTCTCGTACCTGTACACGCTCTCTTTGTTTCTGTTGAACTTTTTAGGGACGATCATCTTAGCCGGCGGCGGCGCGGTGGACGCGGTGAACGTGGTGTACACGTTGTTCAACGTCATAATCTACGCCATCGTCGGCATGTACGCCTTCTACTGCGGGTACAAAGGCATGGCGACGAGAAACGGCCGTCTGACGGACTACTACGTCTGGCTGCAGAGCTTTTTTTGCATGTTTCAGCTCATCGCGTCCTCCGTCAACGGCGCCAACTATTACGGCTGGAGCAACGCGGCGCGCGCGCGGCGGTCCGAGAAGATGTCCGACTTTTTCCTGGGGTGGACCTTCTTCGAGAGCACGATGTGGACGCTCGGGTACCTGCTGGGCGCGGCGGCGCTGTACCGGGTGGTGACGACGCGGAAAGACGCGATGCGGTCGCAGGGGGCGTCGGGGTACGGGTTGCGAGTGTGAGAAGACGCGGGAAGCGCGGAGAAGACGCGAGGGGCGAATTGGGGTCGAGAGTCTCTTTGTCGCGATTCCGATGACGTGTTAAAAAAAGAAAGGAAACGCGTTTCTCGTGTGCTTCATCGTCCACGCGTCGCGTGATCCGTCTCCGCTCGTACGCGCGCGGAGACGGACGACCGAAGTACGGTCGTCCGCGACGCGAACGGTTCCGGCGACGACGATGAGTCAGTCGACTGACTCATCAATGCCTCCCTCCGCGCCCGCCTCGCCCGCCGCGCCCTCCGCCGTCGCGCCCGCCTCTGCCGCCTCGGCCGCCGAACCCGTCCCCGCGCCCGCCCCTGCCTCCGTCTCTGCCCCCGCGCCCGCGTCCCCGCCCGCCCATAGGCCTCTGCTGCTGCTTCTTGAGGTTCTCCTCCTCGACGAGGCCGATCACCTCATCCGGGACGCAGATGTACTTGATGGTGTTCCCGCGCACGTAGCAGTTGGCCATGCGCCAGAACCGGTCGCCGTCTTTGCTCGTGCAGATCACCTCCTTCAAGTGCACGTTCATCCACGTGTCGCAGCTCACCAGGTGGCCGTTGTACGTCTCGCCGTTCTTAAGCTCCACCAGCTGCGCGACGGGGAGGACGCGCGCGGGACGAACGAGGCGAAGAAAAAGAAGACGAGTGCGTCAGCGACGAGAGCGAAGAAAGAAAAAAAGCGAGCCGTCAGGTCAGATCTTCGTCGACGCGGGGCGGTCGATTCGCGCGCGATCGCCCGCGTCTCGCGCGGCGCGCGCGCCGTGTCGGGACACCGCGGAGGCGCGAGACGCGCGGGCGGGGGCTCGCGAGACAAAACGTCGGCTCGACGTACCATGGGGTGGCCCTGGGACGTCTTCAGCAGCGAGAGGGGCAGCATCTCGCGCGGTGGTGGTTTTGGACTGCTGCGGCACGCGGCCGATCACGCGTGCGGCGGGCGAATCTGTCTCCGACCGCTGGGGTCTCACGGCGCGAAGAGCGGGGCTCCGTTCGCGATCGAGCGGCTCGGATCTTCAAGGATGATCGAGGACGCCGGGTCTGTGTCACCGAGTCGCCGAGCGCGGTGGCGTGTGGCGACGACGCGCGGCCGCGCGCGTTTGCCCCATCAATCTCGAATTTCAGGGAGGGCAAAAAAACACCGGCGCGTTCAATTTCGCGCCCGCTCCTTTTCTCACTCTGCGAGGCAACGCCAGTCCGGTTCGCGCGGTGTCCGCCCCCGACTCGGCGCCTGAACCGCGATGGAGGCGTACAAGCTGCACCCGCTGGTGCTCATCAACGTGTCGGACCACCACACGCGCGTCGCCGCGCAGCTCGACCCCGGCGAGAGCTCCGTGGAGCGCGTCATGGGGTGCTTGCTCGGGTTTCAGACGGGCACGCGCGAGGTTGAGATCTGCACATCTTTCGAGGTGGCCACGACGCGCGACGCCGCGACGGACGCGCCCGGGTTGGACGCCTCGTACCTCTCGGACCAGATCGCGAGGTACAAGCAGGTGTTCCCCAAGTTCGACGTCGTCGGGTGGTACGCCACGGGCGCGGGGGTGGACCGCGAGCGGGACATGCCCATCCACCGATCGTTGTCGCACCTCAACGAGAACCCGGTGTTTCTGCTCTTCGACCCGAGAAATACCGAAAAAAAAACCACACCCGCCTCCTCGGACGTCTCCGAACGCGACTCGCTCCCGGTGACCCTGCACGAAGCGTGTTGGGTTTCGGACAGTTCCGATGGGTCCAGCACTCGGGAGGCTTTTCGAGACGCCCGCTTCGTGGTCGAGACGGTGGAGGCGGAGCGGGTTTCGGTGGATCACGTGTCGCGTTTGTCGGTTGAAGAAAACGGCGCCGCCGGCGCGCTCGCCCAACACGTCGCGTCGTTCGGGTCCGCGGTTTCGATGCTGGAGACGCGGCTGGGCGGTATCGTGCGGTACCTGAAACAAGTAGAGGCTGGGTCATTAACGCCGGACCGAGAGATCCTACGGGCCGCCGCGTCCGTCGCCGCCGCCGCCGAGCGGATGCGCGCCGCGCGGCTTCCGACAAACAAAGGCGGCGCGGACGAATTTGAAGACGACGCGTTTGTAAACGACTTCGCGCGGGAGATGGGCGACGCCGAAGCGGCGCAGTACCTCGGCCTGGTCACCAAGGCCGCCGCGGACTTCGAGCAGTTCGCGAGGAGGCACGCCGCCGTGCATGACAGGGGGGGAAGAAGGTTCTAGAAGAAAACGGCGCGAAGTTTTCCACCGTGTTGTCGCGCGTGTACCGTACCCCACATACGTTTTCGCGAGACGCGTAACGGAGTGCCACTACGCCTCATCTCATGAACGCACGGGATCTCATCCTCTTGTTTATCTCGGTGGAGACGCTCCGATCGTCGCTCCACACCGCTTGCCGGGAGCGCACTCGCCCGTGCAGTCAAGAAGGTTTGCGGTGATGTTCGCCGTCTCCGGCGCCTCCTTCGCCGCGGCCGCACACGCCGCCGGCGCGGCGCGCGCGCGCGGCCGCGCGGTGTCGTCCTCGCCCCCGTGCGCCGCTCGATCGCGACGCTCCGACGTTTCGCTGTCGTCCCGCGTTCGTTCATCGCGCGCGTTCGTCGCACCCCGCGGCCGCGTCGCCGGCCGCGCGTCCCTGCGCGCGACGGCGCTGTTCGGCCCGCCGCCCGACCCCGACGCGCTGCTGCAGGAGGGCAAGGCGCTGTACGCGAGCGGCGAGCGCATGCAGGGCTACAAGACGTTCGAGAAGGCGCTCCGCGCGGACGACGCCTCGCTCTCTCTGCCGACTCGGCAGGAGCTGCTGTACAGCTGCATGTGCTGCAACGCCGCGTTCGGGGATGTCGAGACGGCGAAGCAGTTCCTGCGCGACATGATGATCGCGGGCATGCCCTTCGACGAGGCGATGGCGTACGGAGGCAGCGGGAAGTTCATGAGCCTGGAGTCCTCCGCGCAGATGCGCAACCAGCTCATCAAATTCGCGTCGGGCGAGATGAAGTCGCAGGGCACCGTGCAGAGGGAGATTTTCGAGAAAACGCGGGCGGAGACCGGAACGGGGTCGCTGGGAGGCTCGGTGGGTGCCAACCCCGTCGGCCAGAAGCCGCAAAGAATGGGGGACATGGACCTGATGAACCTCGATATCGCGGGGGACACGTCGGCTGAAGCGAAGGACATCGCGAAAAGAGTCGTCGGACTAATCGTGCTCTCCGTCGTGGGTTTCATCGGGCTCTTCCAAGTGGGGCTGCAGTTTCTGAGATGACGTCGATTCGAAATCGCCGCTCCGCGACGGCACGAGCGAAAGCAAAAGACGTACATTTTTTTGTAGTGAATTGAAAAGAATCTGTTTTCGTGTCACAACCGCGCGTGTGTTTCGCGAGCCCCGAAGCCTCGGGTCCCGCGGAGTTTTGCCGCGGAAAAAAATAAATCCTCCTCTCATCGCCGAAAACGTGCACAGCGCGAGCAGAAAGAGCCGCCCCGACCAGGGCGCCCCCGATAATACTAATAGGCGGGACACCCGTGCACGGTCGACGCGCGCGATACACAGACACTCCTTCTCGCTCCTTCTCGCTCCGCCGCCGCCGCCGCCGCCGCCGCCGCCGCCGCGCAAACGTCTTTTGTCGCGCGACCGAATCGCATACGCGCGCGCTCTAACCGCGACCCGATAACGCCTTACCCCTCAACCACCGTGATCATACTCCGTCTCCTCCTCACGCCAAGTCGATCTGCGCGTCGTGGTCGCTCGGGAGGTACTCGCGGAGCACGCCGTTGCGGCTCGGCTGGCGCAGCTTTCTTAACGCCTTCGCCTCGATCTGGCGGATGCGCTCGCGCGTGACGCTGAACACGTTGCCAATCTCCTCCAGCGTCTTCACGCGGCCGTCGTCCAAGCCGTAGCGCAAACGCAACACGTCGCGCTCGCGCGGGTTCAGCGTGTTCAGGACATTCTCCAGATCCTCCTTCAGCAGCACCTTCCCAGTAGCGTCGTTGGGGTTCTCGGTGTAGTCGTCGATGAGCGTCTCCTCCACCGTGCGCTTGTCGTCCTCGTTCACGGACTGGTTCAGCGAAATCGGCACTAAGCTGGCTTTTTTGATCTGGTTGATCTTCTCCGGGGTCATGTCCATCGCCGCGCTCAGCTCCTCCGTCGTCGGGTCGCGCCCGAGCTTCATCACCATCCGCCGTTCGATCTTGGACATGCGGGAGATGATCTCGAACAAATGCACGGGGAGGCGGATCGTGCGGCTCTGATCAGAAATCGACCGCGTCACCGCTTGACGGATCCACCAGTGCGCGTACGTGCTGAACTTGTACCCGCGCTTGAAGTCAAACTTCTCGGCGCCGCGAATCAAACCCACGCACCCCTCTTGGATCAAATCCTGAAACGACATCGACTTGTTGGCGTACCGCTTCGCGATACTAACCACCAGACGCAAGTTCGCTTGGATCATCAGGTTCTTCGCGCGCTTACCCTCCTCCAAACGCGTCTCCAGCGCCTCCTCGGAGATGTTCGCCGCGCACGCCCACTCGAAACTCGACGGCTCGCGGTCGAGCTCCTCTAAAAGCGTCTCGCGCACGCCGTCCAGGTACACCAAATCTTGAATGCGCTTCGCCAGCTCAACCTCCTGCGCCGAGTTGAGCAACGAAACGGTTCCGATATCCTTCAGGTACGTCTTCATGGAGTCGTTCTGCTTGCCGGACTTCCCCCTAGGGCCCCGCCTCACTACGTTTCCCGCGCGAGTCGTCGCGGGAAGCACGGTGGAAGAATCGGAATTCGCCGCCGAGACGCCCGGCGCGCGCGCGTTCGCGGCGGCGCGCGCGCGATTGCGCGCCCCCTTCGGGCGACCGCGCTTCGCGGTGATCCCGGTCGCGGGCTCAGAAGTCGCTTCCCGCGACGTCTTCTTGATCAGTCGCGGTTTCGCCTCGGCGGAGCTGCTCGCGGAGGCTTTCCCCGCTTTCCCCGCCTTACCGCGCGCCGCGGAGCGCGCGTCGGAGGTCTCGTCATCCTCCTCATCCGACGACGAGTTGTAGCTCTCCTCCAGCCTCGCGAGCGTCGCCGGGTCCAGCACGACGCTCCCCACGTTGCTCGTCTCCTCCGCGAGCAACGCTTGCATCTGCGCCACCTTCGCGCTGAGCTCGTCCGAGAGGTCACCCAGGGCGCTCAAAGACTCGTCCATCGAGCCGAACTCGAAGTCGAAGTCGGCTGCGCGAATCGCAAAAAGTGGTGGTTTTTTTGGGCGTGACGAGGCAAAAGACGGCGCGTTGGAAGCGAGCGTGCGAGAGCGCAGCGCGTTTCGGGCGAATCGGGCGGACGGGGGAGGATGGTCAGCGGAGGGCACGTCGGGAGGGCGCGCGGGAAGGCGCGGATCGCGCGCGGAACGCGCTCGGCGGTGCAGGGCGGGGGAGACGCGCGCGTCGCGCCGCGATCGGCGCGGCGCGCGGTCCGTTCGGGGGGGCGCGCGCGCGCCGCCACGCCACGTTTTTCCGAGCTGGATAAATGCGCGTCGGGCGTCCAAAAAGCCCACGCGGGATCGAGGGGGGGGCACGCACCACCAATCTCCGCGTCGGGGGGAGACACCGCGCTGGTGGACATGGTCTTGCCCCTTCCGTCCTTGCCGGTGCTGAGCTGCGCCTTCTCGCCGCGCTTGGACGGCGAGGACGAGCGCACCGCGCGGCACCTCACGGCGGACCTGGATGGCCTGTGGGATGGATAACGCGTGGGAGCGGTGTTAGTCTCAACAAACGCGGAACGAACGCGAGCCGGGTTCGGGGCGCGCGCGCGCGCGCGAGCGTCGCGAAGGGGCGGGTTCCGCGCCCGCGCGTGCGCGGGACACGGCAGCACACCCTCGCGCGCGGGAAACGCGGCGAGTGTCCCGGAAGACCGGCCGGAACCGCCCGGCTCGCGGTCTCGAGACGTACCTTACGGCGCTGCGTCCTCGGGCGGACATGTGTGATGCGCGACCGGACGACGCCGCGTCCGAGCCCGCGCGAGCGGTTCGCGAGGTGGACGAGCCGGCGGTGTACCCGGACACCGCGCGGCACGTCGTCGCCATCGCCATCGCGCCTCCCGCCGGACACGACATGTCGGTAGGAACGCGGATTCGACGCTACGCGTGCGCCGCGATTTGCCCTTCGGGAGTTGTCGAAGTCGTGACTCGTCGAAGCGGTGAGTCTGCCACGCAGATTAGGCGAGCAGCCTTTTTGGCCAGAAACGCATCCCTGAGGTTTTTTCGGTCAGGTATTTCATAGAGACTGATTGCCCATATCGACGGAAAACGCTTTTCCAATAAAGTACGACTAAATAAGTGGCGGGAGGTTCTCGCACGATCGTGCAAACGTTTTCGCATCACTTCAGCACCGCTGCTCCGCCTTCGCGTCAGCCTCCAGCGCCTCCTCCGCCTTCGCCGGGAACCATCACCCCTCCAGCACCACCGAGTCGAGCACCGCGAACCCCGCGGCGACCCCCCCCTCGTCGCTCGTCGCCGCCTTCGTGCGGAGCAGGTGGCCGCCGTGCGCGTTGCGCGTCACGGAGTCGCCCACGCGCACGTACCCCCCGTAGATCCCCAGCTCGCTCAGCGTCTCCAGCCGCACCATCTCCCCCTTGCGCAGACACAGCGTTTGGTTGGTCGGCGGGAAGATGCGTTGCATGAGGATGTACGCGCTCAAGTCGCCGCGCGCGCCTCGCGGCGCCGACGGGTCGTGCGTCCGCAAAACAGCCACCATCTCCTCGCCGTACAGGTTGTTCCCGCCGCCCTCTCTTTGCGGCTTCAGCACGAAGCCCCCCGGGTCCGCCAACGCTAAAGACACGGCGTGAGACGCGTCTTTATCGTCCAGCGCGTACAGACCGGCGAACACTAAACGCATCTTCGCGCATCGCTCGGCTATAGACTGCTCTGTCAAAGGCCCGGCGAAACGCGGCGCGAATCGCTCGAGCGCGCCGGGCGCCGCCAGCGCCTGCTGGATCTTCTTCGTGCCCGCGAGCTGCATGGCGGCGCTCGGGGACTTCACCGCGCCGGATTGTTCCAGAAGCAGACGCGCGCGCCACTCCTTCTCCGAGGGGTAATCAACAGGCGCGTACCCCGCGCGGAAGTACACGAGCGAGTGCGTGACGCCGCGAAAGGAAACGAAAGCGTCGGAGGTGGAGTCGTCGACACTGGCTTCGTCCGCGATCTCCGCCAACGTCGCGCGCGTCACGGAAACGCCGTGCTCGTTCCACAGCGTCTCGGCGAGCAGCCTTTGGTCGAACACGTTCGTCTCGCCGGGCTGCACGACCATCAACACGCGCGCGTTCGCGTCGCCGGCGGCGGCGTGGCCCGCGGCGAGCGTCGCCGCCGCCGACGCCAGCGCGTCGTTGCGCGGCAAGACGCGTTCCAAGACGACCTCTCCGAAGTCGTCGTCGTTGGACGCCTCAACAGACGCGTCATCGATATACTTCTCCTGTAGGTTCGCGAAGTAACTCACGTTGTGCCTGTGCATCTGCGCCACGCGCGTGCTGAGCGCCATGAAGGAGGTGGAGACGGTGTTCACCTCCACCTGCAGAGGCGCGCCGCTCGGCGCGTCCAGCATGTAGTCGGCGCGCAACACGCCCACCTCGCATCGGTGGCGGCCGGCTTGCGCGCCGCACGCGATGTACACGTCCCACAGCCTTTTCGTGAACGCGTCCGTCTCGAGCACGCCAGAAAGCGTCGTCTCCAGAAACGCGTGGTCGCGGCTCACTAAGTCGCTGAGCTCCGCGAAAAAAGGAGACACCTCCTTTGCGAGCTCGAACGCGCCGCGCGGAAACGGCGTCGGCAGGAGCGAGACGGGCGCGTGCGTGAAGACGGCTGGCATGGTGGCGCCGCCCGGCGCGCCCTCCGTGGCGACCAGCAGACCGTGCTGCGCCGCCCAGGACAAAGACTCGTCCCGCAGAGACGTCTGCTCCGCGGCCGTCATCGCCGGCGCGCCGGAGGCGGCCGCGCCGGGCGCGTCCGCCGAGGAGGCGCGCGGACGGTGCCTCGCGTCGGCAGATCCGGCGCCGGGAGGCGAGCGCATGGGCCGTCCGAGACGGCCGCGCGAGCGCGGCGCGGGGCGGGAGGCGCGCGCGCGCGCGCAGGCGGTCGCGGGAGCGGGAACGCGCGTCTCCAGGGCGAAGCGCGCGGACGCCGACGCCATGACCCGCGCGAGAGCGCGTCCGGCAGTGCGCGAAGTGGCCGAAGCCCTGTCGGAAAAGATTCGAAGGCGAGCGCGGACCAAGAATGTTCGGGCGTGGATAAATACAGTCTCTCACAAGCGCCGCGCTTCTTTCGCCCGCGTCGCTTTTTTCCGGCTACGGCGCCGGCTCGTCCTCCTCCCTTCCGTCCGGGTACACGCGCCGCAACAGCCCGTCCGGGAACAGGATCTCCTTCCGCCCGTCCGCGCCGTGCGCCTCCGTCTGCCCGCTCGGGAAGTGGTACACCTCCACGCCCTCGGGGTGCGTGGTGTGCCAGGTGTCCACCTCCTTGTAGAAGTACTCCACGCGGCCGCCGGGGTGCGCGCGCTTGACGTCGCCGTTCGTGAAGTACACCGTGCTTATCGACCCCTCCGCCGAAGAAACGACATCCTTCACGGTCCCGTTCGCGAACGTCACCACCCGTCGTCCTGTTTCTCGTGAAACACGCTCGACTCGACCATCCTCGTGCCGGTTCACGTCGAACGCGCCGAGCCCGGAACACGAGTGTTCCGCGTCGGAAACCGCGGGGGGCGGACCGACGCGCGGCGGCGCGTCGCGCACCGACGGCACGCGGTGCGCGGCGGCCGCCTCGACGGCGGAGACACCGAGTGAATCGACGGGGTCTTTCGAGGTGTCTCGTTCGCGTCTCTTCGACACGCGGAACGAGTCCGAGAGACTCGCGTCGCTCTCGGGTTCGGAATCGACGCCGCGGCGCGAGTCACTCCGCGCGTCCTCCTCGTCGCTCGCGTCCTCCTCGTCGCGAAGCAGCGAATCGCGTTCGCGCGCCTCCTCGCGCGCGCGCCGCTCGCGCTGCTCGCGCGCGAGCTTCTCCATCTCCTCGCGGTCGCGGCGCTCGCGCTGCTCGCGCGCCAGCTCTAGCTGCTCGCGCGCGAGGTCGCGCTTCGACACCGCGCCCGCGCCGCGCCGCTTCTCGCGCTCGGCGTCGCCGGCGCCTTTTTGGCGCCGGAGCAGCGTCTGCTCCAGCCTCCTCTTCTCGCCCTTGAGCTCGTCCACCTCGTCGCGCAGGTCGTTGACCTGCCGGCGCAGCCGGTCGGCCGCCGCGCGGTGCTTGGCGTCCTTCGCCTTGGCCTCCTCGGTCGCCTTCGCCAGCGCCTCCCGCAGAGACTCGAGCTCGGTCCGCTCGCGCTTCGTCGTCGAGCCCGCCTCGGCGGCGCGGCGCGCGTCGCGCTCCAGCCGCTGGCGGTCGCGGCGCACGCGCTCCGCCTGCGCCTCGAGCTTCTGCTTCTGCGATTCGAGCTCGTCCCGCGCCTCGGCGAGCCGAGTCTCGTTCGATTTAAGGTCCTTAGCCGCCGCCCGCTTCTCCTTCGCGAACGCGCTCTTCTCCTTCTCCAGCCGCTCGCGCTCGCGGCGCACCGCGTCGGCGGCGTCGCGCGCCGCCGCCGCCGCCTCCGCCGCCGCCGCCGCATCCGCCGCGGCGCGCGCGGACGAAACGGGACCCTTCGCTTCTCTTCTCTCGGCGCGCAGAACTTCGCGCCCGTCCTCTTTCGGCGCGCGAGGGCGAGACTCCGACGCACCCGCCTTGGAGGCGCCGTAGAAGAGAGACTTGATGAGCTCGGGCGCGCCTTCGCCGGGCCGAGCGCGTTGTTCTCTCGCGGGCGATTTCGCCGGCGAGCTCCTCGCCGCCTTCGCGCGCGTCGGCGACCGCCCGCCGAACGCGTCCGCCACCCCCCCGAACGCGTCGTCGTCCCACGAGTCACCGTCGTCGAACGCGGGCGGCGTGGGGGACGCGAGCGGGGCGCGGTCGCGGAGACCGCCGTCAGCCTTCGTTCGGTCTCGCGACGCCTCGGAAGCCGCGCCGGTTCTTCCGAGCGCGCCGGAGCGAGCGGAAAGGGAGCGAGCGTCGTCGTCCCGCGAGTCGGCGTCCGAGGCGGTGTCGTCGTCGCTGTCCAGCCGCACGCTCCGCATCGCCGCCGCGAGCTTGGCCTTCTCCACCGAGGCCCTGTGCGTGCCGGCGCGCTTGCCATTTTTCGGAAAGGCGTTCGACGTCGAGCGCCCGGCTTTCCGGCTTTCCGCGGCGGCGGAGGCTTCCGAGCGAGTCTCTTTCTCGAGATTCTCGTCGTCGTTCGCGTCGTTTGCCGCGAGCAACTCGCGTTCGAGCGCCTCGAACTCGGCGAGCTCGTCCTCCTCGCGCGCGCTCTTCTTAGAAGCGCTCCTCGGCGCGGATCTCGAGATGACGCGCGAGGATCTCTCCGCGGAGGCGTTCGAAGTAGGAAGCGTCGACGAACGCGGAGCACTGGGCGCGGAGACAAACTCGCCGGCGCGTTTCGCTTTGGCGTCGTCGGCGATTTTTCTCTGCCTGTCGCCCCGCCTGAGGAACGGACGTGGGATCTTGTCGGACGACGCGCTCGCGGGCGGTGTCTTGTCCTGAAATGCGCTCATGGTGACACCGTGAGCGTCCTGAGGAGGAAGAGGTTTCGGTCCCGTGGAGGGCGACGCGGGCGTCGCCGCGCGCGGATCCGACGCCGACGCCAGCGACGCTTCGAGCAGCGCGTCGAACGACGCCTGCGGCGCGCCGGACACCGGCACGTCGTCGAGGTCGCGGCTGTTTCCGCCCTCTTTCGCCCGCGCGTCGACATCGACATCGACATCGATCGAGTCTCGCGGGTCTCGCTCCGACCCGGGTAATGGTGGGTTTACGGCGTCCGCGGAGTTCTCGCCCGCGCCGTCGTACGCCGTCGCGCCGAGCACGTCGTCTGCGCCGTCGCGCGCGCTGGCCCAGCGCACGGAAACGCGCATCGCGCCGTGCTCAGCCTCCTCCGTCGCCGACGCCTCCGGCGCGGGGGGCGCGTCGAAGCTCTCGGGCCCGCGCGGGATCTTGTTCTTCTTCACGCCCGACGGGTACAGATCCGGCGGTAAGGGAGCGCCGTTCTGCAGCTCTTGCAGCGATGACCTGTTCGTCGAGGGAGAGAGGGTCAGACGGAGGAAGGCACCGCGCGACGCGCGGCGAGAGATTTGAAATCTCGCTGGAATCTCACAACCCGGACGCGCGGAACCGCGCGGAAACGGAACGGCACTCCGGGGCTGGTCGCTCGAACGTACCTGACGGACATCGTTCCCACGTCTCGCGGTCTGCGTGCGCGACGTCGTTGTGCGTCACCGCGAAGCTGCGTCGTGGCTTTCGCATTTTTTCTCGGAAAGCTGCTTTGTCGCGCCGAGTTTGAAAAAAAGGTGTGCGTTGACCGAGAAGAAACCGCGGCTCGAACGGTCGTCGGGACTCGGCACGGTCAAGCGACCGCGTCCGCCGCGAGGAGAACCGAGACGCAATCTCAACGAAGAGTGCCATCAACGCGCACTCTTCTCCGCGCGGACACATGGGGGTCGACCCTTGGGCGGACGAGAACGACGAGCACGAGTCTCGCGGAGGCCAGGGCGAGTCCTCCGACGAGGGCGCTTCCGAGCTCGAGCGCGAGGCGCGACGAAGACGCGAGCAGGTACGCGCGGACGGACGCTCTCGCGCTTCTCCCGACCCAGCGCCCACCGCCGACGCGCGAGGCTCGCTTTTTCCGTCGCTCGCCTCCCACCTCTCGCTGACCTCCGTTCCCTAAACCGACACCCCGCAGTTCTGGAACGAGGGGTACCGCGAGGGCTTGGAGGAGGGTAAGAAGGCCACCGTGCAGGCCGGGTTCAACGTCGGGTTCAGGGAGGGCGCGACCGCGGGCCTGGCGTACGGCCAGGCGCGAGGCGTGGAGCGTTCCGTGCGGATCTTCGCGGGGCAAGTCCCGGGATCGTCCGAGTGGACGAGCGCCGTGGCGGAGACCGCGCGGCTGATCGAGGAGATGCCCCCTCGTGACGCCGCGCGAGCCGCGGGGGAGGAATTCGAGAGGGCGCGGAAGGACGCGGACGACGAGACGCGTGGCGGAGACGCGAGGGACGTGGACGAAAACGAAAACGAAAACGAAAACGAAAACGAAAACGACGGCGAGACGACGGGCGTCGGCGCGTTCGCCGCGCGCGTGCGCGCCGCGCGCGACGAGCTCGACGCCGCCGGATTCGAACACAGGACGTTCAACGTAGAGGGAGGAACGGTGGACGACTCGAGCTAGAAGTGAGAGAAGTGAGGCGTGTGGTGTCACTATCGCAGAACACGAGGCGTTCTCCGGGAGTCGTCGCTCGACGATTACAAAAGCGCGCTTTTTTTTTTCGCCTCGTCCCGGATACGTAAAGCCGCTTTACTTATCCACCAGCCTGCTGAGGCACTGGATGAGGTGCCTGAGGTTCTGCCGCGTCGCGGGGTCGCCCGAGACGCTGCTGATGTCCCCGCTCACCTTCTCCATGTGCTGCAGCGTCTTGGTCATGATGGTGATGCTCTGCCGGAGCATCTCCTGGTTCTCGTCCGTCAAGATGGTCCGCTTGAGCTCGCGGATGTCCGTCACCGCCTTCGTGGCGTGCCCCGCGAGCAGCTCGATCGTGTCCAGCGTGCCCTGCTCCTGCACGTTCTGTAACATCGGCCGGAGCTCCTTAGCGATCTCCGCCGCTTCCAGCAGAAGCGGCTCCAGGTTCTTCATCAGGTCCTGCGCCGTCTCCGCGGTGGCGAACATCTTGGCGATGCCGTTTTGCGCATCCATCTCGCGCGCGAGCTTGGTGGCGATGCCCACGAGCTCATCCATCGAGACGCCCGGGACTCCCACGATCTTCCCGCGGTCGCACACCACCAGGCCCTCACCCTCGCACCCCGAATCCAGCGGCCCCCACTGCGCTTTGGGGATCGGGATCTCCGGCGTGATGTCGATGATGGTCTCCGCGATGAGCCCGCTCTGGTTCGCCTCGACGAGCGAGTTGCGCGGGATGACGATGCCGTCGTCGTCCATCTCCACCAGCACCTCGACGCGCTCGAGATTGGGCCTCACGGAGAGCACGTTCCCCACCTTCACGCCGCGCACGCGCACCTGCGTCCCGACCTGGATGCCGCACGCGAACGGGAACTCCACGAACGCCTGGTACGACCGCATCTTGTTGAAGTTGACCCCCAGGATCCACTGGATCGTCAGCGCCGCGATGCCCGCGCCGCCGATGAGAAACAAACCCACGCCGCCCTCCCAGATGTTGGTGCGCCCGAAACCGAAGTCGCGCAGGGGCTTCACCAGTCTCAGCCAAAGCTGTTCAAAAGGGTTCGCGCGCCGCGTCTCGGTGTCGACCGAGCTTGAGCGATCGTCGTCGTCGTCGCTCGACGCGGGCCCATCCGTGGCAAACGCGAAGCGCGCCGTAAGCGCGTCTCCGCCGCGCCTGTTTCTTTTCGGCTCGAATCCGAATCCAGACCCAAGGCCTCGCCCGACCGCGCGCATCGCGGCGGCGTCGCCGCGCAGGTGCGCGTCCGTGTACGTGCCCTCGCCCCACCACCCCCCGGGATACCCCGCGGCGCCCGAACGCGAAGAAACGCCGAGGACCTCGGCGTACCGGCCGTAGCTCGGGCCGACGCCGATCGGTCGCTCGGTGGACCCCCAAACTCGCCCGGCGTTCAAACCGGACGCGCCGAGGCCCGCGCCGTTTACGCCCCGCGGGACGACGCGCGCGCCGCGGCGCGCGTCCGCGAGCGCGGGCGACACCGCCGCGGCGAGCCGCACGGCGGCGGCGACGCGCGCGAGGTCGGGCTTGCCCTCGCCGGCGGCGGACGCCGAGACGTCGCGCGCGGAGGCACTCACGCGCGAGGCTTGGCGCCGAGGTGGCATCTCCGCCGAGTTGGCGGAGGCGCAGCGCACCGCGCGCGTGCCCCGCGGGAGGACGTGTCGACGCCGGGGCGCGACCGCGCCGAGCGCGGTCGGCATCGTGACGAACGTCATCGCCATCGTGTGAAGCGCGCGCAGCTCCGGCCGGAGCGCGCCTGTGCAGTGTCGGGGCGAAGCCAAAGCGCTAAGCCTATCAGCGTCGTTTTGTTTTTTTAAAAGCCGCTTCTCTGCGGAATCCGTATGTGATATGCAGTCTCACATTATTTTATCACACGGCGACACGGGTCGCGTTGTTTCGTGTGCGGAGAAAGCGAGCTGCGAACTTCCGACGCGTGATGAGATCCTCGCGGCCGTTTCCCTCGTCATTCCGCGCGCGCCCGGCGGCTCGGGAGACCGGCGTCCAGCCTCGAGGGATGGCTCGCGGCGCCGGCCTCGCGCCGGGTCCCGATTCCGCCGAGCTCGCGCGGTGGGTCGCGTCCGTGCGCGCGCGCGCGCCGCGCGAGCCCGCGCCGTCCCCCGAACTCTGGAACGCCCCGAAGCTGGACGCCGCGGCGTCGCTGGCGCGCGAGCTGCACCGCGCGGGCGACCGCGTGCGCAAGTGGACGACGCAATCGCCCGACGCGCCGCCGACCGCGACCGAGCGCGGTGACACGCTCGAGGAGGTGGTGTTCCACGTCGTCGCGCGCGCGGTGCCCGCCTCGGCGCTGAGGGAAGACGACGAGGCGCATGCGACGGACGAGGCGAAAGATCTCGCCTCGGAGGCGTCTGACTCGGAGGCGGCTTCCTTCGCGCGCGCCAAGGCTCTCGCGGAATCCTTCCCCCCGTTCTTCAGCACCAGGAAGGACGTCGCGGGAGGCGACGGCTTTCCCGTTCGCGCGTTCCTGGGGGACACCACGGGCGCGTCCGCGCTGGAGGAGGAGGAGGAGGAGGAGGCGGAGGAGGTGACCGGCGTCGAGACCGAAAAAACCGAGAGCGTTCTTCCCGGCGACGCGTGCGCGCGGGGGCTTTTGTTGGCGCTCGCGGACGCCCCCGCGGGGACGCGGTTCCTGGTGCGCGTCGCGCCCGAGTACGCGTACCTGGACCCGCACCACGGCCCGCGCATGGTCCCGCTGTACGATAAGCTCCCGGGTTCGAGCCCCGAACGGTGCCGATCCCGGCGGTTCCCGCGCCCGCCGGCGGGCGTCGACGCCGAGTCGTTTCTGTTTTTCGACGTCGGCGTGCTGGCCCGCCGCGTCGCCGCGCCGGTGCGGCGCCCGCGCTCGCTTCCGGAGACATCGAAAAGAAACATCGCCACCGCGTTCCCCGTCCCGTTCGCCACGAAGCGCGTGCTTCGCGAGGGCGACGGCTTCGAGCGGCCTCGGCCGCCGTTCGACGTCTCCGCGCGCGTGGAGGTTCGCGTCTCCTCTCCCGCGACGGACGATGAGAAAACAGACGCCGCCGCCGTCGCGGTTCCCGAGACGGTTGTGCGCTACGTCTCCGGCGACGGCACGCTTCCTCCCGAGCTGGACGCCGCCGTGGACACGATGCGCGTCGGCGAAGAGGCGGTCGTGTACGCTCCGCCGCGGCGTCGTCCAGAGACGCCTCCGAAAAACGCGCGGCTGGCGATGCCTCGCGACGCGCTCGAACGCGCGGCGAAGAACGGCGCGGAGTATCGCGTTTGTTTGCTCGGCATCACCCACGTGCGCGACGTTTTCGGGGACGGCGTCGTGGTCAAGCGAAGACTCGAAGAGGGCGTCGGCGATTTTCCGGGGGACTGCCCCGTGCGCGATTGCGCCGTCACCGCGCGCGTCGCCGTCGCGGCGGCTTCGATTTCCGACGACGACGACGAAAAAAAATACGAAAACGCTTCTTCTCTCGACGAACACGCGAGGGCGATGCTTCGAGAAGAGGGTGACAAAAACGCGTCAGGATCGGATCCGTTCGCGGCGTTGGCGTCGCGTCGCGGGTTGCGTTTCGTACACGACACGGGCGCGCAAACGCCGCTCGCGTTCCGGCTCGGCGCGGGCGCCGTTCCCGCGGCGGTGGAGACCTCCGTGCGGCTGATGCTCCCGGGCGAGACCGCGCTGGTGACGGTACGCGACGCGCTCGGCGCGGGCGCGCGCTACGCGTACGAGCGGAGCGCGCCGGACGCGCCCGGGGCGGATGCGGCGCGGGAGACGCTCGAGGCGCTCGGCGGGGTGGCGTCGAGTTCGGGGAAAACCGTTTTTCCCCAAAACAAAGTCGGCTTGGTTTTCGTCGTGCGCCTGGTGGGTTTCGAGCGACCCGTGAACTGGTACCGCGCGGGCTTGGGTGAGATGCTCGCGGAGGCGGATGCCGGGCGACTCGAGGGCAACGCGTTGCTCAACGCCGGTAAGACGGAGCTCGCGCGCGACAAGTACGAGAAGACTCTGCGCGATTTGCGCGGGATACGAGGGTTGGAGAGCGACGAGGAGATTCGCGCGACAAACGCGCTCGTGAACTCCGTGACCCTGAACCTGGCCGCCGCGTCGCAGCGCGTCGGTTTCCACGCGCGCGCGATTGCGTTAGTGGACGAGATCCTCTCGACTGACCCGAAACACGGCAAAGCCTTGTGGCGCCGCGGGGTCTCGCTCGGGGCGACGCACGAGTACGCGGGCGCCCGCGCGGATTTCCGCGCCGTCGCCGAGGGCGACGCGAGCCTGCGTTTGGACGTCGAACGCGAACTGAGGAAAATCGACCTCGCCGAGCGAGCCGAGCTGAGACGGGAAAAAAACGTCTCGGCGAGCGCGCTCGGCGAACGCGCCGCCGGCGAGAGGAGAGACTAGGAGAGACTCGCGCGAGAGACTAGGAGAGAGTTCGCGGCGTAGTCTTGGTAGTCTAACTTCCATTTTTTTACACGTACTGTACCAAAAAATACACGGCCGCTCTCGCGTCTCGTCGTTCCTTCTTCGCGCGCGAAGATGAAGGCGATCATCACTCGTCCCGCAACCCGGAGACGTCCGGGAAGGGCCGCCCGAAGGCGCCGTAGCTCGCGCCCGAGCGCGCCACGAGGTTCGCCGCCGCTCCCGAGCCGACGAGCGCGTCGGCGGGTCCGTCGAGACGCTCGACGCTCGGGTCGACGGATCCCAACGCGTCGGACGGAGCGTTGGGATCCGTCTCCGGGACGATCCCGCGCGTGGGCGCCGGCGCGGGGATCCAGTCGCTTCTCTCGTCGTCCGACTCGATCCCGCTTTCGCCGTCCATCCCGCGCCCCGCGTCACTCAGCCGCGCCTTGAGCGCGCGCTCGACGAAGGCGACGTGCGGCTTTATGACATCCACCACGACGTCCACCGCGCTGGTCTTGTTGTAGCACAACACGCCGTACGTGTCCTGCAAGTCGTTCAGGTCGAGCGCCAGCTCGGCGTCCTCCGCGCCGCGCGACGGGTCCACGTCCGCGCCGGTGAGCACGATGTTCAACCGCGGCGGAGGCGCGGGATACTTTTGAGGATACGTTTGTCCGCCTTCTTTTTTCGCGAAATCGCCACCCGGACCCGGACCCGGACGCGTCGAGGCGGCGCCCGCGTTGAGGTTCGCGTCGAACAGCGTGTGGAAGAACGATATGCCGTCCATGCCCGCCATGAAGATGTCGCTCACCACCACGGCGAATTGCTCGCCGCGGTTCAGGCGCTCGAGCGCGGCGACACCATCCGTCTCGTGCACCACGCGGCACCGATCGCCGAACACGCGCTTGCACTTGTTCACGAAGAAGTACGCCTGCACGCGCTCGTCCTCGACGTACAGGATGGAGAAATCGGCGCTCACCGTGCTGAGGTACGAGTCGTACAGCGAGTCGTGGAACGAGCTGCCCGCGCTGGGACGCGCGTCGCGAGTCAGCGAGTCGTGGATCGAACGCGCGCTCGAGACGGCACCCGCGGACGCGTCGTCCGTTCGTCTCTCGGACGTCCGCGGCGACGGAGACAACGTCGCGCTCCGCCGCCGCCGCCGGTCCTCGCGCGCGTCTAGGTGCGTGAAGTCGAACTGGTCGTCCGAAGCGTCGTCGGTCGCCTCGAACGATACGCTCGCCGCCTCCTTCGCGCGCGCGGGATCCGCCGAGACGACGCGCTCGGCGGATCGATTCTCATCCGTCGCCGTTGCCGTCGCCGCCGTCGTCGTCGCCGGACCCGGGGTGTTCGGGGTCAGCGAGACGACGTCCAGCGAGACGCGTCGGTCGCTGTTGTTTCGTTTCGGGTGTCGCGCGTCGGAAGAGGCGCTCTCTTCCGCCGCGCGCTCCTCCGCGAAACGCTCGCCGCGCTCGACGATGGACCGCAACGCGGCGACGCGCGAGGCTCTCGCCCCGCTCTCGCCCTCCCCGTCCCCGAACGTGTCGCTCCCCGCGGTGGGGACCCACATCACTATTTGTTCCGTCGCGATCCCCACCCCGGGCCCCGAAACGCGGCGCACGCTGAGCGACCCCCCCAGCCGCCGCAGGCGCCGCCGCCAAAACTGCATCTCCGCGGCGCCGAGACGCTTCGCCTCGTCGCGAACGCCTCGTCGCGAAACATCCTTCTGTGTCCGCTCCGAACCCGAACTCGAGCGCTCGAGATCGAGGCTGACGCGCTCGTGCGCGCCGTCCGTCGCCGCGGCGAGGTACTCCATGGCGACGCGCACGCCGGCGCGCGGCGCGAGCGGCGACCCCGCGAGCGAGACGGCGCCGCGCGACGGACCGTTTCCGTGTGTTTTTTCCTCTTTTTCGTCACCCCTCGGCGCGGCGGCGC
>Ga0209666_1000427_pt1 | contig 32704 bp, 46 predicted proteins | sample SaaInlV_125m_DNA_FD_184679 | JGI IMG/M metagenome (GOLD analysis project Ga0209666, IMG submission 184679) | Marine microbial communities from expanding oxygen minimum zones in the Saanich Inlet - Saanich Inlet SI037_S3LV_10m_DNA (SPAdes)... | ecosystem: Environmental > Aquatic > Marine >...
GCCGTTTGTCGTTGAAGGCTGATAAGATTTAGATACTTACCCCAACCATAATCAATTATGACTGAAAGGATTGGATTAAGTGAAGGCGATGTGCGATTACTACTTGAAATTTTGAATAATCTTTCCATTAAGGGGAAAGACACCGCAATTCAAATCGTGCGTATTATTTTAGCATTAGAACAATCTCTTCCAATTACCGAAGAGGAATAACATTGATATACCCGTTTTAATTATGGTGAAATCATGGGTTCAATGAATCAATCGGGTCGCCACAAGAAAGAATACATCGGAGATAATCTTGACTTAAAGGTATATCCTAAAGACTGTGTTCCCGAAAACCGACCTCATGGTTCTTGGACAAATGGAGTTCAAGCATGGGAACGGGGCAAGAATGGTGCTTCCGATAAAGTAGTGGGTTGGTTCTATGCCCCCCGTCACCGAAACAAGGGTTGGAAAACCCGTAAGAGTCGTTCTATTTCACTTCCTCAAATTCACGAAGAAGAATGAAAGTTTAAGTAGTATAACTTTTTAGCCCTCTTCATGGAGAGAAAATACCAAGTCCGATTCCATTTGGCGAAGGGCGAGAATTACATGAAGTTTCAAGTGAAAGATTTATCCAATGGTGATACTTCTTACTACGACCCCGAACAGTATCAATTGGTGCTTTACGATTGTATCTTGAAGAATCAAAAGACGGCGGCTCAAAAAATCAATTGTGGTGCAAACAAAACCGTTTGTGCATGGGTAAGAGCAGGTCGTGTAGTCATTCGTAATCTCGGTTCTCAATCGGAATATCCTTACTCACCATCTTACGAAATTTCCTATAATCCAAGAGTTAATCCTTATTGGTGTGATTTTGACGGGAAAGATATGGACAACACCGAATGTGGGGAAATCCTCACGGCTAACCGTAAGTTATTCATCAATCCTAATTATTAGATAGCAAGTGAAGGCATAATTTCTTATGTCCGATTTGATTTCAAATGGCGAAAGTGAAACCAAAGAAGCACCCGCTACAACCGATTTCATGGGTGCGCTCAAATTTGGTGCTATGGCGGCAGGTGCAGTATTGCTTGTCTTAGGTCTTACATGGATGGATTTCTTTACCAAAACCGATGATGGTTCTAAGCCTAAGAATGCGGCGACTGAAACCAAGAAAGATGAAGATACGGTTGCCGATTACGAGAAGGATTACCTTGATGAAGATATTTCCGAAGATGCTCTTGATGAGCGAACTGTTGGAATGACAGGTTAATTATTCTTCAAAATCGGAGAATGTCATTTGTGTATTTTCCTCATCGGAAGAGAATGTGTCGGCTACCCAAGATGATACCAAGCGGTATAAATTGTCCGTATAATCATCGCATCCATATTGCTCAATGATGTATTCAATCAAACCATCGTATTTTTCAACCGAACCTTGATGGACAGTCAAAATCAATTTGTGGTTGCAGATTTGGTCTTCTATTTCACCTGTAAGCGGATTCTCGGCATCTTTCTTAATCACGGTAATACATTTTCCCGCAATCGGAACACGACGATAGGAAGCCCCACATTTGGTGCATCGGGTCTTTTGTTGTCCGTAGGCTCTCAAATTACCTCGCATATCACGAATCAAATGTCTGTTAATCAATTTCCCTGCTTGAATTTCATTATCAACGGCTCTAATTACAGTTCCTAACTCAAATTGTAAGAGCGTTTTCTCTTTCATGGATTCTAAGGTGTTGTAAGGGTTGTTTTTAGGCGATTGACAGGCATCGGTGGTAGTATGAGTGTAGCCGAACCCTTCAAAGGCGTTTAAGCCCTGTTCTAAGCGTGTTTCCACCGTTTCCACACCAAGACTCTTCGTAGCCTCTTTCGCAATTGGCCGATTCATCGTTCCTTCATAGAAAGAAACAGGATATTTCCACATCGTATCAACATTCAATGCTTCTTTGTCAATCTCCGTAGGAATAATGGTGGTGGTTAAAATCAATGGGGCATCCATCAATCCGCCTCTAAATGCTGAAAGGAATGACCTTGAGAAGTTAATGAGTCCATCAAGAAGTAGTAAAATAGCATCAATGTCACCATCACAATTTCTTCTCTTAGCGGCATGGAAATAAGGGTGTCCGTAGTGTCCCTTAATATCAGCGAATCCAATAATTCTTGACAAGATTGCACCCGAAGTGTGCGGGGCAATACCCATAATCAAATGACCGACTAAATCTTGGTAATTTTCGCAATTGTAAAACCTATCCATTTCATAAAGGGTGACTAACAAATCATCCACATACTTCGTAGTATTGACTAATTTTTCCGTGCAGTTCATCGGTATGACTACATCTTGAGGTTTCAATTCAAGGACTTGGTTTTCATCATCACAATCGTAGCCTAATTCTTTTGCTTGAGCAACCGTAATCCCTATCTCCTTTGGCTTAAAATGCGTCATAGTAATATCCACCATATCAAAACGAATCGTTCCATCACGGAATGTTGAAATGTCATTCTTATGACGCAAAATCCCCTTAATCATGTTCTCACTTGTTTTCTCACGACTGTTCATTCCCTTGACCCCTTTGACTTGTGGGTTAGAGCCTGTTTTTCTCACATTATCTTGAACCCCGAAAGTCATAACTGCGGAATCTCTATTTTCAACCTCATGGACTTTCTTTAGACTTTTTTCCCATAATACTTTAGCCGAAATTTCACTCCACAATTCATCTTCCTTTCCAACCCATTCGTTTCCATGAAATATGGTTTCTTGATTACAACATACTCCCTTACTTGTAAAGTCCCCGCATTTTTCACAGACTCTAATTCCTATTTGAATCGCATCTTCTCGTTTAGCGGCATCCGAAATCAATCGCTTAGAACTAACTTTGTGTCCCACAGGGAACATCGTATGAATTGGTGGTTTCATTTCTCTATGTTTTGAACCTTCGGGTTTCCCCATTCTCGCACCTATACGATATGTGACTCTTGGGCGGAAATTGATGGATTTTTTCAATGACCCTAACGCTTTCATCGCTAACAAATTCTCGGAAGTAGGTGACTTATTTCCACATTTAACAGCGTGAATCAAGATTTCCGACCTTTTTCCTGTAATCCTGTATGTTCCCCCATCAACAGAAACATTTACACAAAGTCGGTAGCAAATCTCCCTCGCTTCCTCATTCAAAATTACTCCATCTTCATTTAGCCCATCCAACAGGGTCTTGAAATCATTTTCGTCAATGTCCGATAGGAATGGAACATAACACGGTGCTAAAGGCAATCCTAAATCAACCTGTTTCATGGCTTCTTCAAAGGTTTCGGGATATTTTAATCCCTTTTCGGCGCATACTTGTTCCGCCCACTCTTTCACATACGGACTTTCAAGGAGAATGTGGTTATTCTCTAAAAATTCACCGACAGGAACGAGGATTTCCCCCAAATCCCAAATCTTCTCAATCTTGTAATCGGGGTCGGTTGGATATTGTAATTCCAAATCATCAAAATCTTCAATCGTCTTTGCTGAACCATCTTTGAATTGAATATATGGCCCATCAATTGAGTCGCATGGTGTTGCTACCGTTCCCTTTCCGGGTCGTTCATACTTCAATTGTGTTCCAATGATAACGAAGCCCGAAAGAGCCGTCATGGTTGCAGGGTGTAAGGAAGTCGTAGCCAATCCCGCCAACCTTGACCGACCATAGCGCAAACGGAAGCCTCCTGTTTCCATTGGTAATGAAAAGATAGGCCGACCTGCGAGAACATCGGAGATGAATTTAGTATTAGGTTTAACCTTGTTATCAGTCCCTTTGGCTGAACCTTTAGCGAAAGGCCGTAGCCACTCCCAACCGTCTAATTTGAGAGCATCCACATATTTCAAAATCTTAGGTGCTTTGAGAACCAATCCTTCGCAAACAACGAGAAGCATACCTTCCCTCACCTTATTTGTCTTGACTCTTGGTAAATCACGCTGTCCTGTGACTTCATTTCCAACACCTTCGCCATCAATGTAAATCGGACAAGACTTCACAATGGTTTCAATTTCGGGATTAGAAGGTCGGTGTTGTAATCCTCTCGCATACGCCCCTGTTTCTTCTTTATATCTCTCCACCTCTTCAAAAGACATAATGGGATTTTTCAAACCAAAATCACGACGAAGAATGTCAGCGATAAGAACGGAAAGTGCTTGTCCTGTTCCACCTGCGCTACGGATTGGCCCTGCAAAAGAAATAGCAAGCGATGGGCTACCATCCCCATTGGTGATAAATCGTGCCGATACGACCCCTTCTAAGGGTGCTACAAGGATTCCTTCGGTCAAGACCCCTAACCCTGCACAGACTCCGTGATAAATGGCTAATTCCGATAAGAATTGAGAATCCTCGCCAAGACTCCAAAGCCCTGTCTTTTTTGCATCTTCAAATTTTGTCATCGTGTCTTTCCATGCAGAATTACTGATTTCGTCTTTGAAACCCATATCTTTGCCCGAACCTCCACAAGCGAAACATTCGGAAGCCCAATTTCCTTTCTTGATTTCACCGCTTCCTCCGCAATCGGGACAATCCACAATTTTACCATAAAGATACGATTCGGCACAAACAATTCTTGCGACTTCAATAGCGACACGCTCTCGGTTTCCATCATACAATTTCGTCATTTCACGAATCTGTTCTGCGGTTTGTCTTGGGTGTAAAAAGTCCAATAATTTTTGAGTCCTGTCGGCTAAATCTTTTGCCTTTGGAATTTCCACCGTAATTTTTGGGTCATGTCCTTTGGAACGGGCTTCTTCTGCTACTTCGTAAATAGCATCTGCCTCTTCGTGAAGCCTTTTGATATAGTCTTCGTAGGCAACCATACGGCTTCATTGTCCGAAGGCGTATTTAAGTGCTTCAATAACGCCAATTTGACTGAACCCATTCTTCGGTTTCGGCATGGTCGTGAAATGTTTCCAAATTGATACCTTCTGTTTGACCTCTAATTGGTGGTGTGACTGAAATTAACTCCAATTCCCTGCGCCCTCCACGAATCCCGTTGTTAATGTTGCGGAAATAAATGAATGCAATAGGTTTCAAACCACTTCTTTTTCTTACTACGGCGTAATATGTTTGGTCAATAGGTGCATCTAACATGGCCTCATAAAATCCATTCTTAGGCGGATATGTCCAAGAACCCAATTGGTCAGTTAGCGTAGCAGTTCGTGATTTGCCGTATCTTTTCGCATTCCAAGATTCAAGGAAATGTGGAGTTCCCACAATCCATACTTCATCGCCATTAGGGGCAGTTCTTCCAATCATGTTAGCCTTCGCCATAAACACAAAAGAAGGATAATGGTTAATAAAGATTTCTCATTCCACGATGGATTTCAAATCTTTTCCACGCAGGGCTAACAACCCCGCACCAATCACAAAAGAAGCCCATAGACTTTTCTTAGTATTGTTAGGGAAGAGATATTCTTCTTGAAGGTCTTGACTAAATCGGAAAAGGCACGAAGCGGCAGTAAAAATAATGACTCCATCCAATACGGAAAGTCCATCTTCGGCCTCATGGCGAATAATCGCAGGGAGTGTCATAGATATGGTTTGTTAAAACGACTATCTAACCTTACTCTTGCATTTCAGCAAATCGGTCACTTAGCAGTAGGATAGCCGAAGCCCATAGACCTACGAATATACCCAAATTCTCATCGTGCATAGCATAGATACCAATGCTACCGATAATTGAGGCCAAACTTGCTACTAATCCAATCATTTTCCAATTCATTCATCATCACCTTTGTTCAATAGTCGCTCAATCAAATCGGCTTTCTTACCATCAATAGGTAATCCCGCTTCCTTCAATTGTGCTTTCAATTCTTTGACTGTTAATTTTGTAAGAGAGTCCTTCAAATCATCGGCTCTTTCTTTGAGTGAAACATCCAAATCGCCGTCTTCGGCAATATCTTTTGCCGTATCAATAGCCGCATCCACAATATCTTCAACCGCTTCATCCAATTCAATGTCAAGTCCTGTCTTTTCCTCAACGAAATCTTCAATCTCTTCAATGATTTCATCTTTATTATTGCGCCATGCTTTTTCTAACATAGCAACGAGAGCAAGACCGCCACCACCTGCGGCAACCATAGTAATTGAATCGGGGAGATAACCTGCGCTTCCGATTGAAGCAAGGGCTGTTCCGAGTAGGGCGATTCCATCTTGTAGCGCATCACGCATTGATTGTGACATAATTTATCCATACTCTTACCCTCTATTTAATGCTTCGTAATTATTAGATAGTGGAGATGATAAATAAAGAACATGACGAAAGCAGGTTATACGATTCCCGCCCTTATCATAATGTTTGGTGGGGGGTTGGCTTATTGGGTCATGTCTAATCGTGATACGACACCTGTGGGTCTTTCAATTACTTCCACATCGGGTGATGGTGGCGAATTAGGAGAAGATGAAGATGGAAATACTTACAATTACCAATTCCATACAGGAACATGGAGAGAAAGCGATTCATCCCTCCCTATCACCTCGGAAAATGAAGAAAAACCTATTCTCGTTATTTACCAAAATGGAACACCTGTAAGCGGTCAAATCGTGGAAGCCTCCGATTGGTCAAATGTTGATGAAAACACTCTTGGATTGTTAAAGAACCAAAAGGAAACAATGGAAGAATACGGTATCAACACCGACGAAATAACAGAAATGATTGCTTCCTTAGAAGAAAGCCAACAAGCAACAGCAGATGCAGAATCAATTTTTGGCCCAATGGTGTCCCTTCAATCTAATTTTGTTTGGTGATAATATGTTTTGGAATGTATTTAATGCGATTGTAATACCCATAGCCTGTATTAGTGTCGGTGTGGCTCTTTGGAAAAACAGATTAACTACTCTTGATAAGTTCTTAATCACAACATTATTATTTGGTCTTACTTTGCGAGTTTTTCAGCCTTTCGTATTAGACCGTCAAACGATGGAAATTCCAAAGTCCAATACAAGTCACATTTACTCCCCCAATTCTCCTTATTATCAAGGTTAATTTAACCCTCACCTAAGACTTGTGGAAGACCACAAGGAAGATGCGTCAATTTTCGTCAGCCAATGAATACTTGAATGTAAATGATTTTGATGATGGATATTCTTTCAATGAGTGTCCTAAATACGATACTTGGAATTTAATATCCACCTTTCTATTCAATCCCTTTCCTGTGAACTTATTCTTGGGAATTAAATTGATATTGCTTCTTGATTCGTAAGTCGTTGCCGTTCCCACTTTAGCCCCTTCAATTCCTACACCATATCGTTCTGTGATTTGCTCAAGGGCTGATACTGTGTAAGGTGGTGGAACACGACTGTCGGTTTTCATTTGAGTCATAACGGTGGTGTTAGTCTTGAACTTATTCATCAAATTAGCATCTTGAATACCTAAACTCTCCATATTGTTCTTGATGACCGTCAAAATCTTGTCCTTCCAAAACATCTGCGCTTCACCCGGAGTTCCAAAAGTAGTTCCGAAATCATAGACGAAAGCATCCCACCAAATTTCCATGTAGTCGGGGTCACGCTTACTTTTGTTCTTAGAAGCCGTAGCATCCGGGCCACTTACATTGTTTCCACCAAGAACATTTCCTTGTGGGTTTTGGATATGCCCGTAAAATTGCATGACGATTTTCTCTTCGGGAACGAATTGTGAAACCCACTTGCCGTTTTCTTTCTTAACGATTGGTTGTCCCTTGTAAGTCTGTTTGCTCATAGTGCGAACCGTAGTCTTCAAATCTTTAGCGGATTGAGTAGCGGATTGCCCCCTGTGCATCTTAATCAAGAAGTCCTCAATCTTTTGAATGGGCAGACCTACGAATTGGAGGGCTTTACCTTCTTTTCCTTTGAATTTGACACCAAGTAATTCACCGTATTTACGAACACTTCTTCGGGTGGTCTTTGCGACCTTAGCCGACCTCTCAATACCCCAACCGTTTGTTTGCATTAAACGCAAGGCATAGAGAACCCTGTTTTGGGTTTCTTCACTTGGTTTCCACGCCATGATTTACTATGCCTCCATTCCCTATCTAATTCTTCGGAATTTACTTACGGCTTCCCTCATCAAGCGATGCACCGTATAATGACCTGTTTCCTTCACCGTAAATCCCATGTAAAAGAAATGTAAATAGTCTTTCCGTGCAACATATTCCATCATGTCTTGAATGGGTTCTTCCGACCTTTCTTCCCAAGTTTCATTAGGTTTTTTATCATTATAGAGGGTTTTTAAGAATTGATACCGTTCATCCCACTCCATTTGTTTGACAACCGTAAGGAATTTCGGGTAGTAATACCCTTGAATAAATGCCCATGATAAGTCAGCAGGGTTGTTCATTGTGCCTCACCATCCCAATTCGGTTTGACGAAGGCTTCATCACCCATAATCTCAATGAGTAAAGTTCCATCGGGTCGCTTAACCTTTAACAATTCATTCCATTCTTTCACTCGTTTCATAGAATTAGCAAATCGTTTCAAATCTTTTATCTTAGCCGTAGCCCCGCTTGCACTTCCGAAAGTCTTGAGTATTTTCTTGTGTAATTCCATGTGGTCGTAATTGACACCATTCTGCAAAGATTGTAGGGAGAAATTGTCGGCCAAAGTGCTTAATGATTCTTGGAATAAGTCGGAAGCATTAGTCACATCGCTAATTTTTATTTCGCCTCTTCCATTCAATCTTGCGAATCCTTTAATCAAGTTCAAAAATTCAGCCCATTTTCGGTAATCGGTTTTACCTCTTTTTGCGAAGGCTTGTTTGAACCCTTCTGTTTGCTCAATGTCTTGAAATAGCGACTCAATCATCGCAGAATAAACACCTAATTTGGGTTGGAGAGTGGACACATATTTTAGATATTCACGGAAGTAAGAGCGTAAATTGTTGATTTTGTCCTTATTCCCGGCTGTCATCACCGTTTTATCCATGTTCTGTAAAATCTTCTCTTTAATCTTAGACGAAGCATCAGCACCCGAAGTCAAAGTGGGTTTGGCGAAAATGAGTGTCAAACGGGAAATGATAGGGAGTGTGTATTTACCGAAAGCGGCAAGCATTTCCTCTTTCTTGTGGTCGGCCTCGTTCCAATAGTTCGGAGGATTCCCAAAGAAGCCCATGTTGAGCATAGCATGGCGTGTGACATCCATTTTGCCTTTTTGAATGTTATAGTGTCCGTCAGTCATTACATTGAGCATTTCACCGAACACATCTTCTTCAAGCGTTTGAAACTCGGAGAAAATGATGCGGTCATGGTTCATTTTGGGTAAAAGACCTAACTCAATAGAAGACAAATCATCGGAGGACATAGCCCCGAACATAGCGGCGAAGGTGGATAATTTTCCTGTTCCCGCCATCCGACAACGGACAAGCGGTGCGATTACCTTATCAACCAAATGATTCTTACCTTCACCCGGATTTGTAATCAACCCAATGTGAATCATGTCTTCCTTTTCAAAAGGTGACAAGCAGTAAAGCATTATGGCTTGCTTCAAATCATCATCGGCGTAAATTTCCGACCACAGACCATCGTTGTCTAACATGACTTCAAGGGGCGTTATCTTTTCCTTCTTACAAAGTGCAAGAAAGTCTTGAACGACCTTTGGCGAGATTTGGGACTTGTGAATGTTGGCTTCCCAAGCGATTTCATCAATAACGAATACTCTATCGGACTTGAAATTGGTATAGCAACCCTTGATTTTGACAGGTTTGCCTTCCGCAAGTGACTTCCGAATAATCGTGTCGGCTTTCTCTAAGTCAGTAGGAGATAGTTTTCCCAACAAGTATTTGTCGTTGCAGTTATGTGCTACACATTGGACAGCATTTTCGCCATCCGATACGCCAAATCTTATGAGGGTCTTGTCCTTCCCACTATCTTTCGTGGAAACGCCTTTGATTTCTCGCTTGGTGATGACACCCGACCCGCTTGAATCATTTCCCGATACCAAAGTTTCAATGACAGTAAGCACATTGGCTTGCCTGTCCACAATGGGTTCGGATTGTTGCGGGTGTTTGCCTTCAACAACCTTCTTCACAAAGTCGTGAATGGATTGAGGAATCATAATAACCACATTGTCCTACGCCCTATATCAAAGGTTGCGAAGGGAAGGTAAAGATTCGGTGGCCTATGCGGAGTGAAGACAGGGTTTGAACCGAAGTCCGTTGCTAATCTCCACCCCGCACAGACGGGGGGTTCTCAAGTCGGAAGGGGAATCCAACGGGAGGGTGATACGCTTTCCAACCGAAGTCGGAGTCGTGGAATCTTGCTTTCGCTTTCGCTAACGCTTATTAAGGCGATTGCACAATCAGTCAAGAATGACTTCATTCCGGCACTTGGTCAGCAGGGATTGGTGGGATAACCACATCGTCACCTGCGGAGTCAAGACGAAGAACCATCTTGTTGAATTCACGGCCACTCTTTTCGGAGGTTTGCTTGGTTCGGAGGAACGAAACAGCCAATGGGAGAGGGTTTCCGTTTGCGGCTTGCGCTTCAACGAATTGAGAGAAATGGTTGGTTTCATAACCGCCGACCCAAAGAGTCACACGGCGACCATCGTTGTTTGTGTCAATCATATTAACTGCGGTGGACACGCCATACTCGCCTTCAATACCTTCGTTGTAGGACTCAACAATGTAGCCATTGTAAAGTGTGTCAAACTCGGCCTTAATCTTCTCACGGATGGGGAAGACGGCTTCTGTCTTCGGTTGTTGTTCTGCGGCTTCCGCCAAAAATGCTTCAATTTCGGATTTCTTATTGCTCATATTTTTCACTTCCTGTTTTTTTTGTGCCTCGGTGGGCTGTAATTCTTCTTTGTCCGAAGCCCTTAATAAAGGTTCACAGGGTTAATGTGGGCAGTTATCTAAATGAAAGCAAAGTTTGATATACTTGTTTTACCAAAGACTATTCATGTTATGGCTAAATCCATCCACAGGAGATGTTGCAGAAGCACCTAATCGCCCCTCGGCGGCATGGGTTATCATTGTTGAGTCCATTATTGATGGACAACCGATTGAAAGCACACTTGAGGGTTTAAGGCGTATTTTACTATCTAATGACACTATTGGTGTGCGCCCCGAAGAAGTTCAATGGGAAGGTAAGACAGGACTTAATGTTTTGAATGGCGAGATTGAATGGAAGAAATTGATAGAAGATTCAAAATTCCCATACATTACTATGGAGATTGCCTCCGATGATGTTCTTGAAATTCGTTATGACAAAAATAGTAAGGATTCTGCCGACATTAAACAAGGCTTATCATTAGATACACGACTTGATGACGACGAAACACCTTTGAAGCGTGGTGGACAAAGAGGCACAGGGAAAGGCGGTCAAGGAGGACAACCGGGAGGCGGTGGTGAAGGAGGTCAAGGTAGCGGAGATGGTGAAGGTCAAGGCGAAGGTGAAGGCGATTCCGATTCACAAGGCGAAAGCGGAGAAGGTGAAGGTCAAGGAGAAGGCGAAGGAGAGGGCGAATCCGATTCCGATGGTGAAGGCGAAGGTCAATCCGATGGGGAAGGCCGTGATGCTTACCAAGAAGGACAAGATAAAGCCGACTCCGTTTCCGATAAACTCAAAGAAAAGATGAAAGAACGCATGGAAGGTAAAGGAAAACCTGCCGACGAAAGTGGCGAAGCAAATCAACCCGCACCCGATGGTAGCGAAGGTGGCGCACCTGCCGAAAACCCCACAGGTGAAGGCGGTCAAGGCACAGGTCAAGATGGCGCACCCTCACAAGGAGATGGTGGACAAGGCGATGGCGATTCTCAAGGCGGTCAAGGTCAAGGTGATGGTGGCGAAGGTCAAGGAGATGGCGACGGTGACGGCGACGGTGATGGTCAAGGTGATGGAGATTCCGAAGGTGACGGTGATGGTGACGGAGATTCCGATGGCGATTCCGATGGCGGAGATGAAGGCGACTCATCCGAAAGTGGCGAAGAAGGTTCTCAAGAAGGAGATTCCGATTCCGATAATGAGGGTGGAGATTCCTCCGAAAAAGATTCAAATGAGGGAACAGCCGATTCAAACCAAGACGAAAACGGAGAAAAAGGTGACGAAAGTGGAGATTCTTCCGAAAAGGGTGATTCTAATGATGACTCGTCTTCAACAGACAGCGATTCCGACTCGGATAATGAAGGCGGAGATTCGGGCGAAGATGGCGACGGTGAATCCGATAGTCCATCACTCCCTCCCGAAGATGAAGAAGCCCTCAATCAGTTAGTGGAAGAAGCCGAAGATGCAAGAGATTCCGCCGAACAGTCTATGCAAGAGGCTAACACCGAAGAAGCAAAAAATTCCGCCGATGAAGCACGGAAAGCCGCCGACGAAGCAAGAGAAATCGTGGAAGAAAACGGTCAAGACGCTGATGAACACGAAAAAGTCCAAAAAGCGGAAGAATATGCCGATGAAGCGGAAGAATTTGCTGATTTAGCCGAAGAATTAGAAGATGAAATAAACCAATTGTTTGATGAAAGCGGTCTTGACGAAGATGAATTTGAAGAATTTAAGCAAGGACTTCTTGACGAATTGTTTGGAGATGATTCCGAATTTAGTGATGCAATTAGTGAAAAAGAAAAGCGACTCTTAGAAAAGATTGAACGCCGTTCTAAAACCAATCGTGGAACTATCCGATGTGTCAATTGGGAAACAGGTGCAATCAAATCATTTTCGGAAAATGAGGAAATTGGCGATACATGGATTCAAATTACCAAATTCTTTTCACCATTTGAAACGGAAGATGGGGCGCAAATTGTGGTTGATAGAACGATTGCAGGTGCATACAAGATGGCTCAAGATTTGAAAATCGTAGGGATGATGAACAAGGAAGAGGCTCGTTTCAATACTGATGATGCCGATTTCGTTCAAGCCCTCAAGAAAATGAGAATGTTTCAAGTTAGAGTTTCCAACGGCGAAACAATCATTACATATTGATTCGTTGCCTTTAGATAACGGGAACGACAAACAATCATCATGTCGTCATGGAAAGAGGAATGGAATAAATTCACTCCCGAAGCCATTGAGCAAATGAAGGAATACTCCGACCAAACCCATTTGCACCGTGAATGGATGAGTTATGTCTATGAAAAGGATGGTCGTTATCATTTGGGTGAGCCTTCTTATGGTGACGAATCTCGCATTGAAGTTAATCCAAATCAAAAGGCTAAGGAAGACGCAACGAAAGGACTATCCGAGAGCCAAAGAAAGTGGACTATTCACGGCCACCCCTTGAAAGACGGCAAAATTTACACAGGTCGTCAATACTTTTCATCCACCGATATTCTTCAAGAATTCATCAAGGCAAGAGATAACAACGAAAAGGTCGTTCAGTATGTCGTTTATCCTCATCAACAAGAAGGCAACGGTGACAAAGTAATTCACAACCGAGTTAGAATTCTTGTATTCCCAAACCGAGAAGTTCTTATTAAGGCAATCCAAATGTCGCATCCCGAAATGACTAATGAGCAAATCATGGCGATTTCCGAAGAAAACGGATATAACAAGAATGCGGTTGATGGCTCTTTGAAGAATGAAGCAGGTGTGGATTGGTTTGCATTCCAAGAGGCACTCGGAAAAATGGGATATATGGGCATTATTGACATTGAAGGGCCGACAGGTGGAACTAAGGTGGATGCCGCCGATACAATGTTCCTGCAAAGTGAATCTAATAAGTCTTCAATTCCAATAATTCTTCTTGGACTTGGTGTAGTCGCCGTAATGAAATACTATCTTACAGGTTCAATTATGAATTCCGAATTTACTCAAGAAGGATTTGATTCCGACTTTGAAACCCGTCACTTTTGGAAGTGATGTTATTGGACAAAAATCTCCCTCTTCTTGCTGTTGCATTGGGGATTTCGGGGATTTACCTACTTTCTAAACCTAAAATGGCTTTTTCAGCCATGTCTTCCCGGAGTTCACCCTACTCCACAACCGAATTTGAGAACAAAGAAGCCGAAATTATAGGGGATTATTTAGCGCATGGCGTAGGTGGAACTACTTTCCGACTTCCACAATCGGGCGATGTTTTGAAAATTGTATCTCTTGAGAACGATGGCTACGATTTAGAAGGACAACCTAACCGAGAACAGGCCGAGTTCATAGAAGACTTATGGATGCAAAAATTAGATGGTCAAAATCCATTCAGTTCCGATTTTGTTGAGATTAAACACTACAATAGAGGCTACGCAGGTCAAAAGATGGTTGAATTAGTTAATTCCGAAGATAATTACCATCCCTTGAAAATGGGTGAAAAGATTGCTTATTGGGTGATGGAATATGTGCCTACGATTGGTAATGGTGAAATGACGGATGCTCGGATTAGAGGTGCGAAGATGAGATTGGAAGAGTGGGCAGACCAAAAGGGCTATACTCTTGACGATATGCACCCTGCAAATTTTGGTGAGCGTGAAGATGGCTCATTCGTTTTGTTTGATGGTTGGCCGACAAAGATTGAACAATGATTTACCCTCTTCGGCAGACAATACCATGTCAAAAATTTCCAACGGAATTTTATCCACTTCGGCTTCGGATGAATCATGTCGGTTTTTCCAATGCGATTCCCAATGGTCGGGATAAGTGAACATCAATCTTTGTTTCTGTAATTCCTCATCAATATCAATTTTAATCAAATACCAACCATTTTCTTTCAAGGTTGTAGCCTCATTTACAAAGCGAATATCGTCGCATACTGCATTTTCCACTTCATCGGATTGTTTCATCAGCAAATCTAACCAAACAGTCGGCCTAATCTCTCGCATTTTCATTCCGATTTGTTGTAGCAAGTGTCTGTCTTTCATAGTCATGCCGAACACTTCTCTTCCGACACGCTTAACACCATCAGCCATTGAAACAATTTCAAATCCTTCTTCAATAAATCCTTTCGCCAAAGTGGTTTTTCCACTCGCCATTTTTCCACAAATTCCGACCTTCATTTCTTATCACCTAACATTGGTGGTTCGCACATTAAGCACACTAAATCCTTCGTTAATGAAGGTCTTGGATAAATCGTGTCACATTTACTACATCTTTTCATTTCCATAATATCACCTGTTTTTGATAATTGCTGTGGAGATATAAGGTGGTAGCACCCTCGCCAACGGATTGTTTTTCATACCCCGTTCAAAGTGGAACATGAAACTTGGGTCAATAATGTAGGTGTGACCCACATCGGTTGAACTTCTTACGCAACGACCTACCATTTGAGCCAATTCCACCGCCGTTTGCATTTGATACCATTTAGGGTCATTCTCGGCCTTAGCCTTGACTTGAATATCTCCGAGTGGCCCGAATGGAACTTTCGCAATCACCGTGAATCCAACCATCTTTCCATCAAACCCTTGATTAGCATAAGTGGAGATGAGTATTTCATTGTTCTGTTCATCTTCAAACTCTCGGAATACTGCATCACGCTCTTTTGGAATCTTAGAATGTTGCCTCAACCTTGCATAAACCAATGGGTGATTGTCTTTTAGAGCCTCCACGATGCCGTCTTCAATATCATTTGTAAATGGTAAAATCAATCCCTTTTGGTCGGGATATTTGGCCGCAATCGTAGCGATAGCATCAGCACACTTCTTGTAGGATTCTAAGCCCCTATCCTTTCTTGACAATTTACCACCTTTAATGTGAGTGTAAATCGGTCTGTTGCTTTCGGGGAATGGTGAGTAATCCACCTTAATGAAAGCGGTTTCTTCGGCCTTCAATCCCAATTCTCTTCCGAAAATATCGTAGTCAAGAATTGTTCCCGACATAAGAATCCTTTGTTGTCCAAGATTGAGCAATAATTCGTCGGCGTAGGCTGATACATCTAATGGCTTAAACGCAATCCATGTAGGGTATTCATTGTGGTCATCCACTTGATACACCCAATTTTCCCAATCAGTCGCAATAGAAGCCAACAAATCATCAATCCTCGCTATGGAATTAGAAGCATAACTTAATTCTTTCTTGTCATACTTGGTTTGAATGTCCTTATCCTTCATCTTTCTCTTGATTTCATCCCGTAGTGCAAACAAATACCTACCCAATGTCTGTAATGCGGCCTTTCTTGTTGGTAATGGAGTATTCAAGGACATAGAATTGATTTTAGGGAGTCCAAACGAACCGTTGCCGTCAAAGACCTTCAACACCATTTCTCTTTGTTTTCTGTAAATATCCTTCTTTTTCTCGCTTTTTGCACTTGAGATGTCTTGCTGTGTGGGTAATTGGAATAATTTTTCCAACATTCTTTGTGAAACTGTCAAACTGTGAAAACTCATCATGTTGTTCGCCAATTGATGCGCTTCATCCACAATCATAAATGGTCTTTGAGGCAAAACCTTACCACTTTTATTCATAGCCATCATATAAGCCGTGTTTCCTACAAAATACATCGCATTTTGAGCCTTTGCTAAAGCCCCATAATAACTACACATATTGTTGGAGTCTGCGGTATAATCAAATTCACCCATTTCGGTTTTCGGAATCATTTTCGTGCATTTGAATCCTTTTGCATACTTACAGGGTGCGAGTGCCGCCGTGCAGGTTTCGGGACTTGTGTTCGTGACTCTCGCTAATGCCTCTTCTGCGACCTTAACATCATCGCAACCCGCTTCCACATCAAGAAGGCAATCGTAGTTCCCACGACCCATTACAGACTTCATATAAGGCATTTCCTTCAAGTATTGAGCCTGTAATCCTTTCAAATGAGTCACAATGTAGGAAGGGACACCAAATGCTTGTGCAATCGTTTTAGCCAATGCTGATTTACCACTTCCTGTGGGGCATTCCAAGACGATATTCCGATAACCATTATTGATAGCCTCCATCATTGGCCCTAAAACCTGTTTTTGAATGTCACGAAGCGGGTGAAAATTCGTATCTTTACTTAATTCATCAAAATCAAATTGAATTGGGGTCGTATTTTCATCAATGAAAACCTCTTTGAATCCCTTGCCTATTTCCGCAGGTTCGTTCCATTTGACAACGCCTACCTTTCCAATATCCTTTTCATCGGCTACTTGCTCTAAAATGGGCAACCATTCGCTCAAATTAAATTCGTCAAGATTATCCATTTCATCAAGAGTCAATTTAGTCTGCTTTTTCTCGTTCTTTTTCGCTTGGGTTGGGTTGTATCGTTCTTCACCATCCACAAACATTATTAACCGATTCTTTTTGCAGAATTTCTCAATAATCAAAATCCTTTGACTCGTTTCGGGGAATGCCCCTTTGAAATCCTTATTTCGGAAATCATATTCCAAGCCAAGTGTATTCTTAATCTCATGCCGATGTGGAAATGTTTTACCACAGACTCTAACGAGAATAAACCCCATAAAAACCAATTGTGCGATGCCCTATATGAATGATTGGATGATTTAGATAGCGGGAACGCACAGGAGAAGTCATGTTGAGATTGTATTCGGCAGGTAAAATCATCCCACACCCTCGTAAAGCGTATCGTGGCGGAGAGGACTCATACATCGTTTCATCTCCGACGAATTCCACCCTTGCGGTAGCAGACGGTGTTGGGGGATGGGAAAGCAAAGGTGTCAATCCGAGAGCCTTTGCAGACCAAATTTTGAGAAGCACTTATGAATTCATAAAATCGGGGGATGATAACCCCTATACTGCCCTCCAAGCAGGTTATGAATTAACAACGGAAACAGGTTCTTCCACCGTTTGCATCGGGAAAATGACGACTGACGGTATCTTTCGTGTAGTGAATATGGGTGATTCGGGTTTTTTAATAATTCGTAATCAAAAAATCTTTCTTCAATCCTCGGAACATCAACATCAATTCAATTATCCATATCAATTGGGCAGGGACTTTGAAGGTAATCCACACGGAACTGACCGCCCAACAGATGCGGAAATTTATCAAGTCAATTTAGAGATGGGTGATATAGTTGTAATGGGTTCGGATGGATTATTTGACAATGTTTGGCCTAATGAAATTTTGAATTTCGTAAATCAACATACACCCAATCCAATGATGATGGCGAATGGGTTGGCTAAAATTGCTTATGAGCATTCACAAGATGATTCAAATTATGTTCCATTTTTCCACCGTGCAAAAGAAATGGGTGCAGGTTTTTCAAGTTATCAAGGCGGAAAGGAAGATGATATTACCGTTCTTGTAGGGATTGTTAGTGATTAACAGTAAGGTGTAATGCGAGTCCGAGAGTCCCGCACTTACCAAAAAGCGGATTTAGATAGTCAAACTGCCTAAAGTAAAATATGCTCGGTTCTCTAACGGCAATACCTAAAAAATACTATGCTACTGAAAAGAAGATGATTCACAAGGTTGGATATACTCTCGCACTTGGTTTAATGGCCGTAGGTGTCCTTGAAACGGCTCACTCTATCCCATACATCGTCAAAGGTGAATCTAACCTCACAGGCATGGCTCTCGGCCCTGTTGTCGTGGCTTGTGGTGGTGTCGCCGCTACTATGTATCTCAAAGAAGCAGGGGTTGATTACTGATGAGTCCACTAACTATTGCTAAAGTGATTGAGTTTTTGAAGAGTCAAGGGTGATTATTCCTTAACTTCCCAAGACCACACTAACTTTTCACCATTGACAATTTCTTGATAGTGTTTAGCACACGGCCAAGCACCGTCAATTTGATGGCGTTCATCGGTATATCCGACCTTTTGACAGACAGGACACTTCACCATTTCGGGCGACAAGGTTTCACGCACCCACAGAATACTTTGCGAGGGCTTCATCAAGAGTCAATACTCCATCTTCAACATCAGTCGTAAAGATTCCTTGTGGATAGCAAACACCCTTCCAATCACAGTAAGAGCAATTCCAATCTCCGATTTCGGCCAATGGTTTTTTACCATGCTCATTGTATTTGGTCTTGGACAATTCACCCATGTTGAACAAGTGTTCGGCCTTGTCGTCGGCATATCGGAGGTCAAATTCTCTCGCAGGTGGAGTGTCTTTCTTCAAGTTCTCCAATTGTTGATAATATCGCTCTCGCATCATGTCAATGGTCAATTCCATAGGTCGTGCGGTGACTCCCCATTCAAGTGACTTTTCAATGCGTGGTTTCAATTCGTTGCCCTGCATATCCTTGACAACAATTCGGCCATCGTAGCCATCGCTCAATTCCACACGGAATGACTTGTGAAGTCCGTTGTCACGGCTGATGTAGCAAATGACGAAGTAAGGGATTTCAACATCGTGAAATTCTTCCCATGTCTTTCTCATGTGAAGATAGAGTGCGGTTTGCATCAAGTGTTCAATTTGTGGGTAGCCGTGTTCATAGGTGGAGGTCTTGTTGCCGTTCATCACCATTTTCGCACCGTAGCCCCACTTGGACTTGACTTCAATTCCGATAGCCTTTGTCGGGTCAATAACCATACGAGGCACACCATCCGAACCTGTTTTCATTTCCGACCAACGGAGAATAGCATCCACTTCACCACTTAGCATGATTTCATCATCGGTATCGGGATTCTTAGCGATATTCTTTCGGATTTTGGAATTGGCTTCAAGCAAAACACCTGCTTTGCCCCATGCTTCATGCAGACCATGTTCGGCCATGTGACCCATCATAAAGATGAATTGAGAATTGTCGTTAGCAGGGTTAGTCCGAGGCACACGCTTCTTAGAATACCACACTTGACGAAGGCACTTTCCGACGAGTTTATCTTCGCCACGCTCATTCTTCATAATGGCCGAAGCACCCGTTGGATTAACACCTGTCTTACCTCCAAGAGATTCACGGTATTTTCCCTGTCTTAGTGCGTCAATTGCTACTGTAAAGGGGTCAAGGGCTTCGTTTTCGTCTGCGGTATTATTGTTGTTTATATCGGTCATTTGACCATCACCAATCTTACCTTTGTGCGAACAGGTTAATAAAGGTTCTCAAGAAGCATCGGTGATTTTTTTCCTATACTCTTCTTTACTACGGACACTCTCTTCTAAATTGAAATCAAAAATAGCGGCTGAACCATCTTTTCTAAAACCAAAATTAGCAGGTTTCAAGTCGTCAAGATACATTCCTGTTTGTATTGAGATGTTGTAAGCGGCTTCTGCTACTCTTTTAATCATTTCCTCTTTAGATAAATCGGGATGTGTCAAACCAAGATAAGGCAATTTTTCCATACGAACCATGAGAATTTCATCACCTTCGTCTAAATCAAGGACATTTCGGGCTTTTTGTAATACAGCAGGGTCATTTGTGGCTCGCTTAATTTTCATAAACAATTCTCTATGGAAAGCATCACAAGTTCCTACATAAACACAAGTAATGTCCACTAATCCTTCTATGTTCCGCTTCCAATTTTCTAAAAGAAAATCCGCCATCTTCCAATTTGACTCTCCATCCGTCACATCGCAGTTAGCCATTTTGAGAACATGATATGGACTTCTTTTGTCTGTATAAATTACTCCATATTCGCCCATATCGTAAAACAAATCAATGTGCGCTCGGAAATAACCCCAATTTATGCGCTCATCATCCGTTAATGTGGTATCATAGCGAGAATCATAGATTCCTCCACTATCATATCCATCTTTTGAATGTGATATTTCGCCAAAATCATCGTTCTCGCCAACGGGCATAATACCTGTTTATCCTTCTCGCTATTTATACTCTCGCCATTACAATTAGATACTTCACACCCATAACCAAAGGTTATGAAGGTCATTCTTGATACAGGAGGTGGGAGAAAGATGGTTATTGAAGATTATGGCGAATCCGATTCCAAATTGGTTAAGGTTTCTATCATTGAAGGCAAAGATATTTTTGTCGTGGGGACAATTCCTGTCGGAGAAATCCGAAGGTTAGGGAAGTCTTTTTGAGGTTTAATGTATGGAAGAATCAGTTAGGCAAGTCATTGATGGATTGTCATTACCCTTTTTCAACGATTTAATTCAAAATCAAAGCCCTGTAAATTATTCCGAATCACTCCAAAATCCTCTTGTCATTCTCCGTTGGAGGCACAGGATTTGTCAAACTTGCTCGGAATCCTTTGACATTAGCCATGAAGGAAGATTTTACCGATGCGGAAGGTGCTTACCATGAAAGAAATTACTCAAATAAAATTAGGGCTTAACCGAAATGCCGAAGTGACAGTTATTGCAGACATACAAATGAAGGAAGATTCCGACTTAGACTCGTTATTCTTGTGTTTTTTCACAATCCTAACTCCGCCTTTGCGACTTTCGGTGATTACGACAGGGTGCTTAAACGACCATCTCGCAAAGATTTACAATCAAGATATTTCAGCCATTGACAAGTTAATGCACGAAAATGAAGAAATGTATGGCTCAATGATTCAGCAAAGCACCGAAGAATTGCTTACTTATGGTGAAGAACAAAACAAAGTAGTATTGGATTCGGTTAAGAACTCCGAGTCTGCGAGCGCACTCATGGCTTCTATGCTAAAATGTGGCTATTATATTCAAAAGACACGCTATCATTTTCCAACCGCACCAACCCAAAAACAAGAGCAGAAGGTGGACATTTCTCAATTAAAACCTGCCTTCAAAACCATGTTAGAGGTCTGCAAGCGGTGGAACGACCCAACACTCCATGAGGAATTACAATGAGTAAAGAAAACAGAAAACAGGATGAAGCAGAACAAGCGGTTGATTTAGAAGTCGCTTTGAAACAGATGAAAGACGATGGTATGCCGCCCACAGGGTTTCACATGATGTTCTTTTCCGAAGACTTTCAAAATAGCCACGATTGCCCTATGAATCAATTACTCCGTAAGATAGGAATAGTCCACGACTTTGAAGATACCGTCAAGAGGCAAATTTTCACAATGCCTAATGGACAAATTATGTCGTATGAATTTGCATGGCTTGGTGGTTATGACAACCTTCAAACAACGATGGAAACCATTGACACACTTCTCAAGGAACAGTTTGACATTATGGTGCAAAACAAGACCTTTAGAGCCTATCCACAAGCAAGGATTTCATTCTTGACTGACCAACCCACAGGAGGCGAAGAAGAATGACTTTCAACGCTAAATTGATTGAATTATTAGTTCTTGATATTTCACCGCATCCACTTGAAGTAAAAAGGGGTGCATTCGGATATTGGAATGATTTAGCATCCCTCATGGGTATTGACCTCAACGAAGAGTCCGAAATCAATCACGCATTTCAAGAGGAAGCCAACGAATAGAACGAGGGCGATTTCCCGAAACACGGAAGATGTGCTTACCGTTAATGTCTTTAACGGCTCGGCAGAAGAAAGTAATTTTGCCTCTATCCATACCGAAGCGTTCCCACTTGTCGCTAAGGTGCGACATAATTTGTGATTCTTTCCATTCGCCTTCAATGCCCGACAGGAATTCCATGACCAATTTTGCTTGTCGTGGTAGTAGTCCATACATTTTCTTTCGTCGGCCTTTCAAAATTTCGTCTTCTTCAATCATAGGACTTCCCCTAATTCCTTCTTGTTGGCGATAGTATTTATACTTTTTGGATAAAATCGTTCAACCCTTCCTCTTAGAACGACCCCATCCTTTGTGGGGTTCACCGACACCTGCTCTCCCAACACGAATCCCTTTCTCACCCATCATTTCCTCAAAGATAGCCATTTTTTCATTTTGCTTCTTCTCCCATACCTCATATTCTCTTATTTCTTCAATATAGTCTTCAATAGGAAGTATCTTTTGGTAATTGAATAGCATCGGAGGGTGGAAATTTTCAAATTCGGGTTGAGAGTTAATGAATTCCTCCATCACACTTGGATTCTTCACATAGTCTTCAAAGGTAGGCATCCGAATCTTGGTTCGGCACATACTAACGGCCAATTTGTAAGCCTTTTGCCTATCCATCAATGTGTTCTCATCACCCATCCACTTATTGTGTTTGACCCACTCATCGGAGAAGTGTTGGAATTGGTGTGGATTCTCCCGTTGTGGGGCGAATGGATTGAACGGCTCAACCTTTTTCCTTCGCATGGTTTTCACCAAACCTAATCAAGACTTAAAGGTTCGCATGGAGAAATTATCCCAATAAATAGGAATTTCTAACAACAATTCTTCAATTGGAAAAGTGATTATTCAATTGGAAAATTATACTTGAGAGCATTTAACTCCAAGATAGTTCGTTTTCTCAATAATCATTCCCATTTTTGATTTAACATCAAAGAGAGTGCCTTCGTAGTAATTGAATTTTATCCACTTACCATTCTCATCTAAACATTCAATGAGATATTTCATTGAACCACGCTCAATTGCCGTATCGCTTCATGTATTCAGCGAAGAGTGCATCGGTCAATTCCATGATGGCTTCCACGACTTCTGCATCATCCATAGCATGATAAGCAGGGTTGTTAGCGACAAGATTCGTAGCATTGTTAAAACACATACCACGCTTAATGTCACGGTCACGATTGTTGTTGTTTGAAGAGGACTTGTTGCCCCATGTGCGGCCTGTTGAAGCAGGTGCAGAAGCAGACTTACCAACGAAGATTTGCTTTGAATCGCCAATGACAATCAATGCTTGTGGGTTCTCATCTTTGCTGACAACATTCCAAACGAGGGTTGCGCCTCTTGCGGGGAAGAATTTGCCTTCAAGAATGTCGTAATTTCCGACCTCAATTGGGCGACCTCCGCCATTGTTCATCTTGAAATAGACACGATGCTTTCCATTCTTTTCATATACGCTGTATTCAACACCTTTTTCGGGGATAACTTTTACTGATACCATTGTTTCACTTCCGTAATTATCCAATTGCCCCAACGGGTATTTATACCTTCATATTTCATTCTAACCGAATCGTTCTCCACTCAACCCGACCTGCCTTAATCAAATCCCGAATCCGTCTTTGTTTCGTCGTCAATTGGCTTTTACCCGATTTAACATCAAGCATTACAATTTTACCATCAGCCATATTGATTTCTTTATTTTCCCTCCAATCAAAAACAATGTAGTCAATAGGTTGCCCCATAAATGCCCAATTTTTCGCTTCCCAATCGGGGTCAATATCGGGATGCTCAAGGAATGGACACCACTTCTCAAGAATTTGACCTTTCGTAGTGTGTGCCGAAGCCGCCCTTCCTTTCTGTTTTTTAATTTCTTGTGACTTTTCTTCACTTTGAGTCATTATTTGTGCAATTTCGTTCTCTAACACAGCCGTCTGTGTGACTTTCAATCGGTTTTCATCTTGGAGATACTTGACATGATTTTGAAGATTTTCAATAGTGCTTGCTACGCCTTCCTTTTCTCGCTCAATAGAAAACAACAAATTCTCGTAGGCTTCTTGAGATTCCACCCGTTCTAATGATTCACGATATTGGATATTCTTTAAGGCTGATAATTTGGAATTTAACCATCCCAAAATTACCAAAGACAAAATGAGGCATACGCCGAGAATAACTTCAAGCATAAGCACCCATTAGGCAATTACCTATTCAAACCTTGCTTTTCGTAGGGTCTTGGGTGTCCAAATTCAAATGTTCGCACAATTCCTTGTAGCGATTGCGAATAGTCACTTCGGTCACACCTGCTACTTGTGCGACTTCGCTTTGAGTCCTGTCCTTCTTTTGCTTCTTAGCCGCAAGATAAATTGCCGCCGCCGCAATACCTGTCGGGCCACGACTAATCATCGCTTCCGAGCCTACTGCTATAAGAATACGGGATGCTTCCAATTCAATTTCTTTCGGGACTTTCAATTCCGAACAAAATCTTGGAATGTAGTCGCTTGGATTAGAGAGTCCAATAGTCAAAACCAATTGACGCTTCAAGAATCGGAAGGTTCTTCCAATTTCCTTTCTTCCTGTGCGTGAATGGCGACCCACATCGTCAAGGGTTCGTGGATTTTGATGTAGCCTACAAGCCGCATAGATAGAAGCCGCTACAACGCCCTCAATAGAACGCCCACGAATCAATTTCTTTTCCACCGCCTTACGGTAAATGTAAGCCGCTTCCTTTTGTGTAGCCTTCGGCAACGACATACGAGAAGAAATGCGCTTCAATTCAGTTAGTGCCGTAGCGAGATTTCTTTCGGTGGAATTGCGAATGCGACCCCTGTTATCAATGTGCTTCAAACGACCCCATTTTCCCTTCTGTTTGGAAGACATTCCACCCATCATAGGTGAAATCTCGGTAGTAATTCCATAATCGTGTTGCATAATGTCTTTAGCCGCACCTGTTCGTTCATTGTCTTTGCCCGAACCGTCTTCATAGGAACGCCAATCTTGCCCGTAATCAATGACTTGAGTGCTTTGAACCAATCCACAATCCCGACAGTATCGGTGAGCATCACTACTTTCTTCAAAAACCGTGCAACCACAGTCGGCACATATCTCTTTAATCTCTTCCATATCTTCACCATTGATTTACAGGTATTTATACCTTCGCACAAGGTTATCTAAAGGTATGTATCAACGCATTCTCTTCATATTGAATGGTGGTGCATCATCGTATTCTCTATCTGCAAGACCGAAAAGAATGACACGATGGCTCTTAGCACCACTTAATCCGTAGCAATAGGGCTTCTCTAACTTGACAAATCTTTTATCTCGGCACAGCACAGCAGAAATCTTAACTGCCGAAGGCACATTACGATACAACCCGTTAAGGATTGAAGGCATTTCACTTGATAAAATTGCTCGCTCTTTCATGGCCTCAAATAGAGGCTCTTTCCATAGATTTTTTCTTGACATATAACTCATCACCGCTTGTTCAAGGTTTGAAATACCTTCGCCGCCATGATGTGCTTACAATCAATTTTTGCTTTCCTACATCTCGTTTTGTAGTCCATACATTCACAAGCCCAATACTCTCGGCCATCGGCCAATGTCATTTGTGAGCCGTGAGTGTGGACACGGTATGCGGTTTTTGATTTACCCTTGACAACGAAGGATAGGGGCGAATTTTGTTCAACCTCCATGTTCTTTACAATGTCAAGTGCTTTTGCTTGGCGATTAGGATTCATTCTCAAACCTCTATCTAATGGTTTGTTTGAACGGGTATTTATACCTCATTATTCTTCGGGGTGTGATGCCCAAGAATTGTGACCATCGTATTGACCCCTCAATGCGGCCATTAAGACCTCTTTAATGCCGAAATCTTCCACTTCTTCCTGTAAAATATCGTCAATAACGGCGGCTCTATTATGGTATAATAACAATTCTGCATCAGTTTCCCATGTATCGGGTTCTTCAAATTGATACACATAATCAATGAATCCGTCAAACAGCATAGAATTATCGTGGTCAAAAAAGATAGGCATGACTTCCTCTCCATGCTCATAATCGGCTGTCACCATAGAATAGGGGAGTGGTAAAAATACAAAACCTACACATTCGGGTTCTAATGTATATTTCTCATCATGGGCGAAAATTGGATAAATAAGACCATCGGTAAGATAATCTCCACCAACCGCCATCATGCGAATATATTCTTCCCATGAAACATAAGAATTAAGGTGCAATATCGGAGAGTCAAGAATTTCCTTCCAATCATTCATGTTAATCCACTCTTATGACCTGTTATTAACTTATTGCCCAACGAGGAATCATTCTTTTGGTTCCGGTATCATCAACATAAGAATAAACGGCAAAATCGGAGTCGCCACTTGTTGTGTTGTCTAATGTAAAATCAAAGGTTTCACCATTATTTTCAACGGCTTCCAACATATCAATTGCTGAAACACCTTGAGCATTCTTATAACCCTCAATGAAAATAGGATTAGATTCAATGGCTCTTTGTGCCGACCTTTTACCCTCTTGACCTAAAATAACAAGTTCCAACATAACAAAAGATGGTTTGGATTGTGTATTGACAGTTCCCCTATGCTTCTGTGGAACGCCACTCATGGTTGAAGGTTTTACATTTGCTGAAATAAAGTTCCCGTAATCTTTGAACATTTCTTCAAACACTTTTGGAATATCGCCATCCCAATTAAACCATCCCATGTCAAAAAGTCTTTGCACAGATTTCTTAGCAATAATTGGGTCAATTCCCATATTTTTCAATTTATCTTCCTTATTTGTGGCTTTTTGTTGCCCTGAGTTTTCAGGTTGTGCTGTCGTATTTGGGCTGACAATCTTGGCTCTTCCTAACTCTTCCTTTCCATCTTGAATTGGTTTTCCACTCTTTTCAATTCGTGGGATAAATCCACCTGCATTTGCCGCCGCATGAGGGCTTTTGGGATTATCCATAGGCTTCATACCTGCTTGACAAGGCTTACAAGAAAGGTTATCACTTGCAGGTGGTCGCAAACAATCTTTAACCGCACAAGTAGTCACCATAATTCATCTTAGTCTTTCCCGCTATCTAAACACAACGCTTATTTATTCCTTCGGACAATGAGATGTTATGGTGGATTTTATCACAGTCCCTTTTGGACATCATTCGTCTGCTTTGGAATCATGGAAACCCGAAGCGGAAGAGGTTGTCCATGAACACTTTTATCGTAGTGGTAAGTCCACATGGAAAGCATCAGCCCTATTCTGCCCTCAATGTTCTAAAGTCCGTGAAAAAGATACACGAAATGGTGGTTTCAAAGACAAATGGAATGTCAATAAAGAGGATTATTCATTCTCCTTAGAATATCACGAAGATGAATCGGGAATCTATGCTAAATGTTCTAAGTGTGGACACGATGTAAGAGCGCACAATCCCGAAATGGATATTTATGTTTCCGTTATTGTCCGTGAAGATGGAGATGGCCCGCCACTACCCTTACTTCAAATGCAAGAACCACACTATGAGCAAGGATTTTTCATTATTCCTTTCACCGAATACGAAAGAGTTCGTTCCGAAGGGACAAAAGCAAGCGGAAATGTTTTACCAACTGCCGAAATTGAAGGGGTGCGATATGTTATCTCTTGGAACAATTATTTGACAAAAATGAAGGCCATCCCCGGCGTTTCAGTCATAGGAATACCCAAAACCTATTTCCAAACTCTTTAGATAACGAGAGCGACCAAATTATTACATGGCTCGCCCACGCTTTACAGGACAGGGTTTCACGAACCCGCTTGATTCTCTTGGACTCAATGCTGAAAGTCGTCACAGGGCGATGCCGCCAATCTCAAACGCCTTCATGTCAAATGAGGCTTCTTACCAACCTTCTATGTCTTATCAAACCCCTGTTATTTTTGAATCAAAAGGAAAGGCAACATTAGGATTTTTTGGTCGGGTTGCAGGAAGTGTGCGAAAATTCGCAGGGAAAGTCACAGGAAGGGTTGGTAGTAAGGGTGCAGGTAAAGCAGGTGTAAAAGATATTGTAGGAGAAGGTGTTGAAACTGCGGGAGAAAAAGCACTATTAAAAGAATCAATAAAGGCTCAAAACAAAGCCTTGTTAAAGCGAACACCAAACCCACTCACGAATACGATGGTCAAAGTCGGCGGTGGAGTTCTCGTAGCAGGTTATGGAATCAATGTTCTCGGTGCGCCTTTGGTTGAAGATTTGACAGGTGCTAATTGTGGCGAGAAGGCTATTGATGCGGGGTATGAAGAAGGCACAGACGAATACTCACAATATGTTGAAGATTGTCAAGGAGATGCTATGACAAAGGTGCTTATGACAGGTGTAGCAGTTCTCGGTGTCGTAGGATTAGTTGGATTTATTTTACTTCGCCCTAAAAAGTCGGCGGAGTGAATACACATGGCTTCTCAAACAGGATTTACTGCACTTCAACCTTCGGAATTGAGGGAGTGGAATAAATCGGGAAGTGGGAAGACCAATCTTAAAACAAGTATTACCATAGAGGATGCTGACGGAAATGAAATAATCGTCAATGAATTGAATCCGATGCCTATTTGGGATTATTTACCTCCCAATTCAGTTATTAAATATGAAATTGAAACTATAAGCGATGGTGATGGATTAGATGATAGAGTCCAAATGGATATTATTTATGATAATAGAGCCGCTATCATGCGTGAATTTCAAGGCCAAATCAATCAATTAAGCCCCGAAGACAAGGAAGCCTTTGATAAGGGCAGTAAAGTAATGTTTGATAGGGTGCTGAAACTAACTGAACAAGCCGTTGTGGACAAAAGTATTCCAACATTTATCACAATTTATTCTAAGACAATTACTACGGATAAAAACGGTAAAGCAAGTGGTTCAATTCCAATCCCCTCCACTTGGCCTAAATCCATATTTGACATCATGTTCCATTACGGATATGATGGTGTAGGAGAAGGGAAAACACAAGGAGGTATCTTTCTTGAAGATGCTTACAATGTTCTATCTTGGGCTGTCGTAGGTCTAATTGTAGTAGGAACAGGAGGGGCGGGATTAGCGGCGTTGGGAACATACATGTTAATTGGTGAAGTTTCTCACGGTTTGGCGGAGGCTTACCTTTGGACAAGTTATGCAGGGACAAACACGGAAAATAAACATGGTGCAAACTTTCCTGTTAGGGGATTCAATCATGCTTACGGATTTGGAAGGGATGAAAATGCTCTTGAAATGCAAGGAGGTTCAAGACCGACATTAGACATAGGAAATCCTTATGTTCTTGCAGGTGGCGGCATTCTTGTTTTACTGTTGTTAAGGAGATTGATATAATGAATACATGGAATATAGCAAAATTACTCAATGCCGAATCTAAAAAGATGTTTAAGGCCGTCACCACAGGGCCTTCCGATGCTGTCAAATTCGGAGAGGACTCGGAAACTCATAAGCCATACGAGAATTGTAATACCAAACATGAAGTTCAAGGATTCCGAACAATTGCTGACAAAGCAGGTGAAAAATCCCACGCATTAACAGACCAAATCATTGTTGATTTTAGAGGTCGTGATACTAACGATTGTGATTGGTCTTTGGCCGTATGGAATACTGATTGCTCTTACAACACCAAGAAATCGGAACAACACGCCACATCAATTAGAATTTTCCATGAAGATGACGATAACAACCCTGTTTATTCTTTTGAAATGCAAGGGGTGAATGATGGTTCGGGTTGGGTTTCTTCGGGAAGTAATTTGATTACCAAAGCGGGTAAATGGACACTTTATGCAAAGGCAAAAAGAACAGGAGATTGTGGAGATAAAGTGTTTGAAGATTGGACAAAAATTGGTTCATTTACCGCCGAAGAACCACTTGAAGATTGTTATTATCAAGGCCGAGAAGAAGGCGCAAATGTTGGCGATTGTGGGGATTGTTTAACAGGCTATACCGAAGTGGATGGTGAATGTCAAGCCGATTCAAGCGGAAGTGGTGGTGCGAGTGGAGGCGGTTCTTTCGGCACTATGGATAACTCCCAAATTTACATGATTGGTGGTGGAGTCCTTCTCTTAGCCCTCCTTCTAAAAAGAAAGAAATAATTATTCTTTCCATTTGCCTAACGGACATTTAGAACCTTTAATCTTCGCCTTCAATTTCATATTGCATCCACATACTTTACAAAATAGACCTGTCATTTTGGCCTCGGACTTATCACAAGGGTAGCACTCGTTAATTCTATCCGTGTAAAGGCTCATAGGTAGGTCATGTGCGATTCATCCATCTATACCTTTCCAAAGAGGCATCCCTCTTCCAAACACCTTATGACACGGCGTAAAATACATCGGAAGGTCTGTAAAATGAACATCTGTTTTCCAAAGTGAACCATTCTCTTGTTTGTGAATAGTCATCGCAATATCAACAGGTTGAGCATCGGAAGATAACTCCCTTACGGCTTTCAAATTATCCTCATCCATAGGCCAAACAATCTGTCCTGTTTTCCAATGAACAGAATAGGGACAAGCGATAATACCTTGTCTTTCCACAGGGGTCAAATCAGCACCCCTAAATTCTTCGCCTGTTGATTTAATAAAGACCTCTTTGACTATTTCACAGTAGGCTTTTGCGAGAAATTTTGCATTATCCTCCTTAAAGTCGCTAAATTGTTTCCCGGTCAGGGCCTTAGAGTCCTTTTCGTTGAGCCAAATATGGAATCCTTTACTACCCGAAAATACCATCATTGGTTGAAGTCCCAATCCAATCAAATGTTCACAAACCTTTTCTCCTTGATAGAATGCTTTCATCGGTTCACCCTCCGCATCAATATCCCAAATCAAATTCTTCTCTAAGTAAATCTTAGGGTTGCCTATCTGTTTCTTATACACAGCGTTAGTCCACAATCTCCAATCGGGAGTCATCATGTCCTTCAACATCGGAGGCTTCAAGGCACGGAAGTCAATCACATTAGAACAGACTCCAATTTTCATTCCTGTCCCTTTAGAAGTTAAGCGATTGATAATGTATTTCATGTGGTCGCTTCCATGAGCATACAATTTCCTACGAGGGAACTTCTGTCCCAAGTTATGCACATAGACCTCCCTGTTAGTGGTTATCTTAGCCATCTCGCATAGAACACTTCTGTCCATTAACCAATCATCCACAGGCATACGCTATCATACTCCTAACGCCTATTTCAACCTTCATCAATCAAAACTGCCTACGATTGCCCGCTAACTGCCTACGATTGCCCGACTTTTTTGACTATCTAAAGAGCGCATGGTGGTTGCTCGCAGTAGCCATTATGACATACCCAATAGCGGGCAGACATAGGTAGTTCGGGCAGGTTTTCGGCAGTTTCAAAATACATAGTATAGAGAATATACTTTCAACGATTCAAATAAGTCCACAAGGCATTGAGCCTATCCTGTCGCTTCTCCTGTGCAGACAAAGACATTTCCCATGCGTATTCCATCCAATGCTCGTTCTCTTCAAGGAGAAGCCACTTCAACACTTCAATTTGCACACTATCCAATTCCTTGAGAGTCATGGTTGATTTTACAGTGTCCTTGAGAATCTCCATGTATTCGTAAGCATCCTCAATTCCCCATGTATCACTCATAATTTCCATCCACCCATCAAATTCACGACACCCTTTGAATGCAGAAGTAAATGTCCTTCGGAATCCACCCATCAATTTCTTTTCCTTTTCTTCATCAGTCAAAACCTTCTCAATCTTGACTTCTTTCAATGGGGCATCTTGCACAAATTTAGCATACTTTTTCGGCAATTTAGTCAAATCCGAGAATAATTCAGTCATAATCCCATTAGCCTTCTTCGTTGGTGCATATCCCGCACCGACAGTCCATCCCCAAGCGGAAGGATTCAACATATATTCCTTGTTCTTGAGAACTTCATTCATCGCACCCAACATAATTCGGTTGAACAACCAATCGTGCGGTCTTCGCTTACCATTGATTACAGGCGTTGTAAAATGGTCGTGGGCTTTGTGGGACAATTCGTGAAATAGTGTTTCAACAACCCAACCCATGCTCAAATCCTTACGCAAACCTACCTCAATAGTCCCGTTGGAAGAAAACCAACCACCGCCACCCTTAGTAAATTGCATGACATTGATGTTTTTCTTCAACAAACCTTGCTTACCGAATTTTTCAGTCCTTTCCCAAAACCATTTCATCTCGTTATTGACATTCGCATTCCACCTTTTACCGTGAAATTGACCTACTCTCCGAGCATGGACTTCCGCATCTTCAACGATTTTATTCCAATTCACCTTCAAACATAGGTGTCTTGCTAATTCCATCATATTGAGAACCTTTCCATTCCTTTCAACAATCCATTTTCCATTCTTCATCCACTTTGCTACATAAGCCATTTTATCACTCCGTATTTCTCCAATACAATTTAAGAGAACAGTCACTACTTAATAAGGATTACTATTCCTTTCGTTGGATAAAAATAAACCACACCCCGTTTTTTGGGGTCATGGTGCGTCGGGAATTCCCGACTTTTTGGAAAAAGTCTTATCAAAAACCTCATTTTGTATTGGATGTCCCGAAACTCCTGCA
>Ga0209666_1000429_pt1 | contig 32597 bp, 44 predicted proteins | sample SaaInlV_125m_DNA_FD_184679 | JGI IMG/M metagenome (GOLD analysis project Ga0209666, IMG submission 184679) | Marine microbial communities from expanding oxygen minimum zones in the Saanich Inlet - Saanich Inlet SI037_S3LV_10m_DNA (SPAdes)... | ecosystem: Environmental > Aquatic > Marine >...
TGGGAGGGAGGGTCACTTAGGGAGGGGATGGCCAAACCGGGTTCTCCGGGTCCGTTGTATTCGCTGGGAGGTCTCGGAGAGCTTGGCGGTAATCCAACCACGCCTGTTTCGCTTCGGGGGTGGGGTGTGGGAAGTCGGTGGTAATGAGATAATCGGTTGCTTTCAATTGTTTATCTCTTCTATTTCTTAATCGTCTTCTAAAATGTAACTGTCGTAATTCAATTAATTTATTTTGATAATCTTCTTCTGTTGAATCTGAGTCTCTGGGTGGCAAAGCTAATTGATTAGTGTCATCCCAAGTAAAACCCACGCCACAATTATATATGAGATCATCACGACTATTATATTCCTTCCATGTACCCTCACATATATATTTTTCACACCACGATGCACTTGGTGCTTCTGTTAAGTTAGTGACGACACCCGCATCTGAAATTAAGATACAAAACATTCTTACTGTAATGCACTTATATTTTTTAAATGGCATATCTAATGATACATACACCGGTACCACCATTACCACCATGTTCCCACTGGTGACTACCCGAGGCGGTACCACCGGCACCACCACCACCTGTATTCGGCAATCCGTTCTTAGGATCGCTTGGCCCTCCGTCTGGAGCTGATGAGGGAATGTAAGTACCTAAAGCACCACCACCACCACCATTACCACCAACAGCTCTGCCCGTATTATCATTACCATTACCACCACCACCACCACCTGCAAAATATAAACGATTCGTCCAGTTTTGACCTTCTATAGCTTTAGGATTGTTATCACCGACGCCACAGTAACCGTACATGGTAAGAAAATTGTAAGTTGTGCCTCCAGAAGTCGCAAAGTATTTTCCCTCACCACCGTCACCACCAGTACTACCATTATAGTTATTACCTACAGCTCCAGCACCACCACCACCACCACCACCACTATTACCATTACCACCTCTATTACCGTATCCATATGTTCCAGAATCCCCACTCTGTGAAGGCTGTAGACCATTGGCTCCACTATACCCACCTGACCACTCTCCCTGACCACCACCACCAGAACCACCAGTACCCGCCACACCGTAAGTTGAGTGTGCATACCCAATTGCACCATTACCACCGCCAAGTGCAGTTAACCCATTAAATGTTGAGTTTGAACCATCCGTTGCAAGAACGGTTTGGGTAGGAGAACCGAGACCCCCTTGTCCAATAACGACAGCCTTCTCCCCATTTGAGATTGTCATTCCGGGTCTAAATATTAAACCACCAGCACCTCCTCCACCAGCGTTATCATTACCACCACCACCACCACCGGCAACAAGGAGAACATCTGCAGTGGTCACACCATAGGAAGTAAATATACCAGAGGCTTTAAATATATGAATTCTGTAACCACCTCTATCGAATACAATCTCACCACCGAGACCTCGGTTTAATTGGTACAAGCTCCCACTAAACATTATATCCCCCCGTACATCCAATTTGACCACTGGGTTGTTCGTCCCAATGCCGACGTTGCCGGAACCATCAAACGTCATCACAGTGCCAACTCCACCGATTTGTATTTCTCCACCAATCCCGGTAGTAAGGATTCTAAAATCGTTATCATCGCTGGCCGGATTTTTTAGGTCGATGTAAGCACCACTTGGTCCGCCCAATTCCATGCTGGCGTACCCGGAACTTGTGGTGAGGTTGATTGTATTTCTAAACATCGAAGATCCATTCACCTCTAGTAAGTATCCCGGACTCGCCGTCCCAATGCCGACGCTACCCGAAAAGTAGTTCTTAGTCTCACCGGTGAGGTATAGACCCCATTTAGTTCCCACTGTACCTGAGTAACTCCCATAATATAGATATCCAGTTGTGATCGTACCACCATCGCGGTCGATATGGGACTGAAACGCATAGGCCGTCGTACACGTACCCGCGTCAACTTCAACTTCTCCGCGCACACCGTACATGTTTGCGGTGGTACCGGTCGAACCACCATCTTTTAATGCGTATGAATTGAGACCGTAGATGTTTGTATTCGTACCCGTACCGGATGCTAACGCGAGGAAATCCCCTGCCCTCAAATTTGTTGTCGTCCCACTCGTGTGGTCACTTCTCGTATAGCAATACATTCCATAGACAAGGTCACTATCACCACTATGTCGAACATCGTTATAAATTCCATACAGTCTGTGTTCGTGATTCGTGTCACCACCTGTTGCGGTCGAGTCCACATCTATAAAAAGGGCCCTGTGTACTCTATCAGTCGTAGTTGTCTGGCTACCGGAAGCGTTATAGTCTATCGTTTGCCCATCGAAACCAGCATTGGCATTTGTGTCACTAAATACTTGCGTTCTTGCCATGAATTTATCATGCAACCAACCATAATTTGAACACCAGAGTTGACCCGAAGTGTTCAAAAGCATTCTACGATTAGACGCAGCATCTCCACCGTACATCCACGCGAATGGGTATGCACCCACATCAGAGGCATACTGAGTAGTTCCATCGGTGCGAAATACCATTTGTCGAGAGTTACCATATTGTTTAAAGTGGGCATTGTCACCCAGTTCCTTTAACCACGCATTGTTTACATTATAACTTGTACCATTTACAGTAATAGCCGCACTTCCATCGAAGTTCACGCCATTAATGGCTCTCGCGGTGGCTAACTTAGTGGCGGTACTGGCATTCCCAGAAAATGCGGAGGCAGTCACAGTCGTCGCCGTGAGGGCCCCTACGTTTGAGGTCCCGTGGACGTCTAGGGTGTACGCAGGTGAGTCCGTCCCAATGCCGACATCACCACTAAAAGTCCCCGTCGTAGTACTTATAGGTCTCGTGAGTGTCCCCGAAGTAATTTTAGTGGCATCCAGGTTGGGAATGACCGATGCAGCCAAACTCAATCTCGCGGATGGAACAGTTCCACTCGCCAAGTTGGACGCATTCAAACTCGTGAGTCCTGAACCACTGCCAGACACACTCGTCGCCGTGAGGGCCCCTACGTTTGAGGTCCCGTGGACGTCTAGGGTGTACGCAGGTGAGTCCGTCCCAATGCCGACGTTGCCAGTCTCTGTGTCCACGAACAAGTTGGAGGTTCCGACTTCTAGATTGGATGACACAACCATGTCAGCCTTTATTTCCGTGGTAGGGGCTACAACTTCTTCCTCGGCAATCAACTCGTCAAATTTGGCCTCTAGGGTTGCCTGTGAGGGTAAATGCTGTTGATAGGCTGTAGGTACTTCAATAGAATCATAAGTATCTTTGAACTTGAACCTCGGAGGTAAATTATTACCCATTAAGGCCCTCATAGCACGCTCCATGACCTTGTGTCTTCTGAGTTTACTTGTCACTACCATTCTAGTATAGGTGGAGATAAATAATAGAGGAGGGATTTAACTTCGTCGCAGGGTCACCAAAGCGGTTTCTCTGTCATTGTATCCATAATATTTTATGGAGACACCAAAGTGTTTCATCATGTATGGATTAAGTTCAGTGTTGATCGTATTTTTCCATTCTGTGAGAGTAGATTCAAAATATTCGTAATTGTCAACAACTCTCAAACGACTTCTAAGAAAGTTTAGGGATCTTATCCATTCCATGGCTCTGTTAATCATTTTTGGGTTTGGTCTGGCTTCTTTGTTCGCAGCTTCAATTATATCAATCACATAGTATCCATGAGCATCGGCAATTATATTTGCTTGCATACCTGGATATCCTTTTACATAAGCTTCAAAATCTGCACCACTTGGTAATGTGAAATAACGGGTGCGACCATTGTTATTACCGTTGTTATTTATCTTGGAAGTAGGAGATGGATGTGTATGGTATGTAATGTAATAATTCTTAATTAAATCCACGATAGTAGCTGAAATTCTACCCCTCTCTTTTGAAGTAAGGCGTCCAGGTGTGTTAAACTTTACTTCATTTGATCCAGTTCTACTCGTTTCAAAACTAATTTTACCCGCGTATTCATATCTTTCTTTAGATGACAAAATATTGATTCTTTTGAGTTCATCAATAATTCTCTTTGGCAAACGAATGTTGACTCTGTCATTTGTAATTCTTCCAACTTCGGCAATCATACTAAGATCCTTTCGTTTTTTTGCTCTTTCGTAAATAGTTTTATCAGCCTTTCTCTTTCCTAACATGGAGTTGGTAATTGTGTTGATGTTCATGGCGTTATAAGGAATAAGGTGGTTTGAAACCGACCTGTTCCCTGAGTTGATATTCATAGGTGTCATCTTACTTTAGATCAACATTTTTACTTGGACGAAGATCAACAACTTCAAATGGTTTTTTCACAAGAGACACAACTGTGAAGGCTGCCGAGAAGAAGATAGATAGGAAGATGCCCATGTTTGTTTCATTCATTTTTACAGTCATATTTCTTAATTGTATGAACATGAATACATTTGTCATGACAATTAGGAAATTGATGAATCGCGCCTCTCGGCGAATAATTTGTGCGAGTTCTTCGTTATTCATTTTTTGTACTTAATTTTACATGTCTAAGCGCTACTTAGGAGGCTGTGAAAGTGTTCACTAAAGTTTTGGAGCTTGGGAAGGATTTCATCTTTCCACTTGGGATAGTCCCTCTGGATGAGGTATGACTTGGACTCGCCGTTGTATGTCTCAACAAGGCGACAATACTCAATGTCTTCAAGCATTTGGAGATATGTTTGACACTGTACCTCTTCATAGTCTCTCACCCGATTGAAAAGACCCCTCGTTCGGTTCTTGATTTCCACGAGGGTTCGTGACCCATCTTCGTTATTCTGGATACGGTCAAGACGCCCCACAATTTGGTAGAGTGTCCCCTCGATGACGCAGATATCATATTTGTAAAAGGTGTCATCCTCAACGAGGTTCGCAGCGTTCTTGTCAAACTTGGCAGTCTTCTTTTCGTTGCGAGTTCCGTGGTTCGTCGCAAGGGTCTTGCGGATGTGTTCTTTAGCCTGAACCATCTGTTGTGGCAAGAGACCAGAGTGCTCAATTTGATGAAACAACTTTCGCGTCTCTTGTTGAACATCTGTGGAGGTCTCACTTTTGAAGCTTTCGGCTTCACTGAGAATTTTCTTTGTGGTCTCGAGAGAGTTGAGAACCACAAGAGCTTCTTCTTCCTTGGTGCTACCCTTGAATGTTTGAGGGCTGTACTTCTTCCAAAGCTCTTCAACAAGTTCTTGAGGTTTCTTGTATTGGTTGATACCAATTGCTGAAGAAACCGACGAAGCACCGATGATGACCTTCTTGATGGGAAGAGGTTTAAGTTCCCTCTCCGTTTGTCCAATGAGGAAAGGATACACCTTACCACACGCGATTGAATCGGCGAGGGAGTTGTGAGCGTTATCAAACTCTTCTCCAAAGATATCCGCGTAGAGTTTCGTAAGTTTGATAGGTCCCATGAATCTATCCCTGTACATCTCAAGGGTACAACGAATAACGAGGTCGTCAATTTGTTCAAGTGGTATTCCATGACGAAGCATCTCTGATTGAAGGACGCTTGTGTCAAACTGCGCGTTGTGAGCAACTAGGGTCTTGGTTCTCGGACCAATGAATTCCATGAAGTCCTTAAATACATCTGGGAATGGGCGCCCCTCACTGAGAGCCTTCTCGTTACTGATACCGTGGATTGCGATAGATTCCTCTCCAATTTGGAAACCATTGGGACGGATGATCGCATCAAATGTCTTAATGAGACGCCCCCGTTGGGAAAAGCGAGCGGCACTAAGGCTGACCGCGCGACAACTGTCAAAGTTTGAGAGTGTTTCGTGTGTTACTTTAGTGTTTCTTCGACCTCTTGGCAGGCCTGATGTTTCAAAGTCAAAGGCGATGTAGTTCATACAACACGCCATTTTAGATTATTTATATAGAAACCCTCGTCTTTATCTTACTTAGGGCTATATCTATTCTCTTAATCATCTCATCTTTGTCAGTTTGGCTATATGAATCATGTTTTGATAGATTATCAACCGCTAATAACCACTGAGAGTTCAGATAGTGCCAGCAGTACTTGTTATCATCGGGGATATTCCACGCCGAGCATGGGATTATTTCATCTATGTGAACATCATCGCTTTCATTTCTTGGTCGCCCGTAGCGATCTTCAAATGTTTTTGAGAGATATGCGTACCATTCTTTAGAAGTCATACCAAGGTCATCAAGGGTGTGGGTAGAATTTGGGGATCTCGTAGCGTTACCTCTTCTAGTTCTTCTTAAGGATGCTATATGACCCTGTGGATTACAGATTTTACATGTTCGTTTTAGCTTATTATGTAGACAAATATTACTACCATTGCAATCTTTACAATTAGAACGTTCTCTACTGTGTTCGCATACACTTCCGCCTTTACATTCTTTGCATCTTGAACGACGTTTATTGTGTGTACATATTGAACCACCTTTACACAGTTTACATACCGAACGCTGTCTATTGTGTTCACAGATTTGGCTTCCATTACACTGTACACAAATAGAACGCCTTTTATTGTGTGTACATACTTCTCCACCTTTACACTGTTTACATGTTGAACGCTGTCTATTATGTTCGCAAATACTTACACCAACCTTTAAACCAAGTCGTAATCCTATAGCTTTACATCCAGGGTTTGAACATCTTTCTGTCCTTTTATCACAAGGACAATACCATGTACCACTTTTTATGTAAAATCCACGAGATACACGAGACCATTTCTTTACCAAAACCTTACCAAGAGGTTCGCATGGTTGGCAGAGGGTGGTCATATACTATTCCCAGATATTTTATTTACCCAGGCGAAGCAACTTTTTGTCCTGATAAAAAATGTTGGGTCAGATTAAGTATGGGTGACTATGATCCAACAATTTTCTTCATTCTCGAAAATGAAGAGCTTGGTACCTGGTGGGTTGGTCAAACCAAAATGAGACTGGACAATGACGGATTTCAGACTTGTCGTCCAGTTACACAAAATGAATTGATAGCAAAACTTGAAGCAAAATATGAGACACATCATGAATATACAGATCCTTCACTTGATCTTCGCCTATTAAATAAACAAGGAACTGCTTGTTACGGTGTAGAACGATGGCTCTCACAATTAGAATATGAGATTAAAAGAGAATCTGAAAAGTATAAAGAACTCAAAAGACTTCTAACTGCTGGGTGGAGTGATGAAGACTATACTACAAACTCAACTCTTAGTGTTCTTCATATCTGGAATAGACCAGATCCACTTGGTCGTCCAAAGAAACTTACAAATGTTAGAGAGATGTACGCAGATCTAAAAAAGAATTGGGGGACACCTGGTGAAGGTTTAAGGAGTTTTTATAAATTAAAAAAGTGTTTGAATACCTCAAAAGACATAAATCATTTATACAAGGATGCGCGAGCCAAAGTCATAAGACAAATAAAAAAGAATAAACGACTTCCCAAACAATCAACGATAGACAAATATAATTTAACACCCGAAGAGATGGATTTTTAATTTCATATTACCAAATATGACATAGTAGTTGGTAATATTAAAATGATTACATTTCCCTAACGAGTTTTGCTATTTCAGAATCACTTAAACCTTTTGCTACTGCGTCCTTCAATACCGCTTTTGTTATAACTTTTCTTTCTTTTCCTTCTTTTGCATATCTTTCTCTTCGTTTTCTGTTTATTTCTTCTCTATTTTTTGCTTCATAAGCACGCTGATACTCACACTTCTTTCTCAGTTCTTCTCGGCGCTTCGCATCCTGGTCTTCCTTATCATCAGACATCTACCTTTACTGGATAAAATATTTTTAACCTTCTTTCACAGATATACAATAAAAGGTCGTATTTTTCCCGACTACCTCTTCTCAACTTTTATTTTTTCATAGGAGACAAATAGTTGTAATATACTTTAGTTTGTTTGAAATTTATAATTAAATATTTTTAGTACTCGTAGAATTTTGTACGACCTTTTTAGGATGTACAATAAAAAGTTCCCCCGATTCCTCGACTACCTCTTCTCAACTTTTATTTTTCCGTAGAGAACAACTAGTTGTAATGTTAGTTTACTTGGTTTGAAATTTATAATTAAATATTTCTAGTACTCGTAGAATTTTTGGAAGAACCTTTTCACTTTTCATGTACCATGGCAATCCATGATCCAACGCCGATACCAGCGCCCGCGAGGGACGTAAGAGAAATTACAGAGAGGGTAACAAGTGTGTGCCGCATATACTTTACATATTATTAATAATATGGTAATGAATCTCACTTACTGTCCAGATAATACCGGAGATTGTGAAAGCACTTTGAAGGGATTCAAGGAGGGTATTCATGAAATGTTTGGTTTTTGTATTACACTGGATTACTTAGGCAATAACATCACATAATTTTTTGGAAACAAATGAAATGACTGGAACAGATACAGCATTACCTGCCAGTTTGTAAAGAGCTGAATCTGAAATACTGGGCAACTTATAATCACCTGGAAATCCCTGCAAATTGAAACATTCACGAGGTGTAATCTTTCGTATACCTATCTCATCCTTAATGAGTGGTACATTATGACCACCACCCCCCATGTTAGCGGTAAGGGTCGGGCATAGATTACTCTTATTTTCTCGAACATAATATCTTCTGTATTGATATATAACATTTTCACTTATATTCTTAACAACGTTCGAATTAATCATATCAAAGACCTTATACTTATCCGAATAATAATATTTATCTGGTACACAAGACTCCATAAAATCACATAAATTACCCTTATCACCTTCTACAAAATCAAAATTGAAATTATCGTGTAATTCTTTGTCTCTGAAACCAACAATGTATATACGTTCCCTATGTTGTGGGACACTTGAAATCTTTGACGTATCCAAGATTGAATATTTAATGTGATAACCACAGTCTTCAAGGGACTTTTTAATAATTTTGAATGTGTTACCATTGTCGTGGGATGTTAGATTTTTTACATTTTCAAGGATAATATTTTGGGGTTTATGATGTTTAAGTATCTCAACAATCTTCCAAAATACATTTGAGCGAGTATCCTCAAACCCTTTTCTATCACCAGCGATACTAAAAGGCTGACACGGGAAGCCACCACATAACAAATCGTGTTCAGGGATGTCTTCTACATGTATGTCGTTCAAATCGCCTAAGACAAATGTACTATTGTGGTTATTTGTGTATATTTCTTTTGAAGATTTATCAAAATCATTCGCAAACACACACTCGTATTTACCCGTATTCTCCAAAGCGTAGGTAAAAGCACCCGTTCCGGCAAATAGATCGATGAAACGTCTTTTCATTTAATTACAAATAACTCTAACTTTTAAGTAAGTCCCTAATGTCACCTTCCCATATAAGGTGACACCCGTTACCCAGCTGATCTCGTACACTACCGAATGAAATTCTTGGGCGTCGTTTCTGTTTGCATTGATCTTGAAAAGTTTCCCTTTTGTTCGTTTTTATGTTCAACCAAATGGGTGAGTTGTTGGAATGTGGTATTTCATATAGTTTGAATCTCATATCCCTATGGTCAATTGCATCTAATACGAGTAGCGTATCCCAACCTTCATTTGGCCCAAATGACATAGGTCCCACAGACGTAAAACTCTTGATCTCAACCCGCTTGCATGTGGCTTCGTTTGGGACTAGTACACACTTCACTGCATCTTTAAAGTATTTAATTTTAATCCTGAGTCCGGTGGGTGGTGTGTGTGCGTCACCGGTCATTTTTATCCCATCATCATCAAATTTGGACGATACTACTTCCTTACCGAGGTGCCTCGAAATTAATACAGCCAGGTACTCTGTGATTTCTTGGGGCATATTTGTGGCCCGAGCGGATGGAAAAATTGCCCTCAATTTTGCTTCCAGCTCGTGGTATCCACGCAACCAATCAATCACATTAGCGAGGCGCTTTTCGCAGGTCATTTTTATTTTTAATGATTAGCACTACTCACTTAGGTCACACCCAATCTCTTCTGCGAATTGGGTCATCCTCTCCTTATCACATTGACATTCCACATAGTCACTCTCACTTCTGACCAAGTCACAGTGCTCGCACACCACAGTCTCATCATCTTCTTGGGGTGCCAAGTACTCTTCCCGAAGTTCCTCGGCGACAAAGACCCTCATGACCTCGTCCATCTCTTCCACAATTTTTTTCGCCTTCTTTTGGAAATCTTCGTAGATCTTGAACTTGGTCTTTGGAAGTTTCTCGGAAAGGGCAATGAGAGCCTTTGCGTCAAATACATCTTCAATCTTTTTGAGGGATTTCACACGAGCCTTGATGGCTTCATCGTATTCTTCAAAAAAATCGGGTTCTTCTTCGTCGGACTCAGTATCATAATTACGAGCCATCTTTATCTACTTTGGGGTATTAGTTTTTAAGTGAGTCTTGCCAATTCGCGTTCGCGTTCTCTTCATACCTACTATACCCTCCCAAAATAATTCAGTTAAAGAGACAGTGAGCCCATATATAAATGAGTCGTAAAGCCTCCATAATCACGGGTGCTACTGGCCAGGATGGTTCTTATCTCTGTGAGCTCCTACTGGAAAAGGGTTACGATGTCAAGTGTCTCGTGCGAAGATCAACCTACGACATTGAAACTGGTAATCTCAAACCTGTCCTAAATAGGATTCAACTCTATGAAGGTGATATTCTTGATCAACCAGTTGTACATAAGATAATCAATGACTGTGGAGAGTATGACCGGATTGAGATTTATAACTTGGCTGCTCAAAGTCATGTACACACATCATTCCGGTGTCCAAGTTACACATTTGAGACAAACACCACAGGTATCCTAAATATCCTTGAGAGTGTTCGTCAGAGTTCGGATCCTTCAAAGTATCGCGTATACCAAGCCTCAACTTCGGAGATGTTTGGTAAAGTCCGAGAAACTCCACAAACTGAGGAGACACCCTTCTACCCACGATCCGTCTATGGTGTCTCCAAATTGGCCGCTCACTGGCTCGTCAAAAATTACCGAGAATCCTATGGTATGTATGCCTGCTCCGGAATCCTCTTCAACCACGAATCACCGAGACGAGGTGCCGACTTTGTCACAAAGAAGATTACTGATGGCGTCAAACAAATTGTGAAAGGTGAGAGAGAGTTCCTTGAACTCGGTAACCTCAACGCTGCCAGAGACTGGGGTCATGCCAAGGACTATGTTGAAGCCATGTGGCTCATGCTTCAACAAGAAGAGGCTGATGAATATGTTGTCGCGACGGGGGAGACACACTCTGTGAGGCAGTTTGTTGAAATGTGCTTCAAAGAGGTTGGAAAGGAGATCACATGGGAGGGTGCGGCCGAAAAGGAAGTGGGTCTCGTAGATGGTAAAGTGGTTATTAAAGTATCGCCAAAGTTCTATCGTCCGTGTGAAGTGGACGCACTCATAGGTAATGCGTCAAAAATCAAGAATATTGGTTGGGTTCAAAAGAATACGGTTCACGACTTGATCAAGGACATGATGACTTCTTGAGCTTTCTCGTAGTCAACTTCCCACCAAGTGCCATAGAAGACCTTTTTCAGAAATTGGGGAACATGGGTGTAGTCAATTGGAACTTCCCTCGATGGAAGGGTAATCCATGAAGGATCCTTGATGTGTGGGAATACCCCTTGATCGTGGGCAATCACGGGTTTATTGAAGTACTGTGCTTCCAACATTGGTAGACCCACACCTTCACCTCTTGTGAATGACACCATATAATCGCAGATATTGTACAAACCCGCCAACTCATCCAAACTAATCTTGTCAGTCACATATTTTATGTTCGGCGAATCTAAAAGATTCTCCCTATTATTGGTCTTCATAATAAGAAGATGTTTAGTTCCTTCAAGAACCTTCGTAAAAGTATTCACCAAGTTTATGGTATTTTTACGAATGTCATTTGTACCCACATATAGGAATACAATCTTTTCCGGATTCCGCTTCTTCTCAACAACCGGTGGCTTCTTTGAAACTAATGGAGATGTATACCAATTAACCGCCTCACAATTGACACCATGCTTAACCAAGATATCTTTGAGGTAATCAAATGGAACAATGACTTTATCAAAAAGTTTCATTTCTTCAATAATATCTGGGTGAACATCCGAAGTTTCAAACATGGTGTAGAGTTGAACTTTCTTTTCTGGAACATGATGAATCCACTCTGACCACATGGGATATGTCTCAATGAGTTCAGAAATTGTACACAAGTCTGGAGTATCATCATCTGGTTGGTCAAGGTGTTGCTTCAAAAAGAAGCGACCATAAATCTTACCAAACTTCATTTGTAAATATTCAAGTCTTATCTTTAATCAAAATCAAGACTATCCAATTCCACAGAGCGTCCGATCTTACACTTTCCTGTCACAAGTTCATACACCAAATCACCATCAACAATTTCTTCCTCAATGAGTTTATCTTTGAGGAGTTCCAATTGTCGGCGATTTGTACTCAAAATACCGAGAGCCTCCTTGTAACAAAGATCAACGAGTTGATCAATCTCCATATCAACGAGACGACTGGCATCCCCCGACATATTTCGGTAGTCAAACCTGTAAGCACTAAAACCATATGTGGTAAGCATCTCCCGGGCAATCATATAGACCTGCGCAAAGTCACCGGAGGCGCCAGTGGTAATACGATCCTTCCCATAGATGATTTCTTCCGCGGCTCTACCCCCGAGAGCCACAATAATTTGGGAAGTCAGGTATTCCTTTGTGTACATCGCGGATTCGGCATTGTCGTCTGAGGGTTGAAAGAAGGTTACTCCACCGGCATCCCCGCGAGGGATAATAGAGACTTTGCGGACAGTGTCATAATCTGGTAGAATCGCACCCACAATAGCATGTCCAGCTTCATGGTAAGCAACCAATTCCTTCTTACGAGGAGAGAACTTTGTATCACCCTTGGCACCAACAACAATGCGCTGATAGACATTCTCAACAATTTCATTGGTAATGATACCATCACCGTCACGAACGGCTCGGATCGCACATTCATTGAGAAGGTTTGCCAACTCCGCACCGGAGAATCCAGTTGTTTGCTTGGCAATACTCGCGAGACTGACATCTTCAGATAACTTCTTGTCTCGGGCATGGACTCCCAAAATCTTCTTGCGACCTCGCACACTTGGAAGACCCACTTGGATCTTGCGATCAAAACGACCCGGGCGAAGGAGGGCGTCATCAAGGATATCCACGCGATTAGTGGCCGCAATAACCACAATGCCAGTCTCATTGTCAAAGCCATCCATCTCGGTGAGTAGTTGATTAATTGTTTGTTCTCTCTCGTCATTTGCTGGTATACCACCAGCGCTGCGTTGCTTGCCCACCGCATCAATCTCATCAATGAAGACAATACATGGTTGATTTTCGCGGGCGATTTCAAAGAGATCGCGAACCCTTTTGGCACCCACACCAACAAACATCTCCACAAAGTTTGCGGCAGAGCACTGGATGAATGGGACATTTGATTCACCCGCGATGGCTCGGGCGAGGAGGGTCTTTCCCGTACCTGGCTTACCCGCGAGAAGGGCGCCTCGGGGGATCTTGGCACCACTTCCAAAATATCTCTCGGGTTGCTTGAGAAAATCCACAATCTCTTCAAGTTCATCTTTGGCGGCGTCAATCCCCTCAACATCACTGAAGCGGGTTTTAATCTCCTGTTCAGCCTCAAAATCTTGATTCTTTAGGAATGGGTTATTCATTGGTCCTGCACCACCCGCACCACCCATGAGAGTCCTGAAAATGAAAAAGATGAAAGATAACAGAAAAACCATAGAGATCACATCAGAGATAGAAGCACTTTCCGACATATCAACACGAACATTGGAATCACTCTCCGCGATAGTTTGCCACAAGTCTTGATTTTGGATAATCTGGGCTTCACCGTAGTTGCCCTGATTGTCTTCAAATGCAGCTAAACTTTGATTTGGTTTAATGAGAACTTCTGGGAGTTCTCCATTCTTAAGACCTCGGATGAATTCCGTGTAGGTTCTAGGTTGATAAGTTCGTTCCCGCTTTGGAACCTGAACTGGTGGAGCGGAAACGGGAGCAGTCTTACCGATGCTAAACATCGTTTTATTATAATCAGGTTAAAGTTTTAATTGACTTTTTACTCAAGATGGGTACAACTTTACAGGTTAAATGTGTAAATAATGGCCGATACAATGTATTTTATATGGCAGATGATGAATATATTGGACCCACAATAGCCGCTGGATACGAATGGGATGAATGGATGCGTAAAGATGTGAAAAGGTACTACAAAGAGGGTACAGAAATACTGGACATTGGTGCAAATATAGGCTACAATTCTCTAATGTTTTCTGACTATGGTCCGGTATACGCATTTGAACCACTTTTTCACAAGGTTGTTACACTAAATGTAGAAAACAACAAACTCAAACATAACATGTATGTAGTTCCAATCGCTCTCTCTGATGAAAATAAAGCCATAGATATGTACTTTCCAAATGTCGTTGAAGCGACTGGGCTCCGAAACTATGGTGGATCGTCTACACAGAAAACAGATGGAATGGATGAATCAACAAAAACCACTGTATCGTGTCATAGATTGGATGATATATACAAAGGTAGAGTCTCGTTGATAAAAATTGATGTGGAGGGACACGAGTTGGAAGTTTTAAAGGGAGCTGAAAATACAATTAAAAAGTACATGCCTACGCTACTCATTGAAATTTTTGATTTTGAGAACAATGAAGTTCCAAAGTACCTAAAGTCCCTGGGCTATGATGACCCGGAGGAGAGACCTGAACATGTCTATTTGTACCGCGCAAAGGACATCTTCTCAACCATGTAGTAGAGCTGATATGAATCTACAATACTTGGTTGCCTATATTGTTCAGGCATACATTCAGGAATACCCTCCTCGGAATAGTACGCTGTATCACTTCGTCTCTCTTCAAAATGTGCCGGATGATGATCCCATAACCACATGAGATGTTCGGCACAAGTGTGCGTCTTGCCATATCTACGCGTGTATTCCAATGTAAGGGCGATACCAATCTCACATGCGTACATATAGTTTTTCAAGCTTGAACCAACCCACATAGTCATGGGATGTTTGGGGTGTGCGGGTCTGTAACCCCTCCTTGACCCATCTTTTGTGAATGGTGCATGCTTCGCAATATAGTCTTCTTGTTGCGCGAAATGCCAGGCCATGTAGAGCATCTGAACAATCTCAAGTTGTATCTTTACGACATGTTGATCACATGACATTTGTGCTATTTCTGACGGGTCCAGCGAAAGAAAGAATATGTTCATCTTGGTAATCCGATGCTTCAAGTTGTTTTGGTTCGTATACACGAGCTTCAACGTTCCCGTAGTAAAATTGTCCGTTTCCGAGTTCCCAGACTTTGTGTCTTACTGTCTCTTGTGCGTATTCAGAGGCTTCTTTTAGATTCCAAAAGAAACCACGATCAAGGATATGGTCACCAACGACGACGTTTGTAATGAACATTCTAGAGTGATTTTTTACATGTATCACATCAACTTAGGATATCAAAATTTAAATATCATGGAAATTTAAGCGAGATGAGTCAGCGGTCATTGTGGGACACGTTACCAATTGAACTTCAAGAGATAATCATTGAAAATTCGTTTCAACTTATGAGAGAAGATTATATCAACGCAAATCACAAGAAACATACCAAGAATAAAAAGAAAAGGGAACGCGGACTTCTTACAGCGGATATGATAAGATATATCATGTCAGGCACAGATGCGATTGAAATGATACAATGGGCATTTCCAGTGGAACTCATTGAGTTAGAACTACATATTGATCCACCGATGATAGAAGTGAGGGACTATGATTATAACGAATATTATGAAATATTCTTACAAAGGGCTATAGACTACTTAGAAGACCCAACACACAAAGATGAATGGGTGTGTCCATCTGATGATCAATGGATCACAATGTTTATGAAACTCAACAACTTCCATAGAACTCACAGACACCTTGATATACTTTCGGAAGTTGATGGAACACCCGACCTATTTATATGGTTAGAATATCAAAAAGATCCAGAAACAGATCTTTCAAGGGAAAAGAGACACTCTCTCCGATCCCTTGGTGTAAGACTGCCACCCATTAAACGAACCTAATCGGAAATATACGCCTCGTCTTGGTCATCCTGTGGTTGTTCATCTAAATCTTCGTCTAGTTCAACATCCATTTCACCATCTTCACCCGGATCATCGTCTTCTTCCTCTTCGTCGTTGCGTTCTTCTTCAATTTCTTCATTTTCATCTTCAATAAGTTCTTCTTTCTTTTTTGTCTTTTTGGGTTTTTTAGCTGGCTCCTTGTTGAAGATACTATCAATCTTTTCCTGAACCTTTTTCTTGTGGTCTGCAAACTTTGAAAACTTTGTTTTGACTTTTTCTAAAAACTCTGAACTGAAACCAATAGATTTATAAGCTTGAATCACACTTTTCATTGGCGGTTGCTTTTGGTTACTGTAATACTTCTCATAGAGTGTTATGAAAGATGTATCAAGCTTAATACGAATGATACCACTCTTGAGAATACGAACCTTCATGTAAACTTTGTCTGCGAATGTGAGTTGTGGCTCCTCCACCGGGTCGGGTCTTTGTGGTGGAACATAATCTGGAATATCAGGCTCCTTGTATTCAATTCCAAGTTCGTCACAATTGCGTTTCAAGAGTGAAAGGTAAGCATCCTTCATATAGACTGGATACTTCTTCTGTTTGTATCCCGCCGATGGTGGTGGATTCACAATCTTATCAAGAAATGATCCGGGTTTGGGTCGAGTGGAAACCCTCGGCTCCTCCCTAACACGCAACGGCGGTCTCTTGTACATGCTCATTTTCCTTTTGTGAAGATGTGAGGTTATCCTCTAACTTAGGTTTGAAAAAATCCAATTCACACCGAATGACATGTTCAGATTGCTTGTTTTGATGGGTATAGTATGGACCCCAAATCTCTATGACTCGTCTCTCCTTGTCATACCAAAGGTAATCAAGTCCGAGAAGTCTCGTCAACCAATAGAATCTCTTACCAGTCTTACCAATGACCGAAAAGATGTGATCCTCATCGTAATCACTCACATCCATTTGGGAGTAGTGACTATTCGGGGGCTGGTATGGCGCCATTTTGCTTTCTCTTTTCTATCATTTCGGTTTTAATCCTTATATGCTTTTGCGAGTACACTTCTTTTCGGTTTTTCTTGTCGTTTTTGGTGACACGCTTCTTGGGTTCCTTGTAATCCATGGAATATGTACTTTGTATATACTTGATTCTTAGCTCTATGTTCCATGACCCACACTACCCAGTCTTGTCGTCTTAGGTACTCTATATCCTTTATTTCAAAACCCGTATATTTATCAAGGAGATCATTAAATCTTGTGTAATCATCCAAACTTGCATTTGGTGCGCATTCTATATGAACTTCTCGTGTATCTTCGTGAAGTACAAATGATATATCTTTGCGACACATCGGACATGTGTGACTACCACACTCTTGGTACCAATGGGTAATACATTGATAACAAAAGGAATGACCACAAACGAGGTTGTATTTTGCCTTCGGTGTGTAGCACACCGGACATTCCATACATTTTAGACGGTTGTATTATTTAAGCCTCATCTTCGTCAATGAGGGATTCGGATTCGGAATCTGGTTCGTCGGATTCCGAACATGTAAAGTCTTCATCTTCACTGTCATCTACAAGATCATAACCACCGGAAACTTTTACATACAGTTCAGTGTCTTCAAGATTTTCACAGTCATACCAACCACACACAGATTCTTTGGGTACAACTGAAATTTCGTTGTCAAAATCATACAAATTACTTTTAATTCTTTTTAAGAACCTTACTTCAACATCGTGAGTATTTTCATCTCGTATGAGATTTGCGATTTGAATGGTCTCGTCTTCGCATTGAACATCAACGATCATGTCTCTCTAAACGAGTATTTAAATCTTTAATAATATTAATGTTCGGACCAGCGGGACCAAACGATGCAGCTATGTTTGACATAGACGACACCCTCGTATGGACAAACGGGGAACCAAACACACCCATAATTCAACTTTTACACAAAATGAAGGCATTGGGGTACAAAATAGTGATCATCACAGCGAGACCTGGATTCGGATTTGCAGTAGATATGACGCGACGACAACTTGCGAGACATGGGATCGTGTATGATTATTTGGGATTTACCAGTGCACAGACGAAAACTCTTATGAAAAGAAGGCTAGGCTACAACTTTGTCTTGTCAGTGGGTGATATGCCAACAGATTGGACAGATTCTAAATACTACATTAACACTTCCAGTTACGGTCACATTGGTGGCAGGTAACGAATGTTGTCATTGGTTCATCAGCGGATCTCGTTTGAAGTTGGTAGTAACTGGTCTTTTTTGATTTACAGCGTCCGCAAGTGAAAAAACCTTCTGTATTGTTCATCTCTCTTGTCAAATAATCCTTTCGTAGATCTTTATGGATTTTCTCTTCAATCTTTTTTGCGTAGGGTCCATCGGGCCAAAGGTCTTCTGGACGCATTTCAATAACATCCAGCGATTTAACTTTTCTGTTTAGAATCCAATTCTTTAAAACTGGTGAGTTTTTCAGATTATATTGAAGTTGAAGAAACTTGTGTTTGTATATATTTGTATACTTATGATTGTCCCACGCAGGCTCTTCACGGAGATAAATAGCTCTGTCACTTGAATAGTTTAAAATACTCTTCTCGAGATTGATACATATGGTATCTGTTTCAGGAATCTCGAGGAGGGTTGAGAGACGAGTGAGAACGAATTGTCGTGTAGAGTTCTCCATTCTTAATCTATAATAATTACATGTTTTTAACTGACTTAGGGGAGTGGGAGACCGTCGTATGGATTATTACGCGAACAATCGGCCATATTTTCTGGTGAACAGGTGTCAAAAAATTGACCAGTACGGCGCACAGGGTTGGTGTCCACAAATCCATATCGGTAATCTGATTGTTCTGGGCGATACTTTTCGGATGCCTGAACAATAACAAAGTATACGAGCAAGGCGATCCCAACAACCGTAGCAATCCAAGCGCCTTTCTGGGTGTTGTTCATTTACATTCTGCAAATATTTTTTTGTCTGGAGAATTCAAGATGACTCTGGCTGTGCTGATAAGAGAGCAATATGGAGACATAAGACAGATAGAGTTAGACATTGATCCAAGAAAAAATGAAATATTCATTTTACTCTCAGGAAGGCCAACTTTCATTGGACAATGGCCAGATCTTGATGTAGTCATTATGAAGCCAGAATACAACAAAATACCAAATAATAACAGACTTCCACCCCCATTTAATGAAGAAGATGTATGTGGATCAATCCTTCTCGTTCGCATGGATGAAAACTCAGACCCGAGAGACTTCACCCTCGAAGAGTACCTCAGTTTTGTTCGTAGGCACGAAAGCCTGGCCATCTAATACAGCGGTCGTATATTTCATGGACAACATGAAATGAATTTCCGCCATATCCATTGGATTTTTCATTTTGGGTTTACCTGGAAGTGGATTGTTGTTTGCAACCTTTGCAATGTCAAACTTCTCACCGGTAGACACCTTGGCCATACCCTTTCCAATTTCCTTCAGCCACATCACATGCTCTTCGTTTTTACAATCAAAGTTCTTAACAAACTCAGCCATATTTATATTACTTGGGATTCTTTTCTATAAGTAGACGCGCACTTGGATCAGTCACCGTCGTCCATTTTGGTCGCCAAATCTCTGAGATAAGGTGGTCGTTCCGCGCGTCGTAACACACCCAAAAGAGTTCACGGTAATACGCTTCCTCCTTCGTGAGTGGTGTATTATGTTTACACATATCTCGTGTAATACCAAACATCTTGTCACTCATCATTTTTTCTGTATGTTCCTTAAGCGCACCAACCCACCCCGTACCGACCGCGTCACTCATACCATCCTTTTGTCGCCATAGAACTTCATCGGGGAGATACCCTTTGAAGGCTTCTCGGAGAACTTCTTTCTCAAGTTTTGTCATCTTCAATTTTTGATTCATTTCCATACAACATTGAATAAAATTTTTGTCTAGAAATGGAACGATGAGATCAAGGCCGTGGGCTCCCGCGCAACGGTCCGCTCGGAGACCATCAAATTGGTGAATGAGATGGAGACGCCTCATATTCTCACACGCAAACTCGTCAACACTTGGTGCGTTGTGGAAGTAGAGATAGCCACCCAAGATTTCATCACTTCCCTCACCGGAGAAAATATAACGACAATCTGTATTTTCTTTGATGTATTTACACAAAAGCCACATTGGTGTTGAGGCTCTAACAGTCGTAGTGTCATAGGATTCCAAAGACCACACAACTTCTCGGAGTGCGCGAAGTCCCTCCTCAGCCGTGAAAGTTACCTCCGTATGATCCGTAGCCAAATAGTCCGCAACTTTACGAGCTGCCTCCAAATCTGGACTACCCTCAAGTCCGATGGAGAAGGTTCGGATTCTTCCAATCTTGCGTGCAGCGATTGCTGCGATGAGACTGCTATCAAGACCACCAGAAAGAAGGAAACCAATTTCACGATCCGTGTTGTCAAGGCGTGTGTGAACAGACTCTTCAAGTGTATGTCTGATCTTCTCACGACTCTTGGAGCCACTAAACTTGTGGACATTCCAATACCCCGTATGATAACAGATAAACTTGTTCACATATGAATCATAAAAGTGGCCGGGTGGAAAAATCTCAATATGAGTCCCCAAGAAGAGAAGTGCCTTTGCTTCACTCGCGAATGCGATGGAATCTTTGGCATAACGCGTATAGAACATGGGTCTTACACCGACTGGATCCCTTGCCGCGATAACACGCTTACCATCTGTGTAGACCATCGCGAAGTCGCCATTAATAGATCTCACTGTATTCTCAATACCAAGGGTGTGAATAAGGTTCATAACAACTTCACAATCACTCTGACTTTTCTCTTCACCAGAACGGAATGAGCGATGGTTATAGATTTCACCGTTACACATAAACATACGATGGGGTCTCACAAATGGTTGCATACCCGCGTCAGTTAGATCATTGATCGCGAGGCGATAGTAATCCATTTGGCACTTACCCATAGTCTCTGTGCGATAATCATCTGGACCACGATGGGTCAAAAGACCCGAGGGAACCTCTCTTGGTTCCCCGAAGAGGGCTACGATGCCACACATAGTTGGGTTTAAATTACATATCACTTAATTTTTAAGTTAAACTCTAAAAGATCCCTGTATGCAACATCATCTGCTTCACCATCCCACTCCTGACCAGAGAAACTGACAATTTGTTGTTCAATACCGTCTGGTACATAAACAAAATTGGTGACGCAAATGAAGGACACATTCGTTCGCAAAGCCATATCTTCAATATTTTCATAGTCAAATGGTTCAAGTGACAAATAATCCTTCAATTCTTCTGGGGTTCTCTTTTTGATACCCGTTTTACTCCGAACCCGTGCATATCTGTTGGACATATCCATATTGGGCCAGAATCCATGCTTTGATCTAAAGTTTGTTACATAATCAACAAATGTATCCGCGGTCTCCCTGTCCTGAAAACAGACAAATCGCGTCTTCTTATTTGGGTCAACGAGACTCAAATAAGTTTTTGTGGGTTTCATTTGAATGAGATGGTATGTTGTCATCTTAAAATATTTAAGGAAAAAAAACTTTAAATAGTATATAAGATGAACTTTCCCAAGACTGCTGGACAATGCAAGTATATGTTGGCACTTAGGTCACCAAAACCTATAGTTGTAGGTACAGGTCCCGCAGGTACAGGTAAAACCATGCTCGCGTGTCACATTGGCATTGAACACATATATGAAGCATTCAGGGGTAAAGTGATTCTCACCCGTCCAATCGTTGCTGCGGACGAGGATATGGGGTACCTTCCAGGTGATATGGATAAAAAGATGGAACCTTGGACAAAACCCATGTTTGACATATTTGAAAAGTACCTTTCCCACAATCAAATGGATCGTTGCATCACTATTGAACCCCTTGGATACATGCGTGGAAGAACATTCAATAACACTGTGATTATCGCCGACGAAATGCAAAATAGCACACCAAATCAAATGAAAATGCTTCTCACTCGCATCGGGGAAAATACAAAACTGATTATTACGGGTGACCTTGAACAATCAGATTTGGGTGAAGAGAATGGACTTGCATTTCTCACCCACAAACTTTATGGAATGGATCTCACCTATATCCAACATGTTGAAATGGATGAACGCGATGTTGTGAGACACCCGGCTGTGAACGAAGTGCTTAAAGTATTGAATGTCTAAATCCATAAAATGAAGACTGTTGTTGTCGCCCTCCCTGGTCGGGTGTACTCAGGTTCATTCCTTAAAAACTGGTCGCAGACCCTCATGATATTAACACGGAAGGGTTACAAAGTTATCATGCTCAACGAGTACTCAAGTTTTGTTCCATTTTCTCGCATGAAGACACTTGGGTTAGATGTCTTAAGGGGAGCTACACAGGTACCATTCAATGGAGAACTGGAGTACGATGTATGGCTGACCATTGATTCTGATATGTTCTTTGTGCCTGAACAAGTCATAGAGCTCATTGAAGATACTGATAAGCACCCAGTAGTGTCGGGTCTCTATCGCATGACCGACCTTGAACACTACGCAGTCGTTAAGGATTGGGACATGGAATACTTTAAGAAACACGGAACATTTGAATTCCTCAAGGTAAAAGACTTGGATACCTCTGAAAAGTACATGAAAGTTGCCTACAATGGTATGGGTTTCTTTGCGTGTCGCAAGGGTGTCATAGAAAACCTCAAGTATCCATACTTTAGTTATCCACTCATTGAGTTGGAAACTGAAGATGGGAAGGTGCTAAGGGATATGTGTTCGGAGGATGTTTCTTTTTGTAAAAACCTCAAGGATGCTGGTTACTCGGTAATTGTGAATACGAGCCTCCGTGTCGGACACGAGAAAATGCTTGTAATTTAAGATTCTGTACTTCATTATTGAGTGATTTTGATTCCATATTTAGTTCCTCAATCCTTTTTTCAATAGCCTGTTTCTCAGATGTATACCGGTGAAACATATTTTTCATATTATCATACCATTCATATATTTCATGCAATTCCTCGTCTATGGTTGTGTATTTGTCAACCAGTTTATAGTGAAATGGAAGGTCCCGAATATCGGCAGCAATCTCGTCTAACCGATTTTCAAGACCATCACACTTATCTTTAATTTCTGCGTGACTATCCATGCTTACCTATGCATATCATTTTATTTTTAATAGGCTCCAACACGATCGAACTTTGTTAGAGAGTCGCCCACGATTTCAGCGGCTCGGGGACACTCGGTAATGACTTCCCCGACAAACCCAATTTCTACTGGATTAATTCGCTTTGCAAAGGGTTCGTATCCATTGTGACTGCAGTGAATCATTGTACTACCAATTATATAATTGTAGACATATTGTGCAAGAAATATCTGATCCACTAAATATTTGTCTTGTGTATTCGGTATGCTATCTCTAAAAGAATTGAGGAGTTCTAAACCATTTATGTAATTCATTGGTACCATATTTATATTTCTCAATTGAGTGGGTAAGCCAATGTATTCAAGGCAGTTATTTCTACACCCAAATGTTCCGGCTAATATTGGAACCATATGATGTTTATGGTCTCTGATAATGTGAAAGTCTTTTGTTGATTGTAACCATTCATTTACCAATCCAACTTCCCTATCTGTAAATCTTGAATCTGCATCCCTGGATATGACCGTGGCATCTTTGATAAACAGGTCTTCAAATCGCCAAAGGGTATTTGAAGCCTTTGTTTTTGTACCCGGATGGTGTACGGCCTCAACATTGTCTTGCTTCTTAAGCCAATCTACGATATTTGTGGGCACCGTGTCGTTATAATGAACTCTCACCACCCAACCCTCATAATACTTTTTAGCATCCAATACATTTTCAATGATTCCGTATGTATAGACTTTGTTATCACCCCACACGGAATATGAAATGTATTTCATTATGGTATTTAAAGGTGTGAATACTTTAAATTATAAAATGGTTAAGGTTTCATATGCCATTTGTGTATGCAACGAACATCGTGAATTGGAGTCCCTTGTAAACTTTCTCCTCAAAGTGAAGGATGAGGAGGATGAAGTCAACATTCTCGTTGATAGTGGTAAGGTGACACCAGAAGTGCGTGGGGTCTTGGAATCCTATGGTGACAAAGTGGTTGTGAATGACCGAGAGTTTGATGGAAAGTTCTCCGAACATCGAAACTATCACGCCACAAAATGCTCTGGTGACTACATCTTTGCCATTGATGCGGACGAAATGCCACAAGAGGCACTCATTATGAACATTAAATCATTTGATGGTGATATTATGTATGTTCCACGGATCAATATTTGCCCGGGGTACACCGCAGATTGGCTTGATCAACACAAGTTTCAACTCAATGAGATGGGTTGGATTAATTTCCCCGACTACCAAGGACGCTACTATAAGAATGATGGTTCCGTCAAGTGGGAAAGCGACCTTCATGAAAAGCTTGTGGGAGGTGAAAAGGTTGCCCGCGTTGACGCAAAACCCCTCGTGTCCCTCCTCCACATTAAGACTGTTGAGCGTCAAGACAAACAAGGGGAGTACTATGATTCTTTGTAATTCATTTAAAGTTTTTATATCATAACATTGTATGAATCTTTGTGACTATATAATAGATACATTATACTTAAATGGTATTGACACGTATTTTATAGTCACAGGTGGATCAATTGTACCATTTATTGATGCAATATCAAAAAACCCAAAAGTTAAATATTATTGTTTTCAACATGAACAATCAGCAGCCATGGCGGCTGAAGGATACTATAGGGGATGTGGAAAGATTGCGGGTGTCTGTGTAACAAGTGGTCCAGGTGTTCAGAATATACTTAATGGGGTGTGTGGTTGTTGGTATGATTCAATACCCGCATTTTTTATTACGGGGCAAGTAAATACTGTTCAAACTCTTTCAAACTTTAAGTCTAAACCGAGACAAGTTGGATTTCAAGAGATGCCAGTTGCGAAGATGTTTGAAGACGTAACAAAAAAATCGGTGTACCTTTCAGACGTAACACTCGTTGAATCCACTCTCGTAGAACTTCTCACAAGTTTAAAGACGCCTCGGTATGGACCAGTCCTATTAGATCTTCCAGTAAATTTACAAATGTCATCAATCATACATACTAAACCATTTACAGTTGAATTGAATGCATTCAATACATCTATTTACGACATCTCCGGATTTTTAAAAGAGTGTAAGAGACCGCTTATAGTATTTGGTCATGGCGTCATACTTTCGGGTGCTTCACAGTCAGCTATTAACTTTGTAGAAAGATATAATATTCCATTTGTTGTATCTTGGGGTGCGATTGATATATGCGAAACAAATCATAAGCTCCGTGTAGGTACAATAGGTGTCTATGGAGATAGACATGCGAATTATGCGATTCAAAATGCTGATTTGGTCATTGTTGTTGGTAGTCGTTTAGATAGTCGTCAAATTGGAGGTAAACCTGATATATTTTCGGTACACTCCAAGAAGATAATGATTGATATTGATGAAAATGAAATTGATAAACTAATTGAGATTGGTATTAATATTGATTTAAAAATTATTGACGATGTGGATAACTTTTTCACGTGTGTAAGATCTGATATACATACAGATTATTCAAACTGGTTAAATATCATATCCACTTGGAAAAATAAATATGGTATTGAAAAGGCGCGAGACGATGATCCCATTGTATATGACGTGTTAGCCAAGTTTTTCACTTCATTACCAGATGAGTGTATTATTATTTCGGATATAGGGAGTAATATGGTTTGGACGATGCAATGTGCGCAATTATCGAAAACACAAAAGTTATTTACAAATGGTGGAAATGCTTCAATGGGATTTGCATTACCCGCCGCTATTGGCGCGTCCATAGGATCTAATAAACCAGTTTATGTGATCGCAGGTGATGGTGGATTTCAAATGAATATCCAAGAACTTCTCACAGTAAAGAAATACAACCTACCAATTGAAATAACTATTCTTAATAATAGTGGTTATGGAATTGTAAAACAATTTCAAGATATTTACTTCAATTCAAACCACGCAGCAACATCTAAATCTGATGTATTTGGTAATACAGTTGACTTTGCCAAAATTGCGGAAGTGTATGGTGTTAAAACTCTACAAGATATTTCCATACCCGAGACACAAAAAATATATCCAAAATTAGAGTTTGGAAACTCATTGGAGAATATGTCACCTTATATTGAATTTGAAAAAGACATGATAGTTGAAGTTCCGCCTAAAAAGATGGCGGGATGGAACTAATATAAGAGTCACCAAGTCCACCTTTGTCCCTAATTTCCCATGTGGCACCGAATCGCTCCGCCCATTGAGAAAGAAGTAATTTTTCTGGATATACGAGATTATATTCCTTATCATTTAGGTACCCATGTACATAGTCAAAAACAATCTTTCGGACATATTCTATATCCACAAAATCAAAGTATCTGTCTCTATCAATAACAATGTGTCCTTCCCTCTTACACACAGCACTAAATCTTGTTGAAAGTTCACCGGGTCCGTAACACCCCCAAATGCGCAATGAATATACCTTATCAATCGTTTTGATGCGTTTATCTATCATCCATTTTGAAAGACCATATGGATCGGTTGGTGGATTGCCTCTCAACGCCGCACCACTTGAAAAGTATATCAACTTTCCTTTGAAAACTCTCACAACATTTTCAAACATGAGTATGTTTTTGTATGCAGTCGCTTCACTTGTTTGATTAATACTCGCCACACAATGAATAACAACATCATATTCATGTGTTTTAAAGTATTTTTCAACCGCCACTTGGTCTGTGAGATCCAGGTCTTGTCTCGTAACTCCGGTCCAATTCATACCTTGTAACAAGTTCTTACCTACAAAGCCACCTGCACCTAAAACACAGACTTTCTTCATTTGATTTAAAGATTAGCGTACTCTTTAACCAAATGCCCCAGAAAGTTTGGTATGCGCCCAACAAATTTGAATCATATGGGGAGGAAGAAATTAAAGCCGTTGAGGCTTGCCTTCGCGATGGCTGGCTCGCTGGTTTTGGTGATCGTTCTATGGAATTTGAGAAACGGGTTGCGGACATATTCGGGAAGAGACATGGACTCTTTGTAAACTCTGGAAGTAGTGCGATTCTATTGGGGCTTTGTGCTCTTGATCTACCAAAGGGTTCAGAAGTCGTGACACCCGCGTGCGGTTTCGCAACCACAGTTGCGCCACTTGTACAATTGGGTCTCAAACCTGTGTTTTGTGATGTGGGTCTTAACACTTATGTTCCAAGTGTAGATGATCTCAAGAAGGTTGTGACATCCGAGACAAAGTGTATCATTTTACCAAATCTCATTGGCAATGTCCCAGATTGGAAGGCAATTCGTGAAGCTTTTCCAGAGGTCATCCTCTTTGAAGACTCCGCGGATACTATCACAAAGAATGAATGTACGGACATTTCTACAACGAGTTTCTATGCGAGCCATGTGATTACCGCGGGTGGTCTTGGTGGTATGGTCATGTTCAATGACGAAGAACAACTCAAGAGAGCCCTCATGTTTAGGGATTGGGGTCGCATCGGTGATAATGTAGAAGAACCCGGAGAACGATTCAACTACTCCGTAGATGGAATCCCATACGATTGGAAGTTTCTCTATGGTGTCGCTGGATATCATCTCAAAGCTTGTGAGATGAACGCGGCATTTGGTCTCGTACAACTTGACAAACTTGATGGATTTCTTGCCACGAGGCGTCAAATGATTGGGAGGTACTTGGAAAATCTTAAGGATTGTCCGTACTATACCCTCCCAGATGATTCGGTCACACCAAACTGGCTCGCCATTCCACTTCAGTGTCCACATCGTTTAGAAATTGTAAACTTTCTTGAGGCGAATGATGTTCAGACACGGGTCACATTTGCGGGTAATATTACGAGACATCCAGCATTTAGAGAGTATTTGGGTGAATTTGAAAATGCCGACAAAATCATGAAGGATGGATTCCTTTTGGGTGCCCACCATGGCATGACGTTGGAAGATGTTGATCGTGTCTGTGATTTACTCAAAAAGTTTGCTGAACAAAAACGAGGTAAATACTTTCATTAAAATACTTAAAACAATTATATACTTTAATACAAATGCCCAATGCACTTGTAACTGGTGGGTGCGGCTTTATTGGGTCTAATTTTCTAAATATAATGAAGTCTCGTTACCCAGACATAAACTTTGTGAACATAGACAAAGTTGATTATTGTTCAAATGTACATAACGTTAATTCAGGGGTAGCCACATTTATACAACACAACTTGTGTAATGTTGGAATTCTTGAACGTATTATACAAGAATATAAGTTTGACTATGTGTTTCATTTTGCCGCCCAAAGTCATGTAGACAATTCATTCATAAGTCCATTGGGGTTCACATTAGATAATACATATGGCACACACACTCTCATTGACATGTGTCGGCGTCATATACCGAATGTGGAGTTTATACATTTTAGTACGGATGAAGTATATGGTGAATCCAAAACCGATGAACCTTTTACAGAGGACACGGGTGTTTTACGACCAACCAACCCATATTCGGCTTCAAAGGCGGCGGCAGAAATGATTGTGATGTCATACATTGAATCATTTAATATGAATATTAAAATTTTAAGGTGTAACAATGTGTATGGTCCAAATCAATATCCAGAAAAACTCATTCCAAAGTTTAAACGACTTTTGAGAAATAATGAAAAATGTACAATCCATGGTGTAAATAGTGCGAGTGTTCGTCGGGCATTCATGCATGTTGACGATGTCGTTGACGCAGTTGACGTGGTGTGGAAGCGGGGTAAAACTGGAGAAGTATATAATATTGCATCCGATGATGAACTCAGTGTCATGGATGTAACGCGGCTCATTATAAAAACAATCAAGGATACCGAAGATTACGACGAATGGATTGAATACATAGAAGACAGACCGTTCAATGATCAAAGATACCACATATGCGCCAAAAAACTTAAGGAATTGGGTTGGTCACAAAAGAAAACACACGAAGATCTCCTAAATTTCCTAAAAGATTAAAGAATAAGTCAACCATAATCATATAATGACAACCTTCTATCTCCCAGATTCAATGGGATGGGGTAATGTTGCTCTATGCTTATCTGACCTCGTATTTAGATCACCCAAACCACGCGCCCACAAAAGTCTCGTAGATGTAGATAGAGGTGTAAACTTTAGTGGTTTTGAAATCACCGATGATCCAAATGAGGAAAAGTTTGATCATAGAATCATTATAAATCCTACATACTTTCATCACATTCATTCAAACTTGTCACGAATCATAAAACCAAATGAGGAACTTGAAGAGCTCATCAAGAAACGTGATCACGGTTTAGAATATGGTATCCATATTAGACGAGGCGCTTGTTCCAAAGACTCTGAAAATATTGGTTGCCACGGTAAAGATGAGGAGGGTGAAATCAAGAAGGCGTATTTTGCGAAGGATACGGCTCTAGAAAAGTTTGTTGAAATTGTTGAAAAGACTGATGCCAAATTCTTTTTGGCGAGTGATAGCCAGGAAATTAAGGAAATGTTTAAGGAAAAGTTTCCAGATAAAATTGTAACTCTTGAGCATGACATTGTTCTCACATATAAGTGTGACACACTCAAGAACTACGAAGTTACGAAGGAGCAAAGATATGCGTGTTACTTGGATTGGTTCTTATTATCAAAGTGTAAACAGCTATACATAACCGCGGGTAACCAGGATCTCACAGATCTATCAACTTTTGGTTATAGCGCAGGAGCTTATGGGAGATCAAACATTCACTTTGTCTTCAATTAATTCATATTCAAGAATGTTTAAACGGTGATCTTGGTCATCATTAAGAATGTACTTGACATTCTTGATTTCTACCCTCTTTCCGTACACTTCTTCAAACTTATCTTCAACTTGTTTCCTCTTTTCTTCAAACTCTTTGAAATCCTCAATGAGTTTATTGAAACCAACTTTGGGGAGATTATTGTAATTCTGAACATATGCAACCCAGTTTGACGACTTACGGGTTTCGTGATCTAATGTACTCACACGGATCAAATCCGATGTCTGATGGCAAAGAGGCATATTAAGTATTGGTTTTTTGTTTGCTGTCATGAACCCATGAATCACGATATCAACAGCTTCTTCAAAATTTAAATTATCCAGAAAGTTTTTTGCCATATCCAAAGTCCACCACATACATTCACATCCACCGTTGTTTGGAAGTTGATAAACTTCTTTCATTTTTGGTTTAAGATTAAAAAATGGTGATGTACCCAAGTTCATAAAACCAACATCTTGAATATGATCTGGAATACTCTCAAAATATTTGACCCAATCTCTGTGAAATGTCACATCATCATCTACATGTAAGGCTGACTCAATATTTTCATCCAGCATTTGCTTTAGCATGAAACAGGTCTTCACGATGTTACTTGTAAGCTTGGGTCCATATGGAAGATTATACTTTGCATTGAGCCACTCAACAAATGGATGGTCGTGGTTATAATCCTCAATCCACCTCACATCCTTAATTGGAACCCTCTCTTTGAGATGTTCTTCGAGGAAAACCTTACGTTCTGGAGCCAGATTTGGACAGTGTCTGACAAACACAACTTTAGGCAATTTCATTTATGTATAAATGGAATAATTTCTATAAGTATAATAAATGTCTGACCTTACTGCAACTCAGAAGGCGAGTGCTATGTACAACAGGGCGAAGAACATCGCCTCCGGTAAAATTGATCTTGAAGTGTCAGGTAAGACTGTGATGGGTATCCTCTTCCTCGGATTCATCTACATGATTATCTCATCAATTGGGATGAACATCTATTCCAAGTGCGACGCTATGAAGGGGCAGCCAGTACAAGAAAACCTCAACAAGTATCTGGCCGCGACTCTCACCATTGCCCTCACAATTCCATTTACCCTCTTGGTCACCAAGTTTGTGAAGAATGAAGGTGCTGTGTTTGCACTCATCTACTCTATCATGGGTCTTGTTGGTAGCGCAGCCGCCCTCAACTGGGCTGTCAAGTGTGAAAATGCCAAAAGCAGTGACAAGAATTTCGCCGCTTTGACTACCGCAGTCTATTCATTGACTCTCATGTTTTCTTTCTATCTATTGCGACCCAAGAGAACAATTTATTAAGTTGATTAGTTTTAGAGAATGAAACCAATCGTGTACAATATCTACATTCTCATGATGCTCTTGGCCCACGTGATGCGTAGGGCAGGAACATTTACAATGGAGGATAAGGTGAGAATGTTAGAATTTATTGGTAATATGGCCCAGAACCCAGACCAAAAAGTGACATTAACGCAAAGATTATCATAAATGTTCGCCCCGTCTCACGAGTTGCCCAATCTTCAAATTGTTTTTCGTTAAGTTTTTCGTCGGCGTTTTTCATACTCATGACTACAAACACACATGACATGACAGCAAGAGCGTCAAATGGAATTTGTTGCATTTGTTGTGTAATGTTGAGACCCGTAAGAGCCCAGTTTGCACCACCAAATACAACTCCATACATAGAAGCACGACCATTTACAACTTCTGCAAAGTCAAGCGCACTTCTTTGCTTTGCATAAGTTACATGTTTTCGCGATGGTCGTGATGTACGAAACCCTACACGAGTAAGCGTTGGTTGTCTAAGTGTTGAAATCATAGATTCTTATCTTCATTTTTCTCGTTCTCTTTAACCAGGATCTTGTTAAGAAGGTACAACTGGAGGACCAGACCGAGTGTCGTGTATGCCACTGTAAAATTCATTCCATACTTTCTGGACTGATATATAAGCCAAAGACAACTCGCAAGGAGACTCAACAGGACAGCATTTTTTGACTTTTCATCCATTTCATCTGATCTCACATAGTCTTGATACATTTGAATGAACCCAATACCAAATGCAATGACAGCAACCGCATTATTCGCGTCCATTTTTAATCTATGTCAACATTATAAAAATGGATTTGATCTTGGAAAAATTTTCAGGAAAAATTGACGCCAAGGGTGTCATCACTATGGTTGAAGATATTAAGCGGGAGTACTTGGGTGATGGTCTCCAAAAGGAAGACATCCCACCAATTGTGGCGAAGTTGATGATCAATGCTGCCAAGTTTGACAAGTTGGAGGGTCCCCAAAAGAAGAAGTTGGTTGTTGCCATCCTCAACCATCTCATCGGCGAAATTGACGGTGATGCCGAACATGACAGTGAGTTTGAAATTGTCCTTAAGTCTATGGTCCCAGCCATGGTTGATGGTTTCGCAGGTATGCTCAAGGCTAAGCAGGCTATTGGCAAACTCTTTAGCTGCTGTTTGAAGGGTAAGTAAGATAAGGATTTACGATGTTAATATTGTAGAATGAAATTTCCACCATTGGAAGTTATCATACAATACGGGCTATACACAGTGAAAGAGCTTGAAAGGTTTTCAAAGGGTCTTGTACCGAAAAAAAAGAACGTCATCATTCTTAACGAGTGCAATAGGTGTGCATTCGT
>Ga0209666_1000430_pt1 | contig 32595 bp, 23 predicted proteins | sample SaaInlV_125m_DNA_FD_184679 | JGI IMG/M metagenome (GOLD analysis project Ga0209666, IMG submission 184679) | Marine microbial communities from expanding oxygen minimum zones in the Saanich Inlet - Saanich Inlet SI037_S3LV_10m_DNA (SPAdes)... | ecosystem: Environmental > Aquatic > Marine >...
GAAAAATATAAATTATGCCCAATAGAGGATAATATTAAAAAAATAAATTTTATTGATGATAATGACTAATTATTATCTGTTCCAGTTCTAAGCTATTCAGTAATAGTAATAGTCCATGGATTTATTTTTACATTAGTATTGTATGGATTCAAAAAGTATATCATACTATAATCTTTCAATGGTGCAATACCAGGGACATTTTTATCATCGGGAGCATAGCATTTAGAGGAATAAACATCAGCGCCATTATCGAAACTATAAGCATTTTCAAGAGACATACATCCGCAACTTAAAGTGTTTTTATTACATTTGATATGACATAAATCATGGTATGATTTATTATTTGTTACAAATTTGACGAATTCATCAATAAGAGTTTTATTACTATTTAAGTATATTAATAGTATTTCGCATTTTGATACTAAATTATCACAAGATCCATATTTATTGCTGTTTTTAATATAGCAAGAACTCATATGTTGATCGACAGTGAAACGGGCATTCATTCCTTCCCAAAATGGCGCCTGTGAAACGCAAGCATATACGGGACCATCGGAACTTGTTTTAATTTTGCTTTTGATAATACTTTCTAAAGCTGCAGGTGAATCTAAATTACATTCTGACGATTCAATAATTGTAAAATTTTCTTCATTAAATATTTGAGCTCCTTTTAATCTTAAACTTAATAGTTTGGCCTTAAGAGTTTTTGGTCTTAAAGAAATGCAATTATAGGCTAATAGTAAACTATTAGATGCGATATCACTTGTATAAGCACCTGGTTTAGCAAAATATATGTTATTTTTTAAATTTGGTCCTTTTCCTACTCTGGCATCACAAGTATAGTCGGTATGATAATTTCTCGTTTGTTTATCTTTAATTGCATCAAGTGTTGTAAGAGTACTATAGCCTTGAATAGGAAACATATCAAAACCTTTCATACTCATACAATTTAAATCTTTACCGCCAACTTCCACTTGTTTAGTGGCAAATTTTTCATTAAATGGTGTTTTTAAGGAAAAATTACAAATATCTATTACATAATGAAATATTAATGACAATAGTGTTATTACTAGAAGTATTATTAATAATATTTCGTTACTATCCATAACTTATTCTATATAATTTAATTATTTTAATTTTAGAATAATAGTAAAAATAAATTTATTATAATTAACATCTTTTATTCTGTGTAAATTTATTTATTAGGCTAAGACGGGACCATAGATGTTTCTATACGGGCCCCGCCCTCCACCGGATTATCTTTTGCCCAAGAGATAGTAGTGTCAGTAATTGTTAATCTATTACCTATTTTAATACTTTTATTAGGCGCGGCAGCATTTATACTTATATTACCTGATGAATCAGTATTTATTGTAAGACATTTTGTATCATCAGTAGCATCTGTGGGACATATCTTGACGTCTCCTTTCATAGTAACATTTTTTTCCATAGTAACATCTTTTCCCATAGTAACTTCTCCAGCTATTAAAGTATCATTAACCAATTCTAGATATTTGTTTTCGTCATCGCTATCAAACGTAGTTGTAGTAAAATCAAATAATCTTTTATTTGCAGAATTTTCGTTCCAACTATTAATAGCGGAGCTGTTTTTACCAAATACAAAATATTTGTCTAGATTATCACTAAAAGTTTGAATTTCAGTATCAATATTACTTACATTTTGTTCAATATCATTACTAGTACTTTCTACATAATTACTGGAATCATACGCGATTAAATCTACATAATTACTAGAATTGCTCGATACAGAACTTATATAATTACTAGTATTTTTTATCTCATCATTAAAATTAGATGTATTAGTTTTGATATTTTCGTCTAAAGTATTATCTGTTGTTTTATGGCTTGAAAATTTATTACCTATAATATTAAAATTAGAAGATAATATATTTTTTAAATTACCATAATCATATACTAACCACATTAATACTCCAATCAAAGCAATTAATATTATTGTGAGCATTAAATAAACAAAAAATTCACCAACCTGCATTATTATTTTTATTATTCTCTTAATTAATTAACATATAATTTATTTAAAAATCGTTTACTTCTATAACTTTTATATTATGCATTTCTGCAGAATTATCTCCTCCAGTTATAGTATCTATTTTTTCTTCTGTATTGCGTTCTAGTATATTATTATCTAATTTATCTTCATTATTTCCACCGGTTTTAACATCAACCACTTCGTCACCACCAGACATATCACTATCAACATCTAATTCGTCACCACCAGACATATCACTTTCAACATCTAATTCGTCACCACCAGACATATCACTATCAACATCTAATTCGTCAGCTTCATCGGCTTCTTCTCCACCAGACATATCACTTTCAACATCTTCGTCAGCTTCGTCAGCTTCGTCAGCTTCGTCAGCTTCGTCAGCTTCGTCAGCTTCTTCTCCGCCAGACATATCACTTTCAACATATTCATCAGCTTCGTCTCCACCAGACATGTCGTTTTCAACATCTAATTCATCCACATCGTCTGCTTCTAATTCTAAACTGCCACCTTTTTGCTCGATTTTTTCTTTGAAATCATATATTTCTTGCCATACCCTTTCGTCTTTTATTAAATCATCGTCCTCGAAGTCATATATATCTATATCATCTAAATCGGGACCATCTTCGTCATCTGAATCATTTCGTTCAATATATAATTGTTCAACAGGCATATCAATATGTTTAGTATTTATTCTCATTTGAATACCCATTGCTTCAAGTTCTTGTGTAAATAATTTAAAAGCGTATGGTGTTTGTATAACTGCTACATCATCATTATTGCAATTTTTACAACTATTTATATTATGTGTAATATTAAAAGCTACTAATGTACCACAACGTTTACATGCAGACCATATATATTTATCGGATCTTTCCATCATACTTTCTTTTAAAAATAATGATAATCCGTGACTTAATACAGTATCCCTTTCCATTTCACCTATACGTAGACCGCCACCACGTCTTCTACCTTCTGTAGGTTGTCTTGTCAATCCTGCTAGTTTACCAATACCTCTTGCATTTAATTTTTCAGCAACCATATGTTTTAGGCGGAAATAATACGTTGGTCCAATAAATATCTCAGTTTCTATTTGTCTTCCAGTAAATCCGTTATATAATATTTCGTTTCCATATTTATTATAACCAGAATCTTCTAGTTTTTTGTAAATTTTATTATTATCTAATGGAATAAACACTGTCGCATCACCTAACATACCTTCGATACAACACATTTTTGCAAAAACACACTCAACTAAATGACCGATAGTCATTCTTGATGGAATTGCATGAGGATTTATTATTATATCTGGTCTTACTCCATCTTTTGTAAAAGGCATATTTTCCTCTGGAATAATCATGCCTAAAACACCTTTTTGCCCATGCCTAGAAGCATGTTTATCACCATATTCTGGTTTTTTAATTTTAAGAAATTTAATTTTACATATAATAGAATCTTCGCCAGCTAATTTATTAGATACATATACTTTATCAACTATTCCGTATAGAGAATTATCAGTACTAATAGAAACGTCGGTATATATAGTTTCCTTGACTTGTTCTATAAATACACCACGCTTCACTTCCTTGTATATTTCTTTAACACTCAACATACCAACTATTATAACTTCTTGACCTTGTGGAATATATGTGCCTTCTTTAATGAATCCTTTAGCATTTATATAAGAGTAATCGCGTTTTTTTATACCTTGTATTTTATATCCTTCATCGCGCATTTTAATTGGATTTGCAAAAATAGTACGTTCATTTTGTGATACTATTTTGGATGTAGCTGTTATAGATTTATAGTATGACAAAGAATTGAGGCCTCTTTGTATAGTAGCTTTATTAATCATAATACTATCTTCTTGATTGAAACCTGTATATGTCATAATTGCAACTATAGTATTAAAACCATTGCCCATAAAATCGCTTGACGTATATTGAGCTAATCTGGTATTTATTATTGCTTTTTGTGGATAATGTAAAACGTAACTCATAGTATCAAAACGATTATTGAAATTTGTAGCATACATGCTAATAGCTTGTTTTGATTGGGCTGCATGGAATACATTACGTACGGATTGATTATGATTACACATTGGTATATTTGCACTTACAACACTTAGTATAGTTGAAGGATGTATTTCTAAATGTGTATGATAATGTGTTATATCTTCTTTATTCATAGCAATCAAACATGTATCAGATTCCTCGTTGTCAAGATATTCGATACATGCCGAATTATTTTCTAATATACTTAATATTTTTCCATATTTTTCTCTATAAAATTTGTTATATTCGGCATCATCTTTATCATCATCTTCAGACTCATAATCACTATCATCGTCTTGTTTTTTCCCACCAGTATATTGAATAATACTATTTGTTATTCTAGTAAAAATATTTTGTTCACTATCTTCACCGCCACCAACACTTTCATAATTAGTATTATAATACTTAGAATCGTATTCATGGCTACTATAATGAGCACCGCCTTTAACCGAATATGAATATTTTGTTATACCGCTATTAACAGGATCAAGAGGATCAATATAAATATCTCTATAGTAATAATCGTCGGTTTTTTCACTATCATCTAATTTGATAGATAAGCCATTCAACATTTCAAACCAATTATTATAAGGCTTTTTGTAAACTAATATTTCATTATCATCTGTTTTATTATTATGTTTAAGAATTAATAATGGTCTACAAGGTCTACCAGCTTCTGTAAATATACGTATTTCATTCATTTTAATATTCCATGAAATTGATATTAAAATATTAATGAGACCATTTCTTCGATATGCTTTAAGTAGTCTTATTATAAAGATTGGATCGCCAGTAATACCAAATAAAGTACTATTTAAAAACACATTTGTTATATTTTTATAAGTATATACGTTATAATTGCTTAATGGTATAATACCAATATCAATAAGACATCTTTCAATATTTTCGACATTAATACCTGCAGTTATTTTAGCAAGTAGCGATAAATTTTTTAGATATCCTATGGAACCTCCATCTGGACTTTCAAATGGGCACATCATACCCCATTGTTGTGAATGTAATCTGTGAGGACCTGTTATTTTAATACTTCTGTCTATTGGGATATTTACACGGCGTAAATGCGACATATAACCAATATAACTAATACGTGATAAATCTTGAACTTTACCTTGTTCCGGATCTTCATCGGATGCGAGACCCCATCGACCTTTCAAGGACTTGCTAAAAGTATCAGTAACTATCATTGGCGATACTAATTTGTATATATTATTATCTGTAATAAAATTATCATAATTATCTTGTTGTTTCCAGGATCCGTAATAATACATACTATCCATAGTATTACGTATATTATCTCTTAATTTTTGATATGCTTCTTGAAATAATTCGGCAAGCATAAAACCACTTATATCAACTCTTTTATAAATATAACTATCCCTATCACTAATTGGTAATACATTTATAACAGATTTAATGAATTGTAATATCAAATAACCTAAATATTTGCCTTTGTTAGCAAATTCAGAGATATTAGGAAATATATCCATAGTTAATGTTGATTTAACATGTTCTAATGTTCCATATCTAACCTTTCCTTTAAGATATTTTATAGCGTCTTCTTGCGTATAAACAACAAACTCTATATCGTTGTCAATAAATGTCGAACACATTATAGTAGGTCTTATGAAATTATAAAAGTAATTACTTTCTTGTTCATTCATTTTATTGCCAAATATAATGTTATATATTTCTTTATCACTTTCGATTCCAAACGCTCTGAATAATACTGATAGTGGTATCTTGCCATTAAAAGAAGGCAAAGAAATATATATGGATCCGTATAAATATTTTTTAGAAGTCATATTTTTTAGCTTAATTTCTTCAGTGGTTGTAAAATCAACAACGGGATTATCCACATAATAAAATTCGACAGATCTAGGAGCTTGTGCTCCTTTATCAGCAACACATCTTATAACACCTTTATACAAAAACCCGTCTTTATCATCATTTAACTTAGATACAAATAATCTATTTGTTACTATCTTTTCTTGTGCTACTATTACTTTTTCTTTACCATCAATTATAAAATACCCACCTGTATCATATGGACATTCGCCCAATTCTCTTAGAATATTCGAGCCTTGATTTTTTAATAAACAGACATCGCTATGTAACATAATAGGAATACTTCCAATTGCAACATTATTAAATATTTTAGTAAATACATTTGAGTCACGTGTTGTTATTTTAATTAATACCTTAGCAAATAAATGTGTTTCATAAGTTAAATTGCGCATTCTGGCATCGTTAGGGGTAATTAATTTCGGAGTTCCGTCTTCATATGTTATAGGTCTATCTACATAAATTTCGTCACCATCTTCACCTCCAACAAAAACATCTACTTTCATAGTAATATTATCAAAATCATCATATTTAATCATAGTAATAGGATTATAAGATTTTATAATATAAGGTATTTGAGATTTTATAAAATCTCTGTAACTATCTAAATGATGACCAGTAAATGGGTATTTATGGTCCTTGAAATATAAATCTAATATATCCCATTCGTTAGTAATCATAGTATATTCTAATATATTGTATTATTATCTATTAATAAAATATTTCTAAAATTTTATATAAATATAAAATCAATTAGCGACATTATATCCTAAATCATAAATAACTATTTCTCCATTTCTAGGATTTAGTATTAAACTATTAGGTACTCTTGTGTCAGGGTTTATTATTTCTATTTGTATGGTTCCAATATTTTCTAATTTATTTCTTGAATTTATTCCATAAATATTTAAATTATTTAATTCGTATTTTAAAAATCTATTGCGATGGTTTGTGAGATTTATATTATTTGCACCGGAAACAAGTTTAAACTCTTTACCATTCCTATATAATGCCAAACGCGAATTATTATTTATTTTCATTTCAAATTGATTATTAAATGATTTAAATGAAACCTGTTTTTTACTAATATTTCCACTTCTAGTTACTTCAATATCATCTAGTCTTAATATATCACCATCGTTTAAAACATATTGCTTTGTTAATAAAATATTCCCCCACGGCATATAATGTAACATACTTTTAAATTCTTTATTATTCTCATCGAGTCTATAAACTTTAAAAGTAATTTCTGGAACTCCCGGATATTTCTTATATCTCCTAGCAATATCCTTTAAAATATTGTTATTAAATTCCTTTGAGTATTCGTGAGCTTTCATTCCAGGTTTTTTATATATTTCACTTCTAGCTTCCGATACAGAAGTTTTAATTAAAGAATCAAATGTACCACTAAAATAGTCACCTTTAGGAGTTTTGCCTTTATCTATTTCTTCTTTGGCTTTTTTATCTGATTTATATTTTTCCTCCATAATATCGATTGCTTCTTTGATGTAATCTTCCTTCTTTTTAATAGCATCATCATCACCTACACCACTATCATCAAACATATAATCTTTATAATTTCTCGTTTGTAAACATTTAGAAGGGTAATATGGTGATTTTTTTTTAGAATTTTTGTCCATTTCTGCACCATCGGTGCTATATAAAGGAACTAATTCTTCGAGATCTTCGCCTTCATCAGAAACACACCCCATATTATCACATGTTTTCTCCAATTCGTAATATAAGAAATCATTTTTCCAATTTTTTTTATTTTGCTTATTAATATTCATGCCATATTTTTTGTACCTTTCTTGAGATGTCATTGACCAATATTTTTCCTCACCTACTTTTTCAATAACTTCTTTAGTATAATCTGTGTCATTTTTAATTGCTTTTAAATATTTAGAATTTTTGTTTACTACATAATTAATCCATCTATTACAACGTGAGCAAGATTCTAGGGATGGTAAATAACAATAATTATTGCTATTTGGAATCGGCATAATGTTAGGAATAAATATTACTATCTTATAATTACCTTGAAATGTATATTTAATCAAAGAAGTTTTTTTAAAATCGTCCTTAACTCTATTTAATTCATTTACTAAATCGCTATTACCAATATTATTCAAAAACGTTTTAATAGTATTCGCATTTGCATCGTTAGAATCATATTCAATTTTTTTTGCAATCATTATGTATATAGGCAATGGTAATTTAGAATTAAAAGCGTTTATTAATGATATATTTTTAAGCTTATTTTTAATACTACTTTTAATATTATCAATGGTAGAATCGAAAGTTTCACAATATATATTATTATTAATGTAATCTTTGTTTTTATATTCCTTAAAAGTCATATTAATACATCTTTCAAATTTTAAAAAACTATTATTATCGTCATCGGGATCTAAAGCTTTATTACAATCTTCGAAAGTATTTATACATTTATTGTCTTTAGGATTACGTTTGTTATTACATTTATTGTTTATAGCATCATATTTTAAATTACATTTATTGTCTTTAACATTTTTGTAAATAAGCATTATATTATTATTTTATATATATATAATATATTTAATGGAAAATATAATCGACTATTGTTTCTATGCTAATACAGATTATGATATTGCAAATACTATTTATAAATTAATTAAACATAAAATAATTTATATAGAAAATAATACATGGAAATATTACGAAAATGATAAATGGGCAATAGACAAAAAAAATATTAAAATAAAATACATATTAAAAAATGAAGTATGTAAAATGTTTATAGAGAGATCAATATACTGGAATAAAAATATGAAATACGAATATGCGGAGAAAATGTCGTGCATATTATTACAAATAGGATCAAAACTCAAGGAAGATAAATATTTATCTAATATAATTAAAGAGTGTAAACAATTTTTTATATACGATGAATCTAAATAATGTAAAAGATTTGAATATTATTTATAGCACCATTAAAACTGCTTACAAATTTAAACCAGATATTTCTATAATTAAGGAAATAGACTACATACCCAATATAAATGAATTTGAAAGAGCTTTAAATGACGATGATTTTGGCTGGGGATTTGTATTCAATTATTTTAATAAATGTAATAAATACTATAAACTAAAATATAAGAATATTACTTTTTTTGTTTTAAATTTTGGTAATTTGACAAAAGATAAAAAACTAGCATTGTGTAATAACATTTATCGCGTATATTTAACATCATTATTATATCAAGTAAAAAAGGACTTTAATATCTATATATTGATGAATCCGGCCAAAAGAAAGTTTCCAAATAAAAACAAAATAGTTGAGGCGAAACATATAAATGGTGGATTTACATATATGAATGGTGATAATATTTTTATAGTGAGATACGAAGATTATGAAAAAGTAATAATACATGAATTGTTACATCATAATAAAGTTATGCATTATGATTCGTGGGATTATAATAATATAATTAAATTGAAAAAATTTAATAATATAGAGTTGGGGCAAAAACTTATACCAAATGAAGCTATTATAGAAGTTTTTGCCTGTGTTTTAAATGCAATTTTTTATTCAATTGAGAAAAAACAAAGTTTTACTAGATTACTAAAAAAAGACAGGGAGCATAATTTAATGCTTGCTGGTAAAGTTCTTGAGTTACAAGGTAATAAAAAATGGGTTGAGAAAAGTAATAGTTATTGTTATGTAGTTTACAAAGCAATATTCTATATATATTTCAATGATTTTTTGAAAATCTACAAATACTATGATGATACTATTATTACTAATTTTATAGTAGAGTATTTTCCTAAGTTATTAAAACAGATTAAACGTATTAAACTAGATAAAAAGAAGTCATTAAAATTAACTATATTTTGAGTACATAATTTTATTTTTTTAACAATTTTAAAAATTTATAAAATTTTAATAGATTTTCAAAATTATGTACTCAAAATATTTAAAACATAAAGTATAATTTATTATTAGATAAGATATGTCAATTGAAGACGTTAACTATTTAAAGGCTAATAGTATAAAACAGAGCTATACTTTTTTAATTGATAGTAAGGATAGAGATAGAAATGTATTTCCTAACCCCAATAATTATGTCGTTGAATTTAGTACACCTTTTAAAAATATTATAGGGATGGAAATAATCGACGCAAGTATACCTAGGACCATGTATAACGTGGATGTAGAAAATAATTCAGTATACTACTATATTGGTAGCGGCGAGGATGATAAAAATATAAAAGATGGTATTACCGATTACGTCACATGTGATTTAAACCTACATCAAGGATCTGTATTTACCAATTTTATTGATAATAATTCTTTGCTTTTATTTAATAAATCATATGCGTCTTTGAGCAATTCAATCAATCTTTATAATATTTATAATAACATTGAAACATATTTCAACTACGTAGGAGGAAATAGCAAAGGAATTACATTTTCAATGAAAATTAAAGCATATGCTACATACAAAAGTGGCGGACAAGATAATGCATATACTATAATAGATTTTAGTTATGATCATCTAATAAGACCTAATATTGCAAATTATTCACCTATTATTATTAAAATAATAAAACAACCACCTTTCCTAAACGTTGATAATTTATCTACATTTAATATTTCATTTACCATTGGAAATGAAACAAACGAGTTAGTAGTTAATAATATTAACTTTGATGATTTTGTGCATATTACCTGGTGTATATCAGAAGATAATACATGGACTATTTATATAAATGGTATAACAGATTCATCGAAAACCTTTAAATCTTCTAAAAGCATACAAAATGTATTTTACACCAATAAATATATAGGAAAACGAGCTAGTTCAGCACTAGGTGATTGGGATACTAGTTCATTATATATAAAAGACTTCAAAATATATAACAGAGTATTAACACAAGCTGAAATCTTAACCTGCATAAATAATGAATCTTCTAATTCTGTAATATGGTATAAAATGAATCAAGCAAAGACTATTGATGAAAAATTTCACATTGAAAATGCAGGTATTAATAAAGATATATATTACTTAAATTTATTTAATAGGCTTGTTATTATGCCTGGTGATTATACTATTAAAACTTTCTTCACAAATTATGACGAATTAAATGATTTTGAAATAGGATTTAAAGAGCATTCTGATCCATCCGAATTAACTAATTTAATAGATATATATTCTAAAAAACCATTTATACTAGATATGAATAGATCCACTATTTCCGAAAATTTGGGATTCGATTTATATGCAAATAGTGTAACAAATGGTAGATATACTTATAAAAATATATATAAAAATAATACCAATATGATAAAAATTTTTCATAGTATAACAAATGACAATCCTGTTAAAGAATTTAATGACGGATTTGTTGATATTTATAAAATAGTGTCGCCTGGTATAGTATATTTTATTGGAAATAAATATATTATTATGAGATGCCCAGAAATAGAAGCACATTTATATAGATCATTATCGTATTCTAAGTATACATTGGGTCTTGCAAAATTCCGCGTTGATAATGTTGGAATCAATAATGAAAAACTAAGTATAACTAAATTACCTGTAAGAGAATTTCATCCAATAGGTAAATTATCAAAAATGACATTAAAGTTTGAAACAAATACAGGAAGCCCTTACGATTTTAAAGGTGTAAATCATAATATAGTATTTGCTATATATTATTATGAACCAACACAATTAGAAAAACCTATAAATTCTTTATTAAATCCAGAATATAAAATGAATTATTTGGAATATCAATATAGACAAGAACAAATAGAAGGCGATAGTGACGACGATGATGAAGATTTCTCTAGAGATAATATTGATTTATATAAGGAAAATGAAGAATTGTATAGTGAAGAAGGAGTAAAATTACAACAAATAAACAAATATTATATGAATAAAAATAATATAGAATCAGAAGAATCCGATTAATAATTTTAAGAAATTATATCTATTATTTCGTCAACATCGTGTTCGCGTAAATTATCTTTTTTAATGTTTTTTTCTAATACCGCTTTTTTATCTTCAGGTATTTTAGAACATTTTTTTAATAAACTAAGTATTTCATCTTTTTTATCTCCTAGAGACACATATGGGTTGATAGTATTTTCAGAAGCTTTTGGAGTTTGAAATTTAACTTCAAAATTATGTTCATACCCAATACCACCATTATTGATAGTTACTCCATTAACTTCACCAGTATTAACATTAATTCTAGCAGTGGCTCTAGCTGATGTACCATTTGCAGGTGTTATACCAAAATCAATTTGTGGTGTAGATGCATATCCTATACCTTTATTAATTATTTCAATGTGTGATACGGCGCCTAAAACCACTTCTGTGTCCAAATCCTTACCAGATCCCTTGACACTAATTTTAGGAGGTTTTTTGTAACCCTTTCCTGGATTTGTTATTTTAATATTTTTCACTTCATCATCATCTAAAATTAATTCCCCTTTTGCTTCTATACCTTTTTCATCTTCGGGTTTGCTAAATACTATTTCAGATTCGTCATCAAAATCGGAACCACCATCTTTAATATTAACAGCAGAAACACCACTTACTATAGCTTTGCCTTTTGCTGGAACAAATTTTGGTTTTTCATTTTTTTTAGATTCAGTAGTTTTTTCATCAGATTCAAAATTCTCCATAGTTATTTTAAAAAAACAACTATATATAACTAATATAAATATGGCAATTGCTAGAATTAACGAAGTATAATTTAAAAATGATTCAATATCAATGTTTTTCATTAATTATAATCTGTTATAGTTAAAGATTATATTTTGCAAAAAAAATAATAAATTTGTTTTCATTTAAATAGATATTATGACTGACTTAAATTTATTATATGGTCCAGATGAATCTAGTTTAAATTACCAAGGTGGATCAAATGATAGAAATGAAGGTGTATATACATCCCAGATATCAGGTAAACAATTACATAATATGGCTTCTAATAATGATGATGTTGCAAACGAAAAACAAGTACAACAACAAATGCAACAACACTTACAACAACAATTACAACAACAAATGCAGCAACAGGCACATCAACAGGCAGAACAACATACAAAAGAAAATATACAAATGCAAAAGCAAGAACCTCAGGTTGCAAGAAAACGAGTAGAAAATAACTTTATGGATAGAATGAATATGAAGAGATCAGAAGTAATAAAATTAGCATTATTCTCATTAGTAATAGTATTGGGTATATCAATCGATAGAATGTTAACACATTATATTGCTAAATATATTGGCGATAATGTTCTAACTGATTTCCAAGAATTCATTTTAAGAATCAGCTATCCCATTTCTATATTCTTACTTTTATGGATTTTTAAAGCAGTTTAATTTATTTTTATTATAATTAATTTATATATATATATATTAAGAATAACTCTAATGGATAAAATTTCAGACAGAATTAGTAATGTAGAAGATATTATTTCATACAGCGAAATGAGTTTATATACTCCTAAAATTATAGATATAATTTTTGCAATAGTATTGTATATAATACTTTTATTAGCATTTATGATGCATTTATATGATTTACTAGTATTTTTTAATAGTGCTATTGCAAAATTATCTGAACCAGTTGTGACAAAAGCACCATATAATGATAGTGTATACTATAGATATTGTAAAATACAGAATTATCAGTCAAGTAACGAATTTATACTAAATAACGATTATATAATACATTTTGGAATATATTTAATATTATTTGTAATATTTTGGGGTAATCATATAATAGATATAATAAAATCTTATAACAATAATTTTGTCGTTAAAAATGAAATAAAATTACTAGTATTTAGTAAATATTTTAATTATGATTTAACCAATAAATATGATTATAACTTTTTATATTTTATTAAATATTACATATTAATTATGTTTATTATCTATATTGGTATAATAGCAAATAAATATATATCAGGTAAAAATGTCGATAATGAAATATATAATAGTTTAAATAATATTAATCAAGAATTGGCCAAAAATTTCGATTGTGACTTTTATAAAGTGTTAGTTGTTGATAATGGTAAAACAGACATTAATAAATTAAAAGAATATATAGTTTCTAAAAATATTGATGATGTTTATGGTAAGCCAGATGATGCATTATTAATTGAAAAAAGAATGAAATTATTAATTACATATATATTGTATTACAATATTGCCTTTAAAAAGATAAGAGAATTATCAGCAATTAAATCTAAATCTAATATGTGTGATTTGTTCCCTCCTATAAATACTTGTGTTTATAAATATTTATCGAATCCTAAACAAGACGAATTATTTCCCGAGTTTAAAGAAATACAAAATCTAAGATACATAATAACACCTCCATCATTTGATGGTGACACTTCTATATCAGAATTCTATAAACCAAACACCGATTATAAAATAGATAAAGAGGTTATAGAAAATCATTATAATAATTTTTATAATTTAATAAAGGAAAATTCAAAGGTTGTTACGGGACATAGAGACGACTATAATATATCGTATAAAATAGAAATAGCTACTATAAGTATATTTGGATTTTTCATATTTTTATTAATAATGATATTCTTTTATCATATCTTTAAAGTACATTTTAATATAAAACTAAATCCATTTATTGATATTGATTTTAAATTCGAAAATTTTGTAAATGAAAATTTAAATCCAGCAAATAACCCCAATATAGGATATTTAATAATATTAATAATGGTAATGTATTCTATAATTATTAATTTATAGATATTTAGTAAGAATAATTATGGATAATGTTTTAATAGCTCTTATAATTGAGAACATAGTTCAAATAATAGGAATTATCTTAATTATAATTGCTATAATCGCAATTATAAATTACATATTATATACCATTTTTAGTATTCAAGCAATTATTAAGGAAAATTTAAGTGATACTTCTATTATTTATAAACTTCATGAAATTTATAACTATATGTTAGTAAATTATGTACATATTTTAAATAAAAATAGAAATATTAAATATCAGAAAGTCGACACATATTACTTAATAAATGAAATTAGTGATGATAGAATTATAGTAGATTTATTAAATAAAGACAATAAATACGTATTTGACATTAATAATGAAAAGAAAAAAGAAGAAAATGAAGAGAAAAGAATTATATTAGAAGAGTTATCTAATGAATTAAGTAATTTTAAAAACATAATTTACTATTACGATTATGATGAAATAAAGAATCAAGAAAAATATAGCAAGGATTTGAATGTTGTATATATATATTCAAACAAGAAATATAATAACAATAAAATTTATATTAAATTTCAAAAAGTAACCGAAACAAATGACATACTTAATAGCATTTCTAAATATTTATGGTATTTAGTACCGACAAATATGATGCAAGAATATGATGATAAAGCAACATATTTATATGTTCATCTTAATAAAAAATTATATGAAGTAATAGCTTTTATATTGTTTATAATAATATTTGTAGTTATTATTAAATTTTGCTATGCATTGTGTAGTAATTTATTATCAACTATTAATAATCAATCAATATCGGATGATATTAATTTTATGCAATATTTATATAATTATAACTTTAAACATTTAATTATAATACCTACCATATTTGCTGTTTGTATGATACATAGTATGCTTTATAAAAAATTATTTATTGATAATGTTTATAATAATATTTATAATACATATACAGAATTGATTAAACCCGATGAATATGTTAGATCAGAAATAGATAATATTTACTCTTTAAATGATATTTCGATAAATGATAATAATGATAAATATTTTTTATTCAATAATACTATAAATAATTTAAAATCTATAGTTGAAAATGTAGATTCAGATTTATTACCAGATAATGAAAAAGAATTTAATGACAGAATGATAAGAACAAATAAAGTATTAAAATTTACATTATATAAAAATAAAAAATATGTTAAAAAATATATTAATAGTTTATTAAAATATTATATACGTAACATTAAAAAGTATAAAAATACATTATATTCTGATGACAAGAGCGAAGAAAACAATACTGAAATTAATAATTTAAACAACATGGCGGCATCATATATTTTTATACTATCAGTATATAATTTGTTTCTTTATAATAATTTGGAAAATCCGCATATTTTGATAAAACTTAATAAGTTAATTATGGGAAAAACTTTTAAAACTAATATTGACAAAGTAGATAAAGAAATTGAATATACGTTGACATTACGCTCGCTATTGAATGCTGATTTAAATATGGAAAATATAAAAGGACAATTAAGCAATATAATAGAAGATGGTGTTAATGTATTTAAAGACGAGTTAGAGATTTACTTTTATGAATATGATGTTGATGTCGAAAAAATTCATAGTTATGTAGATAATAATGTAAAGAATTTATTAAATGGTAAAAATGAAAAATTTATCGAACTATTAAATACTGCAAATGATAGTGTTAATTTTGTTATACCTGTATATTTTTTCAATTTATATTTAACAACTGAAATGTTTATAGTTGCATTAGCTATTTATATTATACTAGTTTCGATATATAATTTTGATTTAGATGAAAATATTGGTATTAAAGAATATGGAGACTCGCAAGTAAACGAGCAATTTAATAATATTGCAAATGCGATGAAGGATGGTGACAAAGAACAATTTATGGCAAATCTTAATAATTTATCTAGTCGGACAGCTAGCGGCAATAGTATGAAAAAGAATATAGAATATGTACTAAATTTAATAGAAATTATCCAAGAAGAAATAACAGGAGCTCTTATAGGATTAATTTAAATATTATATTTTAAGTAAGAGTATTCTAATAGAATGGATAATTTAATATTGATTAAAGAAAAAATAACTATAATATGTTTCGTAATATTTTTAATATTAATAACATTGATATTTTTTGAATCGTTATATATAGTAAGAATAATATGGGATGACTCTGATAATAGAAATATGAATGAAGTTAATGCAAATAATATACCTATCACAAATTTATTCGGCAATAATTTATTATTAAACTCTTATTATTTTAAAAGTAATATTAGCAAATGTTATAATTACAATAATGATGTAATATTAAATACCAATATTACACAAATATCTTACAAAATTTTTTGGTATATATTTATATTTTGGGTAATTATTATATTTTTACTTACTATATTCGATGTAATTAATTACATGTTTAATAAAATAAGTTTTAATATATTATTTAGAAATGATAGTGAACTATGGAATAAGGGATTTTATATACTATTATTGGCCGGATTATCTATAATTGCGTTAATGATATTCGATATAACAGATTACAATTTAGTAAAAGAATACAAGATTAACGAAAATGATACCTTTGAGCAAATAGTTTTTAATAAATATCAATCATTAAGTTTGGAATTAAAATATAAATTAATATTATTAATTAATAATGCAAATAAATATAATATAAATAAGATTAATTATGATACTATTATTGAATCGCGCAAAGGAACAGATGAGCAAAAAAAGAATGCTAAGGAATTGTTTGTATTATGCAAGTATTTAAATAATGTTAATAAAGAAACCAATGTAGATGTTACAAATGTATTTTTGAAATTTTTAATTAAATGTAGAAATGCAAAAAGTGTTGAAACATTTGCTATGGAATCTAATGATGATATTTACGAAGATAAATATTATGGCGATGAAGTATATTATGGCGATTATAATAACGACGAAACATATAACGACGATACTACTTATGGCGATGATGTATATTATGGAGATTATAATAATGACGATACTACTTACGGCGATGATGTATATTATGGAGATACAAGTAAACCAGCAAGTAAACCAGCAAGTAAACCAGTAAGTAAACCAGCAAGTAAACCAGCAAGTAAACCAGCAAGTAAACCAGGGCTAAAATCTAAAAAAATGGATAATAAAAATAAAAGTACATCAGACAATATTAATTTAGAAGATACTGCAAATTGGATTAATTGGATTTCTGGTGATGTAAAGAAAAAAGTAAATGATGTTAAAAAATCGGATAATCAAATGATAGTTATGATTAAAAAATTTCTCGACAAAATAGTTAAAACATTAAATATAGAATGTATATTAGCAGAAATTAGATTTGCATTTGATAGTTTTGGTTTTATTAAATATTTGCTATTGAACATAGATACTGATAATATTGGTATTAAGGAAGATAAAGACAATAACGATAATGAAGTAATAATATTATCATCTTTATTAACACTAGATTATTTGAAAAATACACCTGTAGATATAAGAGCTGATAATATAACCGATAATAATATGCAAGAAGAAGATCTTGATAATATTAGTTTATTCGTGAATTTAATAAGATATACAAATTATTATAAAAAAATAACTATAAATAGTGTCCCAATATTAGATAATGGGGAAATAAAAGAAGATAAAACATATAAAAAATTAGTTTATGAAAATAAGAAAAAGTTACATGGTAATATATTCTTGAAAAAAGGTTTAATATCCTGCATAATAATATTAATGCTTTCCTTTATATTGTACAAAATATACTATAATATATATAATCCCGAATATTTAAAACTATTAAAAGAAGATGCATACAGATTATCTTTAAATGACAATTATGATATAGCAGATGGTCACAAATTTCTTAAAAGTAAATATAAAATTTATAAAAATTCATATGAACAAACATTATATGACGATTCAAATATATTTAGTTGGATAATTAATATCATAGTTGTATTAATATCATCGCTATTATTATTTAAAGTATGGTATATACCAATGGATCTCCCTAAAAAATAATTTTCGATATAATTAATATTTAAGGAATTATTGCTATAAAATAATTATTATAAATGAGCAGTAATTCTGAATATATACTTAATATTAAAACTATACAAGCATCCACATTTAAACAAGTTATTGATGCATTAAAAGAAATATTAATGGATGTAAATTTAGAAATAGATGAAACAGGTATTAAAATAGTTGCAATGGATAATACGCATATAGTATTGATTCATTTAAAACTTGAAGCAGATAAATTTGAAATATATGAATGTGCAAAGAAAACTTTTATTGGTATCAACATGTTACGTCTACATGCATTAATTAAAACTATAACGAATAATGATATATTATCTTTATACATATTGAAAGATGACCCAAATCATCTAGGAATAACTATAGATAATAATGATAAAAATTACAAAACTAATTATAAATTATCAGTACTAGATATTGATGTGTTAAACATACAAATACCTCCCGTTGACTTCCATACTATTATAAATATGCCATCTAATTATTTACAAAAGATTATTCGTGATATGCATAATCTTGCAGAATTTATCGAATTTAGAAATATTGGCGATAAACTAATACTAAGTTGCCAAGGTGATTTTTGTCAACAGGAAACTATTTTAGGATCTGACAAATCGCAAGCTATTACCATTAAGAAAAATACATCAGAAGAGCAAGAAATAATACAAGGTATATTTAGTCTTAAATATTTATCTATATTTACTAAATGTACTAATCTATCAAATAATGTAGAAATTTATCTAAAAAATAATTATCCAATTATATTGAGATACACTATAGCATCGCTAGGAGAAATAAAATTATGTCTATCGCAACAAGATATATCATAAAAAAAATTAAAGTGCTTTTAATTTAGGATGTAAAATATACTTATAGTAAATATCTTGTATTTTATATAAAGTATTCTTTAAAACACATAATATTTCATTTAAACATATTACGTATTTGCTAGTATTATTACAACCTATATCATTGATAATATATATTATATTTTTTTTTATTTCATTAAAAATATTGAAAAATTTATTCATTATACTAATAATTAGTATAAATGTCTTTAAGTATCAAAAATCCGCTTCTAAACTAAATTTGCGTATTTCTGAATATTCTTGTTTTCCACCTACATTCGCCTTACTATATTGCGATACTCTACTTTCAAAGAAATTTGATTTTGTTTCTATAGAAATGCGCTCCATGAAAGGAAATGGGTTTTGAGAATTCCAGATTTTGTCATAATTTAGTTGAGTCAATAATCTATCCGCTACAAATTCAATGTATAAACACATTAAGTCGGCATTCATTCCCAACATAGAACAAGGAATACTATTATTGATAAAATCCTTTTCTACCTCAACAGCTTCTGTAACTATACTATGAACTACAGATTGTGATAGTCTATTTTCTAATTTAGAATAAAGAAGTACTGCAAATTCGACATGCATTGCTTCATCGCGACTAATCAACTCGTTTGAAAATGATAGACCTTGCATAAGACTTCGTTCTTTTAACCAGAAAATACTGCAAAATGCTCCACTAAAAAATACTCCTTCTACAAGAGCAAATGCAAGTAATCTTTGCGCAAATGGAGCATTTTTATCGTCAATCCATTTAAAACACCAATCGGCTTTCTTTTTAATACAAGGCATATGATTAATTGCATTTAGAGCCTCGGATTTTTCTACAGGATCTTTAAAATATGTATCAATTAATAGTGAATAAGTTTCTGAATGAATATTTTCAATGGCCATTTGAAATGAATAGAAAAATTTAGCTTCGAGAACTTCAACATCATTTAAAAATCTTTCACCTAAATTGATATTTACTATAGTATCACTAGAACTGAAAAATGCCAATATATGTTTGATAAAATATCTCTCATTGTCTGTTAGTTTATTGAAATCATCTACGTCTTTGCTCAAATCTAATTCTTCTGGAGTCCAAAAAGCACTAACTGCCTTTTTATACATATCCCACATATCATCATGTTGAATCGGGAAAATAGTTAAACGATTGGAAGGTTGTAACAAAAATTCATTTTCAGTAGCCATATTATATTATATTAATTTGTGTTTATATAAATATATAATAAAAAAAATTATAATAAATCATTTTCTTTCATGACACGTATTAATCTGGTTACACCGATGCCACCACCAGAACGTTCAAAAAATTTGTGTGATAAAAATTCGTTTAATTCTTCTTCTACACGTTCCTTACCAAATTTATTGAATAATATATCAGCATATCCACCATCACTGATGTTATAGAAAAACTTACGCATTTCTTCGGGATCAGAAGAACGTTGGGCACTTCCAATAGTTTCAATACCATTAATAATAACATCAATTTTCTTAGCATGACCGCCTTCAACATCACTATCAATTGCTTGCTTCATATTCCAGAAAGGAGAACTAAAATTCGGGAAATTTTTTAGGAAAAAAACTTGCCCATAATCTTTTAGCAATCGCTCTTCGTGTTCGTGTTCTAATTCTTTGGTATCATATTTTTTAGCAACATCGACATAATCGCCTTCGGGATATTTTCCTTCGGGATAAAATTTACCAAATCCTAAATGATCTAGTAATTCAATCTCCATTTTTTTCATATCTTCCATATCACCTTTGAGTTCAAATTCAAACATGGGAAATATCTTATCGTGGCGACCAGGGACAGGGTTTGGTTCATTTCTATAACTTGTGCTCACACAATAACACCCGTTAATTTCAGGATTAGTAAGCATTTCATATTCAAGCCACATTTGACCAGTTTGTGGCAAAGGCCATACATTATCACTATATTCATATGTAGATATAGTACGAGGATCCTCGCATGCTGCAAGAATACTTAATCTATTTTGTGTATGAACTTCGACAAAACCTTTACTATCAAAAAAAGCTCTTAATTTTTTGACTACTTTATCAAAATCAAAAATATTAATACATTCAGATTTAGAATTCACCATTATTTATCCCTATCTTAAAATAAAGATAATTATTTCTTTAAATACTTTTATGTTAAAACATCGCCAATGGCACCTACACCTGAAGCTGCTGCTATGGGCTTATAAACAAATGACAAAATGGTCCAAATCCACATTATAACTATTATACAAACAGAAACTATAATTAATATTAAACCAACGTAATACGAAGAAGTTTCTGTAACAAAATCGTTTGGATTGCTAGGATTATAGTATAATTTAACATTTTGTCCATTCGATATAACATTATTAGTTTGCTGCAATTTATTATATTCCTTACCATTTGCCTTATATTCTATAGTACCGATACATGATTTCACAACAACATCTGCCTTTTTCTCGGAATCATAAACCTTATTTTCACTACATTTAACATCTTTATATATACCTGTTGTCTTTTCTGTTTTATCACTATTTAAATTTAGTAACCATACTCCTATAAACAAAAATATACACATAAATATAGTACCAAAAATAGCATACATTAAATTATATACTATACCGATTGATGCTGTAGTATCATATACAGGTTGCAATACATTATTGTTGCTTTTAATATCATTTAATGCATTTCCTATAAATCCTTGTTGATTACCTCCTTTTGCTTTCATACCTACAATTACTAGAATATAAAAAAAAATGATATAATTATGCCGAACACAATACACAACTATCACCATTGTCTTCTGCGCATTTTAGTTTTTTTCTTGCAAATTCTGGATCAATAGTAAATTGTTGTGTCTTTGCTCTTGGCTTCGTTCTTAGATAATAAGAACCGGTTTTCAAACCCTTAGAATGTCCATAAAAATGCATTGACGATAACTTTTGAAAGTCAGGATCTTCCATAAATATATTTAAACTCTGTGTTTGACAAATATATTTACCTCTATCTGCTGACATATCAATAATAACCCTTTGTTTAATCTCCCATGAAGTTTTATATAATTCCTTTACACTATCTTCGATTTCTGGAATATTTTGAATACTACCTTCGTGTAATATAATAGTGTCTTTCATTTCTTTATTCCACAATCCTTTGGCAATTAAATCCCTAATCAAAAATTTATTAATAACTATAAATTCCCCACTTAATGTCTTTCTTTGAAAAATATTATTTGTAACCGGTTCGAAACTTTCATTGAATCCCATAATTTGTGATGTTGATGCTGTAGGCATTGGTGAAATTAGTAAGCTATTGCGCACACCATATTCCTTAATATCATCTCTTAGTTTATCCCAATCATATCTATTACTGGGTTTTGCATCCCATAAATCAAATTGAAACAACCCCTTTGAAATAGGGCTTCCTTCAAAAGAACTATAAGCCCCTGTATATTTAGTTTTAATAATATTTTGTTCAAATTCATTTACATATTTTTTGATTTCTTCATCATTTTCATTATTAAAAATATCTTTGATTATTTTACTACGTTTCTTTGATAATTCCATAGAAGATTCTACTGCGGCATGATAAATAGTCTCGAATATTTGTCGATTCAATTCAGCTGCCTTCTCCCCCTCAAAAGGATATTTGAGAATCATGAATACATCGGCTAAACCTTGTACACCAATACCAATTGGTCTATGTTTTAGATTACTGATTCTAGCCTTTTCGACAGGGTAAAAATTAATATCAATCACCTTATTCAAATTTTTAGCAACTATTTTAACAACTTTATGTAATTTTTCAAAATTAAATACACCATCTTCAATATATGTAGGTAGGCATATAGACGCTAGATTACATACTCCTGTTTCTTCAGGCGATGAATAAATTAGTACTTCTGCACACAAATTACTCGATTTGATAATACCGAGATTTTGCTGATTGCTCTTTCTATTCGCAGCATCTTTATAAAGAATATATGGGACACCTTGTTCAATTTGTGCTTCCAGTATTTTAAACCACAAATCTTGTGCATTGATTTGTTTATTATACTTACCTTCACTTTCATAACGTTCGTATAATTCTTTAAAATCATCCCCATACACGTCACTCAATCCCCTACATTGATCCGGGCACATCAAAGACCATTTTTTATTCTCTTTTACCCTTTTCATAAATAAGTCTGAAACCCATAGTGCTAAAAACAAGTCCCTACATCTTTCTTCCTCACTTCCGTGATTCTTCTTGAGTTCCAAAAATGCCTCAATATCACTATGCCAAGTCTCTAGATAAACAGCAATGCTTCCTAATCTTTTACCAGCTTGATCAATATATCTAGCAGTATTATTAAATACACGAAGCATTGGTATAATACCATTGGAAATACCATTAGTACCTCTGATATGACTTCCCTTAGATCTAATTTGATGAATGTGAATTCCAATACCTCCAGCATATTTAGAAATCAATGCCATTTCTTTTAGAGATTCATAAATTCCTGATACACTATCATCATTAATACTACATAAAAAGCAACTACTTAGTTGAGGTCTCTTTGTGCCAGAATTGAATAGTGTCGGCGTTGCATGTGTAAAATACTTTTTACTCATTAAATCATAAGTTTCCAATACCTCTTTAATATCATTACCATGAATGCCAATTGCTACACGCATCCATAAATGTTGTGGCCTCTCAATAATTTTTTTATTAATTTTAATCAAATAAGCTCTTTCCAACGTTTTAAAGCCAAAATAATCAAATAAATAATCACGTTGATAATCAATGTAATTATTTAGCTTTTCTTTGTTTTTACTAACAACTTCATACAAATCATCAGAAACAAGAGAAGAATCGTTGCCGTGAATATCCTTGTTATTATAAAGAATTTGAATCGTTTCACTAAAAGATGGTGATGTGTTTTTGTGATGATTTGATACTATGATACGAGAAGCAAGAATACTATAATCAGGATTGTCGATTGACATACTACTACATAAATAAGCTGCCAATTCATCCAATTCACATGTCTTTACACCATCATAAATACGTGTACAAACCTTTTGAGCAATTTCCGAAACATTGATATTTAAATCACTTGATAATTTTTTTAAGCGGTTTAAAACCTTATCAAAACTAACATCTTCGCATTCTTCATTCCTCTTAATAACACGCATATATCTGTTATAAATATATATATATTTTTTGCTTATATAAATTAATAAAATAATTAAGATAAAATATAATCTAAAACTACTCCAGAAGACGTCTTGACATATCCTTTAATTTTTAATTCCCCATTATGCTCTTTTTTGTGACACTCTTTACATAATGCCACTAGATTATGTTTAGTATTTTTATGAAATGACGATAAGTAGCCATCGGAATCTGCCTTCTCTTGATATACTATATGGTGAGTTTCCTCCGCTACATTATCGCATATTTTACATTTATCAACAATTACGCCTTGATTATATCGTGACTTTTTATTTTTTACCATGTCTTTATTAATACCTTCAACTTCTTTTCTAATTATTTCAGCATTTTTCATAAAGTCTAATGGCATATCAAGCGATTTACATACTTCAATACCATATATTTTAGATCCCTGTCCATCTTTTATTTTTCTATCATATATAATTCTATTTTTTTCATCAATTATAATATTAATATGCTTTACACATAATACATTACTTTTAATATGTTTATCAATACATTTTATTTTTGTTAATTCATGTAAATGTGATGCAAATATAAAGCACGAACCCTTATTTATTAGTGTATCTATACCACTAGCAACTATTGATATTCCCGATATAGATTCTGTTCCACAACATATTTCATCACCAATAACCAAACTATACTTATTACATCTTTGTAAAATGTTTCGCAGTTCCGTCATTTCTACTGTAAAGCTCGACAAACCCTTATAAATATTATCCATACCAGATATTCTCGTAAATATGCTTTTATAAGGATAATATATCATCTCGTCTGCCGCTACAAACATACCTGCTTGTGCCATTATAATATTTAACCCTAGTGCCTTCATATAAGACGATTTACCAGATGCATTAATACCATATAACAATATACCATCTTTATTTAAAGTAATATCATTACCAATATATTCAACATCATCCTGAATACGTTCAATTATGGGATGTCTCATATTTTTCATATCGATGAAAGACGATTCCTTGTTTGTTTTTTCGACATCGATTATCGGACGTTTATAACAATATTCGTGAGCATTTTTAGCACAACATGCTGCAATATCTACTCTAACTAAGTATTTAATTAACTTATCTAAATTCCCTGTATTAGTTTCAATGAAATTTTTCACAAAATCGTTATATTTAATTAATACTAGCGAAGCGATTTTTTCATTTAATGCAATAATATTGTTTGAAGCCTTTGTTATTTCATTACTGGTAATTTTTAAATTTTGCGATGTTGCCATACTTTTAGTCGTAAAGCTATTCATCATCTTCTTATTCTGTTTAGAAGCCGTTTCGTATCTCTTTTTTGTCATTATAATATAATACCCTTCCCTATCATTGTTATCAATCTTACATAAAGTGCTTTCATTTGTACTCAAATTTGTTATTTCCTCACATTTTTTTTCAATGATTTTATGTGATTCATTGCATTTATTAACAAGTGTATCAATATCTGGAAATACATTATTCTTGAAAATATTTCCCATACTCATTTTATCTGTTAAATTATACTTTGAAGCCTTATCAATGTCAATAATATCTTCAAATGATTTTATAATATTGCAAATATCATCTTTTTCTATATTATTTTTATAATTACTCAAATCATCAAATATTTTTATAGCAGATTCTAGAGATTCATTGAAAGGAATCCATTCTTGCGGTGCAATTTTATTTAAAATCATTTTCCTTTTTATACGTTCTAAATCAATAATATTGGATAAATACTTTCTAATTTGTATAAATCTCTTTTTTTCTAAAAAATATTCAATATCGTCATAAGAACTATTAATAGTATCTATATTTGTCATTGGCATTAATAGTTTATCTTTAAATGCGCGGGAACCAAATGCAGTAATACATCTATTTAATAAATCTATTAATGGCTTATCGTGTTGGTATAATTTAAGAATGTTAAGTTGAATAGCCGAATTATATTCAATAGTCATATGTTTATTATTCTCGAAAATTTCAGGCTCCTGTAACTCCTTAATTATGTCAGAATTATGTTCATATGCAAATTGCAATAAACAGCAAAAAGCAATTCTGGCAATAGTAAATCGTTCCAAATTTAACATTTCGATTATCGAAATTAACCCTTTTTTAATAAAGAATGCTTTACTCAAAATTTCATTTTGATTTACTATACTATTGAAAAAATTAATATATTCGCAGTTCTCCCATTTATAATGAACTAGAATCTTATTTATATTAATCTTTTTTAATATAGCTTTTTTATTTTCGTCACTAATTTGGTAACTTAGTATTATGAGTTCAATTGGATTGTATGTGCTAATAAATCTATATATCTCGTCATTTGCAAAATCGGGATCCTGCTTTGTCGAGCCAACTTCATATACAAACGTTTTACCAGTTGATAAATCAATTCCAGATATACCCGCAATTACAAAGCCATTAATGATTTCGTAAAAAATTACCATCATATAATTGCTCTGTTTATTGAATATATCGATGTTTGATCCAGGTGATAAAATTTCTGTAACAGCTCTTTTTGGATTTGGTGGTTCGGTTATTTGCTCAATTAATACTATCGTGTAATTATTGTTTAGTAAAATTTGGGTAAATTTTGATATCGAATGTAATGGAAACCCAGCCATTACCGGATTGGATTTTGATATTTCTCTAATTGATTTGTTTTTCCTCGCAGTTTGTATTCCACACAAATCCGCAATTATATAAAGATCATTATCAATTATATTATCAGTTATAGTATAAATTTCGAAAAACGAACCTACTTGCATTAAAACTATACATTTTTCTCCATATTTTTCTTTATATTTCGTAGTATAGTCTAAGTATTCGTCTATTATCATATTTGATCTACATAATATATAATATTATAATACTTAAGTAATATTAATATATAAAGAATTAAATATATAATAGTATAAATGTCTAAAAAACTTAGTTTTGATGAAATATTAGAAAAAAAAGAAACTAATAGTGATTCGCTAAGCAATGAAGCTAAATTAGAATTCTATAAATATTTCAAGCAAGCTACTATTGGCAATGTTAATATAGAACGCCCTTGGAGTATTTATATTAAAGATGTTGCTAAATGGGATGCTTGGAATAGTGTAAAAGATATTAGTAATGAAAAAGCTAAGGAACTATATGTCGAAACTTATTATAAATATCTAATTTCATAAATTTTCTATAGTAAATTTATAAAAATCCAAATAATTCATATAAAAGTTGTCTCTGACAACATCAAAATTAGCATCTATTATTCTTTTTATGTATACAAATGAAATATTCCAATTTGTAATAATATCAATATCTTCTGCAGCTATTTTCCAAAACGAGTAAATTAAAAACAGCGACGTAGGCAAACTAACTGCAAGAACTTTTAAAAATCCAACTATTAGTTCTTTGACTATATTTAGTAACATAGTAATTACATCGATTACAACATATTTAAAAATTATATAAGCAAAACCACTCAATTCAATGCCAATAGGTTTCAATGGATCAATGGTAAATATTATAATCACTATAATTACAAATGTGAATATAATAGCCAATTTTGAAATAAACCATTTTATAGGTGTATATATTATTATCATAAATATAATTCCAAAGTATACAAAAATATACATCAGTGCTAGGAATATTATTAAGAAAAATTGAAAAATAATATTAATACCATATAGTACTATATAATGTAATCCTAGCAATTGCATTATCATATAAATAATATATAACGATGCAATTATCCCTAATACAAATGGAAATAACATTAAAACATTTTTATAATATTTAAATATCTCATCATATTCTTGAAATGTATTAATAGTTTCTTTTTCTATTTTAATTTCTTTAGTATTAGATATATACGAATTCTTAACATTAGTAGATATATTATTTGATATATTTAAATTAAATTCTTTATCAATTTGATCATCAATCTTGATTATATCAAGCATCTTAAGTTTTTCAGAAAATTCGCTATTTTTAAAATAACATATATTCAAACTATACTTAAATAGATATTTAAATGAATTGTTAATGTATTTTTTATTTTCAACAGATATACTATTCAATTCAGGTATAATACTACAATAATCGAAACTATCAATTGCCAAATCAGTTATATTCTTAACTATATAATTAGCATACTTTATTCTGAATCCTTTTACCTTTTCCAAAAGGTATTTGTCTTTGTATAATAAAATACTATCATCTATTAATAAATTATAAAATTCATCTATATTATCGGCTAAATCCTTATTGATTAAGTTTTGATCTTGATTATTTCTATAAATACTATCTTTAATTATGGTATTATATATAGAATAAAATGCTATTTTAATATCTTCATATATTTCAAATAAAGGTGAATCTTGTTCGTAATTACCGGCTTCAATATTGTTTAAAATATGTTTTGTAATATTGTCATTGAAAATATGTTTTAATTTTGTATCATTTGGTATAGTAATATTGGTATTTTTTATAGTATTATTTGTAATAACATCGTAATTATTATTAATATTATTTAGCAAATCATAATAATTGCCAGAATTTTCAACACCATTATGAATGAAAGATTTTTCTTGAATTGATCCAATAATACATATTAATGATATTGGATCATATTTAATCATATTGCTATAACGACCATTTTCGTAAGATTTAATATCTATACAATAATTTAAATTATTTGTCCCTATTCCATTTTCACAATAATTGAAACATGATTTAACAGAATATGTATCATTGACATATTTACCATCAATATTATTTCCAATATAATAATATGGAATAAAAAACCAATCATGCCATTTTTCATTACCATATATATTGCAAAATGACCCCTCATTTACATTGCGATAATCATATATTTTTTCCTTATATCCAATAATTTTATCATCGATTATTTCGACATTATTATTATTGGCTATTTTATCTTTAATAGAACATGCATTATATTCGGGTTCCAAAGATAAATTATTTAGTGTTTTGTCTTTAGATATTTTAATATTTTTACATACTTCATTAGACATAGTATTTAAATATCTTACTTAAAATTATATTACTTTATTTTTTTAGTAAAGTGTAATTATCATTTTAATTTAAATATCCTATATCAATTTTGTTATAATCAGATTCAATTTCAGGTGTATTATATAAATATTTTTTGATTTTACATTCACCATCTTGTACTTTTAAATATGGTTTTAAATCTCGTCTATTACAATTCAATACATATAATCCATTCTTGGGATCCGTTTTAGAATTTATTTTGAGATCGTCTTCTATTATTACATCTATAGGTTTATAGATACTATAAACCTTTTTATTATCAAATTTGGCATTGGGACCAAATACTTTATTTAAATAAGAGCCATTGAAATGTAATATATTATCTCCATTTCTGCCTTTATTTAAGCTTTCTCTATCATTAGATTTTGCATCATTTGACAATTCACTAGCTAAATTGTTTACCTTGTTAGTCCCGTATTTAACTATATTTATAAAATTTGTTGTAAAATCACCTATACTCGACATAGTATTACCAATATCTGTAGGAAAATTAGATATAGTGCTAAATATATTTTTTTCTTTATTTGACGACGATTTATTATTCATAGAAGGTTTTTTGGAATTGAATGGTGATTGTGGTGAAACTGCAAAAAATATTATTAAAATTAAAAGTAATAATATTAAAAAGCCAGTAAATACATTATTAAATGATGTCGTCCATGATGCACTAACTGCACCCATTGCTGTGTCACTAAAATATTTTGCTAGGTGCGTTATAAAAATAGAAAGAGTATGTGTTATAAAACCCATATTTTTGAGATCTCTATCGTAACTTCTTTCTTCCTGTAAATCACTATTTTTCTTGTTGGTTTTTATATCGTATATTGCCAATTCTCTAATTTTATCTAAATTTGTATTAGTATTATCTCTATGTTTTTTAATAGTATTATAATCTTCATCGATTTTGTCCTTTAAATGTTGTTTTTTATCAAATATAATACTTTCATATTCAAATATATTTGCAGGATCAATGCTTTTATAATATACTCCTAGATTATTTGAGTTTACTACAGAAATATAAAAAAGTTTACTTGTTTTCTCTTGTATTTTTTGTAGTTTATCCGATAAAGTATTTTCTAAACTGGGATCTTTCCCTTTTGTTCCATGCATTATATTAAAGAATTCTTCGTTATTTGTCATATCTATTTTATTACTAGCATCGTCGTAAGATGAAACTGGTTTTTCATTAGCTTCTTCTTTAAAAATTTTATTTATTTTATTATAATCATTGCTATCTATAAATTTAGATATAAACATATATTTATTTGTAAACTCTTCGGATTTACTAACTTCATCAAAAGGTATTTTTTCCCATATTAAAAAATTAAAATTTATTTTTTTGTGAAGTATTATTGGAAAAGGGAATATGTCACTATATTCATTTATAACATTGAATGCGTTGCGCATTTTCAAGATATTTGTATTAGCTCCAGTATCAATTTCATTATATAATTTATCACGACTTTCCTTAATTTTTATATTATCTTTGTCAAGTTCATATTGGGATTTTAATTTGTTTTCCATCTCCTTTGCAAATTTATCATCGAGATATTTGGCACCTTCTTTTATCTTGTCTTTAAACGATTTACCTTCCCCTTGTTCTGAATTATTTTGCTTAGCCATATTAGCCATATTTTTAATTTCATCATAACCGGACTTTAAAAGTCCAATATTATTTTTAAATTCATCTAACATTACTATTTATTTACTTTATTTATAAAATATATATTTTATTTATTAGTTTAATATATCCAAAAATAATTATTTTTATATATTAAATATGAATAATTATATATACATAATTATAATTCTATTAATAGTATATTCCTCGCTATATTATATTTTTACTGACGAATTCTCAATATACCAAACAAAAACAAATAATTTCAATATTGATCTATTATATTATAAGCAACCTATAGTTATAAGTGACAATATTGATATTGATAATATTCTCGAAAACTGGTTTATGTATAATATTATTAACTATAATATTCCAATTTATAATGTATGGCAAAGAAATCCTTACAAATATCTATTAATATATTCTAAAGATAAAGCTGAAGTTACTTTATGTAATGCAAAAACAAAAACAAATAATAACTCACCAGATCCTTCTGCAAAAATTACAACTATTAAACTCGACAATAAGGCTATAATTATTCCATTTAAATGGTATTATCATACTACATCAAATGTCGAAATATATGGTATTCATGATTATATAACATGCGCTATTAGTATGGTATACTAGGATATTTCTCATCGCATTCTTTTAACTTATTTTCATCAGTACCGGGGCGAATAATTACAACAAATCTCAGTGAAGTATTATCAGTAATATCAACATAGCACGGATAGCAGGTTCTCCATGTAATAACACCATTATTAGTACCATATGCAGTTGGTACTTTGCTAACGGCTTCTCGAAGCGATGCTACACTTTTCTTTTTATTAAGTGATGTTTCTTTAAACCCTTGTTCATTTGCTTTTATTTTTCTGTATGTATATCCAAGAATTTTACAAACCTCGCGAACATTATCTTCATTCTCATAAATCCTATATGTATTGATGTCGATTTCTTCTTCTGACACAATCGGCAAATCAATAGGATCTAAATTATTGAT
>Ga0209666_1000432_pt1 | contig 32568 bp, 25 predicted proteins | sample SaaInlV_125m_DNA_FD_184679 | JGI IMG/M metagenome (GOLD analysis project Ga0209666, IMG submission 184679) | Marine microbial communities from expanding oxygen minimum zones in the Saanich Inlet - Saanich Inlet SI037_S3LV_10m_DNA (SPAdes)... | ecosystem: Environmental > Aquatic > Marine >...
GAAGCAGCGGGAGAAATTTTCTAAAATAAAAATCACCTTTATTCGTTCGTTCGAAGCGCTCGTTTTTTCAAACCGAGATCAGACCGCAGCGCACGTCTCGTGCGGGTGTGGAGGAAGAGATGGAGCCTTCCGAAGAGACGCAGGCGTATCTGAAGCGTGAGTTCGCTCGATTTCTTGAGGAGCAACACGGAAACGTGAATTACGACAAGGCCATCGAAGAGCTCATCGCGAGAGGTGACAGAAGGCTGCCGATTGATTTGAATCTTCTGCGCTCCTTTGATCCTGATCTTGCGAACGGGTGAGAGCGAACGGAACTTCCCGCGGCCATTCCCCATCATCATTACAGCTTTACTCACTCGCTCGGGATTGTCGTCCACTAACAAACATAATTCTTCCCGCAGGTTGCTACGTGATCCGGCTGAGTACCTGACATCCTTGAGGGAGGCTGTCTTCGAAGTCATCGGCGTGAAAGATCCCAAGTTCCTGTCCTCAGGAGAAGTTCATATAACGCTGACTGGAGGGTAAGGCTGCAAAATTCTTGATTCAACATCGCCGAGATACAAGTACTCATCATCTCCTTAAAATGTCGCAGGTTTGGATTTCATCGCATATCCCCTCGGGAGCTGCTATCACCTTTCCTCGGAAAGATCGTCAACGTCGAAGGAATCGTGACGAAGTGCTCCTGTGTTCGTCCAAAAGTTGCAAAGACGACACACTTTTGTGAAGCCACAGGAAGTTTCGTGACCCGTGAATATCGCGATGTGACATCTGCCAAGGGAATGCCCACCAGCACTGTGTATCCAACGAAGTGAGTCAAGCCAGAACTTATGAAACTGCCCTTCCAAACAACTTGCTTTCGAGAGAAGACTGACACCTCAAAAAACTTTTCACAGGGATGAAAGTGGCAATCTGCTCACAACCGAGTATGGTTTGTGCTCCTACCGAGATCATCAGTCGTTTAGCATGCAAGAGATGCCGGAATCCGCTCCTGCTGGACAACTTCCCCGCTCTATTGACGTTGTTCTTGAGGATGACCTTGTTGATCTTTGCAAACCTGGTGACCGCGTCAGCGTTGTGGGCATTTACAAAGCGATTCCAGTTCGCTCCGTCGGAGCTGGTCAGTCTGGTGTTTTTAGAACAGTTCTTGTCGCACTTAGCTTATACCAGTTAAGCAAAGAGGTTGCAGCTCCTGCTTTAAGTCACGAGGATATTAAGAATATCAATGAACTGCCAAGGAGACTTGATCCGAAGACTCTACTTGCACTGCTCGGAAAATCTTTTGCTCCTTCCATATGCGGGCACGAGAACATCAAGAGAGCTCTCATCCTCCTGCTCCTGGGTGGCAGTGAAAAGAATTTGAAGAACGGAACTCACATCCGTGGTGATATTAACTGCCTTATGGTAGGTGATCCTTCTGTCGCTAAGTCGCAGCTGTTGAGATGCGTGCTTGGCGTTGCTGCATATGCAGTAAGCACGACTGGGAGAGGCTCTTCTGGAGTTGGCTTGACAGCTGCTGTTACAACCGACCAAGACAGCGGCGAGCGTAAATTAGAAGCTGGAGCAATGGTCTTGGCTGATCGTGGAGTTGTATGTATTGACGAGTTTGATAAGATGAATGATGCAGACAGGGTGGCTATTCACGAGGTTATGGAGCAGCAAACAGTCACAATTGCGAAGGCAGGCATACACGCTTCTCTTAACGCCCGCTGCAGTGTCGTCGCAGCTGCGAACCCCATCTATGGGAACTACGATCACAGTCAAGGCGTGACTCGAAACATTAACCTTCCTGACTCTTTGCTTTCTCGATTCGATATGCTTTTTATCGTGCTTGATCAGTCCGACACAAAGGTTGATCGTGCCATCTCTTCGCACGTGCTCGGGATGCACTCAAGCGAGAAGCAGGTATTCTCCACTAAGGCCATTTTGCAGAGGGACACAGCTCTGGTGCAGAATAATACAGAGACTGAGTCATCTATGTACCTCGCGCACAACGCTGGTGTAGAAGTTCTTTCTAAACGATTCTTGCAGAAGTACCTGTACTATGCAAAGCACCGTCCCTGGCAGCCAGCATTAACGAAAGAAGCTGAGGGGTTCATCGCAGAGCAGTATTCGCAGTGGAGAGTGGACAAGGCGGCTGACTCTCGCAATCGTCGCACGTTGCCCATCACTGCTCGTACACTTGAGACTATGATACGCCTTTCAACAGCTCATGCAAAGATGCGAATGTCGAAATCAGTCGATATTGTGGATGCGACTGTAGCTATAGAGATAATGCGACTGGTCGTCGAAGCTGAGGGCCTGGCGGTACCAAACGCTGTGGAACTCGAAGACGGGAACGAAGAGAACGAAACGATGTTGGAGGCTCCGGAGACACAACAAAACGGTCCGGGCCCAGGGGTTTCCAACCTTCCTACTGGTATTTCGAGGTCCAAGTTTGTCGTCTTTCAGAGGCGGTTCCCTGATCTAATGTTTCATCGGGAGTCTATCCCGATGGATGAACTCTGCAGCTCTGCCGCTTCATGGCTCGAGGATGGTAGCTTCACTCGATCTGATGTTGAGAACATCGTAAGCCACATGCAGGGAATCAACAAGTTGCTAGTGCATGATGGAGAGGTGCACCTTATTTAGGAATAGCTCAACTGATTGTTACATCAAAAACAGTATGGATGGGTTTTTCTTCTCTTCCTCTCCCTAACGTTCATGATTGTATGCCTTCAGCGGCGAATGTGTTCGAGCTCGAAGTGTCCAATGCGTCCCCTATGAGTTGTTTGTGACCCATCAGCGCATCAAGCGCCGCGAGCATCATATTCTGGACTGCAAGTCGTTCTTGTCCACAGAACTTGATACACTCGTCGTATTCAGCCTGGCAGCTTTGCAGAGCGCTCTCAGTCTCCTGCACGTTGTCGTCAGATGTGTTTCGAAGCGACTCGACCTCTGCTTCGATGCTGGCAATATGTTTCGTTATGTTTGCGAGCATGTCATCGAGCCGTCTGCGCTCGGCGTCGTAGCTAGATTCCGACCGTTTTGCCTTCGAAGCCAGCTCGTTCGCTTCGTCACACTTCTCATCGTAGGTGTCTTGGCAGGCTTGCAAACTTTGCTCCAGATTGACATACTCGCGCTCTGAATTCCATTTCTTTTGCATGTGAAGATCATGAATCGCTTTTACTGTTGTTCGGACAGTATCTTTAAAGTCAAGATTCACCATAGCATTCAAAGCCTCTGAGCGTGGGTTTATTTCGCCTTCCAAGTTCGTCTCGTTTGCGTACTTAGCAGTGTGCGGGACGATTTGAAGTGTGCGTGCAACACTGTTATAGTGTTGTACACATTTCTCCATATCTCTAAGTGCGTCCTTGGCTTCGACTTTGGCAGTGTACGCCCGAGAATCAACATCCGTGTGGAGTTTTTCAAGCAGTGATAATGACTCCTTTTGTTTTTCGATGTCTCTATCGATAGTCTTCGCTTCGGTCACGTCGACGGACTGCAGGGAGACTTGACGGCGAAGCTGCGCAAGTGCGGCGCGGCAAACGTCAAGCCGTTCACTGTTCTTGATCTTGGTCTGCCGGGCAAGGACAGAGTCGGACTTGGCTGATTGTAAGAACGCCTCAACCGTAGCGATATCATCTTCGCATTGTCGGACACCATTCTCAAAGGTATCTTTTTCTTGCTGCAGCGCTGTCTTGTGGACGGGCTCCTGCACCAACAAAGACAACCGCGACTCAAGCTCGGCATTTTCTTTCTCAAGGTCGGTGACACCGCATGATATTTGCGAGTGACGTTCTCGCTGAGAAGCATTGAATTCACCCTCCAGCTCATTGCACTTCGCGTCGTCGCCTGACAGGAAATGCTCATATGCGCAGCTCACGTACTCAAAGAAGGCGACCGCAGGCTCGGGAATCGCTTTCTTGGCTTGACACTGCCGCGCTTCTTCTTCGTAAACGTACATCTGGACCAACCATGTGAGAGCAGTGAGCAGTGATGGCCATGTGTGCTGACTACCCACTGCATACAGCGCGCTCTTGCTAATCTGGAACGGATAACGTAACTGCCTGAAAATCATCGGGACATCGTCCTCCGTCTTGGAGCCAAACTTGAAGTTCTCGTCAGCTTGACGAAAAAGGAACAGGGCCAGAGTTGCGAACTCCTTCGCCGTGGGAGACGCGAGCGTCTTTGGCGAGAGAGACGAGTCGTATCCATGGGAGCTGAGGAAAGATATCAGCTGACGAATGCAGGAGTTGATGTACGCGTTATCGTTCAACGGACGTGGGTCAACCCTCGGCGTGTGGCCACTGGAGAAGTACACGCTTTGCCTACGCGGCGTGGGCTTCGTTTGCAGTGACCGGCCGTGCACGACACGGGTTGCGGGCTTTCCATTCAGAGTCCCGTCTACGGTCGACTTCTTCAGCGTCGTGTCACCGTGAGATCCGTGTGAGCGTGCATTCAGTTGCGAGGAATCCACACCCGAAAGCGTCTTCCGAGTGGCGGTGGACTTCATCGCGTCGGAGAGGGGTGCGCCCGATGTAAGTGAATGCCGAGCTAAGCTTAAACGGTTACTTCGCTTCTCCAAGGAGAAAGAAATAAAACGGCGCTAAAAAATATTTCTCTTTTCTGATGCAGCCTTTTTCTTTATTGTATGGACATTTGGTCATGAGAATTTGATTATTTCGTTCGTATGAGCAAACAGTTACAATTTGACTTGATTGTGGTTCTTTGCGCGGTCGGTTGTCAAAATGTCCGACCGAATGGACACTGAGATTAGGCCACGTCATGAACGCACTTTGGACCGCTGATTTGCGAGAAAAACTGTTTAGGACTACGTCACCAGCCACAAACGCCTGCGCAACCGAAGGTAACGCCACGATACTTACCGAGCGGCACATCGGCGCCCTCGCGGAAGTACATGAACGCTGAAGGTTTCGCGCAAGTCCCTGACTTGGACGAACAGCACAACAACCCTTCAAACGCGGTGACCCCCTTGCGACAGCACGCGTCAAGCTTCGACGACGACATGTACGCGCACCAGTTCAACAAGCAGACGCCTTACCTGGGGCAAGACGGAAGCCTGCCCCAGCACTTCATGCAAGGAGTTCCTGACATGAACGCCAGCCAGTCTTTCCCCTTGGGTCGATCATCTCCGTCTGTGAACATGTTCACTACGGTCAATGCCCCGGTGTCTTCGTCTGGCGCCCATCAGGCTGACAAACCGACTCCTGCCCAAGCTGCTGCTGGACGCTTGCAGAGAGCCAGCGCCCGCCAAGCTGCCAAGGCTGCACAACAGCAGAAGCGCCAGGCTCAGTCCCGTGCTTCAGCCTCGACGAAAAAGGGAAGCGACACGGGGACGAAGAGAAAGAAGGATGAGGTTGCGGCGGAAGAGGAGGAGGAGGAAGAAGACGACGAGGAAGATTCTGATGACGACGACACTGGCGCCGGGGATAAGCAGCCGAAGCCTCACGAAATTGCGAAGACCAAGTACAACCACGTAGAAGATGAGAAGGAGCGCAAAAGACTTAAGCGTCTCCTTCGCAATCGCGTCTCTGCTCAACAAGCTCGCGAGCGAAAGAAGGCTTACATGTCCACCTTGGAAGACGAGCGCCGCGCGATGGAAGCAAAAACGGCGGCGCTCGAGTCGAAGATTAACACCTTGGAGAGGGAGAACTTCATGCTCAGACAGGTGGTTAAGAACTCGACGAAGGCTGGAAACGAGAAGATGGGCATGGCGCTCGCTGCTGATGAGCCCAGAGCCGTACCTTCTCATTAAGTTTGGGATCAAAACCTACATTCCGAAACTGTGTGTGGAGAGCAGCGAGTCGCGCCGCCGAGAACAGAAAAAAAATTGTGTATAAAATACATAGACTACGCTTGCAGCTCATTTACTTAAAAACTCAACCTAGTAGCTACTAGCCAGCTAGCTTACCAGGTAGTGTGCTCTCGACTCTGCACGAGAAAAATCTATGGTTTTCCGGGTAAGGGTTTGAACAACTTCGCCGCTGCCTTCGAGCGGAGCTGCTTAACGTGAGAACTGTTTAGGCTTTCTAGAAATTCTGTCAGGGATAAATCTTTCATGCTGTTTGTGTCCGAAGTCCCGAAGATCTCCTCGAGTTGCTGCGAAACAATTTTTTTTGTTGGCTTGGTTAGTTTCGTGAGTCGTGAGTCACGCGACGGGGGGCTCGCTTGGAGCAAAGTATTGCGCACCGTATCTAGCAGGCTCCTTCCATGGCGAAGATACAAGATTTGCATGGCTTCCTCGACCGAGACTGATCCATTATCATCTTTATCGTTCATGAGGAATTCTACGACATTAAACAGACGACGAGGCTCGTATCCTGCAAGAACAGTTGAGAAGTTTATCAGAAACAAAGCGGAAGGTGTTGTACTCCGACACTCTGAAGTATTGAAGTTACGCGTCAAACGCACCAGTCTTGTCATTTCGACAGCGATGATACATCGCCTGGAACTCTGGCCAGTTCACGCACTTATCGCAATCATCATCCACCTCCCAAATCATGTCTTCGATATCCGACTGTGCGGGAAAGGAAACAAAGGAAAACAGCGGTCATCAGATGTGGACTTTTCGTCTTCTCAAAAAGCAACACACACCTTTTTCGTTTTATGGCGCAAGAGCTGAAACACATTGCCCAACTCTTCCGGGTCGATTTTTCCATCGCTGTGGGATGAGTCAAGGATAGCCCGGTCAGCCATGCGGCTCGATGCGGATGCACGCATATTCACTTACCCTTTTGTGTCGAGCTTCTCGAAGGCTCGTCTGAGATCTTCAGCCTCGTTCTTCTTGGCGAACCGTTCCTGGTAGAAGTTGTGCAAGACAAGAACGAATGTAAGACGAAGGAACGGTTAAAGAAGACGATCGTTGACTTTGTTCGTTTGAGTGTCTTCAGAGAATATTTCGGCTTCACCTGCGGTGATACCCACCCTTGCAGCGACGGATGCTTGTGCCATGACTTGGCTCTCACCTGCCTAGATAAGGCAGTGCGTGCTCGAGCGCCTTAAGGGCCAGGTGTCCTTGTGTTGCTTGAGTGACGGACGGAGACGACAGATTAAACTTTTTTGATGAAGCGCTCGCCGGCTCGCCGGCTCGCCGTCGGCTCTGATTATTACGATGACTGCTGACTCGGTGACTGCTGGCTGGCTGTTGCGCGGTTCATCACGCATCGCACAAATAATAAATGCGACTATTACCTTTATTTTTGATAATAATTTTGAGGGCGATTTTAGGGCGATTTTAGGGCGATTTTAGGGCGATTTTAGGGCGCCCTAAAATCCTCTTCCGAGTTTTAGGGTGCTCTCAAACAGCTATTTTGGGTTTTAGGGCGATTTTTGGGCGATTTTTGGGATTTCGTTCTCGTAGAGTCGTAGTGAAGGGCGATTTTATGGATTTCTATCTTTCTCGTAGTGGATGGAGGAACGAATGAAACCTCACACAGCAGTTCGGCACCTATGTCACGGCGCCTTCGCGGCCTTCAATGATGAGTCAGAGTCACAGGAAAGGTCGAAACGATGCCACACGCGTCAGCGCACACGTGTGGGAGAGCTCTCCCCTGACCGGCAAGCAGCTCAACGCCATAGCCTCTCTCGTGAAAATGACGTCCGAACGTTTGGTCCCAACCCACATAGCTTCAGAGGAGGAGGGGCGAGATCGTCAGGTTGGAAAGGCCACGTATGATTCAGAAATCTTGGACGTGCACTCTGCACATCAATTCCATCAGTGGTACACGGATATCGAGGCTAGAAGGAAAGTGGAAGCTGATGAAAGGTTCAGGTGTCACCTTGACGCGCTCGACCAGTACATAAAAATGTGTGACGTGTTGCTGGAAAGCGCAGATCGGTCTCAGGAGGCTTTCATCAGTCTGAAAGATAACTACAAGTCCATCGTTGGCCGTAGACAGGCATTGCGGGATGAATGTTCACAACTAGCATCAGAAAAGAAACGACTGCTTCAGTTCGTGCAGGTGTTGAACGAGAAGTTGGAGCACTTTGAGGAGCTGGAAAAAATCGTGCATAGCTTCCCAGGTGGTCTTTCAAAAGTTGACAAAGATGGATTCATACCTATGCTGAAAAGACTGGATGATTGCAGCTCTTTCATCGACGCGCACCCACAGTACACCGCATATTCTACGTATTCTGTAAAGTGTTCGCAACTTCGAAGTCGCGCGCTTTCAGGAGTCAGATCACATGTCTTTGCCACTCTTCGCACAGCCGTGAACCTCGTTCGCCAACATCGCGTCGAGGAAAAATCCAGCACGGACAACAGTGGCTCGCCGAGTGAAGGGTTGATTACGCCCGTTTTCTATGTCAAGTTTCGTTCCGCTATATCAAGTTTACGGCCTCTTATGGTTGAGATTGATTCTCGTGCACGGCTTGGTGGGGTTACTGCGAATAAGAAGGAGTACGCACAGGTGATGTCTGACTGTCGCACAACTTACTGTGAGCAGAGAACTGCGCTTGTTCTCGATTTTGTCAAGCTGCGTATCTCAAACTACTCCACAGAAGTTTCGCTGCATGCGTTTATTCGTGCTAGCTGCTCATATTTTCTACAAGTTTGCCGAGCGGAGCGCGAGCTATTCGAGGGTGCTTTCCCTTTAGAGAGCAGTGACGTTGTTCCAACCCTGTGGACTTTGATGGAGCCAATTGGAGCAGCTTTGCACGATGCAATTCGTCCTCGGTATATTGCTTTGAATGATGTGTACATTCTCGCTGAACTAGTTGACTTGCTCGTTGAAGAGATAATGGAGGAACAGCTTGGGAAGCATGGGGAGACAGGTGATGTGATGCGACCTTTTGTTCAGGCACTACTTGGTGATATACGGGAACGCCTCGTTTTCCGCGCCCAATCGTTTATCAAGGAGGAAGTGGAGAACTACCGTCCTTCTGATGCAGACCTTGACTATCCAGGTAAATTAGAGCATACGTCTACAGCTGCTGTGCAGGAAGATATCAATGCGACTGGTGCAAATGTACTACCCGAAGATTATGCTGATCAAAGTCTGCAACCCATTGCGGGGCACAGTAAAAGCGGTAGAAGCCATCAGAGTTGGTATCCGCCTCTCCAGAGCACCTTGTCGTGTCTTGCTGCACTCTATAGGAGCCTGGATTCGAGGACCTTCTCAGGTCTGGCGCAAGAGGCAGTGCAGATATGTTCAGCATCTATACTGGCGGCCAGCCGAACAATCATGAGCCGAACGAGTAGTTTCGATGGGCAGCTGTTTGCCATCAAACACTTGTTAATTCTGAGAGAGCAAATCTCTCCTTTCGAGTCAGATCTTGCAGCTCACTCGGTGCCCACTCGGGAACTCGACTTCTCACACTTGCGTGGCCAGATGAGGCGTATGCTTGCGGGTGAACTAAGTCTATTCTCAACGTCTCCTGATGCAAATGCTTTGATCGTTCTCGCCGCCAAGGGAGCACCTCGCCTGGTTGAGTCTACTGTGGATAGTCAACGAGAACTGGAACGTCATTTGAAGGTCGCGTGCGAGGCATATATCATGGTACGACCCTCATCTACATAGCACTTTACCTCAAACTTATCCGATTACCCTACTCTACTGACAATACGTTTACTATTCATCATCTTATTATTCCGTCGATCGATTTATCATCTTGCAGGCTGTGACGCGACAAATAGTAGAGCCGATGCTTGGGTTCATAACCAAGGTAACAGCCCTTCGGGTGTCAGGAACACTTGCTGCTGATTCTCCGGTGAGCAGTGCAGCGTTTGCCGCTCCTCAACGACTCGCTGAAGTCGTTACACAAGTGAATGATTCGCTCGACACGCATTTGCCCACTTGCGTTGAGAAGATGTCCCTTTACCTGACTGGATCAGCGACGCGAGAGATCATCTTCAATCCTATCAGGAGTAATATCGCAGAGGCCCACAGTCAGATTGCCACACTGTTAGAGAGAGAATATCAACCCGAGGACCTGAAGCAAGTGCCGCTGTGTAGTCCAGCAGTACTGTCAGAGATGATGTCGAAGGTGAGCTCTAAATTTTAATACATGGCAACGCACTCATCTATTGTGATGTGAAGAATCTCCCCCATTCTCCTCGAGCGTGAGTATTGAACCGAACAGGAAGTGTTGCATGATTTGAAACTTTCCTAAGCATTCTGCCTGGCGTGCAATGAACAAGATGTCAGAAGGATTTATAAAAGCAAAAGCGAACGACCTTCTGCAAGTGACGACGAACCTTATACATTTTTAGGAGTCCTGTGTTTATTTTCTCCCAGCTAAGTACGGCGCTTATGTCGTTCAGCATCGGTGATGTTTCGCCTAGATTTCCTTTCTTGACCTGTAGATGTTATGGCAGCAAAAAGAATTTAGCTCTTTTAAAAGAGGCAACACAAAAGTCTCTTGAGGTGATACAACACTATTTGATGTGCTCACCTGTTTAACAAACTGCACCGATGATAAATACATGTATTCATCCCCAAATGTTTGGAGAACCTGGTTGACGTGTATCGAGCTAGGCTTTATTATCTCGTGGTGCAGAAGCTGCGAGGCTCCCCAATAGAACGGGAGGAAGCAATAATCATCAAGTCCCCAGACACCTTGAGAGCCAGCAGGCTCAAGCCTGTGAGCGAGTTAAAAAATGAGCAGGGAGGGAAGAGAATGCCACGAGCAACAAGACAACTCACCGATATCTCATCTGGATTTTGCGCATCAAGATGATGTACTTTGCGAATACCCTCATCGCCAGGGCCTTATGATCGTCCTTAGTCACGAGACCCAACTCAGACAAACACACAAGGAACGCTACGAACGTATTTTCATGACCTGTCCCGTAGTCGATGCGTGTGGCGTTCCCAAAGCTGTAAAGGCAAGAGAGTCAAGATGAGAACACTTCAATCAGCTATTCGTTAGAGTTATGAAAGTCGATGTCATTCGAGGCACCAGATGTTCTGGTATGATTCTCACCTCTCACACAGGTATGGCACAAGCTCGACGACAGCTTCCTGTGACATGAGAAAAACAAGAAAAAAAAACGTCAAATTTTCTGCGGCAATCGCAGCTCGACACTATGGATACTTACCTCATACTCCTCAGGAAGGATCATTCTCACTAAGTCTACGAGGAAAGAGTAAAGAAGTAATTGTGTTAGTCAACAAGAGACTTTCACAGGACGTTGGATGCTTGATCTCACCTGTTGCAGAAGACAATAAACGATTGTGCCACTCTCTGAAAGCGACGTTGCCGTATCGCATCTGCTGTTGGCTGGGTGGATACTCTTCGCACCACCCTTCCATCGTGTTCAGAGTGTCGAGCAGGCGTTGCACCAGTGGAGAAACGATACACTCATCCGATAGCTTCGCCCCTTGGCTGGCCGTGTTTATTGCCCGTATGAACTCCACGAGACTCTTGCACGCTCTCGAAGCAAGAAACTTTGGCATATCGTTCACGGTCCTTAACAATCGCTCTGGCGCAATGAAGCCTTTGTCTTGTCGCGGATCCATCATTGCCGGCGGAGCGACCTCCGCTGAAGGGGTGCTGCAACAGGATGATGCGCTTAACAAAATGAGAAGTATTGCGTGTCCTCCTCTCGCAGTTTCTCCACACTGTCTCGAAACACTCACGCCGTCGCCTTTTGATGACGCAACAAAACATGCTGTATATATGCCAAAAGAAGCAGTTACTTATTTCAGGGTGAAAAAAAAAAAACCATCAGTAGCACATGCATGTTATGTATGTAGTAGTAGTCTCGAAAAAATAAACAGCAGGCGACCGATGATACGATGAATTGATGATGATTGAGTTGATGACTGATTGATGATCGACGAAGAGACCAAAAAAAGAGCAACCCGCGGCCTTCGGACGTCAGATTCCCCTGCTTCCTCTCAAGGACGGGAGAGTGCTGTAAGGCAAACGAAATGGTCGACGATACTGCCGTCCCATCGGGCTCTGGCGTCAAGAAGGATGTTTCCACCGCTATCCTCGAACGCAAGAAGTCCCCGAACCGCCTCGTCGTCGGTAAGTCTCAAATCCTTCCGGCTAACCCAGATCTGATAGGGATGACGTTTCGCGGGGTTCTCTAAGATCGAAAGGACCGTGGCTCTGTTTCTAGGGACTCAAGTCGATGTTCGACGACGAACGCGAGTCGCGATTTCCACATTTCACCCACTGATGAAAACGTTTTTTCCCTTTCCTGTATCTCTTGACGAACTCCTACAGACGAGGCCGTGAACGACGACAACTCCGTCGTAGCGCTTAATCTGGCGAAGATGGACGAGCTCCAGCTATTCCGCGGTGATACCGTCTTAATCAAGGGCAAGAAGCGAAAGGATACTGTCTGCATCGTCCTTGCAGATGAATTCTGCGAGGAGGGTAAGATCCGAATGAACAAGGTCGTCCGCAAAAACTTGCGAGTTCGCCTCGGCGATGTCGTATCCGTTCACCAGGTATGTTTTCTCGCGATCATCAGATCTAGATCTGTCGCAATCCCCCCTTTCTGCAAGATCTGTTTCCAAGATAGCACCTGGTTTCTTCAACATTCGTGCTTATCGCTTGATGCGGTTTGTTTCAGCTCTGAAAACCTACCAGAAAGATCGCGATGCGTGAATTTGTTATCGTGCATCGTACTGACCCCTTAACCCTCGTTCTTTGCTCCGCAGTGCACTGACGTGAAGTATGGACAGCGGATCCACGTGCTCCCTTTCAGTGACACGATTGAGGGCGTCAGCGGCAACTTGTTTGACGTGTACTTGAAGCCATATTTCCTTGAGGCCTACCGTCCCGTCCGTAAGGGCGACACTTTCCTCGCTCGAGGTGGAATGCGTGGAGTTGAGTTCAAGGTTGTCGAGACGGATCCCGCTGAGTACTGCATTGTTGCGCCTGACACGGAGATCTTCTGCGAGGGCGAGCCCATCAACCGAGAGGACGAGGAGAGGCTTGACGAAGTAGGTTACGACGATGTCGGGGGTGTGCGCAAGCAAATGGCGCAAATTCGTGAGCTTGTCGAGCTCCCCTTGCGTCATCCCACCTTATTCAAGACGATTGGTGTCAAGCCTCCCAAAGGTATTCTTCTCTATGGCCCCCCTGGCTCGGGAAAGACCTTGATCGCCCGCGCTGTGGCGAACGAAACAGGTGCCTTTTTCTTCCTCATCAATGGACCGGAAATCATGTCCAAGCTTGCCGGCGAATCAGAATCCAACCTTCGCAAGGCGTTCGAGGAAGCTGAGAAAAACGCTCCTGCTATCATTTTCATCGATGAGATCGATTCCATCGCTCCCAAGCGAGAGAAGACGCAGGGTGAGGTCGAACGTCGCATCGTTTCAATGCTCCTTACCTTGATGGATGGAATGAAGTCTCGTGCGCACATCATCGTCATGGGGGCTACGAATCGCCCCAACTCTATTGACGCCGCTCTGAGACGCTTCGGTCGATTTGATCGTGAGATTGATATTGGCGTGCCGGATGAGACTGGTCGCCTCGAGGTTCTCCGCATCCACACGAAGAACATGAAGCTAGATGAGGAGGTCGATCTGGAGAAGATTTCCAAGGAGACGCATGGTTATGTGGGAGCTGATCTTGCGGCACTTTGCACTGAGGCTGCGCTGCAGTGCATCCGAGAGAAAATGGACGTCATTGATCTCGAGGATGAGACTATCGATGCCGAGATTCTGGATTCCATGGCAGTGACCAATGATCACTTTGTCACTGCTCTTGGCACATCTGACCCCTCTGCCCTTCGTGAGACTGTGGTTGAGGTTCCCAACGTGTCATGGGAGGACATTGGAGGCCTGGAGACCGTCAAACAAGAACTGCAAGAAACCGTTCAGTATCCCGTCGAGCACCCCGAGAAGTTCGAGAAATTCGGTATGGCTCCCTCCAAGGGTGTTCTTTTCTACGGTCCTCCCGGTTGCGGTAAGACCCTGCTTGCCAAGGCTATCGCAAATGAGTGTCAAGCGAATTTTATCTCGGTTAAAGGCCCCGAGCTTCTGACGATGTGGTTTGGCGAGTCTGAAGCAAACGTGCGCGAAATTTTCGACAAAGCGAGGCAGTCTGCCCCGTGTGTCCTTTTCTTTGACGAGCTCGACTCCATCGCCAACCAGCGTGGTTCCAGCTCGGGGGACGCGGGTGGCGCCGCTGACCGTGTCCTCAACCAGCTTCTTACCGAGATGGATGGCATGGGTTCAAAGAAGACGGTTTTCATCATCGGTGCCACCAACCGACCCGACATCATTGACTCTGCACTCATGCGTCCTGGTCGTCTCGATCAGCTCATCTACATTCCACTTCCTGACGAGAAATCCAGGCTCTCTATCTTCAAGGCAAACCTTCGCAAGTCTCCCCTTGCTCCTGATGTCGACGTGGAGACACTCGCACGTTTCACGAATGGCTTTTCTGGCGCTGACATCACGGAAATTTGCCAACGTGCATGCAAGTTTGCCATCCGAGAAAGTATTGAGCGTGACATCGAACGCGAGCGCGCTGCTGCGGCAAATCCTGATTCCATGGACAACGACGACGAATACGTCGACCCTGTTCCCGAGATCACAAAAGCTCATTTCGAGGAAGCGATGAAGTACGCTCGACGTTCGGTCAGTGATGCAGACATCCGCAAGTATCAGGCATTTTCGCAGACTCTCCAGCAGTCGCGCGGATTCGGTAACGACTTCCGCTTCCCGGACGGCGCAACTCGCCCCAACACTGCTGGTGGTGGAGGCGGCGACTTGAACGCGACCGGCGACGCGAATGTTTTCGCCGGAGGTGCGGGCGCGGATGATGACGATGATCTCTACTCGTAAATGTTGCGATCCGACTTTGTAAATGAAACATCGATTGCAAAAAGACAACACTACTTCTAGTGGACCTTCTCACTGGTCACACGCCGCCTCGTACTGCGCAGCATCCATGAGCGAGTCAAGCTCCGCAGGGGTGGACATCTTAACTTTCATCATCCAACCATCGGTGTACGCACCCTCGTTAACCTTACCCGGCGAATCGGCGAGATCTTCGTTAATCGCGACCACCTCACCAGAAATCGGTGAGTACACATCAGAAGCAGCCTTGACAGACTCCACGACGCCAAAGGTGGCCTTGTGTGTGACGGTGGAACCGACTTCTGGGAGCTCTACATACACGACGTCACCAAGCTCAGCTTGCGCATGATCGGTGATACCAACAGTGACGACGTCGCCCTCAACCTTGGCCCACTGTGGTCACATTATGATATTTTGCATGAGTATAGGAAGAAGATCATCGCGTCAGATGAATGAGCGCTGGGGCGGACTGAAAACCTTTGGGAGGCTAGTTTTTTGTGTTGGGGCAAGAAAAGGAACAGTTGGAAAGTTTCTTGGCCGTGATTCGTGTGCGTACCTCGTGAGACTGCATGTATTTCAAGCCCTCGATGACTGCGCAGAGCGATGAATGGTGAAAGGTGGAGAATGTCAGACGGTCGAGGCGGTGGGTAAGGAAGATGCGCGCTTGTAGGCCGCAGGAAAGCCGAGGGAAAGGCAAGGTATGCACGAAGATCGACGAGAGGTCTAGCTAGGCAAGCGAAAACCTCACCTGTGCTGTAGTTACGCGCGATCGAGGTGCTCAAAGCAGGAATGCTGCTCTGAAGGCCTAATTTGGGTGCGGTGGCACGAACGAGCTGACGAAGGGCCATCCTGGTAAAGTGTGGGAGAAGGGTGTGGTGGACAGGGGGGCGGAAGTAGTGTAGCGCAAGTGCCGTGCCGTGCCGAGGACAGCTCAGCAACGAAAAATATTTAAGCAGCGAGCGGATAGGAATTCGCCGGCGGCACCGCGGGAACGTTCGTTCGACGCGTTTTTTCTCTGAATAAATGACCGCCTGCTGAATGAGCAGCTGAGTGCTTGACGATAATTAATGATAGCTTCTGGTTCTCAAGACGTTTAACAACCGCTCCCCGCTTCTCGACTGAGACAAGACACTCACGCTGTGCGCGATGATGCCGTCCAGTCATGTCGTTACCGGGGCGCTGGATCTGCATTTGAATGTCCGACAGAATGGACGTGTATCAAGCCAAATACGCGTCGGGGTTGAGCGTCGGGCGTGGCAGCATTGTCGACTTCAACTCGGGAAACGCTCCTTTTCGGGTAAACCCTTGACGACCGCCATCACGGCTTTCACGAGCTCGTACGATATAGAACCCCTTCTCACGGTACGTAATGATCACTTGACCTATAACGTTCGATAGTTCGCTTCTCGATGCTGTACTATAGTATGATACTGATATTCGTGCGCCTGCAGGAGACAACCACGTACCTGACGTCAGGGGAGCGACTTGCAACACCGAGATGGTCAAGCTTCTGCAACTCGTGTGCTGGAGTGTGGATCGGAAGAAGCGCGTCGTTCGAGCGACCGATATCCAGAGATTGCGATATAGATATATCCGCTGGATTTAGATTGGTTCAAGGTGCGGAAAGCTGGACTATTTGCAGCGAACTCACGAAACACACCTTCGCACTGCTTCGAGCCTCTCTGCGAAAATACGCCCCAAGCAAGGTCGCGAGCTCAAAAAAATCTAATCACCTTGTCCCTCTCTCTCTGATTATTATTATTACCTTTCCTTACGATCTTACGATACATATAGAGACCGGACATCTTCGTGTCATTCGCTCTAATGGTAGAAGCATAGATGAAACGTTGACGATCATGGAAGAGGTCAATGAGGGGCCTAAGGTAGGAAATCCAGCAGGTGCCAACGCTCATCCAATCGTTCGGACGCCATGCTGACTGAGGACTGACTCTTGCCCATCCACGAACCTTATCAGAATTCGACTCCAGCATCAAGAAATACCGACAGTGATGAACCTGGATTTGTGCGTGCTTACATGTGCCTTCGAACAAGTAACGTTATTCCGTTTTTCTGGCCACAGCCCTGACCTTGCTCTGTATTTTGCTCCAAGTCTGTGAAAGAACGCGAAACAACTGATGTCAGCGGACGGAGGCCCAACAGACTTTCGCTAAAGCAAGTTGAACCAGATGCACTGACTGCGCTCTATTCCATCTTCCATATCGACCGTGACGCAGGTATATTTCGAGGACGGGACGTACACATCAGGAGCCACGCAACTGTCGAAAGTTTTCGGTGAAACACGTCAGGTGCGCCAGAGCTCACAAAAATCGTCGCGGCCTAATTCGTTTCGGTTTTCGTTTTGTTGCCCCACACTTGCATTCACGTGCTTGTCAAGGCATTTCTACCACGTCCAAATTCTTTTCCGTTCTGACACACGTGTGTATGTGTCTTCCCCCCTTTCCTTTCGATTTAGAATTTTGATTTCAACATCATAGCTCCAGGGGGCGCTGAGTGCGCACGAGTTTCGCAGACGGTTTTTTTATCGCCTTCAGCACAGTTTTGCCTGGGAAGAGTCGTGGTGAGTATAGAGAAGTGGTTGGGTCCTGAGCGGGTATACTCTGACGTTAACATCGAAGAGGAAGCAAAAAAATTAAAAGAGATTGCAACGCTTCCCACGGAGCCCGTGGAGAGTGCTGTCGGGGAGTGGCGATCTTTCAACCGTTTAGCAGTTCCGACAAGTCTTGTCGACGACGAAGAAAACTCGCGTGCGCAAGAAAGTACTGCGGGCACGCGGTTCAATTTCGAGTGTGAGGAGACGATTCAACGCGCGAGAATTTTGAGTGAGGAAGATGGTGACGACGTCCTTCTAGCTCAGCATATATCCCTTCCTGGTGGAATTACAACAGGAGTGATCGTGTCTGGAAATAGCCTCGTCATCAGTGCGGGATGGTCAACAGCTCGTGGAGTCTGTAAGGTTGTCGAGCGAGAGTACGAGCACGGCGGTGCAACCAAGCTGCTTGAGGTGAGAGATAGCAGCAGAGTGTTCGATAGATGGGTGGGTGGAGAGATGTAATTCGAGGCAAGCCCACGTGTTGAGCCGAAGATTAGTCCGGAAGACAACTAAGACATGTTCTGCAAGGATGACCTTGAAGTATGCCTTGCGAGGCTCCAAGAATCGGGAAAAGTATTTTCGAAGTCAACAATTCTTATCAACAGGATGGTGGTGTCGAGGAGACACCGTGAAGGAGCGGAGGAGAGGGAACAAAGGGCGCACTCTGAGAGGTGCCGCTCGTTAACCTCCCATCCTCGTCGGCGGAAGCACAACGACACTTGTAGTCGTCGTTGCTTACTTCTTCGCCTTCTTGGCGGCCTTCTTCTTGGGCGCGGCCTTCTTCTTGGCGGCCTTCTTCTTGGGCGCCTTCTTGGCCTTGGGCTTCTTGGCCTTCTTGGCCTTGGGCTTCTTGGCCTTCTTGGCCTTGGGCTTCTTCTTCTTGGGGGCGGCCTTCTTCTTGGGCTTCTTGGGCGCCTTCTTCAGGGCCTCACCGAGCTTGTAGCTGGCCTTGACCTTGAGAAGCTTGCCGGACTTGACGAGGTTCTTGAGCTGGGTGGACAGAATCTTCTTGAAGTTGCCGGGAAGCTTGAAGTTGGAGCCGAGGTACTTGGCGATGGCGGGGACGGAAGAGCCGTTCCTGTCCTTGAGGGCCAGGATGGCGGCCTTCACCATGTCCTCGTACTTGGGGTGGGCGGGGGCGGCTTTAGGGGGCATCTTTGCTTGTTGGTTTGTTGTCGACGGCGCACCGTGGAATGGACGTCACGCGCGATCAATCCGATTAAAATAAAGTTTGAAAAAAAACACATCGCGCAATCGTGAAATATGTATACGGGCAAACAGTCTATGAAAAATGGTCTCCAATATACAGGATTCATGAATTAATTTTTTTGAAGCGGGCGTTTTTCATCGAATCCATTTTTCTATGGAAAGCACGCTGTCTCGAACAGGTACATTGCATTTTCAACTAATACTTATGAGGAATTCCTCATGATCCCGAGGTCTCGGCAATTCGTGCGTTAATTTGGCGGTTTGAATTCGCTTTTTTTCGCTCTCGTTTCTTTTTTATCGATCGAGTTTTGAGCTAGCGTGAATTCGAGTTTGCCGCGTGCGATTTTCGCCGAAAAGTTCTGCGCGGGCGCGGGCGCGGCGATAAAAGAAATAAAGATGCCTTTTTTTCTTCCGTCCGAAGTATGTAGTACGTATGACATAGTCTACTAATATGATAGAACTATCAGCACATCTATTGTGCACTCGACCTTCACGGTTTCAAGTCGTCACTTCCTCCGCTTCTGAAGTTCATATTGGAAGCTGTCGAACGTTTGTCGACCCCTAGCGCCTTCTTCGCGCCTTCCAACACGAAGAAGAACACACCACCCCCAAGCCCAATAAACGTCACTCTCGGGCTGATGCCCTTGAGCAGAGCGATCCACCCCTCTTCGGCCACCGTACGTGTTACGCAGTCCATCACGCCTTTATAGTAACGCGTCTCGCCTTTCATCCCTCCTTGCGTCATCAGTCTTGTTTTAACAACGTCCAGAGGCGTTGTCACTGCGCCTGTCAGCATTCCCGCAACGGCTCCGATGACAGCCGATTCATGCGGCTTGATCTCGTTTCCAGAGCTTCCACTAACAGACGACCAAGTGATCTTCATCTGTTCGTAAGATGCGAACTCGATCGCGTCGAATGGTAAATCGCGTAAAAGAAATGAGCCGAATCCAGCGAAGAGCCCTCCAGCGATGCCCTCCCGAGAGGCAATGTGCCAGACTGCGCCTCGTGCACTTGTGAACTGACCCGTCTGCATGCGAGACTTGACAACCTCGGTCGGCACTCGCACGATGGAGGCTGCGAGTCCTGCGGATGCGGCGGCCGTGAGATGCGCAGTGATCGTGCGGTCGGAGTGCATCAGCTTATCGTCATCGAGGGGAAGCAACATACGCTTCGCTGGCTCGTATACAGCGAAGAATACTGCGCAGGCAGGGACAACACCAGCGAGGTTCCCGCCGATCCCTTTGTACAAGTTTCTCCAGTTCACCGATGCTCCCCCGCGCGCAGCTTGCAGACGTGTCTTTATCGTGTCTATGGGATACAACGTCGCTTCGACTGCAGTACCCGCAATGACACCTGCGGAAACGTGGCCTGCAAGCTCTGCTGCCTCCATCCCTGCCGCCGCCTGAAGTCTTGCGCCGCCCCCACTGCACTGTCGACAACAAAAAGTGCGTGAGAAGTGGCTCTTGTGGTTTAGAATCATTATCTATTTCAAGATGACGAGGGGACGGAAAAAGTGTTGTTGTGCAAAGCGTGCGTACGTACATGTATGTGAGTTGTATTATGGTTCTGGGGCTAGTCGGCTTAGTTTTTTTCAACGCAAAGCAGCAGAGGCATGGGATATCTTTTGCTCTATGGAGTGTAAGGTTTGAAGGTGTGCCTTGAGCACTTCGCTGGGGAACGTATTGTTCGGTGCTGAGGTTTCCGCCGCGCGGTTGAGTTCCTGCGAAGAAGTTGAAGGGAAACCGGCGGTAGAAACTTGCGGAGTCAGCTCGTAGTTACCTACATGTATTCAACACGTAAGAAGTTGTCGATGATGCGTACCTCTTCACCGTCTGTATTTGAAGGCACGATTCCGTGAAGAGCATCACCCAGGCTACTCAGATGCGCGCTTATAGACTCTGCAAGGCTGTAAAGAGTCTCCTGGCTGCTGGACGTTTGACTCCCAACTGCGGCGCTGTGCTGGGGAGACCTACGAAGGACAAGAGGAGGAACGTGGAAGGTCAGTTTCGCCTGAGAACATAGAGTGACGTTCACACATAGAACTCACCTGGACAGATGCTCAGCTTCAGCTTCCATGACGTTCAGCGCATCACTGATTTGTTTTTGGTGAACTTGAAGGATATCAAGCTGACGCTCCAGCCTGTCTTGGGAGGTTGAAGCTTTCCCGAGGTCAACCTGGAATAGAGCACGAATCAAACTTGTAAGTATAGGTGAAGGTAATCGAGCGAGGACTTCGCCCCACCACTCAATAGACAAGAGAGATGAAGTGATGTTGGAACGAGTCTAGGAGAATGTTTCATATTTGCGGGCTCCTCACCTGCAAGGCCATGAGCTGGTGCCTGTTTTTCAAGATGTGGCGATCCCACTCTGCAAGACTCTTCGCCTTGGACTTGAAAAAGTTCTGCGAAGCGGGGACAAGCATCACCGAGGGGTTAGTCTGATAGCGACATGTGATGCAAGGGAAAGAGAGCTCCACAAACCAAACAATTTTAACCGACTCGGTCTTGCGAAACGTACCGTGCGACTCTCGAGCTCTGTGTTCCAAGAGAGCACGACCTCGCCGACGCTCTTTGCTTGGACCTCTGACGGCGCCTGCAGAAAAAGGTTTGGGACACGAGGATTTAGCGACACGGGCAAGGTTTAAACTGGACGACTGTGGCATCCGTGACATTGAAAACAACAGGACGGCGCGCCTCAACATAGCTGATGTCGTACCTTCATGGTGTCTACCTTAGGTCCGTTCGGAATCGTAGGTGTTGGGTTGATCGGGAGTGCGTTCGATGTCGCCTTCTGTGAGACTTTCTTCGTTCGTTCGTTTTCTGCTTACTTAATTACTTTCGAAGTATTATGAATATTATTATTATGAATATTATTGCTTGCTTATTGCTTGCTTAGCTTGCTTGCTTGCTTGCGATTAATTGCTTATTACTTGCTGTCAAAAAATAAATAAAAATTTGATCCCCAGCCAGCCAGCCATCGTTCCAGCCAGCAGGGGATTTTTCACGAAAATTGTGCATGATATGACCGCCGGCCGCCGCGCGCGGCGCCCAGCAGCCAGCCGGCCACCAGCCAGCCATTTTATTTATTTGCTTCCTTCTTTTTTTTTGGGAACAAAAGGCGCCAGCACACACGCACGCAATCCCTCTATCTTCTTCGACGGGTCGTGGTTCTGGAAGCTGGGAAGGTTCGCACCACTGGAAGGTTCGCACTACTGCATAAGTGCTGAGTTTGATAGGACATGCCATAAAAACCGCGTGCATGTCAGCTTAGACGGCCTTTATTCTTCAAGATGCCCGAGTAATTCAAATGACCACGGCGGACTACGATTCGCCGCCTGGTGGTGAAACCGAGTTTGTCGACTTGCCAAACTGGCGCGGGCTACACGTTAATAAAGTTTGGCGAAAGCATGTTCACACGTTGTCCAACAAGACGCGCAGTTCTCGACGCGGGGCTGCATCGGGTTTGAGTAGAAGTGACTTCCACGACGTTAGGCATCGGGCACCTGAAGTGTTAACACTGGGACATGTGGGTGAGCTCTCAGGAGAATCAGATCGAATCTCAACACCTCTCACACTGTCTACTCTGGCAGAGAACGTGGGTGAAAGTAATTTAGCAGCAGATATATCGGGTATCCTCGCGCATAACCGAAAATCTCGCCATGCAACTCATCCAAGTGCTATTGTTGTTACCACTCGAACAGAGGTTGCTCAGCAACAAGCCAATACGGTTCTAGCGCGTCAACTGACGACTGTCTCTTCCATGCAGCCAGACTCGCAGCAAAACCGAGGAACTGTTGACGATATGATTCACGCACATTTTATGGATTTCATGCGTCTTTACCTCTGTGATTATGGCCCAGATGGACATCTTCCATCTAACTGGGCAGGGCTTGTCGTGAATCACCTTACTTCCCTAAGTTCATTATTATTGAGAGCCAACGACGACAGTGGGCTATCTTCAGGACGAGCAAATCCATGTTGCGATGTGTTCGCTGCTAATCATCTCACTCACTGGAATTCTTCCTTTTCAAGCAGCTTGACTCGACTTCGTGTGGCTGACTTTATTTTGAGAGAGCTGTCTCTTGAATATGAGGAATCTCTGAGTGCCTTAAAATATTCTGCTCCAGAAAAGGAAAACATAATTGACGCTACCTTGAAACGTGAAGGGAATGAAACCTTGAAACTTTCAGCAGAGCAAGTTTTGAATGAGTACACGACGCCTTCTCAGCCTCTAACTTCCAACGACGGGCTCGCGATTCCAACGCCCATGTTCAGAAGCACCATGAGCTCGGGTCGCGGTGGTGTACAGCTTTCCGCTGCTGAACTTGGCAAATCACCCGATGCCATCAGCTTTGAAACAGACGGTCAACTGGAACATTCTGCCCCTCATATTGGTGATCTAATGGAAGATGTTATTCTACAAGAGGAGTTAGAAAACTCGGGAGGCTCACCTTACAAGAAAAATACCGTGTTTCATGGCAGTGGTAAAACATCTGCAGCAAGAGGAGACTTCCTTCAACATCTTGCCGTGTCCAAACTGACGCACAAGGATAAGAGCTCGATAAACATCACGAAAGGAACTTCAGCACCCTCATCAGGTGCACATATAGATCCTGGTGAAGTTGAGGACCCTGCGACCGTGTCGTCACGGCGCGTTGCAGAAAAGTTGTATTTCTTGAGACGAGGTTGTCGAAAGTTGTATCAGGACGCGAGTGTGCATGCGGCCATGATTGAACTCCTCCTGCTTTTACTCGTTCACGTTAAGCCTGCTGAACATAGTGAAGTCGACAGGAAATATATCTCTTCAAGATACGCTGATGAAGAAGCTCAGACGTCTAAAAAACGTTACCTTACACAGCTGCACTTTGAAAAGCTCGTGCACGGCGTTCATCTTCTTCTTCAAGCCCATTTAAATCACGCTGGTAACGCGTCTGTAGTCTCTGCTCTTGTTTCTAGAGTTGGAGCGCTTGGTAACGATGTCGAAAGGTTGCTTCGCTTGTCATCAGACGCGTTCTTCAGCCCGGAACGATATGCCACGAAAAGATTTGTTGCAAAAGGTGCCTTTGCCGAGGTTTATAGATGCGATCTTCCTTACGAACTAGGCACACTTAGATCGATGGAAGTTGCTGTGAAAGTGATCGACACAGCTCAAAATGTGCGCGAAACTTTTGCTGCGACTGCCGTTTATTCTGAAATCGCCTTACTCGAAGCAATGGAACGTGAACCATTTGTTGTGAAACTGCTTGATTATGGTGTGTCCAAAGGAAGCTTCTTTATTGTGATGCAGCATTACCCGACTTCACTTAAACAATGGAGAACCAATCATGGGCATGTGTGCGACCTGCCAGGAGAAATTCTCTGTACTTCCCGACACTTACTGCTGTATTCTGCTATTTATGCGCAGTGCCTTGAGGCTGTCGCAGCATTAGAAAGGTTTGGAGTGGTTCACTACGATATTAAGGCTGACAACTTCTTACTTGAGCCAACGCAGGGTTGCTCGGTGAGCGATTTCTGGAATCCACCAGAACGTTCAACTTTGTCTGCATTTCGTATCGTTATCACAGACTTTGGTGAGAGCCGTTCATTTGGTCCGTCAGAGACTGAGGGTACTTTGCGAAACAGAGGCACTGAGTATATCAAAGCACCTGAAATGCTCGCAGTGAGCACATCGTCGAAAATGGATGCGAATAGTTATGACAGGCGAAAATCAAAGAAGTGCGGACATCCTGCAGATATCTGGGCTCTTGGCTGTCTGCTATATGAAATTATCACCAACTCTTTCTTACTGTATGATCCTGATTGGATACGCTTTTTTCTGCGCACAGTCACGCCAAATTCTGACTTGCTACCACCTCAGTCAGTGAAGGAATTGGATTCAATGCCGTCGATTAAGCACTTTATCATGTGGTTATTGGTGCGTGACCCGAGCCTGCGGCCAAATTTAGCCAAGGTGAGAACAAAGTTTGCTTCTCTCAGGATGACACTTGACCCTGATTTCGTGTCTCCCTCAGATGAGTTTGCCTCGATCCGTTTGCTTGGAAGTGATAGCCCATGGTCCACACGTGCAGGAGTTTCTGCTCCACTAGAAACAAAATGGCCCGTGGAAAGTAATGAATCTCGGCGCACATCCCTATCATGCTACCTCCCAACGACAGCGAATCGCGTGGAAGAAAATAGTATGATGCATCCACCCCATTCTGCGGCAGATATTTCGAGGCTTGCGCCTGGAAAGATTTTCAGAGCTTTCCGATCAGCTTCTCGACTGAATGGCGTGCACATAGGAAACCTTGACTCTGTGGTTGGGATGTCAGTGCAGGAACTACAAACTTTCACATTTATGGTCTGCTCCCGAGAACAGTCTGTGGATGATGACATGTCGACACCTTGTGCATCAGACGAGTTTTTGCACATCGATGAATACGAGTCTGATACCATCATCAATTTCACCAAACGCCTTGCCGCCATAGGAGTGACCATGCAGCGCATCTCCCTTCCGTCTATTTCTGACTTCAGTCTCGGAGCAAATTCTTTATTTACACAGGCACTGCAGGAAGTGGAACATCTATTCGCAAGAATTTGTGAGCTGGAAACACGAAATGACGATCAAATGAATGGTGGCTACCATAATCAACACGATCGCTCGCAGCGAGATCAAATACTTATATTGTGCGCGCCAAGCGATTGGACGACGGCTTTGGGAGTAGCAGCTGCACTTCATATGTATGTCAGAGGAGGTGGAGTTCGTGCTGCCGTGCAAGCTCTGTCTGTGCCTGACAACTCTGGGTTCGGATTTCTCACGCTTCATCCTACTGATGTTGCAAGGTTGACAGCATGGGAAGCTCGTAAACTTGCCACAACACAGCAGCTCTCCAACATTACAGGTTAGTCAAAAGAGTGAAAGAGTACTTTTACACATAAGAAGGTACCACTTGTATTTTGAATTGTATTTTAGGCGTCCACGCGGAGAGCAGAGGAGCAGGAAAGTCGACGAGTCATGGCCCTCGCGTCTGGGAGGGGGAGGAGAAGAAGTCTAAGAATCTAAGAAGGAACATGCAAGGGCTGCATCTAAAGACAACACTTACGGAACTATAGGCTTTATATACGAAGATACTAACACTACGAATAGTGGTGCAACGAGGCCCAACTTCTACGGTTCAGCAGACTGGTAATCACTCGCTCCACTTTCTGTGCTCTCGGGCACCAAGCCCCCGACCTTCCCGTCCTTTGACACCTTTGTTGAAACCTCATACTTCATAGTGGGTTGTATCGCCATGTGAAGCTGGGCATCGAGTCCTGCCATGGATCCAAAGAAAAGATCAGCTACAGGCATGAGCAACCATTGAATCTGAGAAAGCACCTGCCACCACATGGGTGCCGCGTTGGCCTCAAAATGTCGACGATCGTGCAGAAGGAACATTCTAATGTAGAAGTCTCCGATCATGAACATCGTCGTAGCAAACATCATGGGTAAGAAGCAAAGCATGGCGAGCTTTCGAAGACCAATGCCGAATGGATATGTTTCAAGTACAGGGTTGATCCAGGTGCTCACGAGAGATCCAAGCATGACTGTGACCCAGTAAAGGGTCCAACTGATGTGGTGTTCAGAGGCGTGCGTAAATAGCTTGTACACCTTGCGGAAAGGCACGCGATCCATGCGGGCAGCATACTGGCAAACGATGTATGCGAGGTCAATGGCTCCCCATGCGTGTCGCTTCGCTTGCGTGTATCTCGCTTTGTTCGCAGCCCACCAGGTCTCATCCTCAATTGCGTCGTTGCCCATGAATAAAAAGACAGGAACGACGCGGAAGTTCCCATCGCGGCGGAACCAGCACTTCAGAAAGTGATGCCAGTCCTCGGGAATTATGTCAACATCCCAGTATCCACAGTCAATCGCCGTCCTCAATGATTGACTGTAGATGGCGAAAGGGAACGGATGACTGAATGGACTCGCGAGTTGACCAAGAAACCCGACAGAGTCGATTAAGGCCTTGATGCGGACAATGATAGGGACGGCCCAAATGTTGGGAAAGAAACATTCCACAGCTTGGTAAGTTGTGTTATAAGGCAGCGGATCTTGAGCATGGTGAAAAGCGAGACAATCCATGAATTGTACATCGAAGTAAGTGTCTGCGTCACAAATGGTGAGGAGGACATCTTCGGGGACGAAGCCCCAAGTGTCAACCAAAGTGTGCTTGACGCAGCGAACAGCCCAAGCTGTGTTGGACGACTTTCCAACGGCTTCACCTTCGGCGAGAACGTGTGTCGTGTAAAAGAGCCCAAGAAGGCCATCGCCGAATTCTGATAACAGAGCCTTCACCTTCTCTGGGGCCTCTGTATCACGGCTTTCCGTGGCGAGACATACGATGAGCTTCTCCTTCGCACATGACTGTGCGTGGAGAGTTCCTACAGTCTTTCTCAGAGTCCCTAAAGGTTCTTTATACGTCGGGATGACGCACACGTGAACGAGGGACTCAAACTTGTCTCTTAAACTGTGGTATTCAGTGCCACCTGCGGAGGACTGAATGGGCAAAGGGGGGCGACCAGCTTTAAACACAGGGCCTTGTGGACCGAATGTGCGTTCAATAATGGGACTCTGCTGCTCTGGGTTTTTTGCGAGTTCACGCCAGTTAGCATCTCGATAGGCATGACACCTCGGGATACCCACGAAAAGCGAGAACAGAGCTGAGTGGATTCCCTTGACCCAACCATAAGAAACATAGCAGCAGATGAATACAACTGTCAGAGCAGGCGACACGCGAGCACCCCAAAAGGTCACGAATGTGATCATAAAGATAGAGATGAAGGCCGGCGTGATGAACACGAAACGTTCGAGAGCGCCCCCAGAGTACGCGAAATCCGACTTGGAGTCCGCCGAGGGAGTGTTCAGGTATCCGGAGCGCTTTGACAGCGGACTCGAAGCAAAAGCATTCGCTTTCTTAAGCGTGGATCCTTCCATCATTCCCCCCCCTGGTTGGACTGAATGTGTTGCAGCCTAACGATGGCGGGGGCTGGAGTGTGATGAAGGCGCGGACGATGCGCGCCTTTTTGGGGTGTTACCTGCTCCAAAGTTTGGCCCACTTTAGATTTCGATTTAACATTATTATTAATAGGCCTACTACGGTACATATGTACATATGCTGTACATGTATGTATTAATACATATGTAAATTCTTATTACTTATGGGCCTCCGATAGCCTACAGTGGTAGTGTAACCACACGTATTTTCAGTGAGTACAATTGTAAATTCTGTTTATCGTCTTTTTTTTTGCGCGCGCTTTTTTCGCGTGCGTGATTCTGAGATGTGAGAGTGCGATCTAAAGATATGCACTATGCTATGCCGTGAAGGTCTCTTGTCGCGTGCAGAGCACAGCAGACGGCACGGGAAAGGATCTGTTTGTGCGCTGCTGAGTAACACAAGGGCAGCCTGTTCGCATATGACGAGCGCGTACTCTTCTCGCACGTTTGTCAGTTCGTCGGGGAGAGTTCTACCTCGTCCTTTTCTTTCCCACAGCAGGCGGGCTGCAAGATGCTCCACTGTTTCTCGTGCCCAGGACACTTCGAGCACCACACATCTTCGCGACCTGTACGTACGCGACTTTGCACTCGTCGATGATCAGCACGTAAGTTTTCATCCTCACCTCAACATCATCACTGGGCAGTCTGGGAGTGGTAAGTCCGTGCTTCTTGAAGCCATCGCTCAACTGTGTGGTGCGCCTGCTCGGGAAGAGGGGATTCGAAGCGGAGCTGACTGTGCAGAGTTGCAGGGATGGTTTTGCGTTGGCGCTGATACACATACCGAAGTAGGGTCGATCCTTCGAAAACACGATGTACCCGAATTGGTTAGACTTTCATCATCTCAGTCTACGGCAGAATTGACTGTGGAACGTCGCCTCGTCTACATCGACGATCACCGTCCAGGATCTGATGTAGAGGAGCCATTCGCAGAGTTGAACCAAGAAGCTCATCATCAGACGCAGAGACGCATTCGCAGCGTCTGCCGTGTGAATGGCACGATTGTACCAGTCAAATGTCTGAGAGAGCTGGGAAAAGTTTTGGTTGACTTCAATGGTCAGGGTACGGCAGCTTCCATCGCCGACGAGGAGGCTCAAAAGCAGCTTTTAGATGATTGGGCTGGGACACGCCAACTTCGGATGCGCTTTGACGAACTCGCCGAGGCGCTCCTCTTGCACCGCTCTGAACTTGCTTTATTGGAAGAGATCTCGCCAGATGAGCGACAAGAACTCAGTAATTTGATAGATACAGTACAAGCAGTAGAACCTGTCAGAGGCGAGGACGTTGCGCTAAAAAGTGAGTTGCGTCGCCTGGAAGGAGCCCGAATGACTGTTGACGCATGTAGCAGCGTGATGAGTACGCTCAGTGGTGACGGGGGCGGAAATGTCGTTGATACTCAAGGCAGCGTTCGTAGTGGTATCAGCAACGCATCGATACAGATCAAGGGCCTGCTCAGTAATGCACAGCGATCAGCACCAGGCGTGAGCGCAGAAGGTGGAACGTATTCCAGTGAAGCAGATGAAGATTCAAGTTTGCAACCAAATTCGGAAGATAGTTCTGATGAAACTGATGCTGCATTGGCGGGGCTGAGAGATGCACTTTTGATGTGTCGAGAAGCTGAAGTTCTCATATCTGAAGCAGAGCGGCGGGTCGCTAATTATCTTACCCTACTGCGTGCTGACCCCTACCACCAAGAAGAGTGCGTTGGCCGACTCCGGCAGCTAGATCGGCTGTGCCGAAGCATTGGTGTCCGGAATATTGACGAGGCTTGTGATGCTGCTGAGGTGAGTAATCTCGCAACCCATCGGATTCGGATTTTACCCTTTGTCTCCCGTCTCCCGTCTTCTTTTCTTTTGCGAAAACTGACACAAGCTCTATCTTCCACCCTGATGATTATCAATTGTGCAGGTCGCAAAAGCAAGACTAGATGCTGCGGAAAACTTTAAAGAAAGACGCGAAACGCTTTCCACTTTGGCAGCTGCTACTGAAACAGAACTGATCGAGGCTGGACTGATACTCGCAAAATCTCGCAGGAAGGCAGCTGTTGCTCTTCGACGCGACGTCACCACTGCACTTTCCTCTCTTGCAATGGAGGGTTGCCGCTTTGATGTCTCCTTGAGCTGGGAAAACATCTCCAGTGGTGAAGTGAACCCAGCATCGCCACCGCCTCTTAGCATTTATGTCGATGAATCCGCCATGGATGTTGGCGAAGAAGGATCCTCGCGATTTCGGGTGCGACCCGGTGGACTCGATCGGGTGACATTCCTCCTTGCGGCAGGACCGAATGAGTCCCTACGTTCCATGAGCTCAGTAGCCTCAGGTGGAGAGACCGCTCGGCTGTTACTCGCGATGAAACTCTCGCCTGCAATTCAGAGAGACGCAATGCGTGGGGAGAAGAGCGAAGAAATGAAAGAAACGCCAGGATTTGCTCGCTCTCTGCAGGGAGCGCTCCGTGGTGTTGCGGCAGAGGCGGGTTTATCCTCACTGATACAGACACACGATTCGTTTGTGGAAACAGATGCAATTGAGTCTTCCAGAATCTCTGTCTTTGATGAGCTAGACAGTGGAGTTGGTGCTCGAATCGGGGATAAAATCGGGGCTTCCCTCCGAATGCTAGCCGACAAAGGAAATCAACAGGTACTTTGTGTCACGCATCTACCGCAGGTCGCAGCATATGGAGACAGACATTTGCGTATCAGTAAGGAGATCGGACACGGGACAGGAGAGACAGCAAACGATTCCGGTGAAGGCAGGATTCGAATAACTGTCGACGCGTTACTCGACGAAGAGTCACGCATTGAGGAGATCTCAAGCATGCTTGGCTTGGGAGACGTCGAAGGAAGAAGATCAGCAGTTAGAATGCTTCAAACAGGTGCAGCTTCAGCCTCTGACTTGTGATTAAAAGATATGAGCTCGAACGAAATTTTTATCTACGTCATTGTCCGGTCCTTAGACTGTAGCGCTGCAGAGTCCATAAATGCTACGCGCTCGTCTGACACGACCTCGATCTCTGGCGCAAGTAATCTGACATACCTATCAAAATAAAGAATCTGCTTGAGGAGCAACCCGAATTCTCGAGGGAACTTGACTCCATTTTTTTCCCCGACCTGTACGACGTCTACTAACAGTTGACTAACCACTTGTTGATCCACAGCCAACGTGGCAGCGATGCCATTTCCATCACCAGTTTCTGAAACGACAATATCTGGATCTAATCGATCCAAAGACTCATATATACGTTGCAAATCGTCAGCGAATTCAACAATGTTGACGTTGGTTTCTGCAGCCCCCATCTGCACGAGGGATTTTGCCATGAGTGTATAGTCTCGAGAGGCAGTTGCTTGAAAGAAAATCTGCACGGCACCCCAAACCGCAGGCGAGATGCGGCCAACAATACCAAAGTCAATGAATGCGACGCGCCCCTCTCTAGTGACCAAGAGGTTTCCAGCATGCACATCAGCGTGAAACGACTCACAAGCAAGAACCGAGCCAAACCACGTATTCAACGCCGTGATGAGAATTTGTTCGGCGTTGTCGTCCGCATCTGCACCTGCAGCGTCGATTCCCGTGATGTTGCGTATCGCGTTCAGGTCTGTGAGAGGACTTCCATAAAGCCGTTCAAGAGTCAATACCTTCGTTGAGGATTCGCCTAGATAAACATAAGGGGCGATAGCGCCGGAGATTTCAGCCTTATCTAAGTAGTTCTGAAACGCAAGAATATTTTGAGCTTCCTTAGTGAAATCCACTTCCTCCATAATTGAGGCGCGTATGTCTCCGACAATATCAACCATCGAAAGTCGCGAGAGCTCTGGATTGAGGAAAGTTAAGACTCGCGATGCCACATAGATGAATGACAAATCTGCGTTGAGAGTTTCTGTGACACCAGGCTTCAAAACTTTGATGACAACGTTTTTCTTGCTCCCTTTCAACACCGCAGCGTGGACCTGTGCCACAGAAGCTGACGCTAGTGGGACAGGATCAACTTTCTCAAAAATATCTTCCACTGGCTTCCCAAGCTCGTCTGCTATGATCTCACGAATGGTGGTGAACGGCACAGCCGGGGTTCTATCGAAACACTTTTGAAACTCGCGAACATATTCATCTGGGAACAAGGTTGGAGAACTCGCGATGAACTGCCCGAGCTTGATGTATGTCGAACCCAAGGCCTCAAAGAGTTGGCGCAACAGTTCTTCCGGTTTTGGGGGGTTCGCGGGGTCTTGCAGCAGACGAGTCCCAAGTGCGGAGAAAGCTTGTGCCGCGTAGAAAGTGCGGGATAAGCCGCTCGGTCCCGTGGCTACAGCGATGTCGACAATCTCTCGAATTAGTTCTGCTGCCTCTTGTGCTCGTCCAGTCATGTCCAGGGAGGGTTGGCCGGAGGACGTCGTCGAACGCGCTGAAGCATTTTGATGGTAAACGTGACGTAGTCGCGGAGGGACTAAGACTTGCTTCGAGCTTATTAGCCTTGGCGACGACACACTCGTGTAGCCTCTAACGACACTCCATTTCAACACAGGCACCGCTTTTGGACAGGCTGTCGCTACCATCTCAGCAGTATTCGCCGTCCTTTCGTGCACCTTGAGAATGCAGGTTCACGCTCTTAGCTCTCAGATCTCGAGCCGGTCTGGAGTTGTAAAAGAAGCACAAGAATTTTGTCCAGGAAGAGGAAAAAGTGAGAGAATTTGGAGTCACCTCCCACATGCCTGCTCTCGAGAGTGAAGTGGAGCAAGCGTGCGGCGAGGAAGACCCAGCATCAGACGAGCAAACAAGCAAATACGAATAAGAATATATATGTTGTATTAATACATATTAAGACGTAAAGAAATAAATATCTGTATCGACGTCCGACGCGTCTACCCGCCAGTCGCTGTCCCGCACTTCACCCAAGACGTTCCCGCCGCTCCGAACACCGAGAGCGCCGAGAGTGCCGCCGTCACCGACATCCAATCCCAAGACGAGTGGGGCGGGGGCGGG
>Ga0209666_1000434_pt1 | contig 32498 bp, 37 predicted proteins | sample SaaInlV_125m_DNA_FD_184679 | JGI IMG/M metagenome (GOLD analysis project Ga0209666, IMG submission 184679) | Marine microbial communities from expanding oxygen minimum zones in the Saanich Inlet - Saanich Inlet SI037_S3LV_10m_DNA (SPAdes)... | ecosystem: Environmental > Aquatic > Marine >...
AGATGTACTAGAAGGTATAAAAGAAATTACCGAGTACAACTTTCGTAAACTTGTAGAGAAACAAAATGCATAATGAAATTTATCAACACTTTAATAGTTTAGATATTACACCAAGAAAAGTTAGTAGCGATCCTACAGACATTTATGTTGTAGATAACTTCTTACCGCAGAATATTTATGAAGCAATAGTTAAACAAATTGCTGATATTCCGGATGCAAATTATAACACATTTGAAAATGAATCTAGTAGTAGGACAGAATGCAGAAATCCTGTAAATGCACCACTATTAGAAACACTACAAAATACTCTTAATTCAAGTAAAACAATTAACTGGTTACAAGAACAAGTAGGGGTACCACATCTTGTGCCTGACCCGCATTTGCGTGGTGGAGGACTATGCAGAATAAAAAGCGGATCTAAGTTAGACTTGCATACAGACTTTAATTGGAATGACCAAATTAAACTAAACAGACAAGTAAATTTAATACTTTACTTAAACAACTGCTGGGACGAATCTTGGGGCGGAGATTTAGAATTCTGGGATAACGAAAAAACAAAATGTATGCATAGATTAGCACCTAAGCCTAATAGACTTGCATTTTGGAAATATGATACAGATCTTGTGCATGGGTTTCCTAACCAACTACAAACGCCTGATGATACGTCAAGGGATAATTTAATATTATTTTATTATACTAGCAACGGAACATGGGAAAAGGAACCACGCAGATCTCAATTTATGTGAGGTAGCATGGCAAACTTTCATCTTTATGCAAAACCATTTATAGACAAACTAGCCTCTTCAGATTCCATTATAGTTGAAATAGGAAGTGAACGTGGCGAAGGTAGCACAGCATGGTTTGATACTATAGCACAACAACTTAACAAAGATTTTTACTCTGTAGATGTTACAAACTATGCATCGTCTACGTTAACGCATTTAAAAAATACTAATTTTATTGTTACTAGTGCAGGATCTAAATGGGCAAAAAACAACAGTAAAAAAATTAGTGTATTGTATCTTGACAATTACGATTGGATTAGTACTATGAATAGTATACGTCCTGTTGAACAACAAATGATAGACGAGTACAATGATAGAGGGGTTGACATGACAAACTTTGATTGTCAGCGTGAACATTTAGAACAAATGATAAACTGTATGTCTTGTATGGATGAACAAAGTATTATAATTTGTGATGATACTCCATTTGATAAATCGTCAGGCGTGTACTTTGGTAAGAATGGACCAGTTATTCCTTATTTGGTTATACACGGCTACAAAATAGTACACAGTGGTAACAACGGTGTCATACTTACAAGAGGCATGGAATGAAGTTTCAATTTTCTAATAGTGATAGACTGAATTTAGATCATGTGCCTCAAATAAAAGAAGTACGGCCGTTTAAACAATTTATACAAAGACACAAAACTACTGACGTAGGAGTTGCATTTGGAGATCCCGGAACAGAGTCACAGTGTATTTTTCCTATAGAAGTTTCTAAGTATGCCTTTCAATGGACAGGTGATGTACGAAATCCTGACTCCTTTAATACACTATTAAATATTCCTATAAAGGTAATACAGAGTGTACAACATGGAATATGCAGAATTGCAATTATTAGTATTATAGAAGGCGATTCGTTTATTACAGCCCATTGGAATGCATTCAAAGCTCTACATCATGATATGGAACAAAGAAGTTTGCCAAATGGCAGTGTGGTAGTTGTAAGTGGTAATTTAAAATTAAATGAAGAATATCAACAATGGTGTAAAGATGCAAACGTTTATCCTAAGTTAGAAATACAGGCTGGCATAGAATGGGATGCCAAAACAGCATATAAAGAAGATGACCTTGTAATTGATAAAGTGTTGCGTAATTGGAGTACTATTGCTCTGTTTAATAGTCTTAATAGAGCACCTAAAGCACACAGAAACAAACATGTGTTATGGTTAGAAGAAAAAAATCTTGTAAAAGGTAATTTAGTTTCAGGGTTAGGACACTATGTTGATGTTCAAAGTCCTATAGAACACAGTTTAGGAAACGTATGTAATAGAGACATCTATGAAAATAGTCTGCTGTCAATAATTACTGAATCGCACTTTAAGGAACCTGGATTGTTTATAACAGAAAAGACATTTAGGTCAATTGCTATTGGACATCCTTGTATGGTATTAGGGCAACCTGGAATACTAGACTACTTTGATAGCATAGGTATTAACTTGCGTTTACCAGGATTAAATACCGTCTACGACAGCGTACAAGACCCTACAATGCGTTTTAATATATTCCACGACACTATACAGTACTGGGTACATTTAGAGCGTACAGAGCGTTATAAGTTGCTTAAAAGTTGGCAACCTATACTAAAAAAGAACGCACAAGTGTACAATAGCATTAATTTTAAACATCAAATAACTGAGAATATTCTAAAATCAACTGAAGAATATTTCTTGACTAAACCATAAAAAAGTAGTATAATAACAAGATGTATGATATAATATTTGTATCACCAAAGAATAACCAGTCTCAGTACAAGACATTATGTACGAAATACCCCACGGCTAAATTTGCAACTAGTTTTGAACAAGCACAACGTAAAGCTCTAAGCGACATGTTTTATGTTGTTTGGGACGATGTAGATGTACAAGACAATTTTACATTTGATTACGAAGTAGCTGAATGGGATAAAAAGTATGTACATACATTTTTAAATGATACGTACTTTGACGGCATATGTTTAGTTCCAAGAGATATACACATATCAACAAAAGAAATAAAACACAGATTTTTTGTAAACAAAAAAGAAGTTGATATAGTAGCAAGTATGCCAACTAGGTATGACGTTTTTTACATAGATTCTTATGAAGATTATGAAAATGCACTCGAAAATAGTTCAACAGAAATGTTTTGGGCAGTATCACGCAATTTAAAATATAGTCAGTCATATATAAACAACTTTTATTTTAGTCACCATAACAGTTACGACAGAAAAGAAAATCATGCATTTGTACATGAGGTTGATGGAAGGAAATTATACAATGGTGTATTCTTATGTTCGCAAAACAAACCTCTCAACAAAAAACAAATAGACTATAGATTTTTAGTAAATGCAAAGCAGTGGGACGATGTAGTAAGTGAGCCTAGACAATATGAAATTTGTGTAGTTAATACATATGAAGACTATCTTGCATATTTAGAAACTGTAGAAACAGAACTGTTTTGGATGATTCCTCCTCATGTTCTTCTACGTGATGACTTTGAGTTTGACTTGTATTTTAGTCACGATAATGAGTTTGATAGAAAAATAAATCATGTATTTAAAAATGGCGAATACTATGACGGCATTGTTTTGTGTAGTAAGCATGCACCTATAAGCAAACGTGAGTTTAAGTATAAATTTATTACAAATAAAAAAGAACATAATATAGTAGCAAGTGAACAAACAGAATACGACAAAATTGTAGTAAATTCTTATGAAGAATTTTGCGAGCTAAAAACAAAAGTCAGCACAGATTTTTTCTATGTAATACCTAACGATGTAGAAGTAGACTGGGATTTTAAATATCATATACCTTATTATGAAAAGAATAATGTCCATCTTTTTAAAAATAACGAGTACTATGACGGTATATTTTTAATACACAAAGAAAACGAAATATCTCAACGAGAATTTGATTATAGATTTTTTAGAAATAAAAAAGAAGTTGACATAGTAGTTTCGACTGTAAAATCTTACGACAAAATTTATGTTGACGATTATGATGACTTTATATTACAAATGACAACTACTAACAGTAATTTTGTTTGGGTAATACCTAATGACGTAGACGTAGATTGGGATTTCAAATATCACATACCTTATTATGAACGTGATAACGTACACGTATTTAAAAACGGTAAGTATCACGACGGTGTGTTTCTAATACACAATAACAAGCCACTTGCACAACGTGAGTTTGATTATAAATTTTTTGTAAACAAAAAAGAAATCGATATAACTGTTAGTACACCGGCACCTTATGATGTTGCTTTTATCAGCTATAAAGAACCTAATGCTGACAAACACTTTCAAAAACTACAAGATAAAATTAGACAAGAAGATCCAAGAATAAGTTTACGTTGGGTAAGAGATGTTAAAGGAATACATCAAGCACACAAAAAAGCCGCTGAATTATCATCGACTAGAATGTTTTTTGTAGTAGACGGTGATGCTGATATGTGCGATGATTTTAAATTTGATTACCAAGTGCCTGCGTGGGACGAAACAACTGTACATGTATGGAGAAGTATAAATCCTGTTAATGGATTACAGTACGGTAACGGTGGTGTAAAACTATTACCAAGACTACTTACAGAAAACGTAGATGTTAACACAACTGACATGACTACTAGTATTAGTGATAGATTTAAAGTTGTAGACCAAATAAGTAATTATACAGCGTTTAATACTGATGCATATAATACTTGGAAAAGTGCATTTAGAGAATGTACTAAACTAGCAAGTAAAAGTATTACTGGACAAATTGATGATGAAACAGAAGATAGATTGCAAGCATGGCTGCATCCTATACCAGATGCATCATTTAGAGAAGAAGCAAAACGTGGCGCTGAACAAGGCACTGTGTTTGGAAAAGAAAATAAAAACAAGCCCGAAGTTCTTGCACTTATTAACGACTTTGATTGGCTAGAGGAACAATTCCAAAATAGTTATGATTAGGGAATACTTAGACAGCATAACAGCATTACATATTGAGCTTACAGATAAATGTCAAGCAGCTTGTCCTATGTGTGCTAGAAACATTAATGGCGGCGCAGATAGACCGTTTATTAAAAATGCTGACATAAGCATTGATCAATTTGTACAATGGTTTACACCTAAGTTTTTATCTAAACTAAACAATTTTTATAGTTGCGGCAACTATGGCGATCCTGCTTTTGCTAAAGACTGTTTAGAAATTTACACTTATGTAAGACGGTGCAATCCTACAGCAAGATTAGCATTACACACTAATGGTAGTTTGCGAACTAAAGATTGGTGGCAAGCACTTGCAAAAATTATTAATCCTAATGGACAAGTTATATTTGCTGTAGACGGGTTTGCTGGTAAGCATGAATTATATAGACGTCATACTAAATTTGAAAAAGTAATTGAAAGTATTAAAGCATTTGTTGATGCGGGCGGAGATGCAAGAGTAGACAGTTTAGTGTTTGCACATAACGAACACGAAACAAAAGAATTAGAAAAATATCTATTAGACTTAGGTGTTACTGAAGTAAACTTTAAATCTACGAAAAGGTTTTATAACTTAGGAGGCTTCCCCGTACAAAATAAAGATGGAAGTCATGCATACGATTTACATCAAGCAACCTTGCCAGAATGGAACAACGGATTTAAAGATGATATTGAAAAGTTTTTATCACCAGATGCTATACAACAATTAATAGATAAATCAACAATAGAACCACAGTGCGTTACTAAGAATGAATTATATGTTGATCCCTATGGTAATCTATTACCGTGCTGTTGGATAGGGAGCGATTGGATTGAAGAACCAATTAACGGAAATATGGTGCTACAAAAATTACGTGACCTAACAGTTGAAAACAGTCAAATGATAATGACAGATGTAGGCGTACCAAATTTAAATAATGCTAATATAGATGATACACTTGCAAATCAAAGCATGTGGGAAAAGTTAGAATCATATTGGATAGGAGAAAACAAGTGTATTACGTGTGTAAAAAATTGTTCAGGAGCATTGTATGAGCAATAATTACGATCAAATACCATGGCAAGATATTACTGAGTTTGGCCAGAAAACTCTCCTAGAGAGCCATCTTTTCACAGTCTCTTGGATTACCACTAGATATTGTAATTATTCGTGCAGTTATTGCTGGCCTCACGCAAGATCTAGTGTCCCTGATACCAAACCTACAGAATTATACTTAAACACCATGGATAGTATCAAAGCACAAGCTCGTGCTAATAACTTTACAGACTTCCATTTTAGTTTTTCAGGCGGCGAACCTACAGCAAATAAACAGTTTATGCCGTTGGTTGAACATTACTGTAACGATGACAAAGCTGAATATCAAAGCATACATATGACCACAAACCTATCCCCTGGACCTATTTGGTGGGATAAGTACATACGTAGTACAAAAAGTTTACAACGTCGAAGTGTTACAGCAAGTTTTCATGCAGAGTTTGCAGATGAACAAAAATTCGGCGATACATGTTTACAACTTATGGAAGGAGGAGTTTTTGTTACAATCAATCAAGTTATGGTTCCGCAAATGTTTGAAGATCTTTACGAAAGGCTTGAGCGATTTGCCGCCAGAGGTATTAACGTCACTCTCAAGCCCCAGTCCGATCCAACCGCCTCCCACGTGGTACATGGATACACTGAAGACCAAATCACAACAATGCGACAAGGTTTCCCACAACACTGGGAAGGAGAATCAGTTGCCCAAGTCTTACTCAAAACAGCTCAAGGAGTAGAGTACGAAGTAGATCAAGCAGAACGGTTTAATGCGTTTGGCTTTAATAAATTTCAAGGGTGGTCTTGCAATGCAGGCTATCAAGGTATTATTATACGAGATACAGAAGTAAGGCGTAGTCATAGTTGTCATGATGAACTACTAGGCACTACAACAGACGGGTTTGAAATATTTAAACAACCGAAAGCATGTATAACTCCGAGCTGTATGAGTAGTGCAGATAGCAAACTACCAAAGAGGAAACAATGAAATTTGGAATATTAGGATATGGATATGTAGGTAAAGCTACACACAAGGGTTTGCTTCGTGATGCAAGAACTGTTGTGCATGACATAACATTCGATACAGAAAAAATAATTTTAAAAGAATGCGATACAATATTTGTATGCATACCAACTGAAACACAAACAGATATTAATACTGTTATTTCTGAGATAGCTGAAATACAAGAATTTAATCCTTCTGCAACATTCGTGATTCGTAGTACATTACCGTTAGGCGCAAGTGAACGTATTCAAGCATGTGTTGGTAGTATAATTTACATACCAGAATTTTTACGTGAACGATATTGGGACACAGATTGCTTTAAGCGTCCGTTAGTTGTAGGTTGTGATAGTAAAGATTTACCACAGTGGTTATTAGATGACGAAATTAAAACTTGCTCTACAAAAGAAGCAGAGCTTATAAAAATGTTTTCAAATAACTTTGCAGTAATGCGTATTGCATTTGCTAACGTATTTTATGATTTATCAGAAGACGTTGGCGCAGACTATAACAAAATACTAGACATGTACATGGATGTACAACAAGATCAAACTTACATGGAAGTTCCGGGGCATGACGGTACACGAGGATTTGGCGGTAAGTGCTTACCTAAAGATTTAGACTTCCTTATTGAAACACTTGATCAAAAAGGCATTAACCAGAATTGGTTTAAACATATAAGAGAGTTAAACAAAGGATGGAAAGAAAAGTTCTAACAGGTCATAAAGGATTCATAGGAAGTCATTATTACAACTATGTAAAAGACACCTATGAGGTATATCCTTATGATAGAAAGGATAGCGAAGTTGACGATCTAAGCAACAACAATGTTACTAGCAAAATGCCGGACTGCGATATTGTAGTCCATCTAGCGGCCACTAACGGTACAAGGTTGTTTTATCAACAGCCTACTGATATTATTATTAACAATACACTTCCAACAATTAACTTAATTGAACGTTATAGAAACACAAACACAAAGTTTGTATTTGCTAGTACTTGTGAAATATTCAACAGTACAATAGACAACGGCTATTACCATGTACCTACTGATGAAGCGGTACCAGTTATGTACAATGACATTACAAATCCACGTTGGAGTTATAGCATACCAAAAGCACTAGGTGAAAACTTAGTTGCTAATAGCGGACTTGAGTATCTTATCATACGTTACTTTAATGTATACGGTCCAGGACAAACAGATCACTTTGTAAATGAGTTTGTAGAACGCTGTAAACAAGGCGAGTATTATATTAACGGCAATGACACACGTAGTTTTTGCTACGTTGACGATGCTGTACGTATGACAGATATGCTAGTAAAAACTACTAGTAACAATACCGTAAACGTGGGACAAGACGTAGAAACACGTATAAGTATTGTAGCAAAACTAATAATGGGGTATATGGGAATTAATCCAGACAGACTTGAAATACGTCCTGCACCGAATGGTAGTGCAACACGTAGGTGTCCTGATACAACATTAGTACAAACGCTTACAGGATTTACAGATTATACACCTTTAGAAGTAGGCCTAAAAAAGACATTGGAAAGTTTATTATGAAAGTAGATATGCAAGATGTATTATTTTGGATGGATGCTATTCGTAATAGTGAAGATAGATATCGTACACTTGAAAGTTTTTGGAAAGGTCAAATAAACAGTAAACTTTGGCTAATACAGCAGATGCAAGAACATAAACTTGCAGGTAGTGTTGCTATATACGGTGGATGGAATGGTGTACTTGCAAGTCTACTTTTTAATAGTGATCTTTCTATTCCAGAAATAGAAAGTATAGATATTGATCCTAGTTGTAAACCCATTGCAGAAACAATTAATATGCGTTATCATATGCAAGGTAGATTCTTTGCTACAGTCGCAGATATGTGTGATTACACTACTGATGCAGATGTTGCTATTAATACAAGTTGCGAACATTTAACACAGGAACAATACGATACGTGGTTAGACAATCTCGAAGCAGGAACAAAAGTTGTACTACAAAGTAATAATTATTTTGAACACGAAGAACATGTAAGATGTGTTAACAATATGGAAGAGCTTATACAACAATCAAATGTACATGTAAGTTATGTAGGCGAATTAGAAATGCCAAAATACACTAGATATATGATAATAGGAAAAAAATATGGATAAAGATTGGTATCACGATAAAGATACTCAACTAGGTAAGTATCAGAGACTTATTGAAAAAGAATCAGGCTCTCCTACCTTCTGTGTTTTACCTTGGATACATTTTGCAACTAGACCAAACGGAGATATGCGTTTGTGTTGTAGTAGTAATGCTAGTGGTGCAGAGTCCGGCGATCACGAAGTTGGTCTTGTTAAAATGGAAAATGGCAGACCTGCAAACTTTGGCAGAGAAACACCTATGGAAGCATGGAACAATGACTACATGAAAAGTGTAAGAACAACTATGATGAATGGTGAAATACCTGCTAGTTGTCGTAAATGTTTCCAAGAAGAAAAAGTAGGTGTTGTAAGTAAACGTGTTTGGGAAAGTGGAACATGGCATGAAGATGGCGTAGACATTCCGCACCTAATTGAACAAACTAAAGAAGATGGCACAGTACCGGAAGAGTTAGTTTATTTAGACTTGCGTTTAGGACATACTTGCAATATTAAATGTGTAATGTGTAGTCCGCATGATTCAAGTAAGTGGGTAGCAGATCACAAAAAACTTATTCCTGTATTACAAGACCCTGATGTTAAAAGACAAATGCAATGGGATAAATCAGAGTTTAATAATAAGTGGCACGAAAAAGATACGTTTTGGGAAGAAATGAATGCACAAATTCCAAACCTAAAACAAGTATACTTTGCAGGCGGCGAGCCTTTAATGATTAAAGAACATAAGATGTTTATTGAAGAAATATTGCGTCAAGGTTATCAAGATAAGATATTACTACGTTATAACTCTAACGGTTTATTAGTTGACGAAGACCTAATTGAAATGTGGTCAAAATTTAAGAAAGTTAAATTTGCTATTAGTATGGATGCTAGTCACGAGCGTGATGAGTATATACGTTTTCCTACAAACTTTGATACTGTAGAAAAAACTTTGCATATGCTTGACAATACACCTGATAATATACAAACAAGTTTAGCAACAGCAATACAAATATTCAACGTAAAACATTTGCCAGACTTTATGAAATGGAAAGTTGAAAGCGGATTTAAAAAACTAAATGCAGGAACAGTTCCAGGCGGAACACAAATGGGTGGCGGCTTAGTTAATATGCATCTACTGTATATTCCAACATTCCTTAGTATACAAATATTGCCTAAAGAAGACAAGCAAGATGTTGAAGAACGTTTTATGGATTTCAAAGATTGGCTGTGGAACAACTACAGACAGGACGATGATTATTGGAAACATAACCCTTATGGTTGGAAACGTTGGGAAGCTGTACTTAAACACATGAATGCACAAGACAACAGTCGTATGCTACCTGGATTTAAAGAGTATACTAATAAGTTAGATAATATTAGAGGGTTAAACGCGGCAACTGTGTTTCCTGAGTTAGCGCATTTGCTTTAAGAGTAAAATTAATTTTAACATCTTTCAATTTGCTTTTTAGACAATATTCTAATAAACTTTCTGCTTTAATTCTATCTTCTAAACTATATTGTGCAACAGTGCCTTCGTAACAAAATATATTAGATAAGTTTACTAGTGTTTTTAATTTAGGATCTAAGTGATCTACAATTAATACTTCTTCTAATAAGTTAGTGTACACAAACACATACTCTATGTGTTCCTTACGTGGACATGCTTCTTTCCAATAGTCTAGAGCTTTTTGATTGTAGTCATAAAACACTACACGACCAGCATCAATCAAATCTAAGTATAATGTTCCACTAGCAGGTAAAACAACTTGTTCGTACTTTTCATTTATACCTGTAGACCATTCAGTGTTGTCTGTGTGTACAAACTCGTTCTTACAGTAATCTAATTTTTCTTGTATCAAATGACAATGTTTATAATAGTCATCTTTGCTTTCAGGATAGTAATGTATTTTGTTGTTTCTAATACTGTCATCAAAAACAACTACAGGTAGCTCATTTTCAAATGCTATTTTTAGTAAATTCCACCCGTGGCATTTATGTTTGTATGTTACTTCGATAAATCCTGTATTGACAAAATGAGGGGTATAATCGTCGTGTATATTGCTTGTGCTACGTTGTGGCTGTAGTTGGGTATGTTGTACGTCTTTCTGAAAAGAACCTACTGTAGGGCCCTTATATGCGTTATAAACCGCCATATTAACCACATAGCACTGATGATGTAGTTCGTAGTATGCATTATGCATAGTTCTATCTAATACATGTCCTGCTATAAAAAAGTCTCTTTTTACAAGTTCTTCTATTGCTTCAAAAAACGCAACTCCGTTAATTATTTCTGTACCAGGACTCATTACAACAGCATAATCGTATCTATTTGCAAGTTGTAAAAGTTCATCTTCATTGTTCCCTACTAGAACTTCATAACCTTTTGTTTTTATGTTTGCGATTGTAAAATTTGCTATATTAGTAATTGTTCTTTTGATATCTTCAGAACTATAACTATCTATATCATTAACTATGCAAAAAACGATTGCCATTTTATTTTACCTTTGTAAGTGGTATATCAGCGGCACATGTACACCATTTGCGTGTACAAATAATAGATTGTGTTGGGTAATCAAAACTACCGTTGTATATGTTACCTAAACTTCCACCAACTCTACATGTTGCTCTATGTACTTCACCGTCCCAGTTAATCATTAAACTTTCTACACCAGCATTACATTTCCAACCTTCAAACGAATTTAATTTTTCTTTTATTACATCATTAGCATGCATTTCTTTGTCATCGTCAATAATTACATTGGGTTTTGCTGTTGCTGTTTTGTCAAGAATCCATTTTAAGTCATCGCCTTTGTATCTCAGGTCGTCAAACCAGTCACGGTCGTCTGCGTCGGTCCATCGTATGCGTCTAATTACATATGGTATAATATGATTGTCAAACTGACGTGTAACTTCTCTTACCTTTTCCATATGTTCGTGGTGTGCCATAATATTAAGTTGGAAAGGTAAGTTATCGACTTCGTTGTTTTGCGCCCATACTAAAACGTTGCTTACAACTTTATCAACAACTTCGTTGTCAAAATGTATACTAAACACGTAATGGTTTACTGGCAACCGAATATAAAACTCAAACGGTAATGTACCGTTTGTTGTAATGTTTATCCATTCAACTTTATCTCTTGCATAATCAAGTATTTCTTTTATATTAGGATGTACACACGGTTCTCCGCCTGTGAAACTTAGTCTTATAGGTTTACCTATTTCTACTAACTTGTCAATTGCATCTTTAAATGTTTGCAAAGGAGTATGCGGGCTAAAGTTATCATGTATTTCAGCTGGACAATATCCGCAATCTAAATTGCACCGTTTACCCATGTTCCATTCAACGTGAATACTATCTTGGTGGGGCCACTTGCTTATAATTTTATACATAAAACTTAAACTCTGGATTTGCACTTAGGAAATCTTGGTTTCGTGTTTTGTCTAATCTTTTGTTGAATTCTATACAGTCTTGCCAATGTGTGTCGTACATACATTTTGATTGTAAAAAATTAATATTATCTTGTATCTGCTGTAGTGTAACTTTTTTAAGTAAATCGTTTTCTTGTACTAGTTTGTAATTTAGTACTTTTTCTTTCATGTCCTCTAAATCACTTACAACTTTTTTCTTTAGCTCTGGCGGCAATACTTGTGCAGATAACGACATAGGATAATTTACTCTATGTGAATAAAATATAATACCCATATCATTTAAGAAGTAGTCTATAACATCGCAAATTTGCAAAATATTATTTGCTTGCACAGTAAATGCACCTACTACTCTACTTACATTAGGAAAGCTCTTAAATACTTTTACGTTTTCTTCTACTTCACTAAACTTGCCATTGCCTCTAATGTATTCGTAGACATCGTGTATACCGTCTATGCTTACATTTACAGCAACACTTTTAAACTTGGGCCAATAGTCGTGTATAGTACGTCCGCCTTTTATACCTAGTGTAGTACCGTTTGTAGCATATTTTATTTCTATGTTTTTACCATATGGAGCAAGCATGTCTAGTATTTTATAATGATAGGGATCCATTAATGGTTCACCGCCTGCAAATTCTACACGTCTAAAGTACGGCAAAAGTTTTTCAAAACTTGCCCACCAGTTGTCTGAGTTGTCAAACGGTCCTATATATTGACCTGGCTTGTCTACAAGTGCGTCTACAGTGGGTATAAGATAGTTGTTTTCTTTTTTGTAAAACTCTGTAACTTGATTCCAGTCCTTCCAACTTGTACTATCCAACGGATTACACATACGACATTTTAGATTACACAAGTTATTGAGCTTAATTTCCATTGTAGGAAGTTCAAATGGCATGCTATAGTCGTCTTCTAATGCATCTAATGCATCTGGGTATAAGTTGACTCTTGCTTCTGGTATAACTCCTGCTATATGACGCTGACGTAAGCTCTCTACACCCTGATCTTCTAAGTCGAAACACGGCTTGCAAACATCTGGGCGTTCATTATTCAAAACTTGGCGTCTAACTTCTTTCATCTTATCGCCATTCCAAACTTCTTCTAAAGTTTGATCTTGTATAAACCCAATAGGCTGACTACGACAGCATACTTTAATAGCACCATCTTCTCGTGTAGCAAGTCCTGTAAAAGGATGCATGCAAAATGTACAACTATTTGACTTTTTCAAGTGCCCACTCTCTTTCTTTGCACCAAAAACATTCTCCACATTCCGGTACAACCATTCCTGGTTTATATGTTTTATAATTTATGTTGCTAAACTCGCCTTCACAACTTCTAGTAATAGAAAGTAAATCTAATATATTGTTATCGTAGTATTGTTGTATTATCCAATCCTTTTTAGTATACACGAAAGGATGACAAATGTCAATCCCATCATGCACAAAATGAGGTTCTAAATGTCCTTCATCTCTTTCTTTGACTCTTCCGTCAAATTCTATATCTGGATTTTTGTTTACGGCTGCATACAACGCATTTAATTTATGTTTGTGTGCAATGTACTCATTAAATGATCTAAGTATTATTCTATTACCAGGTTTCTTTTTTCCGTATTCATCTGTAATTAAGTCTGTACTAGGTTCTTCCATTTCAGGCGGGACAAGGTTTTTATGATGCGTAAACTTGTTTTTAAAATTATTTTCAAACCACTTTACTACATCTTCAGCAATAAATTCTGCCCATGGTCTCGTACGCCACATTCTAATTTGTGTGGTAAAGTGTATGTCAGCATTAGTGTTAGAACAAATTAAGTATGCAAGTAAAGCACTGTCTGCACCACCACTGAGGCTTATTCCGATCTTAGACCAATCCTCGTTCAAATACAGTTTCATAACAATACTTATGCCATAAATATTGCTATGTTACACAAGACTGAATACTCTGTAAGTCTACCTAGCAAGGGCTTTAATTTTCAAGAAGCAAAAACAACTCTAAACGAGCCATCAGGTAGATTTTTTTATGACTCTTGGCAAGTGAAACCTGAATATAAAAATACTATATGGGAAGATTTGCTAAAGTCGTTACCTGTTGATCAGGGCGAAGCAAGGGTTATTAAATTAGATTATGGCACAACATATATGAGCCATACAGATATTGACGACCGCTGGCATTTAACATTACAAGGTGAAAGATCTTATCTAATCGACTTAGATGAAGAACAAATGTTTCTTACGCAACCAGACGGTAACTGGTATGAAATGAACGCTGGCAAAAGACATGTTGCTAGTAATTACGGAAACATACATCGATATCAGTTAGTAGTTAGAAAACTATTAATTGAGTCAGAGCATGACAATTTAGTTAATATAAAAATACAACCAGTTGAAGAATTGTTTGATACTAGATACCAGTTTGATAATCTAATCAGCCCTTGGTTAAATACAATTAACAAGCAAGGCGCAATGAAAGATTTTAACTACGAAAATGTAACAGTAACTTTTAAAATTACTCCTGCCGCACTTGCAACTTTTCCAAAACAAGAATTATTTAAGGTAATAACATGAACTGGGAACCGTATTTAAAATTAGATACTTATGGAAGCCCATGTATGGCACAGCAAACATACGAACCTCTAGTAAGTAGTGATGGTAAAACATTTTGTAAAAATTATAATTTTCCAAATGATTATCAGTACATGGAAACAACAGATAGGCCTTTATATACACAAGATGTATGTGATTGGTTTTTCCAAAACGAATTAGACTATATAAAAAAGTTTGAAGGCAAACCTTATGCACCTGAAATTATAGATATAAAAGATAAACGTATCTATTTAAAATGGTATGGTAAAAGTTGTAATCAAATAATATATGGTTCAAACCTTTGGCCCGAAGGCGATTGGCGACAACAAATCAAAGAGATTATTTTAGATCAATATAATGAAGGAACATATAAACTAACAATGTATCCGCACTGTCATTATACTGATAGTCAAGGACAAATGCGAGCTATAGACTGGTACGGTTGCGTACCTGTTGAAACACCTTACATAGAAGAAAAATATATGCAAGGTATAATACATGATACAGCACAGTTTAGATTAGAAGAAACAGGTGCGGCTGTAGACAATGTATTAAATTTAGAAACTATGTTCAAACGTAGTTTAGGTACTCATGTTCTCTGGGGAGAACGAGATATGAGTTACATATACAAGGAATTATTTAATGCCTAAACACATTGGTACTACTAACGGAATAATTGATTGGGATCCCATTGTACAAATTTGTAAAGATTGTACAACAGGTGACTATAATTCAGTTAAGTCTGTTGTAGAAAGATCAGAAGGAAATTGGAGAGACAATCCTAATTTGCTAGGAAAGTACCACGAAATTATAAACACATGGGACAATGCAGGATATAATTTACAAGATATTGAATGGTGGGATTACTATCCTGGAGAACATTTTGATATTGAGATACAAAACAAGTTTGCTAAAATTATAGATGCAGAGCCTTTAAGAGTTTTTGTTAGTGATGTACGCCCAGGTACAAATGTACCGTATCATTGGGACGTAGAAGATAAAGAAGAAGAATGGTTAGCACAAGGCGAACTAAAACGTTGGGTATGCTTTATAGACAAACCTCGTTGGGGAAGTGTATTAATACTCGAAGATGAATGTTTTCATAATGTAGAGCAAGGTAAAATATACGAATGGGATAACTACAGAAGTTATCATGCAGGAACTAGTATGGGCATTCATCATCAATACTTGTTTCATTTTTTAGGAAGGCCAAACAAATGAAAAATTTAGGTGTATGCGATACTATTGATTGGGATAAAGTTATTAAACAATGTGCAAGTGTTGAGCCCGAGTTTATAGGGCCAAGTCACAAACGTGGAGATAATATTCCTGGATTAGATCCTATATTAGATATGTGGGAACTAGCAGGGTACAAAACTATACACGAAGGCGGCTCAGCAGGCTGGGATATGTTTATACCAGGTAAACAGTTTGATGAAACTGTAGTTGATACATGGAATACTTATTACGGATTAAACTGTAAGAATGTATGGATCAGTAGAGTGTGGCCTGGAATGTTTGCACCAATTCACTGGGATGTCCATGACGATGAAGCAAACTTAGAAGATTGTCCAAGGTACCATTGCCATATAGGTAAACCACAGTGGGGACATATTTTTATTGCTGACGAACAAGCATTTTATAATCAGCCACAAGGTACAACATATGAATGGACAGATAGAAAAATATGGCATGCCGGAACAAATTGTGGCTTAGAGCCTAAATACATATGGAACGCTTGGTAAAGGAATAACGATGGAAAAAGTATTATTAAATATGCCACGTATATCAGTTTTTACTGATGTACTTACTGACGAAGAGTCAGACTACTATGTAAAAAAGTATACAGAAGTTGGCATGAATCCAGACGCAGGATTGGAATCTCGTGAACAAACATACGGGCAAATTACAGAAGAAGTAGAACAGCGTAGTATTAGTTGGGACACATCACCTGAGGATAGAGAATTCTTTAAAAAGCGATTAGCCGAAACAGTAGGATTTCCAATTGAAAATATTGAAGCAGGAGATATTTATAGATATCAACCTGGGCAATACTTTGGATTACACCACGACTTTCCTTACACACCTAAAGATATTGCATATTACGAAAACGGTGGAGATAGAAAAGCAACAGGAATATTTTGGCTAACTGATGGGTATGAAGGTGGCGCATGCGACTTTCCAGAATTAGGTGTAACAGTAGAGCCAGTTAAGAATGGTATGTTTTACTTTGAATACGATTATGAAGATGAAGCAATTAACCAGTCTACTATACACGAAGCAATGCCTATTACAAAAGGGGAAAAATGGATTGCGGCATTTTTTATTGCTAATGGTCCTAGAGTAGAATGAAATTTTACATAACAGGTAGTACAAGAGGTTTAGGAGAATATCTAGCCGAACATTTTAAATGTAAGAGTTTTAACAAGCCACTTGAAATAAATGATGACGTTGATATGATTTGTGATACTATTGAAGAAGGTAGTACAGTAATTTTAAATGCACATGCAAGTCAATTAGAATATATAGAACGTCTTAAAGATAAATGTAAACTAGTTGTTATGGGTAGTATTGCCGCTGTAAATTTTGATAGAGATATGCCGGAGTATAGTAAACAGAAATGGGAACTTGAAAAGACTGTACAGCAATTAGCACTTCACAGTAAATATCCTATGTTATACTTACAACTAACAAGTAGTAGTTATAAAAATTATAAAATGGTTGCAAATAGTATAGAATTTTGGATTAATAATCCAGACACAACTTTTATAGGATACAATATAAATGACTAAGAAAATAGTAATTACAGGACACACAAGCGGTATTGGTAAAGCAATATTTGATAAATTTACAGAAGTAAGTTGTCACGATATTATAGGTATGAGTCGTAGCAACGGTTATGACATTGATAAAGATTTTGATAAAGTTGTAGAAGAAGCCACAGGCGCAGAAATTTTTATAAACAATGCTTACCGTGATTCACAACAACTAAAACTATTTCATGCACTAAAAGATAAGGTTGGTTCTATAGTAGTGATGGGAAGTGTAAGTAGACATTATCCTGAATTAATTCCTACAGACTATGTACACGATAAACAAGCACTAGCAGAAGCGTGTAGATTAGAAAGTATCAACCCAGACGGAATACCTGTATTACATTTAGATTTAGGATTTTTAGAAGGCACTGAAATTGACGATAATGAACCAACAGCATTTAAAAGTGATTACAATACACCATTAGAAGATATAGTAGAAACAATTATATTTTGGGCAAGAACACCAACAATACGACAAGTTGAATTTAAATGGCAGTTAACGCCATTTGTTAAAAGTGAATTAGAACGTATAAATCCTAACGTAGATTTTTCAAGAGTCGAATAAGTTATAAAACTCTTCGAGCCAAACTTCAACTTCTTCTCTGTTTAAAACATATTTCCATTTATCTCTTTCTGGATAATTTTCTAAAGTTTTAGAGTATGGTATATGTAACTTTTGACATACTTGTGGCCAATCTTGTAAATCCTCAAAATTAATTTCATGACAATATGTAAACGGTGTTGGATCAAGCGAATCTACTTGTTTATGACACGAACGTATCATTAGTGCAGTTATAAAAAGAGTTTCTTTATCTATAGTAAATTCTTTGTAATTATGCTCGCTGTAATTATAATTAATTGTTCTTTGACATAAACTTAGTATGTGATCAACTTCGTCAATGCGTTTAAGTTTTATTAGTGTCCAACCTCGTGGATCAAACGTAGGAAAAAATTCTTTTATTGGATCTGGTATCAAAAATGTGTCTTCCATTTTTACAACCAAAGACTTGTCTTGAGCAGCTACATCTATGCCGTAATCACCTGTAATCACTTGCCCATCTAAACACTGTGCTATGTAATTTGCTAGTATTGTACTACCTGTTCTTGGCGCACAAAATATTAAAACATTTTTTGATAGCATTTAAGTCCACCTTGTGTAACGGTTTAAGTTTTCATAAAATTTGTCAGGGTGTATTTCCCAAACAGTTTGATCAGTATGCCTATAATGAACATCTTTAATTTTTTCAACTATGCCTAATTTAGCAAGAGTAGGAAAATAGTAACTGTGTACTAGACGTTGACTTGCTTCTTTACTAGCATTTGATGTTGCAAACATTCTTCCACGTCCTGAAACCCATTCAATACATTGTGGCAACATAAATTGATCTGTTAAATTTTGATGTTGTGCTACAAGACGTTTAGGTGTAATTAATCCTTTGTCTTTACGTTCTTCGGCAAACGTACAAACACGAGTAAGAATACGATAGCCACCTGGCATAACATCATCAAATGAATGTGCGGCAACACTGCCTATAGGTCGATTGTCATTATAAAGTATCCAAGCATTCCATTCACGCTCATTGCGAAAACAATCAATCATTACTTTCTGACTGGCGTTGTTTACGAAACCACGCTTGCCTGCTTTGCTATAAAAATTAGCCAAGTCTAAATCTTTATTCCATTCTACCATTTTATGCATAAATTTCTTTAGCCTTTTCCATTACATCATCTCTAAAGTTTGTTTTAAAACTATCGAATGCTAACAGTTGTATTTTTTGATGTTGGGTTGCTGCATCAACATCAATACCAGCGGCAGTCATTTTAGGAAATAAGTCTGCTTGTCTATCTTCGCTAATGTGACTCATAACACTACGTAAACTTATATCAGCATCACTTGAATCGTATGTAAAAAAATAATTCATACTTTTTAGTTTACTGTCTACAATAAAATAGCTGCTAGGATGCAAACTATATTTTGTTAATCCCAAGTCTTTGTGTGCTTGTATTATTTCAAGCATCTGTGTATCCCAATCTGGTAAAACTTTCGAATAATCTGTACCAACACATCCAGCAAGTTCCCACATGTCAGGCCCGTCTATTTCTAAGTAGACTTTCCTAAACTCGTAGTCAATTTCAAATGCTGGTACGTGTTGCGGATACTCCTTACGCATTAGTCTAAGATACTTTATTTCACGTTCAAACTTTTCATCCATCAAACTGGGGTCAACTACTTGATTATGCCCTCCGTGATATCCTTCATCGTTATAGTACCATTGACAAAACTGTTGTTTGTCATCACTAATAAGACTAGTGTAAATCAAATTGTTTCTACAAAGTCCTTTGCCTGGAACGTTGTTATAATAATATGAAAAATTAGTGTTCAAAGTTTACTACCTTAATATTTTGTGTTTGTGTTATATTGTAATTATGTGCTGTTTCTGTTTTGATTAAATGTATTTGCTGATCGTTATATGATAAAATAAAATTACCATCATTAAAATTTTGCTGTATTCTAAATGCGCTGTCTGCATTTATTACTATAGCATATTGTGCAAACGGTCCCCAGTTGTCGCATACATCGGTGTATAACTTATGTTCTTTGTATTCCATACCTGTTCTAAATATAAACAAGTAATTTTTAGTAGACTCTAAATCTATACTCCAGTCTATTTTAGTTTCTAAAGATACAGGATTATTAATATCTATGTTATAGCCTTGTTCTGGTTTTCGGTTATAATGTATATCACAAACGTCTAGTACTTGACTTAGATTATTAAATGTTAACCCGTGTAAGCCTGGTGTTAATTTTACTTCTTTTTTGTTTAATATTTTGTTAATTGTTTTAGAAAAACGTTCGTCGATAGCAATACCTGGATTGCATATACTGTTGTCGTTAGTAAGTAATCTTTTAGCATAGTTATCACTGATCTCAATTGCATGCACTTCTAAAAAATATTTGTTGGGAATAATTTCTGGTAATGTACTGTCAATTACATTAAGTAATGATTCTCCCCAAAGAGTGTGATTGATTGTTTCTGTAAAAATGCAATCAATATTGGTATGTTGACTTATTTTATCTGCTGTAAATTGACCACTTATCAAAGTAATTTTATTTTGTAAGCCTAAACTCTTAATTATTTCGACGCCTAAATTATATGTATCTTCCATTTCTTCGTATGCAACTATTGATTTTGCTCCGTGTTCTAATGCAAGTAAAGAAAGTATGCCTGATCCAAACCCTATCTCTAAACAATGTTTACCCTTAACGTCTTGTAATATATTCTTATAAAATTTATTACGCAACACGTCATTAATCATGGGTAACCCATATTTGAGGTGTAAATATTCAAAAGTTGTATTCATATTAATACTTACCGAATAAGTATATGTATGATAAAAGGTATTGGCGGGAAAAAATATATTGATCTAGATCCGCACCTAGATATTGAAGGGTTTCGCAATTTGCACCCAGAAATATGCAAAGGCTTTGCACTAGCAAGAGACTATGCAAAAGAAGGCACATGGATGGCACCAGGGTTTGAATGGAAAGATAGTAGTTACATACTAGACTGGAAGCCTATATATAAAGCATGGGACGAGTATCAAGCATTACCTGATAACGATCCTATTAAAATTGAAGGTAATAAAATATTGCCTACAGATTTTAGCGATTATAAACAGCGTAATATTTTTACACGTTACTTAAAAACTACACTAGGAGCAAACGATCCATACATATATTATTTTTTATGGAACGAAGGTGACTGGAACGAACGTAGTGCCGAACGACAAAAAACGCAAGAAGCAAGTTATTTTCCAGGCGTAGTTGAGTGGGTAGAAAATTTGCAAACACAAGGCATTATTGATCGGATAGGCAGAGTTATATTTTTTCATTGCGATCATAATGGCAGAGCTTTTGAACATAGAGACTTAGATGCCGATAATGGAGTACACGATGATAAACAATATAGTCCGCACAATGATGAATTCATACATATACGCTTTCGCACAAAGAGAGGCTTTTATATTTGGGATCCCGAGTCCCAGAATAAACACTACCTCAACTGTAATGCAGCCTTTTGGAATGACCAAGATTGGCACGGCGGAGAAGAGTCAAAAGAAGTTGAATACGGATTACGAATAGATTGTAAATTTTCCCAAGAATTTAAAAAGATCTTAGGCATTGATCATCTAGAGCATTACTAATGAAATATGTCGGTAACTGGAAACATAGAATACATCCTGGGTTGCGTCAACGTGTTTTAGATACACAAGGGCAAGCAAGACCAAGAGACTGGCCCCCTGCATTTGCTGTAGAAAGCGATGAATACAAACGTGCCGAAGAAGCAGGATATGATCTTACACAAGTACATTGGTGGGTTTATGAAGAACAAAATTTAGGTCCATTGTTGTTGCCTTTAGAAAATAAATGTCACTGGTGGTTAACTAAACTATACCCAGGTCAATTTATGCCTATGCATAGTGATCCGCATACACACGAACGTCCTTGCAACCGATATTGGATACCTTTACAAGATTTTGAACCAGGACATGTTTTCATTTATAAAGATAAATTGATAAAAGATTATAAAGAGCTCGATGTGTTTAAATATGAATCTAGTACAGATTTACACGGAGCCGCAAACATTGGACATACCCCAAGGGTAATATTACAAGTTACTGAATTTCTATAGTATCTATTGTATACTTTTTAAATTTAGGTAATACTTCCTGTTCTACTTTTTTGACATCGATATTGTTTTTAGGACACATACTACATTCGTCTATATGACAATATATATTTTCCATCATATCATCTATAGTTTCAGGTGTACACTTAGTTAAGTCCAGTGGTTCATAGTTTAAATATTTTTGCCAATCCGGATCATCTAAACTATCATACCTTTCTAACATTGTTTCCAATGTGCCTAACGCAGCACATTTATATATTTTTCTGTCTCTAAGTAAAGCACAAAACCCACTAGGACAACTATTCCAATAAGATTGTTTTGGATCATCGGATTCAAAAGGTTTAGGTATTCCGTCTACCCATTTTGTAATACTTTTAAAGTAAGGCGATTCTATATAGTATATGCCGTACCCATCGCCAATCCAGCCACGGTCGTTGCCGTCAAGCATGTCATATGAAAAGTCTAAGGTGTTCATGTGTGTGATCCATTCTTGACCACCTGCTTTCATGTCAATAACTTTTTCCCACCAATCAGTAGCGGTCGCCTCTGTAGTTAATTCTAAACGCCTTGCAAGTTCTTCAGTGTTTGCAATTACTTTTTCGGAATAAGTTTTATCTACAAACTCTGGAAAATGATTACATACTTGAACCATTAAATTATATTTTTTTGTAAGGTATACAACCTTATCCATATTGTCTTTACGATCTAGTAAAGAACCATTTGTAGGAAAGAATATTGTTGCTGTAGGTTCTAGTGTTCTAAGGTATGCAATTATTTCATGTACTTTGTCAAGATACAGTAACGGCTCACCACCTAGTATTCCCCAAATATTTACATTAAAGTTTTTGTGTGCAAGGTATATACTTTCTTTAATTTCGTCCATCTCTGGATCTAATACACCTTTACCACGTATGTGATCACTTCTAGTGTCACACTGATTACACGCCAAGTTGCACTTATTACCATAAAATATATCTAATATTTTAATGTCTCTTTTCATATTGTTTCCTGTAACTGTTTGCTACTAAATCTATAAAGTCCATTTTTCTACTACCGGGTATTCCGTGAGCAATCAAATGTGTTCTTGTGTGTAGACTATTATTTATAACGCTATGATAGTTGCGTATATTAATAATAAATGCTTTACCTGCACTAAACGGAACAACGCCATGGCCTTCTAAAGTCATCTTGCACATAGGAGGGTGTGTAATTGCTATATTAATAGGTACACCAAAGTCCAACATATCTATGCCTTCTTCACCTGGTAGTCGTCCTGGAGCGTCACTGTGTGGACTTATCTGTCCATTAGACTCTAGTTCCATAAACCGTATACGTCTGTAACGTTCATATGGAAATTCTTCCCAAAAACTTTTTATGTTAGGAGTATGTTCACTTAGGCTAGTCCACTTATAAGGAACATCATCTTCCGTTGTCCAATCTCCGTAGTTAGTCCATGCACCTGTTTTATCAACATCAATACCATGTATGCAAGTACTATTCCACCCAGGATGATCATCGCCTCTATGACTAACATAGTTTGCAGACTTTGCTTCACTTGCCCATAACTCGTATGGAATATCAATATCAAGTTCTAACCAAGCAAAGTTACTTTTGTTTAATAACCAACTTGCAATGTCATAGTTAGTTGTAAGATAACTAGGTGCTTCGGGTAATGTTGCATTAAAGTCTTTGTTAGCATTATAGAAATCTAAGGCATTCATAAACATATTTATCTGCGTATATTACCGATAAGTACTAGTATGATACACATCTCACACCTTGAATGGCACGTTGCACATGCATGTAATTTTACTTGCGAAAACTGTTGTCATTTTTCTAATCACGGGCATAGTGTTCCTGTGACCTATGAAGAAATAAGTGAATGGTACGATAGTTGGGCGCACAGAATAGCACCAGCAACAATTGACATACTAGGTGGTGAGCCTCTACTTAACAAACGTATTTGTGATATTGTAGAGCTTACACGTAAGAAATGGGATAAGCCTAGTTTAGAAAGACTTGACATAACAACTAATGGTGTGCTATTATATAAGTATCCTGACCTTCCAAAGGTACTTGCTGATAATAATTGCGGATTAAAAATATCCAAACATGGTACTAATCATGAATATAATGAGCTTTGGAAAGGTATTGAAAACATTGCACTGGAGTGGAAAGAGCAATACAATATAAATGTAGATTTTTGGAAATCTGATGTAGTATGGTATAAAATGTATAAAGGGTTTGGTTCTAATATGGAACCTTATGAAGATAATGATCCTGAGGAAAGTTGGAATAATTGTATAACAGGACAAGACTGTTGGCAAATACATCAAAACAACTTATATAAGTGTGCTCCGTTAGCATACTTGCCTATGACAGCAGACACATACAATTTGTCTAGCAAGTGGGATCCCTATTTAAAATATAGAGCATTAACACCAGATTGCACTGACGAAGAACTACAAGAATTTTTTAATCGCAAAGCGGAAAGTTTTTGTGCAATGTGTCCAAAGAATCCTGAAATATTACATAGGAAAAATGATCCTAGATTAAATAAAAAACATTATGAAGAACTGCCAGTAAAGGTAATATATGACTAACAAATATAATAGAGCACATATGCCATTTGGAAATGCGTTTAGTGTTGCTGACGATAAAGTAATGAACCTATTAGTTCAAGATACAACTCCGGCACTTGCTCTTGCTGATGAAAATATTCATACTAAGTTTTGTAATGAGTACAAAGAATGGATAGCAACAACTAATAATAATCGTGTGCTAGGATTAGATGAGTACAAATATGCATGTTATACTAATGGTACTACTGAAGCATTTGATAAATTCTACGCAAAGCACAGCACAAAAAGATTCCGCTTTTTTAAAGGCGAATATCTTTACCATCGACTAAGTTGCAGGAACAATAATTATGATTGGGAATATATAGAAGATGGCAGGCTAAACAAAAATGATGTTGTTATAATAAGTTTACCTTTTTCGGATACTGGAAACAAACATAAAGACATGGATTTTATTTTACATAATTGTAGTGCAATGGGAATTCCAGTATTATTAGATTGTGCATACTTGGGTGTATGCAATGATATTACATTTGACTTAACTCACAAATGTATTACTGATGTTACATTTAGTCTTTCAAAAAGTTTGTACGCAGCGCACCTAAGAATTGGTATGCGATTAACTAGAGAAGACGATGACGATCCATTATTTGTAACAAATAAAATTGGATATATTAATCGTGCATCTGCACACATTGGTAGAAAATTAATAAAGCAGTTTCACCCAGACTATATCTACAATAAGTATAGAAGCCGGCAGTTAGAGATATGTGATATTTTAGATGTTGAACCAAGTGACTGTGTACTGTTTGGTATAGGTGACGACAAATGGAACGAATACAATAGAGATAGAGACACTAATAGATTAAGTTTTCACAAGTACTTAAACGTTAGTGATAATGATGAATTAAGGAATATTGCAGATGAGAAAAGGTAAACTTATTAATATGGAATGGATGTGCGATTACAACTATTTCACGGATGAAGAATTTGACCCAATTAGAACAAAGTTGCTACAAGATCAACTTGACGAAGCAGCTAGTGAAGGTGTAAACGTAGTATTAGGATTATGGTTCTTGGATGGGTTTTTACCAATAAAGCGTAAAGATGCTTTTATAAAACACATACAAGATCTAAAAGATTATGCCGCTAGTGTAGGTATTAATGAATTTTATATTGCAAGTGGACACGGAGAAGACTTTGAAGGCCTTCCTGTTAAACATTATTTCTTTGACAATGTATTTAGAATATGTATGAACGCATATAGAAACTTAATGGACCGTTTGCCACAAGAATGGGATACTACAAAAGAAAAAGCACTACTACTCGGCGGTATGCCTGATCGTTGTAACCGTATTGGGTTACTAGCAAGATTGTATGAAGAAGGTATAGTACCAGATAAAGTTGATCATACATTTTTTCCTCCTTGGGCACCATCAGATAAAGTATGGTGCAGAGATTATATAAGAGAAATTTATCCAGATTGGACAGATGAAAAATATGAAAAGTTTCTTGTAGATTGTGAAAAACGAGTTGACGATAGATACTTAACTTGTATGCCGTGGTACGGTAATTATACTACTGAAGAATTTGATAGACCTTGGTACGAAGTTAGAGAAACTGAATGGGTTAAGAATCCTACACTTATTGATTCTAGAGTATATGAAGATTGTTTATTTGATATTGTAAGTGAAGGTCCTAACTATTGGGGAACTGGCAATTATCAATTTTTAACTGAAAAGTTTTGGCGTTGTGCTATGCATAGGCGACCTTTTATATTAGCAGGCTGGCCAGGACAATGGGACTACTTAGAGCAACAAGGCTTTAAAACTTTTGCAGAATATCTACCTATTCCACACTACGGCAAAATTGAAGATGATGAAGAACGTATGAAGGCTGTAGTTGTAAATGCAAAATATCTATTAGAGAATAGACAGCATGACGAAGATATAGCAAAAGATGTAGAGTTTAATTTCCAAAAAATTATAGAAAAGAATGAAGCTCAAAAAACTATGTGGAGACATTGGCACGATGACTTATGTATTGATTGGTGGCAACTAGAAGCTCTTATTGTAAATCGTATAGGATATTCGGACATTATAATGAACTTACCTGAAGAATACTTGCCTGATCATTTGTATAATCCAACAACAGATGATCCCGCTGAACGTGATTATAAAAAGGATGAGTAGATGAAAAAGTGTGCGGCATTTTGGAAACATACTAATCTGAGGAATAGCGATAAGATATTTCCTTGTTGCCGTTTTAAAAAACCTGTAGGTATTTTTGATGGTAATGTTTCTGATATATTGCATAGCGATGTATATAACAAATTAAGAGAAACAGATGTTTCTACTTTGCCTGAGTGTTCAAAATGCATGTACGAAGAAGACAATGGAAAGAAAAGCCTACGTCAAAAATTTAATGAAACATATGACATGGAAACTATTGGTATAGAATACTTAGAAGTTGGTTTGGACAATATATGTAATTTAAGATGTGACGGGTGTTGGGCAGAGTTTAGTTCTAGTTGGTCTGAAAAACAGTTTCCAGACAAGCCAAAAAGTTTTCATATTCGTTCTGGAAGAGACATAGAACAACTTCCTGATACTCTTAACAAAATATTATTCTTAGGCGGCGAGCCTCTTATGACTACACGCCATTATAAAATTTTACAAAAAATAAAAGACCCTTCAAACGTAGAAGTAACCTATAACACTAATGCAACATTCTTGTTGCCCGAGCAACAAATAAGTTTACTCAAAACATTTAAAAAGGTTCACTTTATAGTTAGTATAGATGGATACGGAGAACTAAATGATAAAGTACGAAGCGGTAGCAAATGGAGTCAAATATTAGAGTTTATAAATCAAATAAAAACTCTTGGATTTAGTATGTCTGTAAACAGTGTATTGCATTTAAATAATTGGCATGGATTTATAGATTTAGAAAAATTTATTAAAGAAATAGATGTAGATTGGGAAGTTAATATTTTAACATATCCAACACGTTTAGATGTTGCAAACTATAACAATAAACAAGAAGTACTAGACTTAGTAAACAAAACAAATATACCGAACAAAGAATATGTCATCAACCATTTATCATAATGTGCAAAAACTTGCAATAGAAGAAGCACAGTCGGTAGAAAACTTACTACCGCATTTTACAAATGTACTTGATGTTGACGACAGTCCGGATTTAACTGATGTTCATCCTCGTGATAGAAACGATATTAATTTAAATTTTATAACTGTAGACAATACATTATTTCCAAAAACATTTAAGTTATTAGAAACAGTACCTGGATTTATAGATGCAAACATTATTGGGATAGGTCCTCAGTCTCAATTATATACACATGTTGACACTGTAGAGTTAAAGCCGTACACTGAAATAGACTGGACAAGTGTTTACATTGGAATGTTTGTTCCTAGTTTTAATTCTAAAGAAGTTGCAGTAAAAGTTGGTAATGTAATTAACAATCATTCTGACATTATATTATTTGATACACAAATTCCACATAGTGCATGGAATTGGACAGACGAATGGTGGGTATCTATCAGAGTTGCTGTAAAGTCTAAAACAATGCAATAAATATTTTTATGCAAATATCAACAAATAATCATTGGGATCCCTTAGAAGAAATTATCGTAGGCATTGCTGACCATGCACGGTTGCCAACTGTTGACTATAGCACTATGAATATGAGTTATAGCAATCACAATATAGAAGATATAAAACCACTAGAAGGGCCATATCCAAAATGGTTAATAGATGAAGCAAATGAAGATCTGCAAGGGCTGTCTGATTTGCTTACTAGTATGGGTGTAAAAGTTCACCGTCCCCAAGTATTAGATCATAGCGTAAAGTACAGCACACCAGAATGGGAAACAACAGGTTGGTATACATGGTGTCCAAGAGACTTACTATTACCACTAAACAATTTAGTTATTGAAACTCCAAGTTCGTGTCGTAGTAGATATTTTGAAACTAGAGCGTATCATAATATAATGCTAGACGCAATACGAGATGGAGTTGAATGGATATCGGCACCTAAGCCAATTTTAAAAGATGAGAGTTTTCAATTTGAAGATATTGACGGCAAGCCTAGTCTAACTAATTTAGAGCCTATATTCGATGCACCTAATTGTGTACGTTTAGGTAAAGATATACTTTTTCAAATTAGCAATACTGGTAATCATTTAGGCATGCAATGGTTAAAAAATACACTAGAGCCTAGAGGTTATCGTATACATGCAGCTGAACATATTTACAGTTATGCTCATATGGATAGTACTATTATTCCACTTGCACCTGGCAAAGTTCTTTTAAATAGTTCTAGAGTAAATCCTAATAATTGTCCTAAAATATTTGATAAGTGGGATAAAATTTACTTTGAGGATGTTAATGTTAATCCTACTACTGTAGAAGGTCCTGGTAGTATTAGTCCTTGTTCACCGTATATTGGTATGAACATACTAAGTGTAGATCCTACAACAGTTATTGTAGGAGAAGATCAAACTAACTTAATACGTGTTTTAGAAAAACAAGGGTTTACTGTAGCAACAATTAGAATGAGACATGCACAAACACTTAGCGGTGGCCTGCATTGTGCTACGTTAGATTTACGTAGACGCGGCAGTTTACAAGACTATACTTGAAGAACTTTAATTTTCTTTGAGTTTGAAACTTCAGGCAATTTTATTATTTCGGCCCATGGACAAAACGCACATTGTGATTGCGGCTCTAATCTAGTTTTACTCCACTCTACAAATTCTTCTACTGTACAACCTAAGTCTTGTGATGCTAACTCTCTGTACTGTGCATCTATTTGAAATGTTTTTGCTAGTTGCGGAAGTAGAGCTTGTCTAGCACATCTGTAAAAGCGTCCTTCTAAGAAATACATACATTCTCGTGCAATACAATTTGCATGAGCTTGTTCTGCATCAACTAATCTATCCCATGTAAGAACTTCGCCCGGTTTTGCTATTAGACTTTCTTTATAGAAAAACCATGCTTCAGAAATCTTACCAACCACTGGTCCATCAATACCATTACGCATGTAATAATGTGTATCACCATCTTCATGTTGTTCTGTAAATTTTTCATATGTTATATTAGGATATTCTTTTTCAAACCATTCAAACACAGATTTTAAATCAGCAGGCGAATGTGCAGATATTTCAAGTTGCCATCCTCTTTCATTCCAGTTACTTGGTATGTTAGATAACTTACGTCCGTTTGTTACTATCCATTTGTCTTTGTGAAAAGGCCAGTTTATGTCTACTAGTGTCATCCATTCATTTAGATGCGGATTAGTAGTAGGTTCTCCACCAAGAATTGTAATGGTTTCAAAATCAACTTTGCCTTTAAGTTTCTCTAAATGACCTTCAGGTTTGAAATGCCCGCCCCAATTTAAGTTGTTATAAGTAAAACAACTATCACAGCCGATATCACATGTATGGCTAATATATAAACTAAGTTCGGGTAATGTAAGCACATAACTATTTATTGTCATGTTTCGAAAATGTTTTGCTGGTGTGAAAACGATGATAAGTATTATTATTAGAAAGGAACGCAGATGAAGGTATCAAATATTCCAGGACTTGGATCTTTTGGACGCTATATTGATGATGTAGATTTTGACAACCTCACCTCCGAAGAGTGGCTTGAAATTGGAAAATTACATCTAAATGGTCTTGTAACAATATTAAGAAATGTTAATATTACCAAAGACCAGTTTAATTCGCGTATGCGAGAGTTTGGTCCATTTAAAGGAACACGAAATTCTAGAGCACATTTTAAAATCAAATACGGAGAAGACTTTGATCCTAAAGACGAAAACGCATTTGATCGGTTTAATGTTACTCCACAAGACCGTAGCTATCTGAGCTACAAAAAACACTTTGTAGAACAAACTGAAGGCGGCAACTTCCTAACAAGAATAACAGGACGCAAGGATGAAGATGGTAATGCACTTGGTGTTTTTTCGTCTGGTGAATTGCATTGGCATAGTAACGAGTCTAGTGAAATTACATTTTCGCCAGAAGTAGCATTGTTAGGCGGACAACATATGATAGGAAGTACAACTGGATTTGTACAGAGTGTTGATGCATACAATGACTTTAGTGAAAGTTTCCGTAGTGAATTAGATGAGATGGTTGTTATACATAACTATATTCCGGGCGGTATTAATGATATTGAACTTACAGACAAAGAAATGGGTAACATGTTACAGATGGAATTTTGTTACCATCCTGATGCAGAAGTTCCTTTAGTATTAACTAGTCCAGGCGGACACAAAGGCTTGCACTACACAACTAATACAGCAACAGGCATTAAAGGTATGAGTCAAACAGAAAGTGATAAGATCTTTAAAATTATAGATAATCAAGTGTTTACTGACAAGTACATTTATGACCATAAGTATAAAACTGACAACGAATTATTATTGTTTGATAATAGTGTAACACTTCATAGAAGAAAAGATCCCGGACATCCTGACAGAGTAGCATATAGAATACAATATGATCCTTCAAATCTTTTAGATAGTCCTTGGTATCCATTTGATCATTTGCCCGAATATGCAGAAAGATATAAACAGCAAACACATGAACTAATTCAAACATTAAATATTCAGGATTTTAAATTACCTTAAATGAAAAACGTATACCTCTTTCAAGTCAATTACCAGATGGGGCATGGACAATATACTAGTCTATGGCTACCTTATAGTGTAGCATCTATATGGGCATATGTCGAACAGTTTGATGAGATAAAAAATAACTTTCATGTTAAGGATTGTATTTTTAAGCGAGAAGAATTTAAAGACGTAATAGACAGAATGGAAGATCCTGATGTTTGTTTGTTTAGTCATTACTTGTGGAATGATAATTATAATCTAGAACTTGCTAAACTAATTAAAGAGCGTTGGCCAAATGTACACATTGTATTTGGTGGCCCGCAAGTAGACGAAACAGCAAGTAACTTTTTGTTAGTTAATCCGCATGTTGACACTGTAGTAATTAATGAAGGCGAAGTATCTCTACATACACTTCTTAAAGACTATTTAGAGGATGATGTAAAACCAATATACCATGTTGCACGTAGAGTACAACTAGAAGGCTTACCTAGTCCATTTACAGATAGTAATATTCTACAAAAAATAGTTGATGAAAATCCTGCAACAAAGTGGGCTACTTGTATTGAAACAAATAGAGGTTGTCCATTTAAATGTAGTTTTTGTGATTGGGGAAGTCTAACACAAAGTAAAATTACAAAATTTGATCTTGATAAAGTATACAAAGAATGGGACTGGATAGTAAACAATGGTATCGAATACGTTCATATTGCAGATGCTAACTTTGGTGTGTTCTATGAAAGAGATAAAGAAATAGTTGACTACATTGTAAAATGTAAAAAAGATACAGACTTTCCTCATAATGTAAGTGCTACATGGTATAAAAATGCTGCTGAAAAAATGATTGGTCTTGCTAAAATA
>Ga0209666_1000437_pt1 | contig 32420 bp, 22 predicted proteins | sample SaaInlV_125m_DNA_FD_184679 | JGI IMG/M metagenome (GOLD analysis project Ga0209666, IMG submission 184679) | Marine microbial communities from expanding oxygen minimum zones in the Saanich Inlet - Saanich Inlet SI037_S3LV_10m_DNA (SPAdes)... | ecosystem: Environmental > Aquatic > Marine >...
GAACATCAAAAAAAAAAGTCGTCGCGTGTTCTCACATCGTCCAGTTCATCTTCTTCCGCGTCCCGCGGTCGCCCCCGTTCCCGCTCGCGGCCGCCATCTTCCCCGCGGGCTGCTTGCGGTGCGTGCGCTCTTTGAACGCCGCCGTCCCCCGGTTCCGCGGCGGCGCGTGGAACGCGTCGAATCGGCCATCCGTCGAGCGGCGGCTCCCGCGCCGCGCGGGAGCCGTTTGTCCGACGAGGCCCGCGACTTTGTTGCCGAAACGGTCGCGCTGCGGGATCTCGTACTTACCCGGCCCCACGGCGTCCGTCGTGGAGCCGCCCCTGGTGCGCCTCCAGTGGTCCGTGATGATCCCCGAGGAGCTCGAGGAGCCGAAGCTCAAACCCCGCCGCGCCTCCGAGTGGCGGCTGAAGTTGGACTTGATCCGGCCCTCGGGGTCGGGCAACAGACGCGCGGTGGTGGACCGAAACGCCGCCACGCGGTGCGGCGAACGCACGATCAGGTTCCACGAGGACGTTTTGGCGTGGTTCCCGCCGTCCAGGTCGTAAGGGGCTGTGACGCGCGCGTGGAAAGCGGAAACAGAGGTGTGCGGGTGTTTTGGGTCAGACGCGAGGCGCGGGAACGAAGCTTTCGTCGCGCGCGCTCGCGCGAAGACACTCGAAAACACGAAAGCGTTTTCGTGTTTCCGCGCCGCGCGAGCGTGATTCGGATGGAGAGGCGAGGCTCCTTCACGCTGCAGACAATAATGCGGACGTGGTTCGAGTCGGTCGCGGGCCGGGGATGACTGGTGTCGGAGACGCACCCGGCTCCTCCAGTCGCTGGAGGTCGTGGTAGTGCACGAGGAAGCCCTCCGCGGTTTTCATCGTCAGGTAGTTCGCATCGACCGCGTCCAGCGAAGACACCACCGGGAAGAGAGACATGGCGCGCGCCCTGTAAACAACGCGAATCGAAGGGCGAGGGCGGCAGACCTCGGAATGCGCGTGCGCCGCTGCGCCTCACGGCCCTATGTGCGCACCGACCCCCCGAAAAGTTCGCGGTGGATCCCGGTATCGATCACAGTGACCGTGTGACCCCAACCCCTCGTGGCCGCGCACGCGGCTCTGCCGCTGCGTGGTGTCCGACCCACATTTATAAGCCAATCCGAGTTACGCCGCGCCTGTTTGATGAAACCGCCACGCGCCGGGCGCCAACGGAAGGACGCCGCATCGCGTGGACGTGTCTATGGCCAGACCCCCGAGACGGATAGGCATACAGCGGCGCGGTCGGCCGCGACGCGAAGGCGAGGCGTCGTCACACCCCCGCGTGAGAGATCGCGGATGCTCTTGGCGTGAGCGTGGGTCGTGTGTGATGTCGCTCGCGCGAGCCGCGTCGGCGGCCACGCCGTCGACGTCGACGTCGGCCGTGGCGAGGGGGTGCCACCGTGGCGGCACCGCGCGGTGCGCCGGGATGGCTGGACGGTCGCGGGTCACGCGCGGTTCGGGGCTCGGCTCGGCGGGCGTCTCGTGCGCGCTCGGGCGGATCCCGCGCGGATACCGACGCGCGGATCGAACGGCGACCGTGGCCTGGCGTGCTTTGCCGGGGCGAACGCTCGACGGCGCGTGCGCCGCGGGGACCGCAGGGTTATCTGAGGATCACGATTACGGGACGTCGCGACGCTCGAGCGTTTGGCGCGCGTCGTCCGCGTCCCTCGCGGGCCCGCGATCGGCGCGTCCCACCCCGACGCACGTCGCGCGCGCGTCCGCCGGCGTGGAGACGACCACCGCCGAGGCGGTCGCCGCGGCGGCCGCGGCGGACGTCGCGTCCGGGAAGTTGGCCTCGTTGCGAAGCAGAGAGCTGAACGAGGCGCTCCAGTACCTGGGCAAGGGCCCCAACTGGCGGCTGGTGTTCGACGTGTTCGATCAGCTACGGGACGCGGAAGACGAAACCCCCAACGCGCACGTCGCCACCACGGTGCTCTCCGTCGCGGGGCGCCGCGGTGAGCTCAGGCGCGTGCGCGACGTGATGGACTGGATGAAGAAACAGGGCCCGGGGCGAAGCGCGCCGACGGCGTACACGTACACGGCGTACATACAGGCCGTGGGCGCTTTCGGTGACTGGCGCGACGCGTTCGCGGCGTACAGAGACTTGCGCGCCGCGGGGATCACGCCCACGTCGCACACGTACTCGGCGCTGATTCGCGCCGGCGCGAAGGGGGGGAAGGTTGGCGCGAGCGCGGCGGCGGCGCTCGTAGAGGACATGCGCGGCGACCGGCTGGTCCCCGACGTGCCGGTGGCCTCCGCGCTCATCTGCGCGTACGGCGTGCTCGGCCAGTTCAACAACGCGGAGCGCATGCTGCACGCCGCCGAGGCGGCGGTACGCGCCAGGCAGGCGAAGGCGCGCGAAAAGGAAGGCGCCGGGGGATCGAAAAAGCCCCAGAAAGAAAGGCCGGACGCGCGTCTGTACACGGAGTTCCTCATCGCGTCTTGCCGCTGCGGCCGCCCGGACGCCGCGGCGCGCGTGTTCGAGAGCGAGCACTTCCCGCGCACCACGTACACGTGCACGGCCGCGATCAAGGCGTACGGCGAGTGCGACATGTGGCAGAAGGCGGAGGAGCTGTACGTGCTCATGACGCGGTCGGGGAAGAGCCTCGCGCCAACCACCATCACGCACACCGCCATGCTCTCGGCGTACGAGAAGTGCGGCGAGTGGCGCCGCGCGGTGTCCCTGCTGCAGCAGCTGCGCGAGGCTGGCTCCCCCCCCGAGACGCACTACAACGTCACCATGAGTGCGTGCGGCAAGGCGGGCGAGTGGGGCGAGGCAGAGACGCTCCTGGCGCTCATGCGCGAGGACGGCGCGACGCCGTCGTCTGTGACGTTTAGCGTGCTCATCGCCGCGTACGGCCGCGGCGACCGGGAGGACAAGGCGAACATCTCGTTCAAGGAGATGCTCGACGCGGGTTTGAAACCCGACGACTACACGTTCGTGGGTCTGATGCTCGCGCCCGCCACCCGGGGCGACCTCGGGACGTGCATGGAGATTAAGCGGTTCATGAAGAATAAGCACGGCGTCGAGCCCACCGTGCACGTGTGGAACGAGTGCGTGCGCGCCGCCGACGCGTGCGCGGCGTACGAAACCGCCGTGGACATCTACCAGGACATGGTCAAGGCGGGCGTCGAGCCCAACGCCACGACCAGGGAACTGCTGACGCGCGTCGGGAAGAACGGCGTGGAGTACTACGAGGATAAGCGCATCGCCGCGTCGTTCGGGACGCTCGTCGCCAGTCTGGTCGGAGTGGCGGGGATGATGGCGGGGCGGTGGTAGGCGTGGTAGGCGCCGCCGCGATCGGCCGCGCGCGTGGTATGCGATGAAAGTCTGTTATTAATAGGTCACCACCGCGACGCGCGCTGTGATGGCGTTCGACGACCCCGCCGAACGACGACCCCCTCTTGGTTTATCCTCTACTTGAGCCCGACGCTCTCTTGCACGGTCTTCACGCCGTCCTTGTCGAACGGCAAGGTGAAGATCTTGGTGAAGAATCCAAAGTTTCTGGTCAAGGTGTACTTGAGCTCCGGGGGCAGGGGGTCGAACATGACCAGCGGCGAGAACACCTTCCCCAGGAACGCGGTCTTCTGTTTCAAGTCGCGCTTGAAGTTGGGGGGGTAGTCCAGCCACGGGTGCAGGGGAGGGGTGGGGCGCTTGCCGTTCGCCCCGGCGCGCACGGTGGTGGACTGCTTCGCCTCGGACGTCTGCAGAGGCGCGTCGCCGCCGTACCCGTTGAACTGACCCTTGCTCTTGCTCGAGGGGGTCTTGCTCCCGGAGCGCATCCCGACCCTAGAGCGCTCCTGCTGCTCGGCTAAGTTGGCAGCCTGCGCCGCGCCTTGCGCGTTGCCGTGCGGCATCGTGAGCTTTCGAGTGCGCGACTGAAATGCGGTGGCGGCGAGCGATGCGCCTCTGGGACTGCGGCCGTGAGGCGGTCGGTCCGAACGAGTGGTGTCGCTCGACCGGGTGAGCGGCGGAGGTCGCGACGGGTGAGCGTCGGCGACGGCGGAACAGCGAGCGGGCGTCGAGCCGCGTCTCGGGGAGTGTCGCGGCACCGCCGCACCGCGGAGAGTTTGTCCTATCCACAGACCCTTCGCCACCGCAAGAACGAGATCGCGGAACGGACCTGACTAAATGCCCATACGCTAACCTATGGGTCCCGTCATCGAGTGTCCTTTGTTTCGTTTCGCGACTCTCGACAGTTTTCCCGAGCAGTGGACTCCCCCAGAACTTTCTGCACGCGAGGCGCACGAGGCCACGATGCTGTTCCAGGGGAAAACAGCGCTCGTCACCGGCGCGGGATCGGTACGCCCTCTACGAACGCCCCGAATGCACGCCAAGCGCGTCTCCGCCCGCCCTTCGGTCCTCGCTCTCCTCCCGCGTTCTCGGCTGGTCGGCGCCATCTCGTCGATCGTCCATCGTGTCGATATAACAAGGCGCGACGTCAGACACCTGACACCTCCTCCCCCTCTCAGGGCATCGGCCGCGGGCTGTGCGTGCGCCTGGCGCGCGAGGGCGCCTCCGGCTTGACCCTGGTGGACGTCTCCTCGGACGGCGTCGCGGAGACGCGCGCGCTGGTGTCCCGCGCGAACCCGAGCTGCGTCGCGCTCGTGCGCGTCGCGGACGTGGGCGACGCCGGCGCGTTGGCTTCGGCGTTCGCCGCGCACGTGCGCCGCTTCGGCAGCATGCACGCCTGTTTCAACAACGCCGGCATCGGCGAGCGCGCCGACTGGAGGCAGGTCGTGAACGTGAACGTGAACGCGGTCGTGCAGGGCACGAGGCTCGCGGTTGACGCCATGGTGGACACCGGGTCGGCGGCGCCCGGCGACGCGACGAAGACAACCTCCGTGGTCAACGTCGCGTCGGCGGGCGGCGTCTTCCCCATGCCGCAGGCGCCCGTGTACTCCGCCACCAAAGCCGCGGTCGTGTTGTTTTCGCGGAGCCTCGAGCACTTGCACGCCTCCAAGGGCGTGCGCGTCAACGCGCTGTGTCCGCAGTTCACGGACACCGCGCTGGTCGGCGCGCAGTTCGAGGCGCTCGGCGAGGAAAAAGCCGGCGCGCTCCTGGCGCAAACCGGGGGGAGCCTGCTGAGCGTCGAGCAGGTCGTGGCGGCGGCGATGGAGCTCGTGCGCGGCGACGGGGACGACCGCCCGGCGGGCCAGGCGCTCGCGGTGATGAACGCGGGGGGAGGCGTCGCGGCGTACGTCCCGACGCCCAACCCCAAGTTCTGGAAACCGCTAAACGTCGACGGGCTTAAACGCGAGACGCGTACGAAACCGAAACCGACAAAAAAGGCGGAGCGAGACCCTCACCCGCCGCCCTCGCCCGTCCCCGACGCGTCAAGAAGAGTGGTGGTGCACCGTCTGACCTCCGACTTCGCGGCCGCGACCATGATCGTCTCCGCGCCGACGCCCGCGCCGAAACGCGGCGAGGTGCTCATCGAGCGCCGGTGGACCGGCGTGAACGCGTCCGACGTCAACTTCACCGCCGGGCGATACTTCGGCGGCGCCAAGAAAGCCAAAGCGCTGTTGCCTTTTGACGCCGGCTTCGAGAGCGTCGGGGTGGTCGCCGCGCTCGGTTGCGGGGTGGCGGATGCGCACCCCGAGCTGCCTGTGGGCCAGCCCGTGGCAACCACCACCTACGGGGGGTTCAGCGAGTACGCCGTTGCGCCCGCGAAGCTGGTCGTGCCCGTGCCGGAGGCGTCGCCCGCCGCGGTGGCGCTGCTCACCTCCGGGCTCACCGCGTCCATCGCCATGGAGCAGCTGGGCGGCGTCTGCGCGTTTGCGAACGCGCGCGGAGGAGCCGCTCCGTCGACGCCGGAGAAGCGCCGGACCGTGCTGGTCACCGCCGCCGCCGGCGGGACGGGGCAGATCGCCGTGCAGCTCGCGAAGCTGGCGGGGCACCACGTCGTCGCCACCTGCGGCGGCGAGGAGAAGGCGCGCATGCTCGCCGGCCTGGGCGTCGACCGCGTCGTGAATTACAAAAAAGAAAGCCTGAAGCGCGTGTTGCGTTCGGAGTACGCGCGCGGCGTGGACTTGGCGTACGAGTCGGTGGGGGGCGAGATGTTCGAGACCGCGGTGGACGCGCTGGCGCCGCACGGCGTGCTGATCGTGATCGGCATGATGTCCCAGTACACGTCGGGGGGGACCGACGCGTCCGAGGCGTGGACGCCCTCCGTGTACAAGGGGCTTCCCGAGAAGCTTCTGTGGAAAAGCGCGAGCGTGCGCGGGTTCTTTCTGCCGCAGTACGCGCGGCACTTCCGAAGACACCTCGCCGGTCTGTTCGAGCTGGTGCGGTCCGGGAAGATGCGCGTAGAGATCGACCCGAGCCCGTTCAAAGGGCTGGAGGATGTGTCTCGCGCGGTGGCGCATCTCCAGGGGGGGACGTCCATGGGGAAAGTGGTGGTGGACGTCCGGTCGCCCGCGAAGATCGCGTCCAGGATGTGACGGACGACGCGTTAATACACAAAAGTGTTGTATCGATATTCCGACGACGCGCTCGTCTCCCGTCTCGCGCGCGCTCGTCGACGCGCACGCGTCACTGCTTCTTGGACCACGTGTTGCCGTCGGGGAACAGAATGCCGCCCTCGGGGGTGAGCTTGCCGAGCAGGTTCTTGGGCCCACCCTTGGGGGAGAAGTCGATGAGGATCTCGGCTTCTTTGCTGGGGATCTTGACGACTTCGCCCTTCAGGCTCCAGGGCTTCTGCTTCTCCCCGTTCGCGCACCCGGGGGTGCCGTCGGTGCCCGTCACGTCGAGCACGGACCCCTCGCCGGAGATCGAGCGCAAGCACCCGGGGTGCTTGGGGTCGGCGTACTCACCCACGAACGCGGAGGGCGCGGCCCTCGCGCCCCCGGCGGTGGCCAGAGTCAGCAGCGCGCCCACCGCGGTCGCCGCGGCGATGGACTTGAAGGTGACGGAGGACGTGCAGTTGTCATTCGACGAGGCGTGCGCGGCGACGGGACCGATGGAGCGCTTCGAGTTGATGTTGATGCGCCCGCTCGAGGGAACCCGCGTCGGGGTCAGCCCGGGTCGGGCGATGGCGTTCATGAGGGGCATGGTGCCTTGCGCGCACGGGTGTGGCTCGGAGGCGTCTCGGAGCAACGATGGATATCAGAGAACGCCACGTCACGAACGCGCCATTTGTCAAACGCACGAGTGCCGAGTTCTCCTCGCCCTCCCGCACAAGCACCGGCGCGCCCGACGTTCTTCCGGGAGTCGTGGTGATGTCCGCGCACGCGACTTCGATGCGCATCGGCGTCGGCGTCGGCGCGACGCGCGTCTCGCGACGCGACGCGCGCGGCGCGACGCGCGCGAACGCGCGCGCTCGGAGCACGCCTCTCCGCGCTCCCACCGATCGCGCGGGACGCGCGTCGTCCGTCCGGTCCTCGGTGGTGGTCCTCGCCTCCGGCGAGGACGAGCCCCCCGAGACGTCGACGTCGACCTCGTCTCCCCCCGGCTCGGCGTACGGCGGCCCGAACATGTACGCGGACTCGCAGGCCATCGCGCCTCCCTCCCCCCGGCGCGTGTTCCTCGGGACGCTCGCCACCGCGGGCCTGGCTCTGGGCGGCAACTTTTTGGGGATCACGGGCGCTTTGCTTTCCGACTTCCCCGACGCCGCGGCGTCTCTGCGCCTGGACATCATCTATCCCGTGAACGGGCTGAAGCGGTGCTACAACCCGGAGAAGGGGTACGAGTTTTTGTATCCCGAGGACTACCTCGGCGACGCGACGATGGCGGCTCGGAACGCGAACCGTCAAGCCGCCGCGACGTCCCTCGACCCGGGCGCGCCGTCCGCTAAGCCCCCCATGATTTTCGGGCAGGAGGTGCGCGAGCCGCAGAGCGCGTTCGGGCCGATGGGCGGCACCGGCGAGGAGAACGTCTCCGTGATCGTCTCCAGGTCGCCGCCCGGAGGGTTCCGGCTCGACCGATTCGGCGACGCGAGGAACCAAGCCGAGTGGCTCCTGGCCAACGTGCTGGCGCGGCCGGGCACGGGCAAAACCGCAGAGCTGTACGACGCGTATACAACCGCGGGTCCCTCCGGGGGCGTTAAGGGCGTCAAGTACTACACGTTCGAGTACACCATCCGCACGGAGTCCTGGTACAGGCACAACGTCGCGGTGTTCGCGGAGTTCGGGGGAAGGCTGTACACGCTGGTCGCGCAGGTGCCGGAGACGCGTTGGAAAACGCGCGAGGCGGATTTCGGGAACATCGCAAAGTCGTTCCGCGTGTTCGTGCCCACGGGGTGATACGTACGGCGATACGCCGCGGGAGGCGCGGGAGCGAGACACTCGCGCGTGGCGTCGAACTTTTTCGACGAAGATGAAGCGCTGAGTTCGGGAGACGCGAAAGACGCCTGTGATGGTAATACTAAAAGGAGCGATTACGATATGATAGACTACCATATGGTACCATGGTACCTTCTCCCGGTGGTCTGTTTAAACTCACCGCGCTCACCGCCGTCTCACTACAGACGCGCGCGTTTTCTCGTCTAGGCGGCGGTGTCCGCCACCGTCGCCGCCACCTCAGCGGCGAAATCCTTCGCCTGCACCTCGATGCCCTCTCCCACCTTGAGCCGCGCGAACCGCGACACCACCAGCCCGTTCACCTCGCCGTCCACGAACTTCTCCACCGTCATAGAGTCATCCATCACGAACTTCTGCTTCGTCAAGCACGTCTCCTCGTGGAACTTGCGCATCTTCCCAACGACAATCTTCTCCACCACGTTCGCCGGCTTGCCCGAGCCCTCGATCTGCGCGTGCAGGATCGCCATCTCGCCCGCGACGACGTCCTCGGGGATGCCCTCCGGGTCCAGGAACCGGGGTGCCACCGCGACCGCGTGCATGGCAACCTTGTTCGCGACGCCGCGCGCTTTTTCAACAGAAACGTCCCCGCCGTCGCGAGACGACACGCGCACCAATCCGGCTTGCCTTCCGGCGGCGGCGCCGGATGCGACGGCGCCGTGCACGTAGTGCCCCAGCACCTCGCCTGCGCCGCTGGCGGTCATGATGTACGCGCGGCGCACCCTGATGTTCTCGCGCACGCTCGCGGCGGTCGCGGCGGCCGCCTCCGCGACCGTCGCGCCGGGGCTGACAGAGCCGGCGGGCATGGCGAGGTTCTCGAGCGCGTGCGTGTCCACCAAGCCGTCGGCGTCGGCGACGCCCGTCGCGGCGACGGCGGCGTTCGAGACGTCCGCGACGAGCTTTAGGAACTGCTCGTTCCTGCTCACGAAGTCCGTCTCCGCGTTCACCTCCACGATCGCGGCGCGCTGGCCGCAGGCTGATACAGAAACGCCGACCAGGCCCTCGGCGGCGACGCGGCCGGCTTTCTTCGAAGCCGCGGCGAGCCCGCGCGTGCGAAGCTCGGCGTACGCCGCCTCCGGGTCGAACGACGCCGCGCTCAGGGCCTTCTTGACGTCCATCAGAGGCGCGCCGGTCTTCTCGCGCAGGTCCTTGATCATCGCAAGCTCCGCGGCCTTGTCTCGGGCCGCCCGCTGGGAGGGAGCGCTGGAGGACACGCCGCGAGCGCGGGCGATCGCGCCCGGCGGGACGCGATCCACCCCCGCGCGGGTCCCGAAACGACGGGTCGCGATCGCCGACCGCGACGCGGCGGCGAGCGCGTCGAGCAGAGACCTGCCCGATCGACGCGAGGCGTGCGCGGCGGCGGCCATCGTCGGCGTGCTGCGGACGCGAGGAAAAGAGAGGAGTTCCGGCGCGCGGGGTGTTGTGGGGTCGTGTGGGAGTGCGGGAGGGAGACGTCGGCGATGGACGTCGTGGTGTCATCCCCGGCGACGGCGTCGTTTTCATGTTTTTTTCGATCGACTCGGTGTGAACTCACTTTCGGCTTTCGGCCGTGTCGGCGGGTCACCGCCGCGCTCGCGGCGGCGGGTACGGATCTTCCCCCGCGTCCCCCTCACCCTCCCCCGGAGAGACGTCTCTCCGGCCCGGTTCAAATCGTTTCTCCAAATCGATGGCCCGGTCCCACGCCCTGAACACGGCGTCGCGCACGGTCGGCACCCACGTTTCGTACGCGCGTTTGTTTGGGTCCGGGTCGAAGTGCAGGCCGTCGTCGCGAAACAAGGAAACGTTCGGGACGGTCATCGCGTCGCCGTCTTCGAAGAAAAGCGGGTTCACGTCCGCGAAGACGACGCTGTGGTCGTCGTGCGTTTCGCAGTACTCTTTAATCAGCCTGTTCGTCTCGTCCAGCAAATCCCACAGCGGTTTCTTCTGCGGCGCGCGGTTGATGGACACGAAGACAATCGTGACGCGAGACAAAGAGACGACGTTTTCGTTTTCGTTTTCGTCGCGTCTTCCGTCGAGTCGCGCTCTTGCCTTTTCGCTCCATAAAACAAACGCGTCGCGGATGCGCCGCGGGGACTCGCCCTCGTTCAGGTCGTTGCTCCCGCAGTAGTACACCAGGACGCGCGGTTCGTGCGGGAACACGATGGCTTCCATGATGTCGTCCCGCAGCTGGTCCCGCGCGGTCGAGCCCCCGAACGCGCGGTTCACCACCGGCAGCGGCGCGAGATCCGCCGCGAAGTCGCGCGCCTCGCGCCACTCGCGGAAGATGGACGAGCCCACGAACACCACGCCCCCGCGAGCGGGCGGGTTCTCGTTGTCCAGCCGGACGAACCGGCGGATCTCGCCGTCGTACCACTCGCCCTTCGCCTCGAACGCGATCGGGGGGTCACGCGCGGGCATGGCGGCGTGTCGTGTCGCCGTGCGGGGCGTCCCCGGGGATGCCGACGGTTCCTGGCCCCGCTCTGCGCGCAATCGCGACCGACGAAGCGGCGACCGCGGGCTCGGCGCGCGTCGGAGGTGCGCGCGGGGGAGGCTCCACACGCGCGGCGCCGAGGACATGCACGAGCCCCGTCCACAGACGCGACCACGACACGCCCGAGGCGTCGTGTGCGTGTGCGAGGCGCGCGTGCGAGTGCAGGCGAGCGCATCGAGTCGAGTCAGCACTGCGCCTTTTGTCGAGACGGCCCGAAAGAAACGAAATCGCATCGTTACCGAAACGACGCCGGCCGAATGTCCGCCACTCGCGATCGCGCGAGGATGGCGGTCCTCGAGGAGATCGAGGATGAGCCCCCCGCACGGGTGGAGGCCCGTGCGGTGGCTGCTCCCGCGGGCGCGAGTGACTCCGACAGCGACGACGAGCCCCCGCCCCTGGAGAGCGCCGCCGCGCAGCTTGAGGCGCTGAACTTGCGACGCCGAGTCGCCGAGCGTGTCAACGCCGCGCGTGCCGATTCGAGCGCACCGAGCGGGTCCGCGTCGACCGGCGCGGCGCGCGAGTCGTCGGGCCCTTCTGGCTCGGGAACCTCCGCGACGCCGCCGTCGAGCGCGACGAGGAAGTCCCCGCCGGCCGCGGGGATGAAGAAGGGTTTCTTCGACGCGCCTCGGCCGAAGCGCGCGGCCGCGAAGCCCGACGAGCCGGAGATGGTTTTCCTGAAGGGCAAGAAGAGCTCGGTGGCGGGCGGCGCGGCTATCCCCGACTTCATGCGCGTCGAGGTGGAGGGCAGCGAGAGCGCCGCGAAGATGAAGAAGGAGCTCCTGGAGACTCTGAAGCCGGATAAGGAGACCGTGGACGAGGTGATGGGCAACCAGGCGCTGATGAGCGGGTTCGATGACCCGGAGGTTATGGCGGCGGTGGAGGATGTCGCGCGCGATCCCAAAAACATGGCCAAGTACGCCAACAACCCGAAAGTCACGCGCTTTTACCAGCAGATGGCGGGCATGGTCGGGAGGAGGCTCGAGAAGAAGGGAGACAATTCCACGAGCGGCGTGTAGATAGTGAACACCTCAAGACCTTATGAACGCGCACTTTTAAGACTATTAGATAGATAGGTATGAAAAAACGCTCAACCTACTGCCACGCCACGATCTCCGTCTCGTCGTACGCGCACACCGCGAGCGCGTCGTCGCCGTCGCCGCAAAACGCGACACCCGTCAGCATTCCATCCGGCCACCGCGCGGCGAAGAGACTGTTCGGCAAAGACTTTTCGGCGATTTCGTTTCTTTCATCGTCGTCGTTCGTATCCAGAATCTCACCAGGCATGCCCCACACGGCGATCGTGCCGTCCTCGGCGACGGTGGCGACGATGTCGCGTCGCGGATGTAACGCCGCCGCGCTCAGAAACCGCGCGTGCGCCTGCGTCTCGCAAAACACTCGCTTCGTGTCGGTTGACGCGAAACTCAAAACGCCGCCGCTCTCGGCGATGACGACGACGCCGTTACGCGCCGCGAGCGAAACGATCGGCCCCGGCCTCTGGATGGAGAAGATCTTTCGGAACGAATCCGAGCTCAGAACGTCCCACGCCACCACCAACCCCGCGTCGTTCGCGGTCACCGCGACGCACTGTTCGTCCACGCGCGCGGTGGAATCGGGGGGAAACGCGCCGCGCCGAGAATCCACCTCGCTGGCGCAATCCGCCACCGGAACGGCGCTAAGCGCCATCGAGACGTCGTCGTCGGTTTTGCGGAACGACTCGCCGTCGAACTCGAACACCAACACGTCACCCATGGCGGTGCCGACGAGCACCTGCGCCCTTCCGTCGCGCGAACACGAGCTGCACGCGCCTCGTCCGCACATGCGCGCGACGCCGCCGCCGTCGACGACGACGGAGCCGTCCGGTCGCACGTGATTGTTTGCGTGATGGTTTTTTTCCGCGAAGTCGTGGTAGTGCACGCGCTCGTACCCGTGCTCGTCGAAGAAGTGCACGCCCTGGACGGTGCAGAGCACGAAGAACGAAGACGCGCCCAGGGTCACCGCCTTGACCTGGGTCGCCACGCGGTTCCCGCCTTTCGTCAGGATGGGCAGCTTCTCCGTGCGCGCGCCCACGAGCAGACGCTCCACGGGCACCATCAGAGCCTGCGTGTCGTGCACATACGCCAGCGTTGACGGGCCCGCGGTGAGGTTGTTCGCCAGCAGGCTGGGGGACTCCCCGACGGTCGCGCGCGTGTACCGCTCGGCGTCGTACATGGGAGACGACGCGTCTCTCGACATCGTGCGCGTGTGCCTCGCGCGCGCCTGCGATGAGTGCGGAAACATCGGGATGAGATCGACTCTTCTCTTGTTGAAAAAATTGCGCTTGTTTCGCAGCCCAAATCGAGTCCTGCAAACAGTCACGAGGTTCTGCAAAATAGCCAGCCGCTGCGAGCTGCGAGGCGCGTCCGATTCCGACCGCCGATCTCGGGGCGAGCCCCCGCGTTCCTCCCGCCACACGCGCACGCGCGGGGAAGGTCACCAGGTCACTCTTCTCTCCCGTACGATGTCGCCTGTGATGAACGACGACGACGAAGACTCCCCCCCCCGCGAGGTGGCGGCGACGGAGACGAAACCCGCGGCGGAGGAGAAGGCGGCGATCATGAACGAGCTTTTCGGGGACGACGACGATTCCGACGACGACCAGCCCGCGCCTCCCCCCGCGAAGGCGGCGCCGAGCGACGACGACGAGACGGACACGGACGACGAAATCGCGACTGTGCGCTCGAAGCACGCCAAGAAGAAGGCGGCGAAGGCGAAGGCGAGGCGCGGCCGCAAGGAAAAGGGCGGCAAATCCAAGGACATCTCCGCGCAGGAGAAGGGCGTGTGGGACAAGCTGGTGGGCGACGACGAGGACGACACCGAGCCCCCGCGCGACGCCACGGACGACGCGTTCATCGACGACACGGACGTCGCGCCCGAGGACCGGTATGGCAGCGACGACGAGGCGTCTCCGGTGGCGTCTGAGGCGGAGGAGGATGACGACGAGCTCGAGAAGCTCTTCGGCAGCAAGGGCGGCCGCGGCGGCCGCGCGCGCCAGAGCGAAGCCGCCATCACCTCCGAGGTGCTCAACTTCCTGGCGCGCATGGAGGTGGCGACGGAGCAGGACCGCGAGTCCATCACCGCCGGGCGCCCCGCGGTGCACAAGCTGCGCATGCTCAAGGAGATGACCGCGAAGCTCAAGGAGGTGGATCTGCACGAGGTGTTTTTGCGGCACGGCTTGCTCAAGGTTCTGGCGCAGTGGCTCGCGCTGCTTCCCGACCACAACCTGCCCAACACCACGGTGCGCACCGCGGTGATCGACGCCGTGCGCTTGCTGCCCATCGAGACGGACCTGACGGACAGGAAAGAGGAGCTGAAGCGCTCGGGCCTGGGGCGCATGATCATGTTCCTCAGCGGGCTCCCGGAGGAGACCCCCGCGAACCGGAAGAAATGCAAGGACCTGGTGGAGAAGTGGAGCCGGCCGGTGTACGAGCTCTCGAGCCAGTACCGCGACCTGCGGCAGGAGGTGGAGCTGGAGGAGGACCGGCCGAAGAAGAAGAAGCGCAAAAACGCCGGCGGCTCCGCCGCGGCGACGGAGGACCAGGACCTGACGGCCAAGACGCACGACGGGCCGAAGTACGGCGAGGCGGGGTACCGCTACCACGCGGTTGTGCCCGAACCGGAGTCGCTCGACTACAAGGTGCGCCCCAAGCTGACCATCGACCCCGCGGAGATCAAGGCGAGGACGCAGAACGCGGACCAGCAGCGCGTGCGCAAGCTCGTCGGGAAAGTGGCCAAGAAGAAGGGCATCCGAGACGCCAAGGCGTACCTGCCGTCCATCGAGGGGCGCGGGATGGTGACGTACAACTGAAGGAGACGGTTTTCGCGGATACGCGTCGTGGTTATGTCGCGTCGATTGGATTGAATCAAATAAAGCCGCCCCGTAGTTCACCCGACCGCGCAGCCGCACGTTTCGCTTCGCGCCCTTCGGCTTGGCCCCGTCGTCTTCACGCCTGCGCGGTGAGCACCTTGAAGGACTTCATGGTGTTCCGCAACTTATCCGCGCTCGTGCGCCACTGCCGCGACGGGGCCTTGAGGCAGATGATGTTCACGCGTTTCTTCCACACCGTCGCCGCGACGAGCGTGTGGTCCTTGAGCTCGAAGTTGTAGTACGTCAGGCCGTCGCGCGTGTCCACGAACTTGTCCACGATCATGTCGTCGTCCACCGGGTTCTGCGTCAGCTCCGGCCCGAACCCGGCCATGAACCGCTCAAACGGGATGAGCTCCTCGATGGTCGGGTTGGCGCCCTCCTTGACGTCCGCGAAGCGGAGCACCGGCGCGAGCACGACTTTCAGCCCGCCGTCCTCGTCGCTGTTGAACCGCACGTCGATCTCCGTCCCGCCGGGGTCCGCGATGGACACGGGGATCTCCTCCCAGCCCTCGTACACGTCGAACGTGTACGGGGTGATCTCCGTCCACCCGACGCCGTGGCCGCCGGACTTGCCCTCGGGCCGCGTGTACCGCCGAACGCCGTTCGCATCCGCCGGCGCCAACCCCGGGACGCGACCGGCGATCATGCCCTGCACCGCCAGCGCGGGCGCGGGCGCGGAGCAAACGCCCAGCGCCAGCGCGGCGGCGGCGGCGCCCAGCCCGCGCCGGGAAAGCGTGGCGGAAGGAACGGCGGAGCGCTGTTCGCGCTGTTCACGCGTTCGCGCGTTTGCGGAGAAGATGGCGATCGTCAGCGCGCGCATGAACGAGTGTCGGATGACGTGGTCCCCCGGGTGAGGCGCACGCGGAGGCGGACCGGGAGGAGGAGAAAGACGCGAAGGGACCGAAGGTGGCGAACGCACCTCCTCGGACGCGGCGCAGCGCGTGGAGTGCGCGGCGCGCGGGCGCGAAGGCGCGCGGCGGCGCACGGCGACGGCTTCGCCCGCGAACGGCGCGGCGATGGCTGCGAGGGTGCTCATTTTATCGGCGTGTGTCTCGTGTCGGACGGGACCGCGAGGAGCTGGTGCGGACCAGGCGCGGCGGAAGACGGCGCGGGATGCGTGTGCGTGTTCGACGCGCGTGAATGAGCGCGCGACTGCGACTGAAGGTGACGGCGGAACGACCGTGCACGCGGGAGTGGCACGTCCGGAGCTGTCGAAACACAGCCGATGATGAGCTGGCGGTCGACAGCAAGACAAGGTGGCCGGCAGCCGATGAGTGACGGACGTCCTCGAGCAGTTGACAGACTGCCGAAAAGCTTCTCGGCAGGCCTTTCTGGCGAGGTCTGGTCGTCGCTCACCTCCGGGGTGCGCCTCACTGCGGCGCGCGCAGACGTCCGAGGGGCCGAAGGGCACATCGCGACTGGTGTCCTTTTCTCGGAATCGCGTCGAGGCCGTCGGCCGCGCTCGGTGACCATGGGCAAGGGCAAGAAGCGACCTTGGATCCAGGCCAAAATCGCCGCGGCGCAGGAGGGCGGCGGCGGCAAGGAAGAGGCGGTGCTGGCCGAGGCGGAGCGGCGGAAGAAACAGAAGGCCGCGGACAGAGCTGCTCGCGAGCGCGCGTTTAAGGAGCAGAACCCTGAGCGGTTCGTGAAGGACGGCGAGGACGACGAAGGCGGCTTCGGCGGTGGTGAGACGAACGCAGGAGACGGCGGCGGTGGCGCGGATGCCACCGCCGACGGATGGAGCGCGCGCGATGGGAACGCCGGAAACGCCGCTTCGCGCGGCGGTACGAACGCAGTCGCCCCGGAAGCGTACCCTCCCCCCCCGGGAGGATACGCCAAGCCCCCTCGCGACCGCCCGCCTCCCCCGCCCTGGCGCGACGACGAGCGCACGGACGTCTCCACCGTCCCCGACGTCGAGAAGTGGATGCGCTCGAAGGAGGCGCGGCTGCCGGAGGCGGCGAAGGAACAGCGGCGGAGCCGCGCCGAGGCCATCACGCGGCAAATCGCGGCGGCGGCGCAGCACAAGCAGCTTGGCAAAGCCGTGAATCACTATCGGCGACTGGTGAAACACGAGCGTCTGATCCCCACCAGCTACACGTACGCCAGCCTCCTCAACGCCTACGTCAACTCGGGCGACATGCGCGGCGCGGAGGAGATTCTCCGTCGCATGAAAGCCGTGCCCGGGATGTCCCCGAACGTGGTCGTCTACACCACCATGCTCAAGGGACACATGCTCTCCGGGGACGTGGACAAGGCTGAGGCGCTCATAAACGAGATGCCCAAGCAGAAGCCCCCCGTAGCGCTGGACGCGCGAGCCGTGAACACCTTCCTGCGCGTGTGCCAACGCGCCGGAGACGCGCCGCGCGCCTGGGAGGCGTACCGAAAAATGAAGGGGAGCGGACCGGCGTCCGCGCCCTGCTGGACCTCAGTTGTCCCCGACGACGCGACGTACAAGCTGGTGGCGCGCCTGCTGTCGCAGAGCCTGAGCGCCCGGGACGTGAAGGACGTCATCGCGGACGCAGCGGCGCACGCGGCGCGTGACCGGAGCGCAAGAGCCACCAGCGGAGGCGACGCGTCGGCGGCGCCGTGTCAGTTTTGGAACGCCGGCCGGTGCGACCGCGGCGCGGCGTGCGTATTCTTCCACGACCCCGAGAAGACGCAGCGCGCGGAAGTCGAGACCGCCGACGCGGTCGCGTCCATGCACGTCAACCTCGCGCACTGCGCCGCGCTGCTGGACGACGCGGAGGCGGCCAGGCTAGCCATCGAGACGGCCAACAACGCGCTGGACGAGGCGGAGGCGCTCGCGTCCAAGCTGGGCGAACCCGGCGCCGTCGCGGGAGACCCGGACGCGGAGGAGACGCAGACGCGAGGCCAGAACGTGGATATCAAGGCTGCGACTCTCGCGGGCGCGCTGGTGGACTCCTCCGCGACGGCGACGTACAAGAGGACGACCCGCGCGGAGCTTCGCCTGGAGCTGAAGCGCGTGGGCGGGTTTCTGAAACGCGTCAGGAAGGGCGCGCAGGAAAAACCCGACGTCGCGGAGTACTTGACTCGCGCGCTGGTGTTTGACAGCCGCGTCGAGGTTTGCGGCGACGGCGTTCCCGGCGCGCCGGGCGCGGAAAAGAACGAGGCTCCCGACGTCGACGCGCTGGTGTCCACGCTGCACGGGCGCCTGTGCGACGCGTACGGGCTGGAACGCGCGTGCGCGGTGAGTGCGAAAGTCACCGTCGCGTCGGCGAGGGCGCGCCTGCGAAGCGTGCTGGGCGACGACGGCCGCGTGGACTTCGCGACTCTGTTCTCGCGGCATTCCGATTCGGGCGAGCCGAGCCGAGCCGAGTCCGTTCCCGCGACGAGCGCCGCTCCTGACAAGAAGGACAAGAAGTCCAAGAAGGACAAGAAGGACAAGAAGGACAAGAGGGACCAAGAGCGTCGGTCTTCCGAGCCGTCGGCGCCGGGAGCCGCGCCTGAAAACGCGCGGCCGGTGAAGCTGGAGATTTGCGCCGGGAACGGCGACTGGGCGGTGGCGCAGGCTCGCGCCGACCCCGACTCGGACTGGGTCGCGCTCGAGCTCAGGCACGACCGCGTGTACTCCATCTTCAGCCGCGCCGTGTGCGAGGGCGCGCCGAACCTGTGCGCCATGGGCGGCGACGCCGCGTCCGTCCTGCGCAAGCACGTGCGTCCGGGTTCGGTGTCCCACGTCTTCGTCAACTTCCCGGAGCCGCCGCACCACTCGGGGGACGCCGCCGCCGTGAACGAGTTCCACCTGTTGACGCCCGGCTTCTTCCGGAGGACGCACCGCGCGCTCGCCGCGGGGGGGGGGCTCACGCTCTTCAGTGACAACCACCGGTACATGCGCGACCTCGCGAGGACTCTGGCGGAGCTGACGTACGAACCGCAGCGCGGGGACGATCCGGCGAAGGCGGGCGAGCCGCTCTTCGCCGCGGAGGCGGCGAAGCCGCGCGCGGAGGCGCGGGACGACGCGAGAGCCATTTCGGATGCCGACGCCTCTTTCGAGAACATCGAGGGCGTGCGTCTGTACCGCGGCGTTCCCGGCGAGGGCACGGGGCACCTGGTGCACGAGCAGTCGTACTTCGACCGGTTCTGGGAACAGGGCGCGAGGACGGAACGCTTCTTCGCCGTGGTGAGCAAAAACTAGACTCGTACCGGGAGGTACGAGTAGTTACTACGTATAAATCTACGTATAAATAGTCGACTCCTTTCAGTAGTGTACCTCCATAGACTCTCCTCCTGATCCTCCTGGATCGGCTCGCCGTCCTCGGTCACATCTCGAACTCCTCCCCCCGCGCGGCGCGCATCTTCTTGGCCACGAACGCGTCGACGCTGGCGCTCGGCGTTTGGTGATCGACGTCGAGAAACGACGGGAAATCCGACGGGTTCTCGTCCGCCTCGAGGTCCAGCGTCCGCTCCAGCGCGTCCACGATCAGGCTCGTCACGAGCTCGTACCCGTCTTTGGAGAGGTGTAGGCCATCGGACAACAACGTCTCTTCCCAGCCATCCACCCCCAAAAGTTTGTCGAACAGGTTCAAACCCGCGACGTCGAACGGGTCTCGGTTTTCCGCGCCGGCTTTTGCTTTTGACGCAAACGCGCGCGCGACGCCGAGCGCGGCGTGCGCGTATCGTCCCGTGCGGTTCAGGTCGCGGTCGGGCACAGGGTCGTCGTGGTATTGATTTTCGTCGCACGTGCGCTTCCACCTCTGCGCGTTCACGGGAGGGGGTGTCATGACCAGCACGCGCGGGGGAGGGTCCAGCCGCGCCAGGTGGTTTAAGACGGCTCTCAAATTCTCGGCGTACTCCGCCAAAGGGCACCCCTGCACGTCCGCCATCGCGCTCGTCTCCTTCACCGCATCGTTGGCGCCGAAGCACACGGTGACTAGAACCGGAGGGGTCGGGTCGTCCAGCGGGAAGACGTGCTTCAACAGCGCCACGGCGTCCCTGGAGTTGTACCCGGAGTAGCCGCGCAGAAGGACATCCGCGTGGCGGCGGTATTTATCCGCCAACGCCGCGCCGAAGCCTCCGTCGCCGAAACTCTGCTCGGTGATGGAGTCCCCGAACAGCACGATGCGCGGGCGGTTGCCGGGCACGTGGTCGTGGCCGGCCGGGCGCGCACGCGGCGACCCCGCGGGTACGTAGCCGAGCTCGGTCGCGCTCGAACGCGCCGCGCGCGCCTGCTCCTGCTTCCGCAGGCACGGCTTGCAGTACGCGCGGAAGCCCTCGCGATCGGGCTTCCCCGATTTGCCTTTTATTTTGTACCGCTGAGGCTCTTTGTCGCACGGGCCCCCGAGAGGGTTACGGACCCCCGAGCACCCGTGGCACCCTGCGCACCGGCAAAACACGTCCATCTCGGCCCGCCTCTCGACCGCCGCCGCGCGAGACGCCCCCGGCGCGCGATGAGTTGTGAAGAGACCTTCTCGGAAGAAGGAAATTTGTGACGCACAAACTCACTTTTTCGTTGGGACCCTGTACTTTTCGCGCGCCTTTCGGCGAATTCGTCACAGTCGACCGCACGCGAGGCGTGGGTGCCCGTCATGGCGCCGTCGGGGGGGTCGGGCGGCACGCCCCCCACGCGGCGCAGTCCTCGCAAGAAGGCCGCGCCCGCGGCGCCTGTCGCGGGTAACATCATGCACCTGCTGCGCCGCGTGGACCCTCCCTCGGCACCCGCGAACGTTTCGGATCTGGGCGACGTGGAATCGATGCCGCCCCCCGCGCCGAGACCGCGCGCGGAGCCTGGGGCGCTCGGTTCGGCGCGCGACCCGTCCCTCGAGCTGTGGGCGACGAAGCACGTCCCCACGTCCGAGGCCACGCTCGTGGTAGCGAAGAAGAAGCTGGACGTCCTTCGCGAGTGGCTCGCGGGCTGGGACGCGCCGCGGCGGGATCCGAAATCGCCGCGCGTTCTGCTCGTCGTGGGCCCGCCGGGGAGCGGCAAGAGCGCGGCGATACGGTTCGTGGCAAACGAGTTCGGCCGGGACGTGCACGAGTGGCGCGCGCCCGTGCCTACTCTGTGGGAGGAGCACAGGCACGCGCACGGAGGCGCGGACGGACGGACGAAAAACGCGCCAGGCTCCGCGCCGGCGTACGCGTCCAAGCTCGACGATTTCGCCGCATTCGTGCAGAGAGCGTCGCGATACGCGCCGCTCGCGTGCGTCGCCGCCGCCGGCGCCGGCGCCAGAACCGGCGACCAAAAGATACTTGAAACGACACACGTTCGTTCACAACACGACACACACACACACAAACAGCCTGTTCTGCTGGTGGAGGACCTGCCCATCGGCGGCGGCGAGGACCAGCAGCGCCGCGCGCTCGACCTGCTGGCGCGCCTGGCGCGCGAAGCGCGCGTCCCGGCGGCGGTGGCCATCTCCGAGGAGGACGCCGGCGGCGTCGGCGGCCTGGGTTCGAACCCCGCCGGGGGCGGGGGCGGGGGCGGGGGCGGGGGCGCTGGGGATGTTCGGACCAAAAACAGAACAGCCTTCGGGCCTCACCTCGCCGCGCGGAGTATCGTCGCGGCGATGGAAGCCGCCGGCGCTAAAGTGGTCGCCTTCAATCCGGCGACGGCGCCGAAGCTCGTCAAAGCGCTCGCCGCCGTGGCGGCGGCGGAGCGCGTTGACGTGGACGACGCCGGTCTGGCCGCCATAGCCGCCGCCGCGGAGGGGGACGTGCGCTGCGCGCTCGCGAGCCTGCAGATGTTCGCCGCCGGGCGCAGCGGGCGCGCGAACACGAACAAGGGCAACAAGGGCAAGCCCAGGAGCGGGAAGCGCGCCGCGCCCGCGCCCGCGCGGCGAAAAAAAAGCGCGGCGGGGGACGACGGCGACGAGATGGAATTGGACATTTTTGACGGCGAGACGGATGAGGAAGACGCGAAACGCGCGCGGCGCGACGCGACCGCCGCGGACGGCGCGCGTCGCGATCGCGGTTTGTCCGTGTTCCACGCGCTCGGCAAGATCCTTCACAACAAGAGGGACGAGCACGAACACGCTTTGTCTGTTCCGTCGAAAGTGTCGCGACATAGTTTACAAACAGAGCGCTCTTCGGCGAGAGGGGACGCGGCGTCGCGCGGCGAAGAAAAAAAAGGCGGCGTCGCGGGCGCTTCTGAGACGCCGAAAAAAACGCACGACGAAATCGTCCACGACGCGCCTTCGAGTGCCTCTTTTCCGAGTGGTTCCGACAAAAAAACGGTCTCGCGTGACCCGTTCACCTCCGGGAAACCCGCGCGCGTTTCGAGTGACGATGACGAAAACGGGAGCGCGTTGTGGTTCGGCACCGCGGTTCCGCCGTTTCCGTTACACGCGCGTTGGAGACGCGGGCGCACCAAGTACGGCGAACCGGAGTCGATTCTGAATCGCGCGCGTTTCGGCGCCGAGCGCGCGACGACGTTTCTGTTTGAGAACTTCGCGGAGGGTCTGCGGGACGACGCCGTGGAGGACGCCGCTTTGGGCGCGGCGTACCTGTCGGATGCCGCGTGGTTCGCCTCCGCGGGCCGCTCGCTGGCGATCGCCGGGTTCGGGTTCAGTTCTTCTGAGCGCAACGGCGACGCGAGTTTTCTCACGGACGGGAACGGCGCGCCCGCCGACCCGGGCGCCGTGGGCGAGCTCGTCGCTGGGTCGGTGGCGACGCGCGGGTTACTCTTCGCGCCGCACCCGTCGCGCCCGTCGCTTAGAGGGTTCCGCGCGTTCAAGGGCCCGCAGAGCGCTAAAGCGCACCGCGCCGCCGTCGCCAACCTGCAGGAAGTGCGCGCGGTGGTCGCCGCCGCGTCCGGGGGGGACTTCTCCGTGGGGTCGGACCGAACAGCCGCAGCCGCCGAGACGCTGCCCATGCTGCGCGTCATCGCCGGCGCCGGGCCGGAGGGCGCCGCGCGCGTGCCTTACCTGCCCACGCGCTGGGTGCGCGTGGGGGAGGACCCGGCGACGGCGGGGGGCGTCGCGGGCCTGCCCCCCGGCGCGCGGTGCGCGCCGAGGCCCGGGCAGGCCGCGGGCGGTTTAGAGTTGGGCGTGGACCGCGCGCGGGCCGGGGACGAAGACGAGGAGGAGGAGGAGGAGGACATCGAAGACGCCGACGATTTTTAGCCGATGACGTTTTTCGATCGACGGACGTCGTGTTCTACGTTTAGCTCTATTACAGACTACGGAAACGAGAGCTGCCTTTCCTGCTTCCCGCGTGAACATCACCAGGGCGTGGTGTCCACTCTCCGGCCGAGCGACCCGGCCCGGGCTGAGGGATGGCCGTTCCCGAGCTCGACGAACCCCCGCCTCGACCCCGTTTCCATCGCCGCTAGGCCCGGGTTTTTCCGCGCCGCGCCCGGTTGCTCAAACGCCGACGGCGCCGCGGCGCGCGCCGCGCCCGTGACTATATCGTACGCCGCCGGGTCCGAGCCCGGAAGTCTCGACGGACGCATGTTTAGAAGCGGATCGCCGTTCTCCGCGCGCGTCCCGGAAAACGCGTATGGAAAGCAGTCGGACGCGTCTTGGAAAAAAGAGACATTTGCGCCGTGGTGCTCGTACCCCGCCGCGCCGCGCGCGGCGACAAACCGCGGCGCGCCGGTGATGACGTCGTACCCGGAAACGCGCGTGCTCGCCCCGCCGGCGCCGGAGACGGAAGCGCAATCCGTCGTTGAGGATTCCGAACATCGCACGTAGTGCTCGGTGTTCGCGGAGACCAGCGACTGTACGGGCGGGCCGTCCGCGCCGATGCGCACGACGCTTTTCGGCGGCGGGAACGGGCGCCGCGGCGAAGGCGCGTGGGTCCCGTCGCGGACGTGTTTTCCGACGTCGTCCGACGCGGGTTTGTACGCGCCCGGAAAGGCCCCGTCGCGGTGCTTGATGACCACGGAGGCGTCCGAGGGGTGTCGACGCGGCAGCGCGACGCGCGGCTCGTGGTCGCGCGGGGGCGCGGCGAACCGACGGGAGGTCTCGGTGGTCTCGCGGGACCGCCGCCGCGACTCCGCCGCCGCGCTCAGCGACCCATCCAGTGTCTCCGAGTCGGCGTAGATCTCGTACGACGTCTCCTTGGCCCAGTGCGCGGTCTTCGGCGCGATCTCCTCCCTCGAGGCGCCCGCGGGGCGCCCGCCGGCCAGGCGCTCGGCGTCCTGGAACCGGGGGGTCAACGCGTGGTGCCCCAGCGGGGGGGGAGGGACGTGCTTCGCGCCCCCCGGGGCGAAGTCCGCGTACCCGGGGGGGACCGCCGGGGATGTCACGTACCGATTTCGGTCCAACGCGCTCGCGCGCGCGGGCTCGTGCGTCAGAGGGTCGTGCGTCGCCAGCGCCGGGTCCGCGAGGTACCGCCTCCCCATGGCTCACTTCCGGGCGAGAGCGTCAAGGGCGACACCGAGATGGACGCGGGACGCGCACGGACGACGCACCTCCCTGAGGCGCGCTCGGTGTGTTCCTTTTTTGGCGCGCTCCGCCACGAAAAACGAACGCCGGCCGGTCATCCTCGCCCCGCGGGGGCCGCGTGCGTCGCGCGAAACGGTTTTTTGTCGCTTCATCGATCGAAACCGTGATGATGCCACTGGTCACTCGCCGCTACCTACTTCCTCTCCGCAGGGACAGCCATGACCCCTGCCTGCTCCCAGTCGAAGGGCGTGTCCCTCATGCGCTCCCCTCCCGAGGCCTCCGCGAACGCGCGGCGCACGATCCCGCGGCAGAAAGCCAAGTCGAACGGCGCGCCGAACGGCGTGGCGCGCGCGTGTTTGAGCAGCGCGCCCATCCACTGTTGGTCCGCCTCGTCCGCCGCCAGGTCCGTGGCGGTCGCGTCGGCTTTGCGCGCCGCGACCGCCTCGACGTCCCTGCGAAGCGCCGGGGGGCACCAAGGGAACGTCCCCGCGCGCAGGTACGACACCGTGAATACGAGCGCCTCCAGGTCGTCCGCGTACGTCGGCGGGCGACCCGCGTCGGCGGCGGCGGCGGAGAACGCCGGCGTCCCGGAGACGACGCCTTTTGTTTTTTCCTTCTTGATGAACGCGTCCGCGAAAATGTCCGAATCGGACTCCGATCGCGCGAAGGCCTCCGGAAGAGCTTTGACGCTTTCGTCGTCGACAAAAGCCGGGCCGAGCGCGGCGAGGCCGAAGTCCACGAGGTGCAGCGCGCGGTTCGCGCCCACGCCCCGCGCCGGGTGCCCGAGCAAAAGATTGTCGGGCTTCACGTCGCGGTGCACGACGCCGGCGCGGTGGCACGCCGCCAGCCGCGCCAGCGCTTGGTCGGCGATCATCAGCGTGGTCGTCGCGCTGAGCGGCCCGCCCGCGCTCACCGCCCAGGACATCTCCTCCAGCGAGGGCCCGAGCAGGTCCATCACAAGCACGCGGCTCAAACGCCCGAACACGCGCTGCCTGCCGAAGTGGTGCACGCGCGGGAACCCCGCCGGACCGCTGTGTTTTGCGACGCGAGCGAGCATCTCGCGCTCCAGTCGCAGCGGCGTGACGACTTGGTCAACCAGAGAGTCGTCGTCGTCGAACGAGTCTATGGATTTCATCTGGCACTCGTCGATGGCGTTTTCGATGGCGTTCTCGGCGCGGTGCACGTCCTCCACCTTGACGGCGACGTCCTCGCCGCCGTCGGCGTCGCGGCCCAGGAACACGCGCCCGAAGGACCCCTCGCCGAGTTCGCGCGCCTCCGCCGCGAAACGCATCGCCTTGCGAACGCGCGCGGCGTCATCCTTGAGACGCAGCTTGTGGATCTTCAGGCGCTTCACCTCCGTCGCCATAACGTCCGCGCCCTTGTTGGAGCGTTCGAGCTCGTGCAGAACCTTGGCGATGTCCTCGCGCTCGCGCTCGAGCGCGGCCAGCGCGGCGTCCAGGCGGCGAGACACGTCCTCCGGCTCGGCGCCCTCCACGCCGCCGAGGCTCATGATCTTGCGCCAGTGGTCGCTCATCTGCTGCCGCCGACGCCGCGCGCGGCGCGTGCCCACGAGCACGGAGCCAGCCTCGGACTCCTGCCACAGCGTCCAGCCGCCCCCGTCGTCCTCGGTCCCGGCGAAGCCCCCATCCGCGGGTAAGATGATGAAGCTCTTCGACGCGCCGCGTTTGCTCCTCGCCCTGATGGTCTTTTGCGAGAGGGGGTTCGCGAGGTCGTCCGCGGACCCGCCGCCTCTGGGCTTGCCCCCACGGCTTCCGCGCGACCCGGACGCGAACGCGCCGCTGGAAAGCCGCGCCACGCACGCGGCCCGCGCCGTCGCCATCGTCGCGCTACTCCACACTGACCAGCGAAGCCGACCGCGGGCGGAGAGTCGCGATCTCGGCATTTCTTTTCGGCACCGGCGCAAAAAAGGGCGAGATCAGATTCTGCTCATGAAAATCCAAGCCGAATGCACTTTTGTCGTTCGAGCCTCGGCGCTTCCGTCGAGCACGCACAACCCGAAGCGCACTGTCGGGTGGCGGCGAGGCGTCCACCACGTGTCGTCGAGGGTCTGCGAACGTCGCCCCGGACCTTCGGTCTCGTCGTCGCCGTCGCCTCGCCGTCGGAGCGGGCTCGGGAATCTGGGAGGCAAATCGGAGATAAATATCTTCGTCGCAGTGCAGCGCTTTTCGGCGATGGCAGCGACGGCGAGCGCCTCGACGGCGGCTTCCACGCGGTGTCCGCGGCTCTCCGGAGCCTTGATGTCGAGACGCGCTTCGCGGCGCATGAGCACGTCGAGACGCGCGCTGGCGATGACGCGCGCGGAGGGCGGGCCGACGCGCGGCGGGATGCCTTCGGATGGCCGAGGCGAGCGAAACGGCGACGTCTTTCCGGTGGCGCCTCCTTTACGCGCGAGCGCGGCTTTTCTGTCGGACCCGCACTGCGACGTGGTGCGCGACGACGACAACTCGCTCGCGTTTCGGTGCCCTCCCGGTCCCGAGGAGGACCCCGAGCTGGGCCCATCGTACCGCGCGGTGGAGTTCGACTTCGCGGAGGAGGAGAAGAAGATGGGACTCGAGCCCGGCGAGTGCTCCGTCGGCGAGGGCGAGGACGGTATGCCGTCAATCGACTGCGGCGGAGGATGAAGATTCCCAGCGCGAGACGTCTTTCGCGAAAAAGCGCGACGCGCTACACGGTCCACGAAAGCTAAAATCGGTCTTCTGATTCACGACGGAAATGAAACGATCGCGCGTACGGTAGACTACGATCGTATCGGTTCTCCCGCTCCCGTACTATACGCCGTATCACGTCGCGCGCTAGTCCCAGTCGTCCAGCCGGTGCCTGCGCCACGCGCCGCTCGCCGCGGCGTACCCGCCCGAGTCGCACGCCGCGCCCGGCGCGGAATCCACCACCGCCACCGCGACGCGGCCGGGCCTTCCCGCCGGCGCCACGCAGGACATCCCCCCGACGACGCCTCCCGCGACGCCGTCGCCGTCCGCCTCGGCGTCGCGCGCGGCGACGGCGACGGGCCCGAAACGACAACCCCCCGCGCCCGCCGCGCCGGCGAGCGCCTCGAACCCCGCGCTCGCCTTCGCGGCTCCGGGTCTCACCTCCGTCGGTCGCGAAGACGAAAGCCTCTGGTTTCGTCCGGAAAGACGCGACAGAGTGACCGTCGTGCCCCCACGCGACGGGCCGGTCGAGGGCGCCGCCTCGACTGTCCACGCCGCGGAGGGGGTGGGTCCCACACCCACACCAACGTGGGTCCAAACGTACCCGGGACCCGGCGAGACGTCGGGGAGGTACTGGTACGCCGCCGCGCCCGCCGCGTCGAGGACGCGGACGCGCGTCGCCGCCGCGCCGCCCGCAGCCGCCAGCGCGGGCGCCTCGCAGGCGACCAGCGCCGAGCTCACAAGCACGCTCGCGGTTAAGAAGTACCCGCGTCGCTCGTCCCCGAACCCGAACCCGAAGTCGCACGCGCCGACGGTCAGCTCGTTACCAACAACCCATACCAAGCCGCCGCCGCCCGACGGGCCCGCCGCGGGGTACGCGCTTCGCGTCGCGGCGCCCGCGCCGCCGGGCCCGGCCCCGTCCAGCCAGGCACGCTCGCGAGGGGACGCTTGTCCGAACGCGAACGCCGCGGTGGCTTCCGGCGAGTGGTCGATGAGCCCGACGCCCAGCGCGCCGAGGATGCACGTCGCGTGGTGCCCCGCGGCGGCCAACGCGTCTCGTCTCCCAAACGACGCCGACGCCGGTCTTTTTCCGTAGAGCAAATGCTCCGCCGTGAACGCAAACGCCGGCGACGCCTTCGCGGCGACGGCGAGCGCCGAGACGCTCCGCAGGCTGAGCTTCTCCGCGCCCGCGCGCTCGGCGCCGAACGGACTCGCCGCGAGCGCCACGGTCGCGGCGTGGCGCGAGGACGACTTAAACGCGGGCGCGACGCATCGCCACAAGAGCCCGCCTTTCGCGCGAGATGAGTCGCCGTCTGACCCGTCGGCTCGCGCCGTGACGCGCGTCGCGCCGATTTTCGCCCAGGCAACTCCGCTCGCCCAGGGCTCGTCCCCGAACGCGCCTCTATTGGAGACGAAGATATCGACGGTCGCGCCGCCCTCGGCCGCGACGGAGTCGGGTACGACGCGCGTGACTAAGGGCGGCTCGGCGATTTCAATCGCGAGAGACGCGGCGCCGAGCGCCGCCGCCGACCGCGTCTCCGCGTCGGCGTCGGCGGAGCTCATGCCGAGCTCACTCGGACCCATCTCGGTTTCGTCTTTCGAAGACGAAAGCGCGCCGCTCCCGTGCGTGCGCGCGTGCGTGGCGTCCAGCGTGGCGGCGACCCGTACGGGGGGCGGCTCGTACCCGGAGGGGCGCCGCGAGCTTATCGCCGCGAGCGTTTCCGAGAAACGCGGACTAAGCTCGCACACCCGCACCGCCGTGGAGACAAACGCGCCCGGGCTCTCTCCCAACTCGCCGTCCATCGCGCGCCAGCCGCACGGGAACGCGTCGCCCGGCGCGGCGCGGCCGAGCGCGTCTCTTGGGGCCATGTCCGCGCCCGCGAAGTGCGCTGCGTCGCCCCTCGCCCATGTCCGGGAGCCGAGCACCGAACGCAGCGCGCCGGGCGCGGCGAACGCCAGAACCTCGCCGCCGGCGCCGCCGCGGAAAAACTTGGCATCCACGCCTCCGTTCCCGCTCAGGCCGACGCTGACAAACCCCGAGGGCGAGGGGTTGAACGGGACGTCGCACGAAGCGCCCCCGCCGGCGACGATACGCGCGGGCACGATCGCGCTCGGCCCATCCACGCCCGCGAAGACGCACACGATGGCCGGCGCGTCCGCGCCGTCGTCGCCGGCGTCGGGGTGGAAGTTGGTGCCCGCGACGGTGATGGCGATCCCCGCCACGCCGGCGGGGACCACCGAGGGGAGCACCGCGGCGGTCAGCCGGTCCTCGCCGGTGCTGGTGCTCGCGGGTCGGGCCATACAAAGCACCAACAGCGAGGTGACGAGCCACGCGGCGACGCCGCCGCCCCCGCGGGAGGGCACCCGGGCCACCGGGGGTGACATCGGTAGGCTTTCCTCTAGGAATCAGCGACGGGCGCGCGCGGGGTTCGACCGTAGGTCTCGACCGCCGCCTCACCTCGCGTCGCGGTGAGCGCGACGCATGTCGTTCGATGGAGAACGCGCGCGCGTTCCCGGCCCGGGGTTGCCGCGACCTCGCGTGTGGCGCCGAACGCGAGCCAACGTCCGGGAAAACACAGCGACGCCGCGCGAAGAGCGACGCGCGTTTTTTTTGAACGGCGCGTGACAGCCGAGATGTGTGTGCATTTACAGTGTGTGCATTCGCGCGGCGGGAAGCGTGTTCGCGTGTTCGAGGGACGAGATACCTTTCGCAGTGACGAATCACGCGCATCACGACGCATCTACATCACAAAGCACCTACGCTCTCTATGGATACCATCAGAACGGTCGTCTGATGGTGGCTTTCGTGCACCCGCTGACGTGCGGGTTGTGGTTCTCCACGAGCAGCTCCTTGGGTTGTCTCTTGGCGAGGTTGCGGCGCGCCGCCTCGGCGAAGTTTCCTCGCGTCTCGGGCACGTAGCCCCCGTACCCGGGCACGAACGGAAGCCTCTCCGTGCCGCACCCGCTCCGCACGTCCACGTTCCAACGCATGCTGTCCGCGCGAGGCGCCAAGGGCGCGGGCTTTGGCCCGAAACCCCTCAGCCGCCCCAGCGCGTGCGCATCCGCGTCGTGCAACGAAAACGAAGATCCCCACGCCGGCGTCGCCATGCGCTTCCCGGTGCGCCGCTTCGTTTGTCGCGCGCCTCCGTGCATCGCCTGCGCGGTGGTCTGCCAGGGACCACCAGGCGTTTCCCGCGCACTGGCCGTAGCGGTCATGCCGTCCGGCTCGTACGCCGCGGGGGCGCCCGCGTCGGGAGGTCGGTAGTTGGGCACGCCCTGCGCGGCGGAGGCGTCGGCGCGGCGCTCGATGTGGTGGCCCACGATCTCGTGGCCGCCGATGTCGTCCAGCGGGGGACAAAGTCCGCCAGCGAGCTCGCTCCTGGTCGCGGGGTGGTCGTGGAATGTGCGGCGCCGGGGCAGGTCGGGGAAGTCGTCGAACCGGGGGTCGAAGTCCTCCTCGTGTCGCTCAGGCGCGTCCCACTCCCACCCGCCCGTGTCTCGCTCCGCATCCTCTCGCGACTCCACAGGCTCGGGAGCGTCCAGCGCGAAGGGAGCGTGGGAGCCCAGGCCCCCGCCCGGGACGAAAGCGCGCCGAGACACCGTCGCGCTGCGCGCGCGCGAAGGCGACACGTACCCGTGGTTCAGAATCTCGTCCATCGCGTCACCCGGCGCGCGCAACGAGGAGTGAGACCCGCGATGGAAACGAAAAACGTCTCTTCCAAACGGCTCCCGTGGTTCGTCGGAATGTCGGACGTCATTGCTCACTTTTCCCAGTGAGAGAGACAAGTCTTCTAACGAAAAGGCGGATCCCGCTCGCTCGGAGTGTCACTCCTCGATGTTCGCGCAGACGTGCCGTCTGCCCACCGCCGTTCCCACACGCGCGCCCTCGAAGTCGCTCCAAAGGTGCGCCGCGTCGCTCGTCGACCCGTGCGCGGCGTAGTCCCCCGTCGTGTCCTCGTTCTCCGTTATCCATCAGAGGCGCTCGGCACCGCGTTCCAAATCACGGCACCCCGCTGACATCCCCCACCCCCAACAGGCGATCCACCCCCACCTGCCGACCCCCCGTCCGCTCCACGCGCTCCGTCGTCACCATGGCGGGCGATTCTCCCACCCCCACCAAGCTCGGCTTCATCGGCGCCGGAATCATGGGTGCGTCGCGGATCCGACCGAAACCCGAAACCCTGCGCTTTTTCTCGGCGCTCGAAAGCCTCCGCCGAGGGGCGGGAGCTTGAAACGTCTCCGCGTCGTCGTCGTCCGCCGCTTCTTCGCTGACCGCTTCGTCTCCGCCGTCCCGAACGAATCGACACCTCCGTACCTGCGATCCGAAAAAACAAACGAACGCAGGCGTTCCCATGGCCTTGAACCTGATGAAGGCTGGCCATGAGCTGACGGTGTGGAACCGCACGGCGGCGGCGTGCCAGCCGCTGGTGGATGCCGGCGCGACGCTGGCGGGTTCCGCCGCCGAGGCGTGCGCGGCTTCGGACGTGACCTTCGTGATGGTCTCCACCCCCGAGGCCGCGATGGCGTGCGCGGAGGCGGCCGCGCCCGGGCTCGGCGCCGGGAAAGGCTACGTGGACGTCTCCACCGTGGACGCGGGCACCTCCGCCGCCATCTCGAAGCTCGTCAAGGGCACGGGCGCGGAGTTTCTGGAGGCGCCGGTTTCCGGGTCGAAGGCGCCCGCCGAGCAGGGCGCGCTCATCTTCATGGCCGCCGGGGACGAGCCTCTGTACGCGCGCGTGAAGGTCCCGCTGGAGGTGATGGGCAAGGCGCACTTCTTCCTCGGTGACGTGGGCGCGGGCGCGAAGATGAAGCTGATCGTGAACTCGGTGATGGGGAGCATGATGGCGTCCTTCGCCGAGGGCCTGTCGCTGACGGAGGCGGCGGCGCTCGACCAGGACACGCTGCTGCAGATCATCTCGCTCGGCGCCATCAACACGCCGATGTACGCGCTCAAGGGCCCGAACATGATCAAGGGCGTGTATCCGCCCGCGTTCCCCCTGAAGCACCAGCAGAAGGACATGCGCCTCGCGCTCGCGCTCGGAGACGAGCTCGCGCAGGAGATGCCCGTCGCCGCGGCGGCGAATGAGATGTACAAGACGGCGCGCAGGATGGGCAAGGACGACGAGGACTTCTCCGCCGTCATCGCCGCCATCGGGCGGAAGTAGACCGCTTTCTTTCGAGATAAAACGCCTGATGATAAAACGCACGGGACGTTCGCATCGTTCGTATCATCATAATATCGTACGTTCTCGTTCGCTTTCCTTTCGACAGTCACAACAGCGCGCGTTCGAGCCCCCGCCGCGCGGTGGTCGCGACGGCGTCCCGTAATACCTCAAACAAATCGACGCGCGCGCCGTCGTCGGCGCGCTTCGTCTCCCCCCCCCCCAATTGTCCTCCTCCCTGTCACCGGAGTTTCTTTTCCTTCGACTTTTTCCAACCTTCCTCGCGATGATTCTCTTTTCTACCCGCATCGTCATCGCCTCATCACCTCGAGTTCAAGCCGCTGGGCCCCTCGAAGTGCTTGGGCAGGTCGTCGTCCCCGGCGGTCCTGTCCACGACCGAGTCGTGCACCCTCGCGCCCTCCGGGAGCTCCCAGACGGTCTCCATGGTGATGTTGTTGTACCAGTAGTGGATCTCGCGCTCGACGTCGTACGCCTGCAGCCACTCGCCGTCCGATCCCGCCGGCGGCGAAGGCACCTGCGCGCCGGGGAAGCCGATAAA
>Ga0209666_1000442_pt1 | contig 32264 bp, 28 predicted proteins | sample SaaInlV_125m_DNA_FD_184679 | JGI IMG/M metagenome (GOLD analysis project Ga0209666, IMG submission 184679) | Marine microbial communities from expanding oxygen minimum zones in the Saanich Inlet - Saanich Inlet SI037_S3LV_10m_DNA (SPAdes)... | ecosystem: Environmental > Aquatic > Marine >...
CACCCGATGTTGTTGCCCTTTTGGAGGTTGTTGATGCACGAGCTCGTCACCACCGTCCCACATTTATTGCATTGTAATTTGGGGCAGTAGCGTGCGCCATGACACTCGTCCGCCCACTCCTCCTCGGTCGTCAGCACCTCGAAGTCGCGCTCGTTACCATATTGCACGACATCCGACCGCCTGTGGCGCCAGTGATGCTGATGGTCAGGGTGGTTAGGGTTACATTTGCACCCGATGCCGCCGCCCTGTTGGAGCTTGTTGATGCACGAGCTCGTCACCACCGTCCCACATTTATTGCATTGTAATTTGGGGCAGTATGTGTTCCCTTGACACTCGTCCGCCCACTCCTCCTCGGTCGTCAGCACCTCGAAGCCGCGCTCGTTACCATATTGCACGACATCCGACCGCCTGTGGCGCCAGTGATGGTCAGGGTGGTTAGGGTTACATTTGCACATGATGTTGTTGCCCTGTTGGAGGTTGGTGATGCGCGAGCTCGTCACCACCGTCCCACATTTATTGCATTGTAATTTGGGGCAGTAGCGTATGCCATGACACTCGTCCGCCCACTCCTCCTCGGTCGTCAGCACCTCGAAGCCGCGCTCGTTACCATATTGCACGACATCCGACCGCCTGTGGCGCCATCTGCCACCCTTCACCACCTTCACTTTGAACCGCTGCATGTCGTCGATGTCTTGGACCTCGCCGTCTTTCTCGTTGGTGAGTCTGCGGGTGGTTAGGCTGGGGTACCCCTCGGGGTCGTAGTCCTCGGGGTCGTAGCTCTCAGAGTGATTGGTCATTGCTGCGTACGGGAGGTGCTTGTCTTTAAGCTTAAAGAAGACAAAAACTAGCGCGCGGGAAATCGGCTTGATGGTCGGGTAGGTTAGCACATGTGGAAAGTCCATGGCTGCCAAAAAGTGGCCGAACTCGAGAGCCCTACGCTTAATTCTCTTCTTCTTTCTCTCTTCAATTGAAGAGAGAAAGAAGAAGAGAATTAAGCGTAGGGGCGACCTTCGCGAAGGATTTTTGGACAGCCATGGACTTTCCACATGTGCTAACGCGCAAGTTGCGAACTGAACTGTCATGCCGGGAGAGAGTACTAGGAAGGGGAGAAAGCACCCGGGACGAAAGGGCAAGAAGAGGAACGATTTCAACCATGAACGTGTCCCCTCACGTCACTACACGAAGATGATCAAAGTTTCCGAAAAGATTTCCGGTGTGCCGATGGATCTGATCCGTCGTATAGTGTCGCTGAGTTTCCACCACGATCGTCATTTGTATGGGTCCGTGAAACACTTCCGAATGGTCGACATCACAGCACGCATGCGGCTTGAGGGACTGTCGCCTGAGGAGATCGGATCTTCTGACGTCAGTATTGAGGGTGGCGTTTGCTATCGACGCATTCGTGTGCTTGTTTCTCATCAGATGGTTGATGGTTCTTTCATTGTGGAGATGGTTCAAAAGTTCAACACTGATTCAGAGATTCCTCCGAATCTCGATTGTGTCATTGATATCGAGACTGAAAAAATGGCGATTTGTTTCAGCATCGTTGCGGAACCACCACCGCCTGTCATCCTGCAACAACCATACTGCACAGTTTCAAGGATCTGTAACATAATGCCGCGTATGCTCATGGTGGGATGGATTGACATGAACGAAGCATTTTTCACGAATGTTTATATGTTGCAATTACAAGGGAAGAAAGTCGCGAGGCGGGCTGGTATTCACGATTCTGATGGACACGTTGTATCTCTCAATTCTAAAGTTTATCATGACATTTTGCTGCAAGCTCTGAAAGAATCTGAGCATCCACAACTCAGTAGATTCGTTACTCGATTTTGGAATGCCTGCGTTCCTGACGAAGATATAGATGAAATTGATGATTGAAATCACTTGCTGCGAGCAATTGATCCTCTCATCCTTGCTGCCAATTTCTTTTCTAGAGATGCTATACGCTCTCTGTCAGTGGAGCGTAAGGCGCAGGTAAAGGACCAGACTTGCGATCATGAAGAGCAGCGTTGGAATAACCAAACGCCCCTAAAAAAAACCAAACGTTTACAGTTTTTTCAAATTATCAGGTCTCCATGTTCTCCTCCATGTTCTTGGAATCCCATGTTCTAGATGCTCTGTGGTGAACGCATTAGATGTAAGAATGTCACTTATGATGCCTGTTTTTCCTGTCATGACTCTTTCTATGTCTGCGTCACTGGCCTGCGAACCAGCGGGGGGCAGTAATGTTCTAAATCTTCGCAGTTTGCTCTTGTTGACTGTAGGTACAAGCTTGCTCAAGTTATCGAGTTCACGATTTCCTCTTATTATTGATTGCACAAGCGCACGAGCATCTTGCAGGCCATTAAAATAATTCATCTGATCATATTTTGGGTAGAAGTTTCTGTAAATGTTGTGAGTCTCGTTTGGCATTAAAATCCTTTTTAATTTTTTTCCGTCAGACAATAGCACGGAGGAATCGTTCATTACATGAATAGTGTTACTGATTTCCTTAAGCCCCTGTACAAGTGCTGCAGCTGGTATCTCTCCTCTTTCTTTTTTGTTATAAGCATAAAGTGAATTCAAGTTAATTTCACGATTCTTCGGATTTGGCGCCCAATGTACTCGAAACCACACTTTTCTTTTTGAGTCCATGTACGTCACCTTGTGATTCTCGCCCGCACCCACCTTTTGGGGGTATGTTTTTTCCGCAGTGTATTCGATGCAGAAAATGTATTTATTAGAAATTTGCAATACTGCATCTTTTTAATGTTACTTTCTCGTTGTGTTACTTTCTTGCTGGACCTTACACAACTATTTAAACTATTTCTTTTCTGTTTATGGCGTATCTCTATCGAACGCGCCCGCCCGATGGCAAGCTTGGTGCGTGGAAAGGAGTGTATTAAAAGGAGTGGAATGATGACAGGAGAAAGAAAGATTGGGAATGGAAGGGTTTCGTACTTGTAACGTTTCAACCCTTGAGGCAAAATTTCCGCGGTTTGGTGACAAGCTGGAAAAGGTCGTCTACAAAGCAGCAGTGCATAGGATCTCACCAATAAATCCCAATCCATCCATGAATGAATTCAGGATTGTTTACAATTACGTGACTCAAGTGGTCTTAGATGATGCAATCTTCGTTGGTGCTGTAACTTCTGGTCAGGAGAATGTCAAGCCTCTTGATCTTATGAATGTGTTAGTTGTCAGGAGGGAGGGGGAAGATTTATGCGAGACTCCCGAGTTGGACTCGCGAATCGCAATGAGGATGCATATGCTGAGACAAATTCGTATGCATTTGAAGGATGATCTTGCCGTGAGGACTGAAAAGTCGATCGCGAAGCACAAGATTTCCAAAAAACATTACAAAAGACAGGCCCTATGTGTCCTTGCGAATTTGAAGAATGAGAAGACAAAGTTGAGAGATCGATTGATTGCTGGTACCTTTTCGGTGGAGGATATAGGTGATGCGACCAGGAAGGATTTCTGGCCGGAGTTATGGCAGCAAGCAAACATGCAAGCAGGTCATAAAGCAACAATTATTCCAAATGAGGATGATATGGTTCAAGACACACTGATCAAATGTCAGAATTGCAAGAGCAACACGGTTCAAACCAGGGAGTTACAGACGCGTAGCTCTGATGAACCCATGACAATTTTTTGCAACTGCACGACATGTGGTAAGCGATGGAAGATGTAGACGCGCTCTGAGGACTGCAAAATAATGTTTCTTTATTGTAGATTATGAACTCAGATATTTTAGGAAATACAATTCCTGAAAGAAGAATAGTTCAAAGGAATGTAAATATAGACAGTCGTGATCGAAACAAGAGTGCCTTTGTAGATACAAACGATTATGTCGTTCATTTGAAAGAACCATTATATGGCGTCACACGTATTGAATTGACGAGTGCTGAGATCCCAAAGTCAGAGTATTTTATTGATGACGGGAACAATCTTATGGAGTTGTTAATCTCTCCGGTGTTGTTTGCGAATAGGGCACCAATAGGATTTAAAGAGAGACTCAATGCAAGACGACATGACCTTGTGAACCTGGTCACAGTTGTACGAGTTGATTCGTCACAGTCGAATGGACATGGCATAATCGATTGTTTGAGACTTGGTGATGTGAATAGTGGCGAGATGCTACGAGGCCCGAGTGGTGTTTTCAATGCATCACGAACATCGAATGTGGACTCGATTGTAATATCAGAGTCTGGTGCAGAGGTTTTGTTTGTAACATGCTATTCGGAAGATGAAGAGAATTTTTCTGGTGGATGTCGATTCATGATTCTCCGTTCCGGAAGTGACATTTCTGAGTCTTTGTTTTCATTCGGCTCTGAGTTTCGGTTTGAATCATCAGTTCCAGTGTTTAATAAGAGAATGTGTTTGCTTCAGGACAACAAGTTTGCATTGCTTTACAACAGAAATAATGAGTCTGTAAATTTACTTGTTGGTTCAGTAGGAAATAACATTGAGGATGTGGATGCACGAACAAGTAATTCGAATTTGGTCAAAAGTCAAGTAAGTGCGTATTCTTCTTGTCGAGTTGACGATAGCACATCATTTGTTGTTTTTTGCGTGGGTGATGAGGTGAGATGTAAACTTGTTACCATTGATGACGACTTCAGTTTGTACATTCGGAGTGAGATTCAGATTGACCAGAGGGGTGGCGTGCTACACGTGAGCTGTGACTGTATGAATAAGCGAGTATTGGTTTCATCTGTGGATGCACAGGGTCAACTGATAGTTTACGTTTTACTAGTGATGGACGGTCCAGAGATAATTTTAATGAGTTCGAAACTGTACGGACTTGAAGCGTCACTCCCTTCTGTGAATGCTGCATCGACTTCATCATTCGTGGTGGATCCAAATTGCGTTGTGAAATGGTCATCAGATGTGTACAGGGTTGTAACATTACAGGTTAGGAGACTAAACAATTCGATAGTTGTCAGCTTACCAAACAACAGTTCAGTCTTCCCATCTATTGAATTAGAAAATAACGAATTTTATAGATTTAGAGTTACAGCACACGCGCTTGATCCTGAGATACCGTTGTCAGTACTCGAAGGAATCAAAATTTTTACTTCACAGACACAAAATCGTCAATACGAGATCATAAGAAAATCATCATCGTCATTTCTCTTATATATCGATGATTCGGTAAATACATTGTTTTACGGCATTGATGGCCAAATCACCAGGGGTACGATCAACATCATAGCTGCCGTCAGCAATTATGAGCTTCCTTTCACAGTCTTTACCTCTGGAGTTGCAGATGTTGGCAACAAACCTTTCACGTTCAGTGCTTCCGCGACCACTGTACGCTCTTTACGAAAAGGCTTCGAATCACCTGGTGCGAATACAGAAGCTACCGGTGCAATGATAAGTGTGAATGGAACTGGTCTTTTGTTTCATGAGAATTCAGAGTTGTGGAGTTTTCGTGATGGCTCGTGGTCTTTTTTGAGTCCGGGTACCACAAATGGGCCTGGACCACGACAGGGAGCGATGCTGACGAACAGTGAGAATCGAGTGTTTTTGTTTGGAGGCATTTCAACATTCAGATCCACCGGCACTCAGGAAGTTTTTGATGCACCAAATTTCTCGATACTACCAAGTGCAACCAATACTTATGTGTTACGAAACTTACGAAACACGGACCGAAAGATAGTATTTTACGACGTTCTCACTGGTACGAATCGAACAAGCTTTACAAGCCTGGTAGATCCGGGCCAAACGCAGATCACTAGTACAGGATGGGAGGGTCTGACCGATGTAAGTGAATTCTTTGAAAAAACCACCCTTGGTTTTTACGTTACGTCAACGCAACCTGGAATGGTCACATACACAAATGATATTGACACCTCGGCTGGAACATGGGGTGATGTGGGCCCCAATCCAACAGGTCTTCAGTACGAGATTGCAGTGCAAATAAATCCATTCTTGAACTCTGTGGATACCTCTGGAACACTGCGAATCGAAGAAAATGCAAACATTACTTTAGAGATTTTTGATGGGTTGCAGCAGAAGGAATCACAAACTTTCATTGCAGAATTGAACTCATGGACAAATATTTCTATGAAAATAGATACTGCAGGGTGGGACAGTAGTAATTTACAAAACATGAAGCTCATTGTGAAGTGCACAAATGTGTTCATGAAATATGGATTCTGTGCGATCCGAGATCCAGAGCTGTTTGTTTTTGAAAAAGCCTTGAATGCTGGGGCAGATGTTGACGTGGAATTATACTTTGATAGTGACGTCAAACAAAGTCCCGAGGTACAAAGTACCTTCCTCAGTCTCCAAAGTTGCGAGAATGATGATAGATTTATGAATGACCTTTGGTCCATGGTGGTAGAACCATTCTTCTCACAATTGAGTTTTTCGCTCAAGCTAGAAGAGGGTGTCGTTGTTGACCGGTGTCGCAAGACAGTACCGCAACTCGTCACAGACAAGATATCCTCGTCTGTGACAAGAACAAACGCGACCAATGTGTTGTCAGGAGTACAAATATTTTCAGACGATGCATCCTTGATGTTCAATGGAAACAACGTGTATAGTTTACCAGGAAGTGGCACTGCGTTAAGGGCGAACAAAACCAATGACTTTCTCTTCAGTTGTATACTCGAGCCAAGACTGTCTAAATTGATATTAGGTATAGACTGTACTTCAAGTGGTTTGGTAGTTGAAGGTGAGCAACCCTCTTCTTCATTTTCGTCTGTCAATTTATCTAATAATATTCCTCCAATATATGAATCTGGCAGATCGTTTGTCTTGGATCAAAGTGTTCGCATTGACTTCAACACTCTTATTCCAAATAAGTTTATAATCAATTCATTTGTATTCATTCCATCCACCGCATCTGGTAGCATACCCTTACTAAAGATGGGACAACTCCAACTATTCGCGACATCAGGTAATGAGATACAAGTTGAAGGATTGAGTGTTACGTTCCCTCGTAACCAATGGTTTCACCTCTCTTGGATTGGCAACGGTATGGCAATGAAGATAATTGTTGACGACAGCTTTGCAAGCAACCTAGTTGCACGCGATACAGTAGAGTATCTTGGTGTAGGAGGTGGTGGCTGGAATGGGTCTATTCTGGTAAGCGGCATCAGTGTGTGTACATGTTTCGACAGCAAAGGAATAGACTTTTTGACATTACTAAGTGATGATCATCGGAATGGTCATCAAGTTAGTAATATATTCACCGTAGCATCTTGTGGTGTGAGCAGCAATAGTTTGCGCTTATTTTTCGATTGTTCCGGTACTATTCCCAAACTTTCAGCATCACTCTTTTCCAGTAGGGTGGACCTTTCTTTTAATCATGATGGCCCTGTGGAAGTCTTCATGGGGCGCCAAAACGGAGTTTTACGTTTGTTCATCAACAATGATTCGAATGAATCAAGTGTCGACGCACATGCGTCCACTGCATTACTATCGGGTCATTTGCATATTGGTGGTCAAAGATCATTCAATTCTATTGTACGTGATACGTATTGTGGCGCGATGGATGATCCTAAGCTTCTTATGGGTCGTTTTGATAGAGCTTCACGCGTCAAAGAGACAAATAGCGAGTTAAGAGTCCGCAGTATGAAGTGGTCTTCACTTCCATACACATCACACCCTGATAATACATTCCCTCTGTTACCCCGTGCTTATGGGGAGGCAAGTGTGGACTCGGCAAACCCTCCTAATCTGTGGATATTTGGTGGTGAAGGGTTGAATGGTACTAGCAACGATTTGTGGCAAATAACCACTGACTCAACATATCAAGCGTATAATATTTTTGGGTCGCCAATAAGTAGCGGTGTCGTAACGAGTTCTACACCAGGATCACGTTCTCATTTCGCACAGTATAATGATGGAGAAAATATCTTTATTTTTGGTGGAGAAACCTCTTCGGTTGTTGGTCCTCTTCAATTTAGTGGAAAGCTAGTGAAGTTGTATGAGCAACAGGGCGATGGTACGCCATTAACACACTTTTGGGAGGGTGATGTGAATGTGTTTTTATACCCTGTGTTCACAAAAAACACAGCAGTTCTTTTGGATTCACCAGATGTGATTTGGGCTGAGGTGTCTGATGGTGTCCAAACGTTTCACATTTTCATGTTCCCAGAGGATGCGCAGGAGACTCTGGGTGTGAACGCGTTTGCGAGATCTGATCAGTCGGATGTTCTTCCGACTCTTGATTACGCTCTTCATATAGAAAATTCAGAGAAAACAATCCTCGCAGATTTCTGGAAATACTCTATCAATACAGCATCATGGGAGTTGTTGAATCGCGCCCCAAAACTAAGATCCTTGTCTGTTTCTAACCCATCACCTGGGGCGAGGTCGAAATGCAACTTGCACTATGACAATGAGAGATTTTACTTATTGCCGGGTCAGTCCTCTGACTTCGTGGGTCAAGATCTCTGGAGCATTGATGAAGCGGGGGGGTGGACATGGAAACTAGTTCGCGAATACACTGATTCACCAGATTTACAATTACACAACACCCCTGGCGAATTTTCAAATGACTGCTTTCCTGGGTCGAAACCCTCTCTTTACTGGAGAGATGAACTTGGTTTGCCCAATTTGTGGGGATTCTCTGGTCATGTCTTCACGAATCAATTAACCGGTCTCATCTCGGAAACCAATCTTCATCATTGCATCGCGATTAATGGTTCCTTCAAAAATGATTTGGATGATGGTGCAGATGTTTTTTTCATAAGCAGATTCACACTGCACGAAGCCAGTGTATTTCCGGGTGTATTAGACGTGGAATCTTTAACGATCATGGGAGAGGGGTGCTTTCTAGTCACCACCTCGAGACTGATTTTTGTTGAGATGGCTGTATCGAATCTCTCTATTGCATTGTATGATCCTGCACAGCTGCTAAATGGTGCAACCGAAATCATCCCACTTCAGGCGCTTCCAGTCTCAACCACAGAACTAGTAAGGGGGGTTAAATATGAATTTGCAGGGGTGCAAGCAGACCAGGTTAGTATAGAATCAATACAAGAGATTGGGGGAATAAGTATAGTTGCAGAAGAGAATTTCACTATAACTATTGCATCAAAGCAGGTGAACTTTGTTGTCAAAGACTTCAGTACGTTCATTGATAGTGCGATGTCAGGCACAGCACGAAACGGTCTGGAATTACTTGCGTTGCATGATACAAACATAGCTGACCTGATTTCAGCATCCGCTTTCTCAAGTTATGACACATCGATCGTACCTGGTGCCACAAATTCAACATCAGCCAGATTAAGATTTGCATACCAGAATCAATCGAATAACAGATTTGGTGAAATTGCTACTATTGATTTCGATAAAGAGACTGGTCTATTTTCTCGTGTTGATAATTTAGTCTTTTCTGAGTTTAACCCGACGACGAGTATCAACACATCTAGTGCCTTATTTAATCGAACCGTTGTGACGTTCGTAAATGAAAACGGTATCAATTCTGTGATGTGTGATAATACACTGACAAGTCCCTTGTGTCTTCAATCAGAAGTGACAGGCACACATCTGCAAGTGACTGTGTTGAACGACTTCGAAGCTGCTGCATTGAATACGAAATGGTTGATTTTCTTCATATATAACGGTAATCTTAGAGTTTGTGCTCAGAGGTCAGTCAGTACTGAATTGAATGCACCCTTGCAAAATTTAGTTGGTGAGATTATACGATACTCAAACAGTTTCCTTCTGGAACACACCAACTCTGATTCGGTAAGGATATGCCGCCTGGAAACAGGTTTATTGCAAGGAGAAGTTGTTACAATTTATTCTGATAGTACATCACGATTGTTGTACAAAGATGCTCTAGTCAGTACTTGCGACCCGTTAAATAATTCCACAGCACCATCTCAAGCAACTGAAACCTTCAGCCTGGTTAGCCAGGTGAATTTAGTTGCGTCTGACTTTTCTGATTTTGAAGTCATAAGCGCACCAACAATTGAGAATACAAATTTCATTGTCTTATTTTTGTCAGCCGACCGTCTTGCACTTTCTTACAAGGTTTTTGTTAGAGAAGTTGGTGCATACTTATCTGGGACTGAGATGTTGCTTTTCACATTGAATAGTCAGGCTAGATTAACAAAGATAGATCAGTTAGGTGACAACCAGTATTACATTCATTGCACACTCAATCACAGAGTGCTTGTTTTGCATTGCATGTTACAAACCCATGTCGACTCTGTTCAGAGTAAATTGGTCACTGTTTCAACTATCAGTCAAGATATTGATAATACTGAAGTGATTAAAGAAGCATCATCAATCTTCACATCTGGGCAGATTGTGACTTTTAGTGTTCATGAAAATGAAAGTAGTCAGGTTTGTCCAATCACTTCACGAGTCTTGCTACAGTCAAGGGACACAATTCTTCAAAGTTATGTTGAAGGTACAGTGGTTGAACAAACTCTTGTAAGAGCATCATTTAAGACCAGACTCGCATCAGGTGATTACACCTCACCATTACTGTTTGTTGAGGAGATCAGAAAGAGATTACAACGAATTGATCTCAACTTTGACTGTGTATTTGATGAAGCAACAACAAAAATCTCAATCTCAAATGAATTTTCACCTTTCATAATCTTACTCAGTCACGCGCGATTTGCAATAGAAGACTTGAGCGCAAGTAATGGCTTGGCATACATTCTTGGATTCAGAGATTTTAAGGATGTAATTTCTACATATGATGGTGCAGTTCATCGTACTAATTCCAATAATCGAATCGATCTCTTTGGAAGACAATATTTATATCTTTTTCTTTCTTCCCCCGATGGTGCTATTAGTTCGGAAATTACATCGCGAAACAAAGAAAATTCTTTTGGACGTATAATATTGTCCGTTCCGAAAGGACAAACAATGTTTTTCACTTCCAATTTGTATGAGATTTTTGCTGATGTTAAAATACCTGTTGTCACGCAACTGCGAGTGAAATTGGCTAGGTTCTCGCAAATAGACACCAACATTAATGACGGACGAGAGGTATTTCTGTATCAACCACAGGGTATGGAGCATTCATTTTCTTTAAAGATATTCTGTTCGTTAGATAAAGTTGGATCAGGCGCGGGTGTTCCTCAATTGTTCTTACAACCTAGGTTTGATACAGAGACTTTGGAAGATGAGGATGAGGATGAGGATGAGGATGAGGATGAATTTTTCGGTTGATTTTTTTTAAAATATTTTCATAATATATCATATAATGGTCAAGCATACACTGTTCATGAAGCGAGTTGCAGAGCTGAAGGCATGGGAACTTTACACTGGACAAAGTGTCTGGTTTTTTTTTATCGGAATTGTCTTGTTTTTGTTAAGATATCTTCTGAGCAAAACACCACTTAACTCGAGTTCTACCTTCCAGTCTGGATATGGTATAGTGGAAAAAATTGCAGCAGGCCAGGCTCTTCCAAGAGATGGCGCGAAGTTTGCCGAATCTGTGTTATATTGAATTATGAAATTGAATATTTTATGACATCCCAAATGATCTAAATCGCTATTCCTTCTAAAACTGGCACCCCGTCTGCAACAACGGGGTTCGAGTAATCACCGTCAATGTGTTTGATTGGTGCCTTGCGTCCAAAGCCCATTGCAGTCCTCACTTTCGCAAGATTCTTCTTGACCTTTTTGATTCCCTTCAACCCGAGAAACAACTTGCGCTTCTCATTTTGAAGGACCAGATTGATAGTTTCGTTCACCTTCGCATCGACTTCCCCTTGAACAACTGAATATTTTGTCGTTTTGATCTGTCCTTGCGGTTGACCCGTAACACACGAGTGGTAACCATCTTTGGAAGCCATAATCACATGCGTCTCATATTGCTTCTGTGGAGACATGCTCAGAACAGTCAGATGTATGCAGTCATCTAACTTCCTCTTGTTACTCCTGGTAATCGCGATACGTCGCCACTCGTCATGGGACATTTTGACAATGCTTTCATACTTGACGGCCATGGCCAGATGTTTGGCGCTACGTCCATGGTACCCGTATTGACCCAGAAGGTAGAGGACTTGCTGTTGTTTTACAAACAATGTCGTCCTGTCACACGTGTTCCAGTGAGAATCCTCCCCTTGAATGCCGATGATCTCAGCAAGTGAATCGTATACGTCATTGACACTGAGGCGTGAAAGGTGGCGTGATGGACTAGGGAAACGAATGTTTTGGATAGCTCTAACAAGATTCATTAGGTTCAGTGGACATGAAGGGGGTGAATCGTCGTCATCGTTGACATTCATGTTGGGCGGCGCATCAATGACCGTACTCATGTCAATCGAATCAACGGGGCGGGTGAGCTCTAGAACCTCTCTAAACGTGTTGTATGCAGTCATCTTTCCCGTGTCAACAGTCTCCTCTTGCATCTCGGGGCGGCTTCTTGTCAGGTCGCGTTCCTTCAGTCCAGTCGGGGCGCGTGGCTGAACGAAGGGGGGGGGGTAAATACAGAACAACAAGACGCTCCAAAAGTCCTGACTTAATCACCAAGTGTGGCGGTCGGTAGCACGGGTTAGGTAATGTGACTCTATGCAGATTGTTAGAGTCTGACGGTTGGGTAGGTTAATACATGTGGAAAGTCCATGGCTCGCCAAAAAGTGGCCGAACTCAAGAGCTCTACACTCAATTCTCTTCTTCTTTCTCTCTTCAATTGAAGAGAGAAAGAAGAAGAGAATTGAGTGTAGGGACGACCTTCACGGAGGATTTTTGGTGAACCATGGACTTTCCACATGTATTAACCTACCCGACCAGACCAAGCTTCTCGCCCGCGCATGTCCTATAATTCAGAGTTTAACGACAGACTTCGGTTCTTAGCACTGGTTAAAGCACGAAGTTCAGGCATACTACCGGACACCATTCAGGCTCGCCAGGTGCACACCAGAAAGTGGGTACAGTTCGCATCATTGAGTGACGCTGCGGCGCAACTGCAGATCAATATTGGCAGCGCTCTTGCCTACATGCTGGTTCGCTTTGGTGCTCAAGTAGTTGACAGTCTTCTGGGAAAGTACGACATCCGATACATGTACAATGAGCTACCTATTCATGTAAGTCTATCGGCTCAGCGTCTGTTTTGTGAAGAAGAAGTAAGCAACGTCATTGTCACAAGACACCAAAGCAAACATATTGGCAGTAATAACAAGCATACAAGCTTAGATGATCTGGACTCAATTTCAATGCGGTATGCAATGACACATATTCAGGAGAAAAGACGTTATGGAACAAAGAGAAACTCAACAACAACGACAATCGAGTTGCCACGTGAAATACTGAGCAGAATCATCATTTTTGCAGTGTCTTCCAGAAGTGAAAGAGACACTTTTGAAAAACCTCTTCAAGTCGACATGTACCGTGGTATTTCCGATCTACGTGGAACGTGCAAGGCTTTTTATTACACTCTTCTCGACTCTTGGGATAATTTTCAAGGCACATTTTTCAATCGAGTTTGGGAAAGGTGCTGCACAGAACGCCTGCGGATGTGTGATGTGCTGAGTCATATTGACCCTTTGAGTCACAGAAGGATTGAAATGAGCAATACATCAGTCGAAGGAGTCGAAGCTATGGTGAAACTTTCTGATTCGTTTGTGCTCATTGCTCAGAAAAATGTCAACTCAATTCTTCGCTTTTATTCCACACCTTATCTGATAATCATGGCAACAAATGAGAGGAATCTCCGTGGTCAGAACAACTATGGTATTCCAACATTGTCTGGATTTGCACAATTCATAGCAAACAAACGACTCAAATTGTATGTCAAAAAGGCATTGGCTCGTGATCCACCACAATATGCGGAAGCAATTGACTTCTTCCATACCGTCAAAGAATGGAATATGCTGTCCATTGGCTCCTGTCGAGGAATTGATTCTTATCTTGAGACAACGAATGGTGAGATAATTGATTCTTGGCATAGGAAGAGTGAGGAATTTGGCCGAAAAGAGATGAGATGTTCCGGGTTGCACAATAATATTACTTCTTCAACAGCTAGCAGTCTGGAACAGGTTTTCTTACCAGTTGAATTTCGACCGGCTTGTGAAATAAACAATGATGTTTGCTTATTGGTGCCCTTTGTGTGGGAAGTTGGCTTCTCGATTGGGCAAGATCGGTGCCATGTTGTGTATGACTTTGTTTTGCCGGTGCGGTTGATGCGATTGCATGACGACTGCATAACTATGAATATTCCACTCAGTATGGTGCGCGTGATGATTGAAGATGATATCCTCAATGAAATTTTCGATAAAGAATTATTGCCAGATTTAATCGGATTGGATGAAGAAAATTTCAAGGCAGGAGCTTCCATTATAATGTCCAGAAGATGCGATTACGAATGCGAACTTCTCTTAGATAATAACTATTTTGATGGACATTGTTGTGTTCTCGAAGAATGTAGCAAAGCTGTTCCTTACTGCTTGTGTCACGATTACAAAGTCGAAGATACAAGTGATGGAAAAGACTTGGCGGTATCTACCTTACCACTCGGTGAATGGACTGCTACACCTCTTTTTCATGAATGGGGGACAACATCATTAGTTGCAAATGACAACTATTCTGACTTCACTCTGAATGTAGATCACAGGGCTATGACGCGCAGTTTTTGTAATGGATCATTCATTGACCTTCGTCTAGCAAGAACCTTTGATTGTTCTGCAAGCAACACATGTGCACCGAGTCGTGAACATTTCTACAACAATCGATTTCAACTATGGCAAGAACATCAGGAATGTATCGTGAAAGCAGATGACTTTTCCATATTGGTAAATGATTACATTGATTTGAGATGGGAGCGTCATCAATTTGCATTTGGGACAAAGCAAAAAACAAAGACCAAAACTCTTCAATGTAAGAAAATAAAAATAAAACACAACAAAAGGTGTGCTAATACGCATAGGTGAATTCTATCTGAAACGTGCTAGAACGCGGTCTGTCCTGTCACACTTTTATATTGTGTTTCACTAAATGAAAATCTTTCTGATAAACTCTTTCAATCAATCAAAGTATGTTAAGAACGCACATAGATTATCAGAGGAATTAGAAACGTTTGGTTTTCACACTATAACTGTTTACGGAGGTGGTTCAGATTTCCTCTGTTCGCAGCTCACCAATAACAAATGGGTGATTTCCATACCGGAGAATTTGTCAGATCACAATGCATTTGTTGGGTTCGAGAGAGCTTTCGTGGCCGGACATTTCAGGGAACTATCTTATAGAAATGCGGTCTATATTTATGTTCATGACACCTGCAAAATCTCTCGTAACAACTTTGTTACAACAATTAATTCATTACCAGTTGTTCCGGGATGGGTTTTTGCTCACACTTATGGGCTTTATAACATTGGAATCTGTAGTCAAGACTTTCTCCTGAAGCGAGCGAAAGACTTTCTTAACGTAAAATACATTCCCAAGGATCAAAGTATTGCACTCGAACAAGGACATAAAATTCAAATAGATGGCAATGAAATCAATCCCTTGGTTCATTATAGTAACAAGACTATTGCTCAAGTCACAAATGGTGATATGGACAGATGCGACTTCATGTCACTCAATACTTATCAAGAAGCAGAGTCTAAACGTTTCGTGAGTTACATTGGTGCTTTGTCATTGTACAAGCTTGTCGGATCGTACATCTCATACTTTGTACCTATATGGGCGTCTCACCAAGTTCACGACCAAAAGGGGTACGATATGATGTGTCATAATTTCCCCCACCTCGAACTACGAAATAATCACGCTACAATGGGTACTGTATCTCCATGGATCCCGCTTGTTCCCATCTAGCGTAATCAATGCATACGTCAACTGTGTCGTCCAGTTCTTGCATCCTCCTGCATGATCAAATATGCCACTTCAATAAAAAATATTACAATAGTGTAAAATGAGTGTAAGAACTAAAAAAAAACCCAATGACTTAGAGCGCTACGCACAAAACCAACAGGGATTCCTTGGCACTAAATTGATTATCAGCAGTAAACTTGTGCCGATCATTGTACACCACATCAACTCTGGTAATTCGGGTCTTACTCGAGCCAAACCCATCATACCTGCTGGCGCCCCTCTCGCAGATTTCATCTACGAAGATGTGATATCAAGAGCGGAAGAGACTATCCAGCGCTACCTCTGTGGTGAAGATGAATTGTTGAAAACTAAGAGTCAGATGACGAAACTGATCGTACATCATTTGGAAACATACCACGGATTGTTGAAAGCTGTAGCCAAGGAAACAAAACTGGCTCTTGACAAGAGAAGAACCAGAAAGGTACCGGATGGAAATCAGGTGAACGTCACGGCCATTCTAAACAAGCGCAACGCATTCCTTGAATTGAATAGGAAAGAGAAGGAGCTGAGCCAAATTCTAAACGGTTCTAATAAGGCTAAGAAAGAGAATGCTCAAAGGGTGATCAATCAATTGAAGGAGAGAAAAAAAGAGTTGGAGGGTAATAAAGCAATAAAATCATATGAAAAGGGAAGAACTTTGACGCTAGGCGCTATTCCGGAGCCGACAACAAAACTACTTTCAGATGCTGCAAATCCACAATGTAAGTCTGGAGGAAACCAGTATGAGAAACAAATGCGCCATTTGGTTTTCTCCTCCCATTATCAACCCGACACACAGGCACTACTTGTTTGTGAAGATACCCGGGTGACTTCAATCAACGAATCTGACTACCAAAAATGGAAAAAAGAAAGAAACGCTAATATTAGAACAGGGGTGGCCCCAAAAACTTCTCCTGTCCCGGCTCCCGTTGCGGGTGTTACTGAATCAGGATCGACAAGAATTCCGTTCAAAACGCTTTATGGTGATCGACTTGTTAAGCGTAGACTTGTTTTACATTCATTCGTACGACGTTTGGATTCTCTCCTGTACACTGGTTTCAGAGGTACCAAGTTTCAGTTACATCCTTTAAAAGCAAGATTTGAAGGGCTTTTTATGTATGATAAATCCAACAATAATGGACTTGGTGCCATAAACTTGGATACCAGTAGCTTGATTTGGGATGAGGGTATCCGATCGTTCGGGAACGAAGGGCCTCAAACGTATTGGATTCAATTGCTGCGAGAAATGTATGATGCGAAACGCGTTGAGAACATCAGAAAAAAAACAAGATTATTGAATGCAAGAAATAACAGAGCCATGAGTCCTTCGAACCTTCAAAATACTTTCAAAAACTTGAATCTACCAGATAATCTGGGAGTGACTTCTTATGGGTATACCTGTGACCCAAGCGATACCACTAAACCCTGGAGAAAAAGTTACCACCGCTTCGGTCGTGCATGGTTTTGTGACGATACGAATGCCGATCCGTATCAATTACCATTCGGGTGTTACAACGATGCATGCGCCCCACCAGTTAAGCATCTTTCAAATCCAAACTATAATGCCAACAGCGGAATGGAGCCGTCAGGTATCAAAGACAGTTTGATGACGATTGCAGTGAACAATATTTGTACCAGTGTTTTACAAAGCCAATCCAGATTGGGTTCACAAGGAAGATACACACACATCAAAACAGCATACAATGGAAAAAGTATAGGAAAGATGACTCCATCTGAGGCATTGCGGACATTCTCGGCAGTAAGAACTTCAAGCGGACCAGATCGAATTCAGACAACTGAGCCATTCTTTTATGATTCTGATCCCTTTCAGTTAAAACAAGGACCCGACTTGCGACTGAGCATACTGGAAGCTAGAAAGGCATTGAAACCCAATCCTCCTACAGTTGTGACGCTTCAAAACAATGGATCCAACAACACGAACAACAACGCGAACAATAACATGAACATTTCTGGTTCGAAATTGCAATCAATGGTGAGTAACACTGTCTTACAAAAAAGTGAGAACATAAAAAACATAAAGAATGTCTTGTTTATTGAAAACAAGAAAACAATCAATCTTAACGCTCTGCGGACTGATACGAATAGGTCAGTTGCGCTCAGAGAATTTTTGGTAGGTACGTCACAATGGAACAAAACAGTAGTAGGACCAGCAAAGGTGACGGGATACAATTTGGATAGATCAAAACTGCACAAAATTGGAGCTGGCCTGTATAGAAGCATGCAAGATCGTCAAAATGATGCAGAAACGTTGAATAGAAACTTTTTCATGGTTGATGGTGAAATTCATACTGTTTGTGAGAAGTATAAACACTTCTTAATGTATGGTGGAAGTGAAGCCGCGCTGGGTATTGCCAAGAAATTTGCGGGCGCGAGCAAACAATTTATTTTGCCACTTATTTTGCCGTTGAATGCACATAATGCGGAATATAAACAAGTCAAACAAAATGCAACAAAGTTACTCAAACTGATGATCGATGATTCTGATAGTGGCATCAAGGGTCTTGTGCAAAGACAGATGGAAAATGTCTGTATTCCAATGTTCGAAGGTGGTTCATTGACGAAAGGAGCTCATTATAATGATTTGATGAACAGATTCCTGCAGATCACGAAGAGCACAGAGATGAAGGGTGAATCATTAGAAGCGAAGCTGAAAACACCTGCTTTGTACAACATTATGAAATGTTTGCAATTCTATTTGTACGTGCACGTAGGTTTAAGTACACAACAAGCTCTGAATGAAATCGAAAGGTATCAGGTGCGACAGAATGCGAGACAATCTCATAAAGATATGTTCTCGCTCGCTACCAAACTGAGAATGCTTGGTGACGCGGGACCTATTCCCTCTGGTATGTTTAAAACAATTGTTAGACAATACTTCCTCACGTCGGCAAGCAAGTTCAATTACAAAGAACGCAACGAAGTGAAACGAGAAATATTTGAATTAAGAAGAAAGATGAAATCGTTTCAACTATTTGGGAAAGATTTTAGAAGGTTGTCAATCCCAAGCGTTTTGGGTGGTAAACCCAAAGCCAGAGCGAACATGGGTATACCCAATTCTGGGAATGTGAAAGTGACTAAGAAACGAAGTCTAGTGGCAACAGTTGTGAATCCTAAGGACATGCTCATAGGTAATACGAAAGTTCGCATGACTTCTAAAAACGCAAGATATGAGGTAGCAAGAAAAGCTGGTTTGAAAGTTCCCGCTGCAATGGCTGCGGTAGGAACAGCTGTAAGCAAGGCTAGTAGAGGGGCACGCGAGGGATATCGATTGGCAGAAGAATTTATCGGAGCGGCAACCCCGGCAATCCCGGCAATCCCTGCTGGTACGAAACCAAAGAATGCTGGTACGAAACCAAATCGTCAAATCGGCCGCCCGGGACCATAAAAAAAAAATACTGAAACTAGAATCACATGAGAGTGAGTGAAATTTCTTCATTCATAGCCGGGTACATTATGACATCTCTAGCACTCTTTATGCTACCAACGATCACGCTGTTTCCAATGTTGCACTTGACGTATAAAGATGATGATGGTGTGTGTTACACGTACGATCGCGTAGTCACAGATTGCTCGTGAATTCGATATCTCATTCCCATGGCTGGTACGCAACATCTTCTACGCGTGTCGTGCAACCAAGCCAGCCGGTGCAAGTCCGCCGAACTACGGGAGGGGCATGTGGTATCCCGTGATCTTCATTGTACAAGAAAGTGTAGTGGGAAATGAGATCGTAAAGCTTGTCGATCATGGCCCCCCCTGGATGAGACTCATCAACAAAATCGCGCATGTCAATGATGCAACGGTCGATCACTGGTTTCATCTGATGACACCGCAGTCTGAACGCATGTTCCGTGTATACGCGACCGGGCTTGACTGCACGCGTCTGCAGCCAGAGGATCTTAACTTCATCCGAAAGAGGCAATCTCTTCACTACCTGGCGTGCGATCTCATTGGGAGTGAGAATCGTCATAACGCGGCCCGCCCTGAAGGGGAGAGAAGTGGTTCGGTTGAAGAAATAATGGACTTTTTCGTTTTATTTATTTTGTGACACTAAGAAACCCATGATAAATAACAAACGAATCAATAATAATGCACTATCTACACCATCTGCACCGAATAAGCCTGCAAGTAATACAACAACTAAAAAGTCAAACAGCGCTGCCGCTAACCCTACAAGTAATACAACAACTAAAAAGTCAAAGAGCGCTGCCGCTGCCGAGCATAGGAGAACTTCGATTAGTTTTAAAACAAAAAGAAAAATGGTGAGTGTGATACCTACCGTAAATGTCTTTATCAACATAACGGTGCTTCTCGCTTCGTTCATTGTTATTTGGCTTCCGGCAAAAGAAATGCCATACCGTCCAGTATTGTTACTTCCTGCTGCTGTGCTTGGTTGCTTTCAATATGGTTATTTTTATTTCAATTATGGTTTTTATGATAAACTTGCTATGAATCAACTGTTGTACATTTGTATCATTTTAATCTTAACCATGTTGGCCGTGTTTTTTCCACAACGAACTTGTTGTTCACGTACTGGCGAAGAGCCTTTTTCAACACGGTTTTCGAGTGGAGGACCCAAGTGCAGTGAGTACTCGCTAGAAGAAAAAAAGGATGGTAAGTGGGTTGTTAAGAAGGACGTGGAAAACAAAAATATTTAAAGACATTTAAAAAAAATATATATATACGATGAAAGATTTGTGTCAGATAATTATGATACACTTCTGCTGGGTGTCAATACACTACACTGCAGCTCATCTTTATACGAAGTTTTGTTGCCCATGGACAGTGGTTGGTGTGGCATTTTCCTCAGTCATGACTATGACGCCACATTGTCAGGCCATGCGCTGGTGTATATTTCAGGGAGCATCTTCTATCAGTTCTATGTGGTTGAGTCTTGGAACTTGGATGGCCGCAAAAGCCATGTTCATTAGCTTGAGAGAAGATTCTTCAACATAATAAGTTATTGATATTTAATTTTTTTTTGATAAAAAACGGTGCTCTCTTACTCAAAGAAATGCCACACACACACACACACACACACACACACACACACACACGGGGGGGGGTAGGGTCCCAAGTGCACCGCGGCGCACTCTGCCTTCAAATAACAACCCCTTGTGGTCGTCCACATGTGTTACTCCAAACCCGAGCGACCAAACCCGACCAAGCCCGACCAAACCATGGAGTCACTGAACCTCTCCGTCCTGGATTACTGGAGCTCGACACTCTCTGACGAAATGAAAGAGCATCACAGGGTGTACGGAGTGATGCTTGTGCAAGTCTACCAGCCGGACGATCCAACACTGAGTCAGTACCTGGAGAATCTGAACACCGTCATGACCAGGGTGAAGCCCGGCGGCGGCACCGCCAACGGGGCAAGGAATATGGGAGGCATCACGAAAGGGTATGGTGGTACGTGCACTGAAAAGGTGTGGACCATCCGCCTGGATCCGAGGACCAGGGAGTGCTACGCCCATTTTTACCCCCCCGGAATGGAGCTCAAAGTGGGTTGTGACGCTTACGTCGGACTTGAGGACGACGCCGTCCGCAACTTCACTTACAAGGGGGGCCGCACGAAAGAGGAGAACGAGTTCTTCAAGCTCACTGGCGGCAGTTTGAAAGGTCACATTGACGTGCACCCCACCAATATGGGGACGATGGGTAACCAGGCGCTCGAGACGCTCAAGAAGATCAGCAGCGATTTCCCACATTCGATCCAAGGCCAGCTCGTACTAAAGGACGTGCCGAAGGGGGGAGCTGCGTTCATCTGCGCCCCGGGAGAGCACGTGGCAACTGACGTCAGCCACTTTAACCAGGGGGCAAGGGGTGACTTCTCTACCTGCACCCCTGCCGGCTACAAGCACTTGCACGGCAAGTGGCGTGCTGTCGATGGTATCAAGGCGGGCACACTCATCCTGTGGGATTCCAGGCTCCCGCACGGCAACAAACTTGCTGATGCTGGCGTAGACTGCAAGAGGCGTGGACTTTTTATCTGCTGGCAGCCTGCGGCTCTCGTTCCCGAGGAAATGCGGGCGGATCTGAAGAAACGCAAGTTCCAGGCAATCACCAACGGCGGCAGCACTGACCATTGGGCAGGCTACGTTCCAGGCGGGAACAAGGGCCACAGTGGCTCTCACTACTCGAACGGCAAGAAGCTTACCAAAGTCATCCACAACAGTGACAATCCGATTACGTTTGACTCCGAAATGGCAGAGAAGATCATGGATGCCATCTGAGATGCTCTATGCGGCAGCGTGCTCGGCAGCTTGTTTATATGCTGTATTAATTTTATTTTTTGAATGCCTGTGTATGTATCGCGGTGGCGCGTTAACATTTGTTCTTTTGTCCGCTTTCTTCAGTATTTTAAAGTTTAACCCATAAAGGAGGATGCCACTGGGTTCGGCAAGTTATCATTGTCTTCCTTGTTACTTGGGGAAGTAGGAGGATCCTCAACTTTAGGTTCCAACAAATCCGTTACGCTCTTGGAAGTTTTGTTGAGTTGTCTAGTCAAGTAGTCCATGCGATCCGCCATTGAATTCTCTTGCTTTTTCATTTTCTTTGAATTGGAGCTATTACATTTCATCACGTACAAACCAAGTAAGAATACTGACACTATGACAATCGCAATGATGAAGCGATCGTACTCGCGGCCTGTTGAGATCATTATTATACAAGACTCATCTTTTAAAAAAGACGGAAACCTAACGCATAAGTGTGTATATCTGAATAAAGATTGTAACGAAACTTAAAGATAGAGTCATGATCAAAATGCATATAACAGGCCAGAGAAGGTGATGTATGAGTGAAAGGAGATAATTGTCGGTACCCGATTTATCGATTTCATCTTTCAAAAGACTAAGTGATGGAGCTAATATTTTTTTCTGAATGCGCAATCTGGTTTCTTCATCACCTAATTCCCTTTCTATGAATTCTAGCATCTTCTCAGTTATCCTTTTCATTTCAAATGAAAGAACTTTTTTTTACCAGTGATTTTACCTCACTATTTTCACCAGTGACGGCACTGCAGGGGGGGGTTCTGGTACTATTGGTGTTACCGAATGTGATGTGGCACCCAATGCTGAAGAGATATCAATAGACCTTTCGAAGAGTGCCGTGACTGCACCGCGAGTTACAAACACAGAAAATATACCAATGAGTGCCATTTTTGTGATATCTACATCACTGTAAGTCTCTTGTGGGAGTGCGAAGAAATGATTGTACATCTTACAGGTGAGCACAAAAGTTACCACTGTCAACACAGCTATTACGTTTTCACGAGGAAATGTTTGAAGAAGTGCAACGCTCATATAGCATATATGCGCTATTTTGGTGAACAAAAAAATAACGCGTCAGTTAAATGGATACGGAAAGAAAAATAAGAGACTCCAATATTCCACTACCGGATCCCAGATATTGGGGGTCTAAATTTTGGTTCGTCATGCATACAACAGCTTACTTTTTTCCTGAACACCCAACCCCCGACGAAATGCATGCCGCAAAAAACTTTTACGAGTCACTTAGATTCTTGTTGCCTTGCCCAGGATGCGCCCAACATTACTCCAAACTTATTGAAAATAAACCTGTGCATCATGCCGTATCATCTCGAATGAATCTCATTACGTGGGTCAATGAAATTCATAATGAGGTAAATAGACGTTTGGGCAAGCCAATTGTGACCATTGAGGAGTATTTGATGATGAACAAAAATCTTGAGCGCCCCCCCCTGGTCACTTATGAACCAATTCTTGCAGGTATTATCATTGCCCTATTTTGTTTAATCGCTGTAAGGCGCTTTAGCAGACATTCTTAAATAGTGGGGTCTACCTAAGCATAAACAGGTTTGTTTTTAACGACCTCTTAAAAGTCGAGCGTCGGGGTAATCGGGGTGATGCTCGGAGTGATGCTCGGAGTGATGGTCCGGAGGTACTACCAATTGGTGCAAGGGGTGCTCGGGGTGATGCTCGGGGTGATGCTCGGGGTGATCCGGAGGGACTTGGTAGTGCACTTGCAGGCGACTGTTTGGAGCGGCACGCCATAATGTTGTGTCCGTGTCTATTATCTTGAACTTGAATGCCACTCTGTCGGGGAGCGCCAACACCACAAGTTGAGTGATCGACCAAATTTGCGACACGCGCCACTATGCCTGTTTGTCACTCACTTGCTGCTATGTTCAACACAGCTGCCTCCAGCTCAAGCTTTACGTCTTACCCATCATCAGAGATGCTTTCGAAACGCGAAGCGTCAACCCTGTGTCCAACAAATGCCCCACTTTTGACTAAAGAAAGCGACGACGACCTTTTTGATCGTCGCTCATCTGTCCAAAGTTTAAAGTACTGGATGTCAAAGAAACAGGAAATTGATGGCAGTGTCGAAAAGTTCTTGCACTTGAAGCAAATCACAACGGTTCCAACTGAGAGAACAATACCCTACGCGAAATCAACGGGTATGAAGTGACGTGATCGTCGGTTGTATACTTATTGAGAATCAAGCTTGCGCACATCCTTCTTAATATACATATCGGATGTGCCGAACAAAACATCATAGGGCAATAGGATACTGTAATTGTACTCGGGATTCTTGTGATGAAACAAGTGTTTTTGTTGAATTTTGTTGATGGGAAACACGTGACTATAGTCGAGCCTGTGGCCCAAATAATGGCTTGATGATACTAGAAACCAGTATAACATACAAACTCTTCGACAAACCGGAAGCCAATTCAAAGGTTTCATTTTTTCGTAAGCCTTGATACCGCCGAATATCATAACACCCGACAAGATGGGTTCTGTAATTGGGTCGATAGTTTCCTCCTTGTGGTGAGCTTTGTGCCATGGTGCATTGAACATATGACAAGATCTGTGATACCAATACGAATACAAATCTAAGCTTACAAAAGTCACAAAACGATTCATCTCTTTAACCTCAAGGTTTTTTTTTTACATGTTGAATGACAGTCCAATTATCACGTAGGGTGGCTTCATCAGTTGTTATGAACCCAATTTTACACGTCAACAGAGTATCGGCAGGAGTATGACCAAGGCACACTTTGCCTTCCCCCTTTCCATTCATTCCCCATCCCATCCCGCCGTCCGCTCACGCCTTCCAGTTGCTCAGCCAGTTGCCCAGGTGCTCCGCGATCTTGTTGTCGTCGACCCCCAAATCGTTGAGCATCGCCGCGAGGGCCTGATACTTCTTCTTGAAAGTCTCCATCTCAACAAGCCGGCTCTGCAGCTCCTCAATGAGCGCGCCCGCCTCCTCGAGCCCCTGCTCGAGCCCCTCCGCCATCATGACGGACTCCCCGGTGCCCCGCCGCCGCTTGTCGACCCTCTGCTTCTTAGCCATATTCTGTATTATATTAAATTCCTCCTCCTCTGCCTCCGCCGCCGCCGCCCGCGCCTCCTCCTGCTCCTCTGCAAACGCCACCTCCCTCTCGGCCGCCTCCTCCGCCGCCGCCCACGCCGCCCGCGCCTCCTCCGCCCGCGCCTCCTCCTGCTCCTCTACAAACGCCACCTCCCTCTCGGCCGCCTCCTCCCGCGCCTGCTGCCATGCGTTTGCATGGTTGACCCGGTTGATCTGATTCGGGTTCATCGTGGCTGACAGAGTTAGGTAGGTAGTGCTCTCAGAGAAGCCGAGGGTGACCACAGGGGACGATCTCTTCCCGAACGTTCACCTGACTTAAATGGTAGGCGTTCACCTGCGGAGAGGGTTATCCCTGTGGTCACGCTCACTTTGCGCCGGGGTGTAATTTTTTATATCAACCTAGTTTAATGTTAGTTCTGAGTATACCATTTTCTGCTGCATTATTACCAGCACCCATCTCATGGACAATGAAGCCGCTACAATTCTCTTCGATGATGTCAACTTTATCTTTTTGGACTCTTCAGTACGAAAGGTCATCAGTTGAATACGATTGCTCACTCGAAATGATTGAGTGGTACAAACGGAAAGATGAAGGTATCCGTCATAAAGGTTGTGTGGGCATGTATCATGTGAATGATTTAAGAGCAATCGCTCAGTTCTACCAGCCAATGGATAGTGGCAACATTATTCTTCGATCCTTGATGACCCCCAGAGACGAAACTATTGCTGGCACGATTTTGATGTACAGGGTAATAAATACTAGTGACTTAGACATAGACTGGTGCGCTCTTCAAAAAAACCCCAGGTGGTTTGTTGCAGCCAACTTCCTGCTTCAAAATACAGATTTTTTTTAATTGAGAATAGAAATGACAAAAACGGAGTCTGGACAATGCGAAGATGATGCATATTCATGTTATACTTATACAAGCTATTGGCGTGATCTGTCCGCAAATGCAGATGGTCCTCTTCTGTCCGTGCTAGCTGAGCTACCAGAATGGGTAAGAGTGTTATTTTACACACCTAAGCCAGTGACAACAACAGAGACTAAAGTATCTGCACATAAATGGAAAGTAGCGGATGCAAAAGGGTGGGACAAACTGGACAAGACAGAATTGAAACTTGAAAAACTAAAGACAATGATTGAGTCTGCAAGAGTAGATCAGGTGAGTGGAATAAGTGAGACGGAAGTTACTCTTTCAGAAGATGAGTGGAATGCTGAGGAGACATTATCTGGTGTGACAATAAAGGAAAGCGATTACGTAACATTGGAGAGTGGCTCCAGCTGGATACCGGCGGATGTTTCGCATCATGAGGAAACAAAAATAATAAGTGTTGTAACTGTGAAAGATAAGCTCATATTTATATCTATTATTTTTTTGTTAGTGCTTCTGATTGCGGTCTCTATAATGTTACTGATCTAAAACACTTTCCTTTTCAGCTCTCTTATTGTGTGGGGCCGTACAGTTTTGTCTGTGAAGTCTCGAACAAGCCCACCCCTTCCTTCGCGTAGACAAAACACTTCATTTCCATTCATAATAATCTTTTCCATTGAAACCCAATGAAGACCGCTGCGAAGTCGAATAGCAATGATCGCAAACTTCCGGTTCTCCCAAAATTCATCAGAGCCAACATCCGATCTTCCAAATGGAAATATGTTTTCAATTACGAATTCTTGCTTCGTATGTTCCTTGAGGACACTGTACATTAGTTCTGGAGTGATATTATTGCCTCCTCCAGTTGTGGTCAGGTACGTATCATTGTCATCCTTACTTCCGTTTCCATCAGCTAAGAAAGCTTCCGCATTCACGAAAGAGGCATCTGCAAACCAATCTGCAGTAGCAGGAAAACCACAGTTGTAAGCAGCCTCCAGGCCGCAGGTCAACCCCGTGTTTCCTGCTGTATCATCCATCGATCCTTGCGTCTTGAAATGTTCAGCTGAAGCAAGGTTTTTGATCGAGTCGAAGGTCCTGAGTCGACATTCTGGCTCTGAAACATGTGTCACGACAATATCGATAGGGTGAGGTGTCAACTTGCGCAGCTCTAAGCAAACATCACTCAAGCCACCAACTGAGATGCCTGCGATACTTGTCCCCGAGAATGACTCAATCTCCCGTTGGGTCTTTAGGGGGGGTGCTTTCAAGGGAGATCTCGGAGAAAGTATCGGAATAGTTGCTGTGTGATGTGTCTTGCAAGCACCATTATATGCATCTGAATATTGCATGAGCAGAAGAAGATCGTTGAGGGGCCACTGCTCGTGCTTCGGGGCCGAACAAGGCTCATCACCACGAAACACCACCACTCCTTCTCCTGTATCTTCTCCAATAAATCGAAGCAGCTGCACTGTCTTTTCCGTGTTTCTTAGCGGGTAGAAGCAACCAACGCAATGATTGCTCAGCGTCGTTTGCATGGCTTTCGACGATGACATAAGCATTCGAGATATGTACATTTGTGGGCGACCCGCCACTTTGAACGAAAATAGATGATGCCAGTTACATCTGAGATGAAACTTGTCATTTACGCTTGTTCCTAAGAACCTCGGGGCATCTTCCTCACCCCGCATCATGGTCAGTCGATCTCCTTTTCCCTCCATGTGCCTCCAAACGCACCACTCTTTCACCCGACCTGCAAGTAATCATAGATAGATCAGTGACAGAGACAATGCTGCAAGATCAGAGTTTCGGCACAGTGTGGGGATCGATGGATCGATTACAGCCAGTGGCCGAATGACACAAGTTGAAGTGGAGCGTGATCGCATCACTGGCAATGATCTGTCCATCGAGCTGTGGACAATGATTGCCGGTATGGCAATGAAGAGTACGATATGGTGGGAACAAGTTCAATGTGCCTTGCGTCTGTGCCTTGTTAATCGCGCGTGGGCCATGGCAAACCAACGCAGACGCTATAAGTGCACGTTCTTGACTGTGTATTATGTGACATGCGACGCACTTAAAAATCTGCAGAACTTATGAACCATAATCGAGCCTTGGTGTATCTTGACGTACTGACATGTTCGTACGTGCTGGGGGCAATGCGGTCGCTACGTTTCGCTCTGAATGACATGCTCAAAGAAATGAAATATTCCTATTGTGATTCAAATAACACGTGTATCAAAGATGGCAATGCAGACCACTTGCATGCAGTCATTGTTGGATCGAGACAACAAATCATTCTAATGCGCAACATGCGCGACAATCGCGTTCTGGTCGATCGTTTCGAGTCGATTATGAGTGATCCAGCACAAATACGACAAACAATAGTCAATGGACACAGAGACATACAGACATAGATGGTATTAATAGTCATTATGGATTATATGACTAAGATTTCTTAAAGAGACTAATGAGCAGTTCAGAATGTGCAGAAGTCTCATTGTTAGAATAGAGTGTTACAAGATCATTAGCATGACTTGAATAGTAAGTGGTTGTATGTGTTAAGATGCCTCTGCCTTCGAATGGGCTTGGAGCAAGTTGAGAATTATTCACTCTAATATTTGTTGAAACAATATCATTACTGTTGTAGGCAGTTGTCTTGTAGTAGATACTGTAAGTGCCTGCCACTGGTAAAGTTATGTAGGTAACTGGGTTAGCTAGTAAGGGGAGGGGAGCAACGTTGCTTGATAACTTAAGTATCGTTGGGAACGCAACCTCACCCGTAGCATCATGTGATGCGCTTGGATTCATTATGCCATGAAAAACGAAATAATTGACATCTGGTGTATCTATGCTACTTATTGCACTTGCTATCGCAGAATTGCTCAATGGATTGCTTGAATTTATATCGAGTTGGTCGTCTACACCACTCATTGAAGACCCATCGTTAAAAAAAAGTAGATTTGATGCTAGGCTCGAAACATTCATTGTACCATGAATTATTGGTGTCTCGTGAATCTCTGACATTTACACTAAGCTTTTTTTTTTATTTCGACAAATATCAATTATTTTTATTTACGGATCCTTCACTTTGAGCACTAGACATTGTCAAGCTGGATGTCCTGTAATTTGCTTGAGCAATGTATAAAACAAGTGACGCAAGTGCTCCTTGATATGGCTCGATGCCTCCAGTCAGAAGCATGATAAAAAAAACAATAAAAACAAAAGTCAACGCTAGAGTTGCGTAAGTTTGTGTTCTTGAATCAGCGGTCCTCAGTATTCTTTGGGTAATTAACAAATCGGCAACGAAAAAAGAAACGAACACTATTGTGATGAAACTCAACTCGAAGTAACCCCCAATATAAAGAATACCAAATAAAACAGACGAAAATAAAGCCCACATTCTTCCGTACAGTACCCAGGTATGAGTCAAAATGTACAAGGGAATGATAACCAAGTCAAACATATTTACGTTCTCTCCAAAAACTTGTGTATTACCTGTGCTTCGTATATCTTGCAAGTCTTCCACATCATCAATTTTCGCCATTCTTTTTTCACCTTGAATATACTAAATATTTATTTCTTTGGCTTCCTTCCACGTTTGCGCGGTGCAGGTGTTTCTTCCTCTTCGGGCTTATCGAGTTCGTCAATAACCGACTCAATCAATGCTTCATCAATGTCCGGGTTCATATCTTCAACCTCGTCTAGCTCTTCAACAGGTTCTAATCTTTTCTTATCTGGTTCGTCAATATCCTCCTCCTCTTGAAACTCGTCACCCTCTTCTTCATACTGACCGCCCTCACCCTGCTGCCCAACTTCCTCTCCACCCTCTTCTCCTAAATCATCATACATGTCCTCTTGAAGACCACTTAGTGTTTCACTTATTTGATCATTCAATGCATTGAGTGTACTCTGTCCCACCTCTCGTTGCAGACGTGCAAGTCCAAGTGTTGCCTGGTCGATACGATCTAAGACACGAACGAACTCCGATTTCAAGAACCAGAAGATATAAACAACCATTGAAATGAGGATTGCAAGAAGTTGGATAACAAACATTTCTATATACTAAAAGCATGGAAATTTTGCCTGACAAAATAGACGAATATTTGAAAAAAAATATGCATAATAAGTAATGTGTGAACGGAAACAACTATACAAGGGGTTACAACTTGTACTAGCAGATAATCAAATAGGCATATTCGATAAAAGTGGTCACAACGTTGTTAAGAAGATTAAAAAACATAGAGTAAGAACTATGAGCAAAACGAATGTATTCATGGTAGATTGTGTCACAAGCACACACGACAAATTCTCTATTGTTGTTAAAAAACAAGATAGTGAAGATATTGAAAGAAAATCGGGTTTGAAGTACGAAAAAAAAATGTACAATTTGATGACACAGATTGTAGATGTTGGAGCTTGTCCATTTCGTATCAGAAACTACAACATGTCGGAGCCAGATACGGTATTGGTAACTGAAACATTTTCTAACGTAATCGATTTGCGAGAGTACCTCGTCAAACTCGATGAGATAAGTGGAGAAAAACATAAAAATGCATGCAAGAATCTATTAATACAAATTCTTTATGCAATTGAAGTCAATTTCAGAATTGGTGTTCGACACAATGATTTGCATCTGCATAACGTCTTGATAAGAAAATGTCCTTCAATAATGAACTATCATTTAATGTATGTTACTAGGGACAAAAAAAAGTACAAAATAGAAATGCCAAATTGTGACATTATGACTCTTTTTTTCGACAACGATCGTGTAACAAAATTGCCCCCCAGAAATAGCAAAATTCTAAACATATTTAAATGCGATCACTCACCACAACCAGTCCTGAACTTGTTCCCCTGGCATGAAGCGCGCGTTCGCACGGAGAGATTAGACCTTTTCAAAATCATGCAACTGCTGTATGATAATACACAATCAAACTACCTTAGAAAATTGTGTGTAGACTTGAACATCGCCTTTTCATCATCACAACTTCAAACTTTCAAGAACAAACTGGCGCAAGGAACCGAGCTTGTTGCCCAAAACTTTGAAAGATATAGATTAGTTACAAATTTTACAAGGCCAGCAAATAATGGATCTCACCACAAAGAGCCACTGGCCCCCCCCTGCTCACGAAAGTCTCTCAATCTTCCATGTACTGTAGGTGGTACGAATCATAAAGCAGCTTTCCCGTCTTTTTTATTGAAACAACTTTCATCTTCTGAAGATGCGATTCTGAACATAGCCAGTAAACAGATTGTGAATAAAAAATCTGTTAAGATTGGCGATATGACGAAGCTCTACGCGAAAAACACCATTGTCACTACACCCCGAACCACCAGAAAACCAACCAGCATAACTAAACAGTCTTAGCTTGCTCTCCTTGACTTACTTTAATATATGTCGGAAACCACTCACCCTGTTAATAGGGCTCCCCTGTGGTGTGTGCGTGTGTCGTCCTTCACTTCACGTGCGCGAAGCGGGTTGGAGCAGCAAGCGCGCGTCTCTCGTGATGATGCGCTACCCCGGCAACTGCCCATCACTTTACAAGACTGTGAACTGCAGGAGCATGAACTGCAGGTACAGGGATGCGCCTCAGTTATGCGTGTTCATACACCCCGATGATCCGAATCACAAGATTAACCCCTACGACGCTCTCGCGGGCCAGAGGGCGTACAGGAAGAAGAAGCAGGCACTCGCGAAGCAGCAATCCAAAGGAGAGCTTGTTGATAGTGACAAAAAGGAGAACAACAAGAACACCAACAAGAACACCAACAAGAACACCAAGAACACCGGCAAGACTCCCTCACCCAACATTCTACCGAAGTTCTCACAGGATATACCGGTTGTCCTCCGCGGTATTCTACCCAAGCTCGCACAGAGTTCCCCGATATGGATCTGGCCCCCTCTGCCGTCACCTGCGTCTCGGGGCTTCAATGTGGCCGCGCAAGCTGCCGTTGAGCACCTCAAAGAAGTACACCACATCGTGGTGACGGCTCCGCTCACACAGTGCTCTATCTGTTTGGAGACGACAGAGGTGAAACCCTTCTTTTACGACAAGTGTGCATGCTCCGACTACTTCTGCAAGGATCACATCGGGTTAGCCCTTCAGCTCAAGATGAAGTGCCAGAACGAGCATTGCCCTTGCCCCTCCTCCTAGTACCAGTGAAACGAGAGACCGGAGTAACAATGAACAATTGTAATGTCTCATCATACAACTCGTGGGTACTGACGGGTACTGACGGGTACTGACGTTTCAC
>Ga0209666_1000449_pt1 | contig 32068 bp, 19 predicted proteins | sample SaaInlV_125m_DNA_FD_184679 | JGI IMG/M metagenome (GOLD analysis project Ga0209666, IMG submission 184679) | Marine microbial communities from expanding oxygen minimum zones in the Saanich Inlet - Saanich Inlet SI037_S3LV_10m_DNA (SPAdes)... | ecosystem: Environmental > Aquatic > Marine >...
CGAAGACTACTCCGAGGTGAAAGAAACTGAAGTGCGCGCGTCGCGCGCGTCGCGCGCGCGCGCGAAGACGGCGCTCAAGGTGGCCCTGTGCGCGCTCGTCGTCGTAGGCGTGGTCGCGCGCGGGCGCGGGCGCGAAATATCGCGGTTGAGGACGTCGTTCGCGCGGTGCGAAGACGCGTTGGCGACGAGCCGAAGCGACGCGCGCGCGATGAAGGCTGGGGTCCGACAGACGGCGAGAATGTCGGGTAAAGATGCGATGCCGACGCCGAAAACGTTGAAGGCGTGCGCGAGCGCGCTGGCGGATGAACGCGCGTCCACGTTGGTGGCGTTGGACGCGAGCGCGGCGTGCGAAAAGGCGCTCAAGGCGACTCGCGGCGACGACGCCACGTACCTTCAAGACGCTGGAGAATTGAGAGATATGCTGGAGACCGTGAAGCGCGCGCTGGACGGGGCAAAGTTTCGGTTATTCTTGTTCCAAGTTGTTTTTAGTTTGGTCGTCGCGTGCGCCTTGGCTCTCGCGTCGCAGCCCGCCGTGCGCGAAAGCTTTCGGAATTTATTAAACTCGAGCGATCGCAGGCAAGTCGAAGCGAACGCGCGACAGAGCGCGCCTTCGCGCGCACCGCGCGTCGTGGTGACGCCGGCGAGCCCGACTCGGCTTTCGCGCGTGGAGAGCAAGACGCGCATCGAATAGTAGAATTTTAATACCGCCGCTGGAAATAGAGACAGTTAGCCTCACTACCGCACTCGCGGTCCGGCGGTCGGTCCCCATGCGCGAGGCGCGCCGGCACGCCTCACACTTACTCACCTCCGTCCTCGCGTGTTGCCTGATCTTCCGCGCCTTCAACGCCGTCGTCGTGCGCACGTTTTTCAACGCCGACGAGTTTTGGCAAGGGCCAGAAATCGCGCACAAAATCGTCTACGGCTACGGCCACGCGACGTGGGAGTGGCGCGCCAAGCTGCGAGGGTACGCGCATCCCTTAATCTATGCGCTGGTGTATAAGCTGGGCGACGCGGTCGGCGCGCGGTCGGCTTGGTTCGTGAGACACGCGCCGCGGGCGACGCACGCGGCGCTGAGCGGGACGCACGACGTCGGATGTTATCGCCTGGCGCTGCGATTGCACGGCGACGCGTGCGCGAGGGCGGTGATCGTGTTGAGATTTTTGAATTGGTTCGTGTTTTACTGCGAGACACGGAGCTTCTCGAATTGCGTGGAGGCCTGCGCGACGACGTGGGCGTTGACGTTTTGGCCGCTCGGGACGACGCTCGGGACGGGCGCGGGCGGACGCCGACGGCGGTTCAAGGCGTTGGTTTTAGCGGCGTTGGCGTGCGTGATGCGACCGACGAGTGGCGTTTTGTGGCTCGCGCTCGGCGTGCGGACGTTGATCAAGGCGAAGGCGACGATCGGGGAGAAGGCGCGATTTGCGGCGCTCGAAGCGGCGCCGACGGCGCTTGCTGCGCTCGGCGCCTCGGCGTGCGTCGATAGGTATTTTTACGGCGAGTGGACGTGTGTGGTGTGTAATTTCGTGCGGTTTAATGTATTTGAAGGTGGAAGCGCGATATATGGCTCACATCCTTGGCACTGGTATCTCACGCAAGGGTATCCGGCGGTGATGGGCACGATGCTGCCGCTCGCGGCGATTGGATTTTGGCGCCATCGCGCGACCAAGCCAGAGGCGTTTATAGCGACGTTTTGGACTATTTTGGGGTACTCTTTCGCCGCGCACAAAGAATTCAGGTTCTTACTGCCGTGTCTCGGCGTCTCGCTCGTGAGTGCGGCCTCGGTGCTATCGTCCATGACGCCGTCGCGTCGACGTTTCGTCGTCGCCGCGTTGGTCGTCACCAACGTCCCCGCGGCGCTGTACTTGTCCGTGTGGCATCAAGCCGGTACGATCGCCGTCATGCCGCACATCGCGCGCTTGGCGAAAAGTGGCTTAATAACCCACGGGGGCGTACTTTTCGCCACGCCGTGCCACCAGACGCCGTTTTATTCGCACATCCATCGCGAGATTCGCATGACGTTTCTCGACTGCTCGCCCGACCGCGCGCCGGGCGAGGACGATTCCGCCAAGTTCACCGCCGACCCACATGCGTGGCTCGAACAAAAGTACGGCGCGACGCCGAGCGCGAACGACGCGCACGCCTGCGCTGTGGCCGCGGCGTTGGCACCGAGCCGACTCGTTCTCTTCGACGCCGACGCCCTTCGAGCGAGCGCCTGGCTCGCGAGTTGGAATTTCACCCTCGAGGCCGATTTCCATCACGCCCACGTCGAGGTCGACCGCGAGCTGCAGCGTCGATTATTAGTGTACGCGCGCGACGCCGACGCCGCGACGCGGCGTTGCGAGGCGCAGGAATAGAATTTAGTATAGAAGCGCTCGCCGCTCGCCGCACAACGCGCCGACCCGATGCCCGCGCGCCCGCGCCCGCTCGCTTCTCGCCTCCAAGACGCGACATGACGCTCGACAAAGCCCCCGATGCGTCGTACAAGCGCGCGCTGATCAAGAAACTGCGCCAGGCGAGCGCCAAGCTCGTCGAACTCGACGCCGCCGGGACATCAACTGTCGACGCGAAAACCGCCGCCGAGCGTCGCGCGCGCGCGGAAGAGACGATCGCGCGATCGCTCGACGCGCTCGACGCCATCGGGGTGCGGGCGAGCGACCAGGAGGTGGTGAACGCGCGAGGCTCGGACGCGAGAGCGGCGAGCGCGAGAGACGAGAAGCGACGCCGCGAGGGCGAAGCGCGACGGCTGGAGGATGAACGTCGCGCGAAGCACGCGCGCGCGAATCGCGCGATAGGAAAGACGGTGAAGAGCGTAAGCTTGTGGCGCTTGCATTCGATGGCGAAAAATGAGGGGCTGGGGGACGAGGGTGAGGTTTCGCGCGCGGCAACGGAGACGGCGAGCGACGCGGAGCGCGTCGATGGAAAGTCCTGCAACGCCGGAATGTGGGCGGTGGCGAAGCTGGCAAAGATGGTGCCGGAGGGACAAATCGGTGTTGAAGCGTACGACGGTGTCGTGAAGGCGTTGGGCCGTGCGATGAACGCGCTGGCGAGGCGAATGGTGGATATGGGCGAGGACGCGATGGACGCGCGCGCCGCGAGCACGACGATTTGGTCAATCGCGACGATTTTAAAGACGAAATGTGCCGCTCACGTCGACGATGCTTTATTGCGCCGCGCGGTGAGCGGAGCGGCAAATAGATTGAATACTTGCGCGACGACGGCGAACGCGCAAGACGCGGCGAACGCGCTTTGGGGCGCTGCGAAGCTGCGGAAAATGTTGCACGAGCAGTGCGTGACGGCGCTCGTCCACGTGTTGGTGTCGGGTGAAGTTCGCACGGAAGAGGTTTCCTCTTCTCTGTGGGCGATCGCGACGTTCGGCGGTGATGGTTGGAAAGAAGCCGCAACGTATGCGGAGCCACTGGCGAAACGCGCAAAGGACATGGCAAAGAAGCAGCCAAAGGATTGGAATGCGCAAGCCGTCGCCAACGCCGCCTGGGCGGCGGGGAAACTCGCGACGAACGACCCGAACGTCGAGTTGGGCGATGCTAAACAGCTCATCACACTCTTGATACCGATCGCGAAAAACTTGAGTCTCTCCGCGCAAGGTTTTGCGCACGTGATGTATGCCGCCGGTGCCGTCGTCGTCGACTCGAGAATGCTCGCCGACTGCGCAAAATTCGCGTCCAAGGGCTTGAAGACGCACGCAGCAACGCTCACGGGTGCCGATCTCGCCGCTGTCGTCGAAGCAACGCACGCGTTGAAATTGGGCACTAGCATGAGTGATGGGGCGCAGCTCAAGATGGCGATAATAAACGCCATCGAACGTGGAATGGGTGATTTCGACTGGCAAACCGTCGGGAGATTAGACTTTGTCATCGACGACGTGTTCGACGACGACGAAGCGCAGTCGATTCGTGAAAAGCTCAACGTACGAGGCACCGCGGTGTGCGAAGAAACTGACGCGAATCGCATGCACATCGAACGGGGGAGCGCAGACGCGCTGTTGGCGCAGGAGATCACGGCGCCGTTCGACGAGTTGAGCGCGAGGGTGCTCATCGTCGACGACAAGCACCGCTTGATCACGAAGCGCCTGCGCCGTGTCGGATGGAGCGTCAGTAACTGGCAGCGTTTCAGTTGTGGCGATCACGGAACAGGGACGAGCTGGCCCGAGACTCCTGATGAATTTTACGCTGCGGCGATGGTGCGAGCACCGCCGACCAAGGCATCGCTCGCGATGATTTTACACGCCGTCGCCGCCAACGTGCGTTTCGGTGGGCGAATATGGATTTATGGCGGCATCACAGAAGGGATACGCGGTGTCATTGCAGATTTACCAAAGGTACGTCATTATCGAACTCGACTTTTGTCAAGCATCGGCATACTTCGCCGCGCGCCGTCAATGCGCGCGTGTGAAGCCCAAGCGGACGATGCAAAATTACTGACGGGTCGCGACTGCTGCTGCTCGCTAAAGGGGCCATCCAACCCCGAGCGCGCGTCGTCCGTCTGGCGAATAATAATGAGCCTCGACTGAACGTCACCGAGCGACTTTCGAGTTCGTAACGTTCGCTACATTTCTCGAGACGATGGATGGATACCGATGACTGACACCGCTTTTTTTGTCCGAAGGGATTATTCGAGCGAACGAGATTAGTCATGCACGACGATAAATACGGCGTCGTGCACTGCGTGCGCTCTAGCGCACAACCGGACAAGAAAGGTAAAGAGTTGAAGAAGTGGAGAGAAAAGAAAACGCTCGACTTGAGCGACGTCATGACGACCGAACATTCAGTACCGTGGGTCGCCTACCCCGGATTGTTCGCCGGCGGCGGCTTGGATGTCATGACTACGCTACTCCTTCGAAGCGTGCTTCCGACGATCGAGCGAAAATCCAAACTGAAAGTGTTAGATTACTGCTCCGGTGCCGGTCAAATCGCCGCCGCCGTGCGCGCCAAGGCGAAGAAATCAAGGCTCTGGCTTCTCGACGCGGATGCGTGCGCGCTCGAAGCGGCGAAAAGAAATCTCTCTGACGACGTCGAGTTCATTCTCTCCGACGGCTGGCGCGCCCTAGAGAAAAGCGATCGCGCGTTCGACCTGATCTTATCCAACCCTCCCGTGCACTTGGGCCTCGCCGTGGACTTTGTGCCGATTCGAGAATTCCTCGCCGGTTTGGCTCGGCGGCTCCGCCGTCCCGACGGCGTCGCGTACTTCGTCGCCCAGCGATACGTCCCGGTGCGCGCCATCGCCGCTGGCACCACCGCAGACACGCTCAAAATCACCCGCCAGGGCACCGACGACGCGAAATTCGCGGTTTGGAAGTGCGTCGCTCGCGGCGCGTAGCCAACCGAGCCACCGCCAACCGCCGCGACGAGCTCCCGCACACCCGCCCGCGCCTCGCGCGTCTTAGCCGCCCTAGCAGCGTATCCATAGCGAGAACACCCCTTCACGCGCCGTTTGACGCGTCGACCGCTTCGCCGACGCGACGATCGCGCGCGACGCGTCGTTTGTTTCGTTAGATTTAGATTCGCATTCGCCATGGGCGAACCGCTGTCGATATCGTACAACCAAGACGGCGCGTGCTTCGCCGTCGCGCGGCGCGACGGACGCGCGCGTGGGTTTTCAGTGTACAACACGTCGCCGTACCGCGAAACCTTTGGACGGAAGTTTCGAGACGGCGGCGTGGGAATCGTGGAGATGCTCTTTAGGTGCAATATATTAGCGCTGGTTGGAGGCGGCGACGAACCGAAGTTCTCGCCGAATAAGGTGATGATATGGGACGATCATCAAGGAAGATGCATCGGCGAGCTTGGGTTCAAGGTGCCGGTGCGCGGGGTGCGTTTGCGGCGGGATAAGGTGGTCGTCGCTTTGGCGCATAAAATTTTTGTGTACAATTTTTCAGATTTAAAGATGGAACAGCAGATTGATACGGCGGCGAACGAGCGCGGGTTGTGCGCGATATCGCCCACAACGGAACGCACGGTGATGGCGTGCCCGGGGTTGAATAGAGGGCAGGTACGGGTGGAATTGTTTGATTTAGGGACGACGAAGTTCATCGCCGCGCACGAGACGGCGTTGGCGTGCTTGGGATTGAGCGCGGATGGTTCGTTATTAGCCACGGCGAGCGAGAAAGGAACGCTCATTCGGATCTTCGATACGCACACGGCGTCGCTCGTGCACGAATTCCGTCGCGGCTCGGATCGAGCTCGAGTGTACTCGCTCGCGTTTTCGCCGAAGAAGAATTTGCTCGGTGTCACGAGCGACAAGGGCACGGTGCACGTGTTCAGGATTCCAGAAACCCCCAGCGCGTCTTCGAGCGCACCGACGGCGTCACCGATACCGACACCGTCCTCGAACGGCGCCCGCACGCCTTCCTCTTCTTCACCCGCCGCCGGTTTCGTCAAGAAACTCCTCCCCAAATACTTTAGCAGCGAGTGGTCGCTCGCGCAGTTCAAGCTTCCGTCCACCGCGCGGTCGCTCGTCACCTTCCCCGCCGCCGATCCCGATTCGTGCATCATCATCAGCGAGCGCGGCGAGTACTCCCGCCTCATCTTTGACCTCGGCGGTGGCGGCAAAATGTCTCTCGTCGAGCGTTTCGACTTCGCCGCCCGCGCCGCCGTCGACGACGACGCGCGCGACGACGACGACGACCGACTCACGTAGCGCACGCGGACGACGAAACGAAAATAAAGCACACTTCCGAACCACCGCGCCGACCGTCGCCGTCGCGCGTCGCGTTCTTCCCTCGCGCGCGTTCGACCTTCTCTTTCCTCACTGTATGCCCATACCGTGATCCAGATGACGTCGACGTCACGAAAGTCCCGCCCCGCGTCGTCACTACGCGCCCCGAACGCTTCGACATGTCGTTCGCGCTCACCTCTCGCGCGCTCGTGGCGTCCCCCGTGACGTCCCGCGTCACTCCCGCCCGCGCGCCGCGCCGCGCCGCCCGCGCGGCGCCGCGCGCCGGCCCGTTCGACGCCATCGGCGACGCCATCGCGGAAAACAAAAAGCAACAAGCGACGAAAGCGTCCAACGCGCGCGCGTCCCCGCCGGGAGTGCCGCCGCCGCCCATCGTCCCCGTCATCGAACCGGCGACGTTCGGATTCGTGGAGAACGCCGAGCGACAAAACTCGCGGGCGAGCATGATTGGGTGGTGGAGCCTGCTGCTCGTGGAAGCCGTCGCGGGGAAGGGGTTGTTGGAGATCGCCGGATTCGAGGTCGGGAAGGGGATTAATTTTACGTTTTAGTGGTGCACCCGCCCGTTAGCGATTGATTGTAGTGTAATGGCGAGCTCGTCGTCGAATGAACGCGTCGTCGGCGCGTGATCGTGTTCGCGCGTCGACCCGGCGCGGGGACGTTTTTCGAGGCGCGATACGTACTGTGACAACGCGACTTCTACGTTTTAAGTGGTGCCTTGATAGGTGAAGTTGTCATCGGTGGAGTCGGTGGTGACTTGGTGACTAGAGTAGTAGTGCGCGATGGTGAAGCTTCGCGTCGCGGCTGTTCGCGCGCGAGGAAGACAAAAGAAATGAACTGGAAAAAATTGAGACCAGCCGCGCGATTCGTCGCCGTCTTAGGAGACGACGAACATCGCGGTTTCGGGCTCGTGCTGCTTGCCAGTTGCGGTAAAGCTGGCAAATTCTGGAAGCATTGCGCCAGAGGACGCGATGAAGCGCTGGATGATGTCTTGCGCGGAGGCGACTTGCTCGCTCGAGCCGCTAATCTCCAACAAGCGGTCGGAATCGACGGAGCGGTCAGCCGTACGGCGCGAGCCCGCGGCGCCGGGATAGAGCTTGATTCTCGCGCCACTGACTTGACGAGCGAGCGAGATATTGCATCCACCGCGACCGAGGACGCTACCGATGTGTTGAGATGAGATGGCCATCTGCACGCTGTTCACAACGGACACGCCCGGGGCAATTTCGACCGGAGGCGCTCGCGCGCCTCCAGTGGACTTTGTTTTCGACATCATCACCGTTTCCGGCGATCCGTACGCGGTTTGCGTCATACCATACGGTATCAGCTCGGCTTGCTGCCAAGTGGCGTCGAAACCCATCGTTTGCGTGTTTTGAGCGTCTGCCGTGGATGTCAATCGCTCCGCCGCCTTGTGCCGAATGTTGCCGCGAAGACGGCCGCTGACGATGCGAATCCCGAGCGCACACGCATCGGCAGGCCATTGACCGATTTCAAGAAGCTCATCGTCATCATTCGCACACGATGGGAGCGCCTCGGAGGGCAACACGCGCACCGTCGCCCCGGTTTCGTTGCGAATTTGCTTGATGATGCTCCCGCCCTTGCCGATCAAGCACCCGATTTGAGACGTCTGCACGAGCAATCTAAACGGCAGCGGTATCTCGTTTCCAGCGCTTTCGACGATGCATCGGTAGACTCTGAACAAAGCCACTTGTGCGGCGAGCATAGGAGCCAAGCCATCATCGCTCGAGCTCACGCAGATGATGCGTTCCTCCGCACCGTTGACTTGCTCGCAAACCTTCACCTTGGCGCCGGTTTGACTGCGAATTTGTTGAATTACTTCGCCGTTGCGTCCGATGACACTTCCTGTCTTCGACACCGGACAGAGCAACCTGAACGTGATTTCCGTCCCTCCCGGGACGTAGACGCCGTTAAGGTTCATCCTGGTCGACATGTGCCCGCCGTTCTTCGCGCCCGGCGACTCGACGCCCGCGTGCGGGGCGGTTTTATTCCCCATCATAAATGCCTCAAACGGGCTCCGATTCGACTCCGTGGCCGCGTTCTTCGACGGGTACTCTCTCAAGTGCTTCGCGATCATTCTCAACGCGTTCTTCACGCTCGCCATGGATAGTTTCTGATCGCGCTCGGCCCCATCCGCGTCTCGCGAAGGCGCGGTGATTTGCAACAGCTCGTCGCCTTGACTCGCGCACGCGGGCAACATATTCGCCGGCATCACGCGCACCGTGGCCCCAGAACTCGCACGTATGGCGCTGATCACCATCCCTCCTTTCCCAATCAAGCTCCCGACCTGCACGCGCGGCACTAATAGTCGACAAATCGGCGTCGCCGCCCCCCGCGTGGACCCTCCGCTCGCCTCGCCTTCGCCTTCGCCTTCGCCGCCTCGCGCCGCCGTCACCCCCTCCTCTCCCGTGATCGTATCAAATATCCTGAACAGCGCCACCTCAGCCGTCGTCATCCCCTCTCCATCTTCTCCGACCGTCAGATCGTCCCCGCTCGCGACTAATATCACGCGTTCGTCCGCCCCTCGCGTCGTCGGCGCCACCTTGACCCGCGCCCCCGTCTCCGCGCGCGTCGCCTTGATCACCCGTCCCTCCTTCCCGATCACCCTCCCGATCCTCGTCGTCGGGCACAGCAATCGATATCGCACGCTCGCGTCCCGAAACTCTCCGTTCGAGCCGTGTTCACCGCGATGTCTTCGTTCGCCCGATCTCGCGCCGCCTTCGCCTTCGCCTTCGCCTTCGCCGCCTTCGCTCGTCGTCGACCCGTCGTCGTCCAGCAAAAACTCCGTCGCCCGTCGCTCGATCGCCAGCGCGTCCATCGCGAGATCGTAGTCCCCCCCGTCGTCGTCCTCGACGATGCCGTAGTCCAGCGCCGCCGTCATCGCGTACATGTCGGTCGCGGCGCTTTGGATGAGCGACGCAATCAGATTCGTCCCGCGTCCCTCGCGTCCCTCGCGTCGCTCGCGCGCGCGCGTTCGACGATTCGAGCGACGCGCGCGACGCCAAGTTCGACCGCGCGTCGCTCGCGGCGCGCGCGCGGCGAGTCGCGACGCGGCGACGCGGAAGTCGCGCGTCGAGATCTGCAGCCGCCGGCGAGGCGTCGGCACACCGCGACGCCGCGCGCGCGACGCCGCGCGACGCGTCGCGCGAGGGCGCGACGCGCGGTCGCGGCACGACGCATCGCGCGAGCGACGCTGCCGATGAAGACGACGTCGCGATGAAGACGACGCGCGGTCGCGCGCGCGTTCGAAGGATGCCCGCGGGACGGATTCGACGGCGCGCGGCGCGCGCGCTGTCGATCGCGTGCGCGCTCGCGCTCGGACGCGACGGCGTGACGCGCGCCGAGGCGCAGGCGAGCGATGGGAACTGCGTGGCGGCGGAACAGACGGCGATTTTCGTGGCGTTTTCGGAGAACGCGCCGGACGCGGTGTTTCGCAGCGACGACGGGTGCCTCGCGGGAGGCGGACGCGGCGTCGGATGCTGCCCGGGATCGGTGTGTAAGGCGTGCGAAGGAGACTCGACGTCGCGGTTTTACAGTTGCAAGTGCGAACCGTGCGCGGCGGGGACGGTGCAGCCGCTGGCCGCGCAAAAGACGTGCGTGTCGTGCCCGGCGGGATGGTTCAACTCGCGGACGGGGCAGGCGACGTGCGAACCGTGTCCGGTGGGGACGTTTAGCACGAAGGTTGGGAACACGGTCGGGTGCACGGCGTGCGGAGCGGGGACGTCGGGGAAGAGCACGCTGGAGGATTATTACGAAAAGACGACGCGCTCGTGGCGAGCGCCGGCGACGGGGGATGGATCGACGTTCGATTCGACGTTAGCCGCGACTTCGTGCACAGACTGTCCCGCGGGAACGTCCGGAGGAGGCGCCGGGGACGCGTGCACGCCGTGCGCGCCCGGGTATTACTCGGCGGCGCGCGCCGAGACGTGCACGCCGTGTCCAGTCGGCACGTACAGCGTTCTCTCCGGCGGCGCCTCCATCGACAGCTGCATCCCGTGCGCCGCGGGTGAATCCAACAACGCCATCGGATCCACCGAGTGCTGGCAGGTGTGCCCGATCGCCCTCCTCTCTTGCGCCGCCGACGCCGTCCGGGCCAGAGGCGCGTACGACGCGCTCGAGCTCGCGCGCGCTCGCCCTCGAATTTCCTACACCGACGACGGCATCGACGACTACCGCGCCCGTCTCTGCAAAACGGGCTGCGAAACCTTCGCCACCGACCACTGGTGCGCGTCCTTCGGCCTTCCCAACGTGAACGACTGCGATCAGTACGCGCCGCCGCCCCCCCCGCCCGCGCCGCCCGGCGACGTCGCCGACCCCAACGCCACCGCCGCCAACGCCTCCGCCGCGTCCTGACGCGTCGCGACGCGTCGCGACGCGTCCAACGTCCTCTTTCGCGCGCGCGTCGCTCGGCGTCGGCGCCCGCGACGCGTTCGCGCGCTCGACTCGCCGGCGCGCGCGCGCACACCGGCGCCCCGCGTACATAGATCGCCTGTACATCGAAATCGTAAATCCGGTCGGTCGCCGCGCGCGACGGATGGGCGATCGCGACGCGATCGCCCCGCACAATCCGCACGCCATGCAATCGCTCGCCACGTTCACCGGCTTCAAGCCCGCCGCGGCGCCCCGCCAACAACTCTCCGCGCCCCGCGCGCGCCCCGCGGCGAAGCGCGCCGCCGTCGTCGTCGAGGCGAAGAAGAAATCCGTCGGCGACCTCACCGAAAGCGACCTCAAGGGGCAAACCGTGTTCGTGCGATGCGACCTGAACGTGCCGATGGACGCGGACCTGAACATCACGGACGACACGCGCATTCGCGCGGCGATCCCGACGCTCGAGTACCTGGCGAAGAACGGCGCCAAGGTGCTCGTGACGTCGCACTTGGTGCGTGATCGCGATCGGCGCGCGCGACGAGAGGGTGGTTTATCCACTTATCCGCGAATGGGATCGAGACGAACGAGGGGCGACGAGACGCGAGCGACTGACGAGGGGGACGATGACGCGCGCGAAAATAGGGCCGACCGAAGAACGGACCGGAGGATAAGTTCCGATTGACCCCGGTCGGGGCGCGATTGTCCGAGAAGTTGTCGTGCCCGGTGACGAAGGTGGACGACTGCGTCGGCGACGAAGTCGCGAAGGCGGTCGCGACCATGCCGAACGGCTCCGTGTGCTTGCTCGAGAACACGCGCTTCTACAAGGAAGAAGAGAAGAACGACTCTGACTTCGCGAAGAAGCTCGCGGGCAGCGCGACGATCTTCGTGAACGACGCGTTCGGAACCGCGCACCGCGCGCACGCCTCCACCGAGGGCGTGACCAAGTACTGCAAGACGAACGTCGCCGGTTTCTTGCTCCAAAAGGAACTCGACTACCTCGACGGTGCGGTCTCCAACCCGGAACGCCCGTTCTGCGCCATCGTCGGTGGCTCTAAGGTGTCCTCCAAGATCGGCGTCATCGAGTCCTTGTTGCAAAAGACGGACAAGATTATCCTCGGCGGCGGTATGATTTTCACCTTCTACAAGGCGCTCGGCAAGTCCGTCGGCGCGTCCCTCGTTGAAGACGACAAGATCGACCTCGCCAAGGAACTCATGGCCAAGGCTGAAGCCAAGGGCGTGAAGATCTTGCTCCCGACCGACGTCGTCGTCGCGGACAAGTTCGCCGAAGATGCCAAGACGCAAATCGTCTCCGTCGACAACATTCCGGAAGGCTGGATGGGTCTCGACATCGGTCCGGACTCCCTCAAGGCGTTCCAAGGCGAACTCAACGAGTGCAAGTCCGTCATCTGGAACGGTCCGATGGGTGTGTTCGAAATGGACGCCTTCGCCAAGGGTACCTTCGGTATCGCCGACACCCTCGCGAACTTGAACGGCATCACGATCATCGGTGGTGGCGACTCCGTCGCCGCCGTCGAAAAGGCTGGCCTCGCGGACAAGATGTCTCACATCTCCACCGGCGGTGGTGCCTCCCTCGAATTGCTCGAGGGCAAGGTCTTGCCGGGTGTCGCCGCCTTGGACGAAGCGTGTACGTAAAATTAACCGCGATGCGCCCCTACTCGACTATTCGACGGCGTCCCGACGCGAATCGCCGAGAGCTTCGACTGACGCGCGCCGCGTTTCGTCTCCTCCCGCAGAATCGAACTCTCCGAGTCACCGCGCGCATCTATCAATATCTCACGGCACCGATCGTTCTCTTATTCTTGTAACGATCGTTCTCAAGACTTATTTCACCGTCCGACCCCGTCCCGAAGACGCGTCCCGAGCGCCGCACACCGCGCCGCGGCGGCCATTCATTCATCGCCATGGATCGCACCGCCGTCGCCGACGTCTCCCCCACCGGCGCTTTCGCCAGGAAAGCGTCGACGTTCAGAAACGCGTTCGACGCGAACGGCGCGCACCCGCCCGAGGCGCACCGCTACGTCTTAGTCGTCAGTTTAGCGTGCCCGTGGGCCACGAGGTGCCTGGCCGCTTTGCACGCGAAAGGCCTCGAGGACGTCCTCGACGTCGCGGTGACGCATCCCGTGTGGGGTAAGACTCGACCGAACGACCCGAACGACGCGCACGCGGGATGGCGGTTCGTGAAGCCGGGAACCGTCGTGACGGGACCGAGCGGGAGAGGAGCGTTTGAGGCCGACGCTCGGTGCTCCGCGACGGCGTGCGAGGGCGCGGAATTCGTGAGAGATTTGTACGAGATCTGCGGCGCACCGACCGAACAGCGATTCACGGTGCCTTTGATTTGGGACACTTTACGAAAAACGATCGTGAATAACGAGAGCAGCGAGATATTGAGAGAATTGAATACAAAATTTCAAGATTTTTGCTCGAGCGACGCGGCGCGAGAGGTGGATTTATATCCCGAGCACTTACGTCCCAAGATCGACGAGATCAATCAGTGGGTTTACGATGATATCAACAACGGCGTGTACAAGTGCGGGTTCGCCGTATCGCAGAGCGCGTACGACGAAGCGGTGAAGAATCTGTTTTCAGCGTTGGACCGATGCGAGGAGTTGCTCGCGCGCTCGCGGTACATCGCCGGCGATGTCTTCACCGAAGCCGACGTTCGACTTTTCATGACTTTGATCAGATTCGACGAAGTCTACGTCGTGTACTTCAAGACGAACAAAAAATTCATCCACCAATACGAACACATGGGGGCGTACGTGCGAGAGCTCTATCAGATGCCGGCGCTGCGACGAGCGACGGATTTCGCGCACATCAAACAGCACTACTTCGCCAGTCATCCGAGCCTGAACCCGCACGCCATCGTACCGTGCGGTCCGAACGTCGATTTAGACGCCGCGCACGGTCGCGACGGTCCGTACCCGAGATGAGGAGATGAGCTTTGTAACTTCCGACGCCGTTTTGTCTCTTCGCCGACGCTCGCGACGCGCCGCACTTCGCGACCCTCGCTCGATGCCTGCCGACCTCGACCCGTCGCGGCGCGTCGTCGTGCTCTTCAAAGCCACGGGCGACGCGCCGATCTTGCGTCAGAACAAGGTGCGCGTGCGCGCGGACGCGCGGTTCGAGGACGTCGTCGCGCACCTGAGCAAACTCATCAAGCGCGAGCGCGCGTTCGCGTACCTCGGCGCGGCGTTCACGCCGAGCTACGACGCGCGCGTGGGGGCGCTGTGCGATGGATACGGGGAGCGGAACGATGAGGGCGGACGGTTGGTGGTGTTTTACTCGACGACGCCGGCGTGGGGGTAGATGGAGACCTCGCGGTTCGGGACGGAACCGAGAGACGTAGAAACGTAGCGTGGTAGTCGTAGTGTGTTGTATTGATATTATAGAGCTCTAGCGCGACGTGCGATATGCGTCGACGCGCGCGCGCTCGAATCACGGCACGGCGGGGCCGACGTTGTAGGCTTTGAAAATGTTGAAGCCGTCGGCGGCGGTGGTGACGCACGCGCCCGGGATTTGACGGTGCCACTTGATTTCCTTTGGATCCTTCAAGCCTTGATGGACGAACATGAGCTGCGGAGGAAGGTCCTCGGGCGGCGCGGCGTTATCCTTCGCCGCGAGCGCGGCGGCTTCTTCCTCGGCGTCGCGCTCGACGGCTAAATCCCACACGCAGACGGTGTTGTCGGCGGAGGAAGAGGCGAGCATGGCTGAGTCGAACGGCGCCCAATCCACGGACGTCACCGCGGCACGGTGGAAGGTGAAGTTGGCCACGAATTGCGCGTTGGTTTCGTTAAAGTTGCGAAGATCCCAGATTCGCAACGATCCGTCGTCGGCGCCTGTGGCGACCATGCTGTTGGCGAGTCTGTTCCACGACAGAACGTTGACGTCCGAGTCGTGCGTCTTGACGCGCAACGCCGGTTTTGCGCGCTGTCGCGTGTCCCACACGCACACCGTTTGATCGGCAGAGCACGATATGAACACATCTCGCTCGGTCGGGGACCACTGGATGTCCTCCACGCTCGAAGTGTGCCCGGTGTACGGCGTCGCGCCGACGTCCCACTTACCTTGCACCATGTCCCACGTGTGAATCGCCCCGGCGCAATCACCACTCGCGAGCCTTCCCTCGCACACCGAGGACCAATCAAGGGCGTAGCCTTCGTCTTTATGACCCGTGAACACTTGCGTAGGCGTCACTCGAGACGGTGGATCAATCTTGCCCTTGGAATCGTTCGTCGACGTCATCACCTTTTTCAACTGCGCGCTCAAATCCCAAATCATCACGTGCCCAGAATCGCTCCAACTCGCGCACGTGCTCGGTCTTTGCGGCATCGCTCGCACTCTATTCACGCATCCATGATGCACCACGCTCGCCACCGTCAACGTCGGCGCGTCTGACCCACCGTCCTCGTCGTCGTCGCTATCGCTCGCCTCCATGTCCTCGTCCGCGTCCGCGTCTCGCCGCGTCTTCTTAATCCGACTCACCCTAATCACGCTCAGCACGTTCTTCGTCGCCTCCATCGCTTGCGTTCCCGTCACGATCGTCATCTCGTGCGGGAACACCTCCCTTCCTTCGCCTAAATCATCCCTCATCACGTCCAGCGACAGGCACGGCCACTCGTGCGAAAACGCGTGCAGCGCGTCGTACGCGCTCTCGTCGTACTCCAGCTCCACGTCCTCGTCTTCCGCCGATCCCGGTCGCCACACCTCGGGTCTTTTACGCCGCGCCTCTCGCGCCTCTCCGTCGCCTCGATCGGCGTCCATCGCGTCGTCGTCGTCGTCGTCGTCATCGCTCGATTCCTCTTCGCCCTCGCCGACCGCCTTGTACTCGTCCTCCTCGTCCTCGTCCTCGCCCTCGCGCGCGCGCGCGCGCTCGGGCAATCGCGGCATGCGCGTCGCTCCCGCGCGTCCTTCTCTCGCTCGCTTTCGCGCGCGATCGAGCGCTCGCGCGACGTTCGACGATTCGCGTCGCGTCGCGAAATGGCGGCGGCGCGCGCTCGCCTCGCGCACTGCGCCGCGCGCTCGCCGCGCGCTCGCCGCGCGCGCGATGCGCGTCCGCGCGACGCCCCGCGTCGCTCGCGCGCCGCGCGCGTCCGCGTCCGTCCCGCGCCGCGTCGCGCGCGCGCCGTCGCGCCGCCGCGCGTCGTCCTCGCGCGACGTCATCGACGTCGACGCGCCGCCGCCGGCGCCGCCGCCCGGCTACGACGCCTTCGCGGTCGAGCGCGTCATCGCGCTCGCGGTGCGCGACGCCGGTCGCGGGCGCGACGCGAGCGTGCGCGCGTGGCTCGCCGAGCCCGCGAACTTTGTCGAGCTCGTCTTCGGCGCGGCGGACGCGCGCGAGCGCGAGCGCCGAGGACCGCGGGGCGGACGCGCGTACGACGTCGCGGTCGCGCCGAGAGCGCTGCTGGCGTGGGAGATCGCGCCGGCGTTCGCGATCGAGGCGATCGCGGCGGACGGCGCGGGACGGGTGGACGGGCGAGCGCGGTTGGTGGGCGACGAGTTGCGATTCGCGGGCGATAAAGCGAAGCTGCCGCCGGGATTCGCGACGATGGGGGTGTGGGCGCACATCGACGCGCGAGTGGGGATCGATGAATCGCGGTCGAGCGCGACGGAGACGGTCGTGGAGACGGAGGTGCGGGTGAAGATCGCGGCGGAGGTGCCGCGGTTGCTGAGAGCGATTCCGGGGTTCTCGAAAGCGGCGACGATGACGATCGGAAGGTCGATCGATATCGTGGGAGGAGGGATCGATGACGCGGCGCAGCGGACGTACGATCGATGGGCGGCGCAGCGCGGGACGGCGAGCGCGGAGGATTGAGACGGGCGCGCGACGACGAGCGACGACGCGACGCGAGTAAAAAATGTTTGTGATGATGATGTATTCAATTTAGCGCGCTATCGAACCTGCACGATGCCGGCGTTGATGAGCTTTTGCACCTTGGCCATGATCATGGGGTTTTTCTGGTGCTCGGCCGCCGCCTTGGGATCGGTGGACATGTCTTGTAAGACTTGGCGCATCACGGGGTCGCTCAGGATGCCTTGAATCTCCGGGTTCGCCATCGCGCGTTCTTGACGAGCCTTCATCTCTTCTTCGCTGAGCTGTCCCATCGCGCCGCGGTTGATTTGCTCGTGGCACCGTCGCAAACCATCCTTGAGTTCTTCGTTGTTCGGGTCGTGCTTCAAGCCTTCGGTGTACGTCTCCACGGCGTCGTCGTAGCTCTTGGTAAAAAACTGCACGTGCCCTTTGCGCGTGTAACCCTTCGCGAAGGTGGGCTCGAGTTCGATGCACTTCTCCGCATCTTTCAACGCTTCGTTGAACGCGGCGAGCTTGGTGTACGAGGCGGAGCGATTGGAGTACGCCTTGTGATCGTTCGGGTTCCGAGCGATGGCTTCGCTGTACTCCTTCACCGCCTCGGGGAACTTTTGATCCTTGAAAAAGGCGTTACCACGCTCGCGCGCTTCCTCTCCCTTCACTGGATCCAAATACGCCGCGGTCGCGGCGTCTTTGAGCGCCTTTTCCGTGTCATTCAATCGCTTGAGAGTATCCGCGGTGCGGTGCTCGGTGAGCGAGCGCTGGTACGTGTCAATCGCCGCCTCAAGCTTGCCCTGCTTCACGAGCGCGTTCCCCTTGCGAGTCATAGCCTTGGCGATGATGGTGTAGTCGGCACGAATCGATCGTCCTTTCTCGATGGCGGATTCGCAATCAGCGATGCACGCGTCCAAATCGCCCTTCTCCAAGTTGGCCGCCGCGCGATTGTTCAGAAACGATACGTCCTCGGGATCTAACTCTATCGCCTTGTCGTAATTCGCGATAGCGGTGTCAAAATCACGCTTCTTATACGCAGCGTTGCCCGCCTCCTTGGCCTCCAACGCTTGCTTACGAGTCTCGGAGACCTCGGGTTCGGGCGCTTTCGCCGGTTCCTCGACCGGCGCCTTCGGCGCGGGTTCGGTCTTTTTCGAATCTGCCTCGTGCTCCCCGAACTCCTTCGCCGCGTCGTCGCCGCTCATCACCTTCACACCCATCGCCACGCTCAACACGTTCATCATTCTCGGATCTCTCAGGTGATTATTAAGCGCCGACGGGTTTCTTTTCACCTCCTCCATCATCGCCAAGAAATCCGGTTGACTCACGTATTCCCGCGTCGCCGGATTCATCGCCAACTTCGCCATGAGATCCGGCGCGCGGAACATGTCTCCGATTTGATTCATCCCCGCGTCGCTCTCTCCCTTTCGCTTCATCGCGAACTCCACGTCCTCCAATCCGCTCCGCAGCATCGCGTTTTCCGGCTCCAGCGCCAGCCCCGCCGCGTACGCCTCTCGCGCCCCCTCCAGATCGCCCGCGCCGAACAGCGCCGCGCCCTTTCGTCCGTATCCCTTCCCCCAATCAGATTTCAGCTCGATCGTGCGCTCCGCGTCTCGCAGCGCGTCGCTCCATCGCTCCGCGCCCGCGTGCGCCGCGCTTCGATTGCTGTGCAGCACGTGATTCGTCGCGTCGAGCTCGATCGCGCGCGTGAACGCCGCGACGGCGTCGTCGTACGCGCCGTTTTTGAAATGCCCGTTGCCGACGTCCTTGAGCTCGTTCGCCGTCGTCATGGCGCGATCGCGTCCGCGTCGCCGTGTGCGATCGCGACGTCCGATGGCTTCCATCGCGTTCCACGACCGACCGCCGCCGCGCGCCTGGCAAACAGTCCGCGGGCGTTTATGGGAGACCACGGAGGCACTTTAACACACGGACCTACTGCGCGCCCCTCGCGCCCCCCTCGGACGCCGCGTCGTGGCGCCGCGGACGACGCCGCGACGGCCTCGCGCGCGGCGACGCGCGGCGACGGGCGACGATGCGCCTGAGCTTCGCGCGCGCGGTGTCGAACGCGCGCGAATTCCCGCGCGCGAGCGCGAGGGAACGCGGGAACGCGCGACGAATGGCGAGGCGGGGTGGACGCGCGACGACGACGACGACGACGACGTGCGAGATACGCACGCGAGACGCGGTGGAGAAGGCGTGCGCGGAATTAGAGATATCGATGGGCGACGCGCAGGATGAACGGAAACTGAAACGGGCGTTTCGAGCGAGCGCGATGCGAACGCACCCGGACATTGCGGGCGACGCGAGCGGGGAGGCGTTTAAGCGCGCGCAGAGCGCGTATCGAACGCTCCGGGTGGCTTTGCTCGAGCGCGAGGGGTCGCCGAGCGCGGCGGCGGTGCTAGGGGAGGACGACGTGGAGTGGGCGGAGCACGATTGGCGGTGGAAGGCGCGGTATGGGGATGGGCGGGAGGAGGCGACGTCGAGGCGAAAGACGGAGGAGGAGCGACGCGGCGAGGTGGCGGCGCAGTTGAATCGGATGAAGGCTGGGGATCTGGGGGCGGCGAAGAAGCGCGGTAAACGGGTGATTAAGCCGATCGCGGCGCAGAGGATACCGAGCGCGGAGGAGATCGCGGCGATGGATTCGAACGCGAAGACGTCGTTTGGGAAAGGGCGGGCGAGTAGGAGTAGCACGAACTCGGCGCACGACGCTTTGAGCGCGCAATTGGAGGGTTTGCATCGTAAGAGGAACATCAAGGCGCGCATGGAGGCACCGGAAGTATCGCCCGATGAAGAAGCGCACACCGGCGTGCACTACTCGACGATTAAAGCGATTGAAGATAGCGAGGAGGAACGATTTTTGCGTCTCGCCAAGCTCGCGCGCGAGTGGAGATCGAAGCAGGCGAGTTGGCGTGAAACGGGATCGAGCGATAAGATGACGCCCAAAGAACTTCTTCAGGCGGCAGTACAAGGCGCATCGCTCGGGGCGTGCGCGTGATAGAAACGTAGGACATCGGCAACGAGTCGTTTAATGAAAAAATTTCTTCATTGCAAAAGAATTCTTTTTTACGGTCAGCTCTTCCCTCCGCAAAATTAGGCTACAAAAATGGTACAAAATGTCATTCGACATCGCGAGGATGCAGACCAAAACAATCAAAATCAAGCAAAAAATGGTTGGCTAGTACGAATCTAGCCCGGTCACGGGGCAGGGCGACTGGTCCACGCGGCACTCGCTGTCCGCGGGCATGGCGGCGTGATGCCCTCCACCGAAAGGTTTACGTCTGTTTCGACGAAAATCGCGTGGCAGAACCTTGCCCTCGTGCTCTAATAGCCCTGCCACGACCACGAGCGTGGAGCTTTCACGTGGCTCGGGCGAGCACGAGCGCGAGCGCGAGCGTGAGTGCGAACGCTGTCTTGGGCTCGGACTCTTCGTCATCGTTCGGCCCGTTCTCGATCCGGCGCCCACGGCGTCTTCCATCGACAACGCGCTTTGCGCGCTTCCTGAGTGCCCACTCGCTGAATGAAGTAGTTTTAACGCTTTCTCGCCCTCGAGCGCGAGCATGGAAACCGTCTCCGGCTCAGTGGATGATCTATATTCATCGGCCTTGGACGCCGGCTTCACAGACGCGCTCGTCGACAAGCGTCGCTTTTTCGGCGACGAGAGCGACTTATGCGAATACGATGAAACCGTCGAAGCGCGACTCACCGCATGCGTCTTTTCTGCGTTCTTCCGTTCATCCTTACTCACGTAGACCGTCGTCGTATCCGGCATCGCCGAGTGCCCCGCGGCGACGCCCCAATCGTCGCTCCCGATTCTCTTAAACCTCGGCGACGTATACAACGCGTGTCTAATCTGCGATTTCCAGTGTTCATTCGCCGTGATCAACCTCGATCCCGCACCATGCTTGCTCGCGATCCTCCCCGCGCGCTGACAAATCGAATAAATCATCCGCAGGCTCGCCAACGCGTTCGGTTGCGACAAAATCGCGTAGTGCACCAAATCGTGCACGCTGTGAAACGCTCGCTCCGCCTCTCGCCCCGACGCGTCCCCGCCGTCCCGTTCGCTCCCTCCTCGTTGCATCGCCTTCAACTCTCGTTCCAGCGCGCTCGGTCCTGCGTCATCGCTCGCTCGCGCGTCGTCAGTCCGCGTTCGCGTTCGCGTTCGCGTTCGCGTCCAGGAAACCCTCGCCGCGCGTCCACGTCGGATTGTCCCTCGTCGCACCTTTCCCACCGAGTCTCGGCGTCGGTCGCCTGACGATGCCCTCCGATCCCACGCGCGCGTCGCACGAAATGCGTTGCATCGCGTCGTTCGACGCGCGCGCGCTCGCGTTCCCGCGCGCGTCGTCGCGCGGCGTCGGCATTCGCCGCGGCGCGAACGCGCCGGTCGCGGCGTGGTGAAACATCGCGCGCGACGACGCGCGCGACGACGCGCGATGCGCGCGATGGGCGAAAGACGGACGGGAGTGTTTCGCTCGATCGTTCGCGCGCGCGCGTGCGCTCGCGCGGGGCGAGACGTCGACGCGCGGGCGCGTTCGCGACGCAATGCGGCACTTTACGAAGTGCGCTTTTTCTCGCGACACCGCAACGTGTTGATCGGACACTCGGGTATGAGTATTTAGTAGCACTGATGTATCTACCACGATGTTATTGTATAGGGCGGTTACGATGAATTAACGTAGACTTGTGTTCGATGCGTCCGATAAAATGTAAAAGGCACACGTATAGTGTTACTCCGAGCGATCGACGCGCGACGCCAGAGCGACGGCGCGGCGCGCCGCGCGGGATCGCGAACGATCGCGGCGCGACGCGCGATCGGATCCGCATGCTTCGACGACGACGCGCGCGCGACGCGCGGGCGCGCGAAGACGTCGAACGATGGCGCGCGGGCGCGAAATGTGCTGACGAGGCTGGCGACGCGGCGCGCGATCGAGCGCGCCGCGGACGCGCGGCGCGGCTTGGGGGGCGAAATGGAAGGAGGTCGACGTTTGCACGCGCGTCGGTGGCGTTGATGGCGTTCGTCGCGGTGGCTTCGACGGCGTTCGTCGCGGTGGAGGCGTCGCTGCGCGCGACGTCGCTGCGCGTGACGCTTTCGCGGTACACGCACTTGAATTTGCGTGAGATTGAAGTTCTGGACTCGAGCGGTCGGAACCTCGCGCTCGGGAAAACGATCAACCACGCGAACGGCTGCTCGGATTTCAACGGGCTCCCGCGCTCGCTCGTAGTGGACGGCGACGTCAACTCGTGGGCCTCGACGAACGTCTGCGGCGGCGCGTGGTGGCATCTTTTCCTCATGGGTGACAACAGCGACGTTTCATTCGATCAGGTTATCGTGAGAAACATGCGTGGGTCGTACTTCGGTCCGCGTCTCGTGGGCGGGCACTTGGACTTCTTCAACTCCGCGGGAAATCTTGTCTACCGGTACGACTTCAGAGTTCAACAAGACGATTATTGGATGGATTTTCGAACGACAACACCGTTTATGTTGCCGTTGAAGTCGAACGAGCTCGTGCAAGCCCCAAACGGGTATTCGTGGATGTATGGAGGCTCGTCGCAAGCCGTCGCCGTCGGCGACCGTTTCGCCGTCGTCGGCGCGCCGGCGTTCGACAACAACTGCGGACGCGCTTTTGTATACGTTCGAAAGCCAGGTGGCGGGTGGAACTATCATCAAACTTTATACAAATCAGGGTCGGAAACGTGCATCGGCTGGCACGATCGCTTCGGTTATTCAGTCGCTATGTTTGGAAACTTTCTCTGGATTGGCGCGCCGCAAACTTCGGCAGTAGGTCAAGTGTACATGTACACGCTTCAGAGTAACGATCAATGGTCATTCGTACAGTCTGCAGCCAACGGTGGCAACGGTGGACAGTTCGGGATCTCAATCTCCATCAACGGCGAGTACGGTTTGGTCGGAAGTTCGGTCAACACGATATACATGTATAGATGGAATGGCGGTTCTTGGGACTATCGTGGGCCTTATACAAGCACACACCCAGGTTTCGGTACCAACGTCGCGATATCACAAGACCAAGGTGAAGCAGGGCTATGGCACTGGTTCGCGACGAACACCGGACGAAACGATGGTTACATGTGGTTTTACAACTTGTTCTGCAATCATCCAACATGTTGGGGGATTTTTATGGTCGGAGGCGCTCGAGGCACCGGCCCTATCGCGATGTATCGCGAGTTCGCGTTGGTGCAAGATTCACGTTACAGCTGCGTCTTCGCATACAAAAGACAATGCGCAAGAAACTGCAATTGGGAAACCAGTCGAGCGTACGTCGAACAAGAGGCCCTGCGCGGATTTGAGTGGAGCAATGGATTTGGTTCGAGCATCTCCATCACCGAAACAGGCGGCAACTTGCGCGCACTGATCGGTTCCCCGAACGAGAATGGTGGGCGAGGTCGAGTGTACGTGTTCAAAATGATCGGCATGGACGGCTTATGGCGACCAGATGGCGTCATTGAGCCCAAGGGTAATCACCCGAACAAGTTTGGCGCCTCCGTCTCAGTCGGCAAATCGAGCGTACTCGTCGGCGCCTTGGGACGTGGCTTTGGTACGGCCGAAACGGATTCGAACGGAGGCGCTTGGTTGATGCCTTACTCGCTCTTACATCAAAACTCTCCCACGACAGTCGCGGTTGGAGATTCGGCAACGAGGATCGGTCAGTACGCGCACGACTTCTCCATCAAAGTAAAGCACCCCATGTGCGACGATCCGAACGATTGTTTCAAGCTTTACAACGGTGATGGTGTCGGGATCTATCATAGACACTGGCGTTTACGTTGTGAAGTATTCGTTGAACAAAAAGATGTCGCCTGTTCGACGCACGGTGCCTATCTCCCATGCATGAATTGGGGAAACTTTTATCCAAGTTTATTGCCGCTCGCGCGTCAAAACGGCAAACTTGTGCCGGGACATTACCGGATTCGATACAAGTGTTACTGGACAGATACATTGGGAGCACATTTGACTTACACCGATATTCAAGGCGTTGTGCACGAGTTCGAAATTCTTCGAGGTTGCGATGCAGTCCTTTCTGCCGGCGACGACACGTCGCCGTTCGCACACATCGTGAACCACTTCTTTCTCTCTTCGGACGAGTTTAACAGCGCGAACTGTGACGAAAATACGCTTTACGACTTGAAAGAATCGATTTTCAGACGTTACGATATCTATCCCAGAGATGGGTCTCTTTCGCTCGAAGAGCTTACTCGAGCTTTCAGCAAGCAAGGGCAAGACAGCTACTCGTTGAGACTGTGGGATTCCATCAAGGGTGGACTCCTCATTCCGATGTCCCACTTTATGAAATCTACGGTCGTACCGCTGCGATGTAGGAAAGGTCAGACCAATGAACCTTTACAGTTTGTTCCTGGCACAGTCGTTTATCCTACGAATGCGCCCGGGATGGTCACGAGTAAGAAGAGATGCCTGGCGGACACGAACGAGATGAAAGCCTCGTGGGAGTACAACATGCAGCCAGTGGCTGGTGATTTCGTATGCGTGTACATTGACGGAATCTTGTTCGAAAAGCTCGATTCAAAGCCACTTGGAACGCAAACATCCACTTCTGATTACGTCACGACTGGAAACGTACTCTCTGCGACTTCAACGAGCGACATACGCCCCTTCAGCGGCGGCTTCACGGACGCGCACATGTCGCTCATCGCGAGTTTCAACTTTGACACCGACTTCAACCGTCGAGAGTTCATCTCGACGGCGCCTTTAGTCTCCGGGCAGTCACAGATACCGAAGCTAGTTCCGCGCTTCGATGCCACAAGGCAGACTGAGCTGTGCACCGACGGTCACGGGGCGTTATGCTTGAAGCCATTTAACGATTTGAGCGTGCTTGCGCCTTACTCATACAAAGGAGACGATTTGCCAGATGACTTTGCCATGTCGTTTTGGGTGTATGGACGTTGTGGTAGTCAGTACAGTCAATACTCGACTAGAACATCTTTGGTCGAACTAAAGGGAGTGCAAAACACGTACGAACACAAGCTATCGCTCACGTTGTCGACACCAGATAGCAACAGCCAAATGACTCTGAAGATTGAATACAATAAATACCAAAGTTCAAACTTTGGAGGCGGCCAGGCAGGTTCGACCCGTAAATCTATGGAGCTGAACGGAAAACTTGCGTGTAACAAGTGGCATCTCGTCGGCTTCGCCGTGAATGCCATCGATGGCATGACGTTGTTCGCGAATCCAAGCTCGCTGTCGCAGAGCACGTCCAGTTCAAATTTTGCGAATGATCCGAGTTGGCCGACCGCAGTCAATCGCCTTTTGACTAGTGATATGGTGTTTTTTCAGGCGATTCATGTCGAGTTCGACGACGTACGTCTCTACACGGGAAGTGTCACGAAGGCAACTTTTGTGGATACCTTCCGCTGTGGACATTTTGCCTACTGCTCGACTCGAGCACACGCGACGCCATCATCTCGAAGGACTGTCTGTGTTCAAGGACGTTTCGAATCACGATCAGAGAGCGTCGTTTGCGCGGAAGCGATGTACTACGACGGCGCTGCCATCGATTTGTCAGCCGACCTCATTACGGCGGGCGTGAGCTTTTCGTTCCGCGACACTTCCAGCGATGAACTATCGTTTGAGATTCTTCGACGTCCTTCGAGTGACCGAGGATCGACACAAGCGTTTGAAGTCGCAATTCTTGTCGAAGGAAGTCTCTCAGGTTGCGCCGCAGTCTTCAACTCCATGACATATCTCGATCGAGACGCTGGAACTGAGCCTTACGCAGTGTGGAACTACGCGGTGCGTACAAAGGAATCGTCATCAGACCGTGTCTCGACGACGCTCGTGTTCAAAGCACCGTGGACCGGTACTGTCGAAGGAAACGTTATCGTGCACAACTCAGAAACAGGTGTTCCGTTCGTGCGAATATGTGCTGATTTTGGCGACACCAACCACTCGCTGGACGACTACGCTGCCGATTTGAGTACGAACATTGCGCTAAATCGTCGAGTGATGCACTCCTCTGCAGAATCATCTTCGGTGAGCTCATACGTCGTCACCGACGGAGCACACGGTCAAGGAACGGGTTTCTCTACGATTGGAATGGATGAGTATTTGCGCGTGGATCTCGCGGGCTGGTCCGTTATTGAAAACATTCAAGTGTGCGGGCGGAATGTGTCTCCGGCAAGCGTCACTGTCCACGTGCAAGATTTTGATCCCAAGGACACCGGCGACCACGGAGCCCAATGTTTCAGCAATGCAGCGACGTCAAATGACGACGTATGTGTCGTATTCGCATGCCGAGGCACAATCGTTCCAGCGTATCGCGGACAATTTGTCACCGTTGTAGCGATGCAAGCGTCGGTTCATGTTTCTGAAATCCGAGCCTTTGGTTTTGAAACACGTTGCAAGTTTTCAGCTGTCACGGACATCGACGGGACTTATGCGATCACGCTGATGGATACATCGGGGAGGCTCACTAAGACTAGCAATGTTCTCGTCGGTGCGTACAAGGAAGAAGTTCAGGATCCAGATGACGAACCGATAATAGACTCGAACACGGAAGTCACGAGCGTGCTGCTAGTGGTGACGCCAGGAGATGTGTCGGTGCCGGGAACAATCGCTATTTCGATATCTGGCATGGAATCTACCATGAATCGCGACCAACTCCGATCTCACATCGAGTTGTCGTCTGGATTTGGTGCGCGCGCAAAGGTTTTGATATCAGACTCCGTTTGGAGCGCTCTTGACGAGGACAGCGACGGCTCTGTCGAGGCTGCAATCTTCCAAGACGTGGCGACTGCTCCGAAGATTCGAGCTATGATCCTTTACCCAGTCATCGATACTGAAACATTGAGTGATTTTGAGGTAGTCTTCAACGCCGCCAATGCGGGTTCTCGATGTCAAGACATGTTCTTCTACCACGCTGATAGTATGGCAGTAAGCTGGGAAGATGGCTATCACTACTTGACAAACGCAATCGATGCGATGTTCAGCTCGGAAGCACCCGATTGTACTGGGCGTACTGGGTCATCGCACGTGCCACGTTACGTAAACGAACCACGGCGATACGCATTCCCAATCGTTGGATTTGGTTTTGCGCCGAGCGGCACGCCGTCTGCTGATGAGACCCCGTACCGTGCGATCTCTGGAGCGTCAACATTTCACCTTTCTGCAACGCGAAGATACTCGGATATTGTGCATGCATTCTCAAAAGGCGATGACGCGAATGAGGGTACAGATGCAGACGTATCTACTGACAAAAGACTTGGCGACCAGCCTCGTCATCCGACCAACTCTAAGACGCGTCCGAGAGCCATGGAGTCAAAGACGGTGAAATTGCTGCATCTCGGAGTGAACGCGATGGACTTTGAAGATCATACATCCATTCCACTCAGAGGAGCTATCATGTTCCCGAAACGCAAAACCATGGGTTCGACATCTTGCGGTTTGCATGGAGCCAAGATACTTGTGAATGAAGTTGGATCTGAGTCTGAGCCGCTCGAGTACGATACCGATGAATCGGGATGGTTTGACGCCGCACTTTCGATTGGAAAGTCTTACACGATTACCGCGAAGCTCGAAAATCATACAATTTGCCACAGCGGAAGCACCATCGCTGACGCCACGAGCACATGGAGGTGCGACGCGAAAGAGGTAACCGCCATCGTGCAGTTTGTGCGCAAGACAACATACGTGTTCTTCACGGATGTGACGAACGTTGACATAAATTTGGGCTTGTTCCATGGCGAATGCGATCGTACGTACACAGGTGCAACCTTTAAACTCGAGCCAGTGAACGGTTGTCACACACCAGTGCTCGTTACTGATGAAGAAATACGCGCCTGGACACCTTTGTCGAACTACGACAACGCGCCGCAAAACGCAAGGCGATGGGACTTCGCCGCGATGGATTATTCCATCTCGCTTTGGTCTGGTCCTCTCCTGAGCGGCGTGAAAGAACTCATGCAATCGAACAGTTATCGCTCGACGTACTCGAATGCAGACTGCCAAACGGAGCCTTCGAGCGTCGTGCAATACTTCCGCTCTCGCGACACCTTGCAGCGCATTGTTCCAATGAAACGAAACGACGAAGAAGTGTATGATGTTCGTTTCAAGTTCCACGGCTACATCTGCACCGAGATTGTGAACATTTTGAAAATTGCGTCGGATGATAATACGTGCTACGGCCCAGATGAACCGGGAGGAATACACGACGTCCATCTCATAGGGACGACCGCGAGTAACGTGGTCGTGCCGATGAGCAGAGAAATCCGCGTGAAAGTTTACGAAGTTCACAAAAATGGCGATCAGCTGCTCAAGTGTTTGACGTTGCCCTCTTCGCAAGACGGCACCGGCAGTACAAAGTTGAGTTTGCGTCAAACTGTGTCCGACCCTGATGTGAACGAATGTCATCCCCGTCGTGGTGGCGGCGCCTCGTGCGACTTTGAAGTCGAACTCGATGACGACGGTTACGTACAGTTCCCTACGTCCGGTAAGAATACGAGTTCGACATACAACATCAGCAGCGGCACCCCAAACCTAGCGTTCAACTATCGTCGATCGATTGATGTCCAAGTCGAGAGAAATGATGGCTCGCGAGCGTTAAAGGTAGCCTCGTCGAGACCGCAAATTTCGCTCGGCTCAAAAGTTCGAGGCGGGGATGGACTGAGCGATTCCACATTTTGGGCCACCGTTCCACTCGATGGACTGGTTTACACTGTCGTGCACGACCCACCAGGTGGGAACTCGTACGCAGAACTGCAGACCGGTGTCGAATTGAGCGTTTCTTACACATTGACAAATACCGGCGCAGTAACCGCGTCGTCTTTCGAAAACATGGATTTTGATATCGGTTGGTCGACGGGCACTGAAATCGGATTCAGTGTCGGAAGCGGTTACGTCAACGTTGTAACGTCAACGTTTGATTTCGAATTAGAAGGGAGCTTCGGCTTTAGTTTCGGTTGGTCTGGCCCGGATGTCACGCTCTCCACTTCAAAAGAAGTGGGCTGGGACATGACATTAACGCTAGATAGAACCATTCGTACGAGCGAAGATCCAAACATTCCGGGTCGTCAAGGCGATGTCATACTCGGAGGCGGTGTTGAGATTCAGTACATCCAAGCCGACGTCCTCGATCTTGTCGACAACTGTCTCGCCGTGCGAAAAAAAATTACCTGGAAACCGAGCAAACCGACGACGTATTCCGTCAACGTACACACGATAGAACATCAAATTATACCGAATTTGATGTCGTTGCTATCTTCCATTCAAGCTGACGAAATCGATGAGGCGAGTTCTTCTTTGCCGTACGGAGACAGCTGTACGGATAATTGCGACAAGAAACAAATATGGAAGAACTATATCTCTCTTCGCATGAATGCTTGGAATCAAGTGCTGGAGCTGTCTGCGCCGACAAATTTGACGCCAATTTCTCAGCCGTTTTTCCAGCCTGGAACAAGTGGATCGGCATTCGGTCAACAATTCGACTCGGAAGGCGGACTAGCGGATCAACTAGATGACGACCAGTCACACAGCTGGTACGATTCGAATTACGGACCCCTTCATGACGTAAAAGAAGCCTGGAGCGAAGCGTTTAACGCAGATGCAACCAATGGTCCCGCTTTCCGTGCATACGGCGGAAATTATTTATCGCTACCCAGATTCAAAGAGGGTCTTGCGAAGGGGTCTAATAACCTCTTTTCGTTTGATCGTGGTGCTTGGGTTATCGGACGATTCGCCGCCGGCGCGTTTTTCGAGAACATGGACGACGGTTTGGACTCAAAGTTGTACTCGTGGGGCTACACCGATTCATCGTCTCGACCGATGGCTGCGTTCACAGGCTCGCAGTTTAACGGGACGGACATAATGCTTACTTTCAGCGGTGGCGGTCACTCCACAGAGTACTTGTTTACAAGCAAAGAAAACTTAGGCGGCGAAGACGTGGCATGGGAAGCATCTATTGAACAAGCGCGAGAAACATCTTTCAGAGGCTCTACTGGGTTCGAGACTAGCCTTGGACCTGAATTTCTGATCGGCGGTGGCGGCGGATGGGCTCAGCATAAAGAAATGGGTGGCGAGCGAGCGTTTGCATGGGCCAAGTACGCGGCAATGAATGTGCGTTACTCGCTGGGTGACGAAAATTTTGGGGACAAATTTGTGATCCACGTCATGTCTGACAAGCGCTTCGGCACACCTGTGTTTGAAACAATCGGCGGTCGCAGCAAGTGTCCTGGAGAATTGGGCACCGTTTTCCGCGAGAGCGACATCAAATTGTCCATCAAAGCAATCAAGCGCGAGCTGATAAATCCGGGTGAACAGGCATTGTTCGAAGTGTCCATCACCAATATGTCGCCGTATCGAGAGAGCACAAATATGGGTCTTCGGATTGTTGACGCGCACGCCGTGTCGCTCCAAAGCGTCGTAAAGGCGGCCTTCATTCAAGCAACGAACGAGTCTAACGGTGTCCAGGAAGTCGTTACGGCTGTGCGCAAGGAAGCGAGTGCGTCAATTGCGAAGGGCGTCATCGACTCATTAATAACAGTCGCGGACGACGCTTCCAAAGTTCAAAGCAACAGTGCCATAGACGTGGCGCTCGCGGTGTTTGATGAAGCCGACCGTCTGGGTGGAGTCGGAGCGAATGCCGAATTCTCTGGCTCTCAGTTCATGATCGGTGCGAGAAGACTATCGTCACTCGGTGAAATTGTGCCAATAATGTCTTTGCCTGGAGACTCCCTCCATGTGCAAAGACGCTCCGTGGTCACCAAGTTTGCGCTAGGAATCAACCAAGGCTCCAAAGCAGTGAGCAAGTTTATTCAATTATCGCTCGTCAGTTTGTGCGAAGCCGAAGTCGAGCTTGAAATGTACCGTCCGATTATAGAGGATCTCTACCCACTCGGGGACATTTCATGGAGTCAATCGTGCCCGCGAGCGCTGTTTGATACGACCACGATGAACGAACGCCTCACCACGAGCTTCAGCAAATCTGGATCGAGCACGTTGCGTGTCAACATCATCAACCCGGACCCCGATAACCTGTGGCCGGGAGGCGATGCGCATGATGATTTAGTCAACGAAAATCTAGCCAAAGTCGTGATTCAATACCGTCCAGTGTCTGGGGGTGAGTGGATCACGGCCAAGGATGACTCTGAGACGTACCGCGCCGATAGCTACAGGAAAAATATAATTTGCGGAAACTCGCGTATAGATGGATGCGCGTTCGACTGGAACATCAACAATGACTTTGACAAGCTACTGAGTGGGTTCAAGGATGATGTGTACGAAGTTCGAGTGAAAACTTTCTGCAACAATGGCGACGCGTTCGCGGATACTTCAGTGCATGAATACGTCTCCGATCAGCGACTTCGTCTCGTCGCCGATACTAAGCCACCGTTGCAAATGCTCAACTGGGCTGGATGGGATTCGTTCGCTGTACACTTTAGCGAGCAACTCAATTGTGACAATCAAAACGTGCGCGTTTGGAATGTCGATAATGGTTGTCCGGGTACAGAGGTTTCCGATGAGGACCTTCGCCGTTTTACGTTTGCGTGCCCGAACACTGAAGGCCGCGTCGGCTGGGTGGCATCTTTCCCGCAAGAGATTTCAGGAACATATCGTGTTCGCGTCGAGGGTGTCACCGATATCGCCGGAAACGCAGTGAGCCCACCGATGGGCGCACGAAACGCGTTTGAATTCATCACCCACGTGCGTCGGAGCGAATCGACAAACTCGCCGCCAACGAGATGCGATGATTCCTCGCTTGGTGGCGCTCCAGCGCTCGGTGCAGCGCCTTCGCACGCTGTCACAGCGCGCAAACTGTCAAAGTCGGCGATAAGAACAGCATTCCTTGCGTGCACCGTTCCAGTTGTCGTAATTTTCTCCGTCATCCTGCTCCGTCGTCGTCGACGCGGCGAAGAAGCTTTTGACAACGAGACGTTGGCAAAACACACTGCGTCAGGGAAAATCTCGTACGGTGCTACGTTATGATCCGACCTTGCCCCAACGATCGATTCCGATCGATTCAAGACTTTTCAAGACTTTTCAAGCTATCGATTTCCAACATTTTCGCGCGAGAAATTTCATTGCGATTGAGCGAGCGGTGCTCTATGAACGCTATGCTACGATTGAAATGAAATATTCTAAGATTCGCGACTAGGATCACGAACGATCGTCGCCGCGTTCGCGTTCGCGTTCGCCACCATTCCGCGCGCCGG
>Ga0209666_1000450_pt1 | contig 31963 bp, 33 predicted proteins | sample SaaInlV_125m_DNA_FD_184679 | JGI IMG/M metagenome (GOLD analysis project Ga0209666, IMG submission 184679) | Marine microbial communities from expanding oxygen minimum zones in the Saanich Inlet - Saanich Inlet SI037_S3LV_10m_DNA (SPAdes)... | ecosystem: Environmental > Aquatic > Marine >...
TAGAAGACCCGAACGCATTACCAGATGAGTTAATAACAATACTACCTGTGTGTTGACTTGTGTCTGCGGCTAATTTACCAATAGCCACGGCGTTTGTGCCTTGGAAGTTGGAACCAGCTCGGAAACCCACAGCAATAGCATCTTGTCCTTGGTTAAGTAAGCCCGCCTCAACACCAACAGCAACCGCGTTGGAACCTTGGTTTACTGAACCTGAAACTGAACCCAAAGCAACGGCATTTGAACCTTGCGCGGATACGGCAGTTCTACCACCAATTGCAACGCCACCAGCTCCTTGGTTGGATTCACCCGCGTTGTAGCCAATACCGATGCTTTCTGGTCCATAGTTGTGATAGTTGTCGGAACCAATGTGGACATGACCGAAACCAGTTCCTTGGTTTGAAACAATAACCACACCACCTTCAACCATAACATTACTATCAACTTTCAAACCAGTTTCAGTGTTTGAGAAGATCACAGTGTTTGTAGTAGTGTTGCCCTTATCACTGGCAACTTGGATTGTAATGTTACTCAACAATCCACCATCACCGAAGTAATAGTTGGCAGAGATATTACCATTAACAGAAATGACATTAGAAGAAACATCATCAATTGTCAAATTCGCGCCAATAGCCAAGACATCTAAGAAGATGCGGTCAGCCACAATGTTTCCATTCACAATGAGTGCATTTGAAGCCAAATCATCCATTGTGATGTTAGAACCAACTTGGAGGATTGGATCAATAAAAGCATTTCCACTAATTGTTAAAATGTTTGAACCAAACTCATCAATTGTAACATTTGAACCAATTGTCAATAAATCTGAAATGTGAGCATTACCAGAAATTTCAACAACATTGGAACCAAATTCATCAATAAGCAAGTTGGAACCCACGGTCACAACATTGGAAATATGCGCATTACCTTCAACGAAAACAACATTGGAACCAAATTCGTCAATGACAAGGTTGGAACCCACAGTCACAACATTTGAAATATGTGCATTACCTTCAACGAAAACAACATTGGAACCAAATTCGTCAATGACAAGGTTGGAACCCACAGTCACAACATTTGTAACATGGGCATTACCTTCAACGAAAACAACATTGGAACCAAATTCGTCAATGACAAGGTTGGAACCCACAGTCACAACATTGGAAATATGGGCGTTGCCTTCAACGAAAACAACATTGGAACCAAATTCGTCAATGACAAGGTTGGAACCCACAGTCACAACATTGGAAATATGCGCATTACCTTCAACGAAAACAACATTGGAACCAAATTCGTCAATGACAAGGTTGGAACCCACAGTCACAACATTGGAAATATGCGCATTACCTTCAATGAAAACAACATTGGAACCAAATTCGTCAATGACAAGGTTGGAACCCACAGTCACAACATTGGAAATATGCGCATTGCCTTCAACGAAAACAACATTGGAACCAAATTCGTCAATGACAAGGTTGGAACCCACAGTCACAACATTTGAAATATGCGCATTACCTTCAACGAAAACAACATTGGAACCAAATTCGTCAATGACAAGGTTGGAACCCACAGTCACAACATTTGAAATATGCGCATTACCAACAATTGTCAAAACATTTGTGCCTTCATTCTCAATTATGAGATTGGAGCCAACTTCAATTACATTGGAAACAAAGATATTACCAGTGACTGTAATCACATTTGGAGCAATGTCGTCCAAGACAACATTAGAGCCCACGTGCAAAGCGTGGATAAACAAATGATTAGCTGAGATATTTCCATTAACTTCAATGACATTCGCAGAGAAATCATCAATCATAACATTAGCACCAATTTGGAGTTTTGGATCAATGAAAGCATTACCACTAATTGTCAATACATTCGCACCAAATTCATCGAAGACAACATTTGAACCGATTGTCAAAAGGTTTGAAATGTGAGCGTTTCCTTCAACAAACACAACATTTGAGGCAAACTCATCCATAATGAGATTGGAACCCACAGTGACAACATTAGTTGTGTGGAGGTTGCCAGAAACATAAACAACATTTGAGCCGTATTCATCAATGACAAGGTTGGAACCGACGGTCACAACATTGGAAACATGGGCGTTGCCTTCAACGAAAACAACATTTGAGCCAAACTCATCAATGACAAGGTTGGAACCCACAGTCACAACATTTGTAACATGGGCATTGCCTTCAACGAAAACAACATTTGAGCCGTATTCATCAATGACAAGGTTGGAACCGACGGTCACAACATTGGAAACATGGGCGTTGCCTTCAACGAAAACAACATTGGAACCAAATTCGTCAATGACAAGGTTGGAACCCACAGTCACAACATTTGAAATATGGGCATTGCCTTCAACGAAAACAACATTGGAACCAAATTCGTCAATGACAAGGTTGGAACCCACGGTCACAACATTTGTTGTGTGAAGGTTGCCAGAAACATAAACAACATTGGAACCAAATTCGTCAATGACAAGGTTGGAACCCACAGTCACAACATTTGAAATATGGGCGTTGCCTTCAACGAAAACAACATTGGAACCAAATTCGTCAATGACAAGGTTGGAACCCACAGTCACAACATTTGTAACATGGGCATTGCCTTCAACGAAAACAACATTGGAACCAAATTCGTTAATAATGGCATTGGAACCAACTTCAACAACATTGGAAACATGGGCATTACCAATAATTGTTAAAACATTCATGCCTTCTTCTTCAATGAACAAGTTGGCACCGACTTGGATGACATTGGAAACAAAGATATTACCAGTGACAGTAATAACATTTGAGAAAGTATCATCCATCACAATATTGGCACCAATTGTCAAGGCATCTGTGAAGAGGCGCTTGGAGTAAATGTTGTCTGTGACAGTCAAATCACCAACATTTGAGGTGCACATATTGGAATATTTAATAACTTCATTTTCCTCGCTATAAACCAAAAGGTTGGAGAAAACATTTGTAACATCACGAACTGGTGCCAAATACAAAGCATCCGCGTTAGTTGTTTCCAAGGCAATAGCGTTGGAAGCATTAATAACAATAGTGTTCATGTGTTGATTTATAGTAGCGGCTAATTCACCAATCGCAATTGATGAGCCACCTTGGGATGTTTGACCCGCGAAGGAGCCAATAGCAATTGAGTTCGCACCTTGTTCTGTCTCACCTGCGTTTGAACCAATAGCAATAGCCATTTCACCTTGGCTTGTCACACCAGCCAACCGACCAATACCAATAGACGCCGCACCGTAGGCATCGTATGATTCAGAGCCAATATGCACTGAATTCTTTGTTGGGTCACGGTTGAGGATTGTAATGGAAGTGTTCGCTTCAATGTTGCTATCAATAACAAAGGCAGCGTGAGCATTTTCAAACAAAATAGTCTCAGTTGTCACATTTCCATTGAGTGAAGCATCTTGAATATTGACGCTCAAGTTTGATAGGAGAGAACCATCACCAATATGGTAAAACGCAGTCACATTACCGTAAATGTTGAAGGTCTCAATCAAGTTGGAATGATCCACGGAATCCACAGTAAGGGTGGTGTCATACGCAGAATTCAAAGTCTTAGACAAGATGAATTCATTGCTTGAGTTTTTGTAAAACAATGCAACATTGGAATCCATTTGCTCCATCACAATACCAGTATCATTACCCACACCAAAGTTGGTATTACCCAAATGAATGATTGGATCATCCACAATTAAATTCTCTACACCCACCGCTACAAAGTTTCCATCTGCCTTAAGATTTCCAGTCACCCACAAGGAACCATCAATGGAAACTAAATTTGGTGACATTGTCATCACAGTGTGATCCACAATCTCATTATTCGCAGTGTATCCCAAGACATTTGCCGCCAAATCATCAACATGTCTGATTGGCTTAATGTGTAGAGTGTTGCTCTCAAACGCCTCTAACGCCTCGGGTGACGCATTCAAAATAATTGAATTTTCAGGTTGTGAATTTGTCCCTGCCAATGAACCGATGGCAATAGTATTGGCACCCTGGTTGTTTGAACCCGCATTATAGCCAATAGCAATCGCTGACAAATTCTGTGAAATCTCACCCGCACCAGTCCCAATCGCAATGGAATCTGTTTGTTGTTCAAAATGCCCCGCCTTGGAACCAATCGCTATGGTTCGCGAATACCAATTACCCTCGTAATTGGCAGAGCCTATTTTGATCTGTTTCTCCTCGTCGCCATAAATAATCAACCCATTTGAGGTTGCAATGTTTGCAGTCACTTCAAACGCTGTTGTCGCATTCGCCAAAATCAATGTTCTAAAAGTATTTGCATCTAACTCCGCGGTTTGTTGCAAATTACTTGTAATATTTGACAAATACCGACCATCACCATGATAATAGTGCGCAGACATATTGCCATTTAGAACAAACACATTCTCCTCGGGATATAAATCTTCAAAGTATGCTATAGAACTTATATCCACCAAATGTTGAGGATTACTATTACCGAAACCAGTCATACCCCAAGGTACAATAAAAGCAGTTGGATAACCGTCAAATATAACGGTTTCCATTGTTGTGTTTCCAATTTCTGTAATTGCATGCAAGTTCATGACAATATCAATTGAACCGAGATCGTACAATTGTTTCGCTACTGGGTCATAACCCACCACATTGGACGCGTACTTATTAAACTCCAGATCTGTCACAAGAGTTCCTGAAGCTCCTCCAGCCTTCACCATATTTTAGAATAGAGTTAGAAAATTATATTAATTCGCATACATCAATGCCGCTTGTCCATTTTGAACCCTAAGGATATTATAACTTATAGCGTAAGTTGGGTATGTAATAGCATAATATTCACTATGAAGCTTGAAGCTTGAAACTCTACTAAAATTGAGGCAACCTGTTGGTTGAAGTTGGGTAACAGATATACCGAAAGCGTACATCATTACATCAGGAATCTGTGTGTTGTTTGAATGATAATAAGCAGGGATGTGCACAAAGTGTGGAATACAATATTTCCAATCTGTCATATCTTCGCCATTTATAGACATTTTCATTCGATTGTAATTTACATTAATGTCACCATAAAGTCGTGTGTCTGAGTTGATAATACATTTGACGGGATGATTAAATGTTAATTCCTGTACAAAATCACCAGATGCCTGGGTCTCCTGGACTTGGGTTATTAACATATCAAGGGGTCGTGATCTCAAGGATTGTCTTTCTTCTTCGCCCAAATGATAGTAATTGGCGTAGCATTCCCAATCATAGAATTCTGCATCCCGAGCCCAATACACTCGTACTTCCACATCATGGTATTGCATAGCACACAAGGGAAGGGAAGATTGAACATTTTCACAGAAAAAGAACCTAAATGGGAAGAAATAAGAAGTTCCTGAAAATCCTTGGTGGCAACCATAGAAACTCTTACTAATGTTGTTTGCCAAGAAATCAATAGCACACGCCTCTGTAAAGAGTGAGGTTTGGCGATCTATCAATCTACCACCAATATACAATTCGACATAATCAACCAAAGTACTCCAGTCACCGGATGCATACGCTTCTTCGTATGTAGGATCAGATGGGGCGATGTACATATATCCCACTAAATCACCCTTCTTTTCAACGGTGATGGTTGAAAATGTTCCAGCCTTGGGTAGACCAGTCATTCTCAATTTTTCGACCCCTTGACTGAAGTTTGTGTGTCTTTTATATGAGCTATTAAAAAATGAAATTTCTGGGTCACCAGTCAAATGAACATCCTGAGCTCCAATCGCGACCAAACGCTGAATAGCTGTTGAACTCATACTAATTTAATTATTAATCATATTTTTTTAATGGGTAATAAAACATGATTGACAATTAGAATTTTCATGGAAGAATGACACTTGGGCTCATGCACTTGAATTGAAGAACAAGAAAATGTTCATCGCTCGCTTGTGCTGGTTCAGGTATAGTATTACCTGTTTGGTCTAACAAAGAAATTGTTAATCTATCAACCCGACGAATTGGATTTGGGTATTCATGGGAGATTTCATAATGATCTCTCTCTTTAAACATAATAAGTTGTTCGCTTCCTGTATGTTCTGAGGGAGTTACAATACTTCCAAACGCACCCCGAACCCTGGAAATTTCATTTGCCCCATTGTATTCAGCGGAAGCTCTTTCACTAAACATTGTTTTTAATTCATCTATGTCCACATACAAATGTTGAACAGCATCACTTGTGTGAATATGAGTACTCAACAACTTAGCTTGAACAACATTCTTTAATGGTTCATTTAAATAAGCCGAAAAAGTATTTTTACTCGCCTGACCCAAAGTATCAACTGTGACCGTGAAATAATCAAATTTATTATCAGGGAAATTCATTATACTATATAATTGGTTTTTTTATTTTAAATAAGTGGCTCACCAATACCACCAACAACTTCGTAGTCAGATTGGTCGTAGACAATCTTTTGGATACCACACGCACCCCCTGGGGTTAAGTCCTTAGTATATGGAGAACCAGTCTTCGCTCCTGGAACACACTCCAAAGTGTAGGGGAGATCCATAATGGAATCGGTGTTTTTCTCCTTGATTTGGATTTCACGGAGAGCGTAGGTGGAAGAACCCTTGAACATTTGAAGTAGAACGGCAAGGGCAAAAATTATAACAATCCATCGCAAAATTTGTTTATTGGTCTTGTTCATACCAAACATCTTGTATATATTTGTATAAGAAAAAAAGTGAGTTAAAAACGAAAAGATAATTTAAAGCATTAGAGTATAATGGAAGAAATTGTCATCGACAAGGGTGAGGCACCTACCATGAACTTTGACGAAGATGAACAGCGCCTGTGGGATGAAATTCATATTTCTAAAAATAAAAAAACAAAAACCCTAAGACGCCCAGGTTCTACCATGCAAGCTCCCCCCGTAGAGGACGATGATGATGAGTTAGATGCTTTTGTAAATCCAATGAAACAACAAGCCGAAAAACCCCCACAGCCCATGTTTGGTAATCAGCAACACGAGGGTTACGGTGACGATGAAGATGATATGATGGATTATCAATCAGAAGTGGGAAGTTTGACAAGGCAACCACAAGCAGAAAAACCATCTACTGGATATTTTAGTGTAGACGATGAGAAAGCTGACCTGCTAAACAAACTCACCAGATTAGAAAAGAAGGGTTTCACTATAAACAAGCGTTTGAATGCCTATTCAGATGTCAATGAGATGAGAGCGGAATACAAGCGTATTATGTATGGAATAGAAGTAGAAGGTTCCATCAAATTTTCCAGGAGAATGCTCGTAGCCTGTACAACTGGTTTGGAATTCCTTAACAGAAGATACAATCCATTCGAGCTACAGCTTGAGGGGTGGTCTGAATCTATTATGGAGGATATTGATTCATACGATGGGGTCTTCGAGGAACTTTACGCTAAGTACAGAACCAAGATGCAAATGGCACCAGAAGTCAAATTGATTATGATGCTCGGTGGTTCAGCAATGATGTTCCACCTTACAAATAGTATGTTCAAGGCCGCTATTCCAAATGTCAATGATATTTTGAAGCAAAACCCAGGCCTCGCACAATCAATGATGTCAGCAGTGAAAAACACAGTTCCAAGAGCCCAAACAGCACAACAACAGACTGCACCACCCACAGGGGAAGACTATGAAATGAGTGGCCCAGGTATTGATTTGTCCCAACTCATGGGAACTATTTCAATGCCACCACCACCACCAGTTTCTTCAACATCAGTAAGCAGACCAGAACCAGTTCCACAGGATGATGATGACATTTCTGACATTGTATCAGACCATGGAGAGGAAGAAACCCAGGAAGAGGAAGAAGTTAAGGAAGTTGCCATCCCAGCTTCAAAACCCAAAAGAGGAAGAAAGTCCAAAAAGAATGAATTAAATCTTTGATTATATAAATGTTAAGCTATGCTTTCTTAGAGGAGGAAGAGGTTGAACAGAAAAAACCTCCCTCGCTAATTACTAAACAAATGGTCGCGCCTACTATGGTGCCTATTAAATCACCTATGTCCCAGGACGAGACAGAGTGTAATTTAGTAGTCATGTTCTTCGTTTTCGGAGTTCTTATCTTGGCTGTTATGGATTCAGCCAAGCGTTAATTATATTTTGTAATAAAACACTTTTGGAGTTTTTTCCTTCAAAAATATTTTATTTATTTGTTCTTTAATTGCTCCTTCAACTCCGCGACTTCTTTTTTCAATTCTTTGATACCCTCAACCAAGAGACCAACCATATTACCATACGCCAAACTATAGTGTTCATCTTCGGAACCCACAACAGCTTCTGGCAACACATCCAATACCTCTTGTGCCACCAAACCTGTCATTTGTTTATCATTCATTGTGAATGTGTAACCGTTCAATTTATCAATCTTTTCAAGAGAATTTTCAATCTTCTCAATGTTACTCTTCAACCTAATATCTGATGTAGCAGTCACTGTTGGAGCTGTCACCAAAGTTGTACCATTTATCGTTGGTGCTGTTATAGTTCCACTACCATTAACATTTCTGAACCAACTATCCCCGTTGCCATCGCGGGCTGTAAGAGTATTAACAGCCGCAGTAGGGGTTCCATTTGTTCTCAATGTTCTATTTTGACTACCATCATATTGAGAACCAGCTGAATAACTAATATAACTTGTAGAAGAATCTAATAACAAATTACCAGCCAATACTGGATTATTTTCAGCAGATGTTATCTTAGCATCACCATACAACAAAATACCATCACCATTAATCTCTATAACACCTGGGATATCGATAATTTTACCAGATTCCATATGTAAACCAGTGCCATTGAGAGAAGCAACATCAACATCATCGCTTCTAAATCTAATATCCACAGCACTTCTAGCATTCAAGAATGTTGTACCACCACTCCCCTGTCTCAACGCGTAAGCAATATTTGTTCTAAAATCCTGGTGTGTAAAAGTAGCACTATCATTGTGGGTTCCAGTAAGACCAACAGCAGCCCTACCAAAGTGATGATATGTATCTGTATCGTCCATCATAAACAATTGACCAGTTGCACCATCAAGTATTCCCAAATTATTATTTTCAGATCTAAAATGAATATCGTGGGCGGAAGTTGTGTTTATATATACATCCCCACTGGGTCCCTGTAAAAGGGCATATTGTGTAGAATCAATATGTTTGAAACCAGCATAATCTGAGTACCCTACATAACCAACCTGGGCTCTACCGATGTTTGCATAAGTATCGGTATCATAACCAATGTATAGATTACCATCCGTCTCAAGGGTACCATAAAAGTGTGTATGTAACTCAGAGTTTTTGGGTGTAAAAGTAGTCACAGTTTCATCATCATTAGTATAAGCAAAAACCAATTTCTGATCTGCACCACCCATGTATCCCATTAAAACATTTGAATCATTTCTACCCATAATGACACCCATATCCAATGTTCCGAGAGCATTGTTCGCAGCAAGCACGAGAACGCTGTCATCAACTACGAAACTTTGTGAAGAAACCGCGGCGAAAGCACCGGTAACAATCAAGTTTGCATACAAATACACATTACCCTTTTCATCAAGGAAAAAGTTATTCATTGTGACAACTTCACAGTTATTTGTGTATGTAAGGATATAGTGTCCATTTGGATCATTTCCCTCTTCTAATCGTCTAAGTGGTGTAATATATGTAGCATCTGGGAGACCTGGATTGAAATATTGATCTGTAGCATTGAAACAAATTGTATTAGATGTGGTAATATCTGTAAAAGAACCAAATGCCATTGTATTATCTCCAACAGCATTGGCTTTATGACCAATAACAATACTGTTTCTACCTTGTGAAACAGAAGCAGCTTGGACACCAAGAGCAAAGGAATTCGCACCTTGGTTAGATGTACCAGCTTCGTAACCCAAGGCCACACAGTTCTCACCTTGATTTGTTTTACCAGCTTCAGTGCCAATAGCGACTGAATTAGCACTTTGGTTGGTAAAACCAGCTCTACCACCAATAGCTACAGAACCATATCCTTGGGAGGTTCTACCTGAATTAAAACCAATAGCAATTGCATTAGCGCCTTGTGTATCATCACCAGATCTGAAACCCCAAGCAATTGATTGAGCTCCCTGGCTTGTTTGACCAGCTCGGAAACCCATAGCTTGTGAATAATCACCTTGTGTATCTCTACCAGCATTGTATCCAATAGCGACAGAATTAGAACCTTGTAAATATGAACCAGCCAAGTGTCCAATACCAATATTATATGCACCTTGTGCTTCCAAACCAGCTTCGTAACCAATAGCAATAGCATAACTATTTTGATTAGACTGACCCGCACCATAACCAATAGCAATAGCATTTGAACCTTGTTCTATTTCACCAGCATTATGACCCATTGCCATTGTTTGGTCACCTTGGGATGTTCTACCAGCACCATGACCAATTGCGAAGGCATTACTACCTTGTTCGGTTTCACCAGCGCCAGAGCCAATAGCTATAGAACGATCACCTTGTGATGTTTTACCAGCACTAATACCAATTGCAAAGGCATTACTACCTTGTTCTGTTTGACCCGCACCAGAACCAATCGCAACGGAACCCGCACCTTGTCTAGTGTGACCAGCATCTTCACCAATAGCTACAGCATTAGAGGATTGATATGAACTCGCGGCATTTGTACCTATCGCGACAGAAAATGGTCCTTGTCCGTGAACACCCGAGCGGAAACCAACAGCAGTCGCATATGCGTTTTGACCCTCATTACCAGCACCATCACCTATAGCACTCGCATGAGAACCCTGGCCCACTTCACCAGTCTCACGACCAATAGCAGTAGCTCGGAAACCTTGACCCTGATTACCGGCACGATGACCAATAGCCACCGAATATTCAGCTTGACCCAATTGACCCGCTTCATTACCAATAGAAACTCTATGAGCATTAGAGAAACCTGGTGAATGCACTACACCATCTGGTTGAATACCACCAATCATAATTGATGAACCTGTAGCAGATGCATCTATAAGTATATCATTTTCAAACTTAATGTTTGAAGCAATAACAAGAGATTCACTTGGATGACTCATACGAACAACATTCGCAGTCACATTATCATTATTTACAACTTGATCCAAATTTACTGTGAAATTATAAAGATTACTAGCATCAGCAGTTATGTAAGAACAAACAATATTACCCGATGTCCACAACTTTGTTTCTGTTGAATCATTTAACCAAATATTGCTCCCAACATCCATTGTGTGTACTGGGAATTCATTAGCAATACCAACATTTGATTCAGTTATAAGACTCACGGTGTTTTCAACAAAACGAACTGTGTTTGCAGTTGTATTACCAATATTTGTCACATAATTGAATGTAGAACAAATACTACACACTGGCACATTTGTCAAATAACGACCATCACCCTTGAAATAATAAGAACGAACATTACCTGTAACGGTTAGAATATCATCTTCGCCAGCCTCATCGATGACATATAAATTACTACCAACATCTAAATTGTGAACTGGATCCACATTACAAATACCAACATTAGCAAAAGTAACAAAAGCGGTTTCACTATTTGCAAACTGCACTGTATTTGATGTGACATTACCATTATTCACAGAAGCTTCTAAATCTGTAGAACTCACTACATTTGTAACTAAATTACCATCACCTGCAAAACCCCTCGCAACAATAACACCATCTACAAAAACTGTATTCGCAGAGGTTTCATCAACCCAAAACTTTGAACCAATATCCAATGTGTGAATTGGTTTAGTATTAGCAATACCCACATTTGAGGAAGCTGTAAAGCTTGTAGTTGGGTGTTCAAATCTTAATGAATGGGGTGTATTATTACCATGGAAAGTAGCACTTTCAAGGGATGAAATAGCCTTTACATTTGTAATAAGAGTACCATCACCAACAAAATGAGTGGCCATAATGTTTCCAGAAATCATCAAATTACCAGACGCACCAATATTACCTGAAACAAACAATACATTCATCCCAGCATCATCAATATACAAATTACTACCAACATCCAATGTGTGAATTGGTGATGTATTAGCAATACCCACATTTGAAGTTGTAGTAAAAGCGGTCTCCGCGTTTTGAAACTCTACAAAATAAACAGTGTTTGCACCCCTACTCATAATATCGTTAAAGTCGGAGGTCATCACAAGATTTCCCAAAAGAGAACCATCACCCTCAAATGAATCAGCCACTACACCACCCCGAACGGTCAATACATTCGCGAGTTCATCATTGACAGAAAGATTACTACCCACATCCAAAGTGCTAGTTGGAGCTATATTAGCAATACCAGCACCTTTGACTGAGACGAAGGCAACCTCTGGATCATTGAATTCTATAGTATCTGTAGCGACGTTACTCACAAACACAGACATACTATTAATATCTTACAATTTTTTTTATTCAATTATTAAACACTTACTAAATAAATTATCTCTACTTTCTTCTACTGAGTTCTTTACTTTAGGAACATTGAACCCACAATCTCTATAAACTTTGGATCTTTTATAATACATGGCGTTCAATATAGACCAATTATCTATAATGTCATAAATATGAGGAACATTCTTCTTACCAGGTGTTTCTCTCAATATACGACCAACAGACTGCTTTATATCACTCTTAGGTGTAGCCAATATAACGGTGTCAAGGGATGGAATATCTAAACCCTCGTGGGCCTGACTAAATGTTGCAAATATAATAGGCTTCTCTGCAGATTCATTCAATTTTTCTTGCTTCATGCCACCCATATATAAACCAGACTTATTGGGAAATCTATTGTGTAAATATTCACAATGGAAACGACGGTCGCTCAATACCAATAATTTACGACCCTGTTTGTAAATGTCTCTTACCAAATCCAATATCATCTTATTTCTTCCTGGGTGTTCAACAAGCTCTGTAATCATATTCACAAGGGACAATTTACCATTTCGCTGTAAAGGTGGAGATTGTGTGTACATGGGACACTCATACTTAATTGGAAATACCTCCACTTGTTTCTGGTTTTCCCTAAATGCTGAAAAAAAGGTTGGACCAATAAACCAATGAAGAACCTTTGTTAATCCATCTTTTCTTTCAGGGGTTGCAGATAACCCATAAATATGTTTTGGACACAATTTAAACAAACTTTGGGAAAATACTTTTGCACATATATGGTGACAGTTTGATACAACTGGACCATCAACATAAGATGAACCAGTTGTAGATGTCCCAATAACAAAGTTATGATTATCTTCCACTTCTATATCATAAACACTTGTCCCATATCTCTTTTTATTTTCAAAGTATTTGACGGAAGACACCCTCAGGGTTCCATAATCAAGAAACCGTTGATTCCATTTATATTCTTCTTGTCTCTCATTACCAATTTTATATAACATTGATTCATGAATATACGGTCTTATATTACGAATTAACTTTTTTGAATTATATACGTTAAAACGAAGATAGTAGTATTTATTTTTAGATTTATGAATGGTACAATCTATATCAAATAACTTGAAATACTTTACAAACTTCTCTTGTTCGGTATATTCGAAATTGTTAGTGTGAATTGTTATAGTGTTACTTCTTGAAAATGAACCATCATCCATAAACCATATCGCAACACCCCGCATATCCATTCTTTCAAGTATCTCGTTAGGAACCTGTTTTGTGTTTTTGGGAAATTCTATATCACTATCAAAAATACGTGTGTTAAAACGACAAGCAGGTTTTTGTGAATACCCATTCTTTTCTATATTTTGAATGTTACTAACATTAAACATATTGGCTTTCCATTCACAATAAGAACGTTGCTTCTCACCATGTATTAATTGAAGTCTGTAGCGTTTCATAGATGTAGTATGAATATGCCCATCACCAAGATAAGAACCATATATTATCTGTTGTTGGTCATCGTTGAGTGCGGGAGCAATAATATTGTCTTGGTGGTTTTTATCGTATTTTGAAATAACAATGGAATCAGTTGTTAAGTTTTTTGCCTCTACATATCCATTTACTGTGAGTATTTTATGTTCTGGTGTACACTTAATCGCTCTCTTAGAGAGTTTAACTTTTACGAGTTCATTTCTTTGCTTTTTCCATGCATGTGTAAGTCTTTTCAATTCAAAAGTTTTATTTTCACGATTAAAACTATAAATTAAGGGAAGTTCTTTGTTCTCACGCCACATATTGTATAATGTTCCAATTTTAAACATGCCCTGATCCGTATGAATCAGGGTATCGAAAACAAAACACTCATCAACAATCATAGTTCCAATTGAATCAAAATCATTTGATTGATATTCCCTAGTTGAAAGAGATTGAAGCATTGCAATAACAAAATCACAATTTGTCTCCAATTTATTTTGTTGAACTCTACCAATTGTTGCATCTGGACAAAATTGTTTAATCTTTTCTTCCCATTGGTTCGCCAAAAATTCTTTATGAACAACAATCATTGTTCTATATTTCAATTTACAAGCAATGGCAATAGCAGTCACTGTCTTTCCAAAACCACAATCTAGGGATAAAATACCATGACCCACCTCAACACCTTTTCTCAGGGCTTCATTTTGAAATGTTTCGTCTCTCAACTTCCCAATAAATTTTACATCCTCAGACATCCTAGAAGGTTCAGGTCTCCTATCTTCTTTGGGAATTCCAAACTTTTCAATCCCAAAATATCTAGGAATACACAAACCCTTCTTTGACTTACGGAACACTTTAAAGGGAGGTGGAGGAAAACTAAACTCATTATTAACTACAGCTCTCACTGTTAATTCTTTTTTTAGCTCTGGTGTTTCAGGAACAATATAACCAGAACGAATGAGCATTATTTATTTTACGACAATATTCTTTATGTTGGAATCATTAGAATTATTTATAAGAGAAACAATATATTTTAAATCAATACCCTTAATTTTGGGAACTAATCCAATCATGTGTTTGGGAAAATGAACTTTACTTTTTATAAATGCATTCTTCTTTTTTGTGTTATAAATAATAAAATTATTTGAAAAATAACGTTCAAACTCATGCATTTTTCCAATATCAAACCATGTGTACCAATCTTCCATTTTGTTCATCATTAAATCAGCTTTATATTTTTCAACATGTTCATTAAATTTTTTTATACAACATGGATAATAATTTTTGGGAATATATAAATATCTTTCAATCTCATCTTTGTCATTCAATACATAATAATTTCCAAAGTCACATTTAAAATATTTATCTTTGGGACAAATAAATCCCTTGTAAAAATAAAATAAATCTTTCAACATCATACCCTCAAATTTTGTGTCACCCAAACATACTTGTTTTCCAACAATGTTAAAAAATTTCTTTTCACCATTAACTTCTATAACATCTTCTTGAAAATAAGAACGAATAATTGTTATAGAAGATTTTTCTTCATCCATATCAATTTTTTCAATTGAATAACGAGAACAATATTTCAATATATTTTTTTTTAAATTTTCCATACCCGGGGGACAATTAATTACTATATAACTTTCACATCTCACAAGCTTTGATAAAGGTGGTGGTTTATCAAAAGTTGTTGGCATTTTATATTTAATTACAATAAGGTTGTTTCTTTTAATATCCAGGTATAACCAGAATGATTATCATCTATTTTCCAAATTCCTTTAAAGTCTACAACAAATTCTACTTTGTCACCACGAACAAAAGATGATACCCCTTTCAAACCATTCATCTTTACCATAACTCTATTATATCTATATGGAACTTTCACAGTTAATATATTTCCATCCAAGGGATTAAATCTCTGTCTCGGGTATTTGTTTTGCATATAAAAAACTTTACTTGAAACCAGAGGAGGAATTAATATCCTAATATATTTCCGTTCATTATGAACGTAGAGTGGTTCATAGATTTCTCCTACGAACTTCATTAAGTATGATTAGTATTAAAACTATAAGTATGATAAATGTTGAGACCTTTAAAGGAGTTAATGGTTTTCGGGTTCCAATTTCCTCATTACAAAAATTTCTTCCAACTTCTATAGCTGCCTCAATACTTGAATATGGAGTATTCCTTGGAGACATCATACCACACAAGGCAACCTTGGGATTTTCGCCAAAGAATGGTAATTGTCCATATTCACTCGCAACACCGGAACTTTGTGACATTTTCCAACGATTATTTTGCCAATAATTACCTGTCGCAACTCTAGAACTTTCTGGTTCGGGAAGACCAAGTTGAGAAATAATTTCCTTGTATAATTTTTCTGGGGGACAAGTTAATATTTCTTCATTCAAATTACACATAACACATGAAACAGTTTTCTTGTCGGGTAATGTAGATGCTAATATGTGCCATCTTGTATTCACAGATGTTTCAACTTCATTTTTTATTTCAACTGGTTTGTCATAATCTAACAAAACATGCAAACATGTGTAGGAACTATATAATAATATTTCTCTAGCATAGGGTCCCCAATTGTTTCCAACAAAAATAGAAGCTGGGAAATTATCAATACATAAAAGAATTAAATCATCGGTGACTAATTTATTATTTGAAAATGTAGCTTCAAAACTATCTGGTAAATATTTTAAATCTGTAAGTTCAGTGTTCAAATGTAAATTTATTTTCTTTTCAAGAAGGGCCTTTTGCATTGCTAAACCCATTTCCCTACCAGAAACTTTTTGTTCCCATTGGGATGATAAACCAACTTGGTTAAATGATTCAACAAATTCGTAAGCCGTCATCACATCCCAACCAACTCCATCAATGCTATATGTCACATTTGATAATATAAGTTTTCCATTTTCTGACATATTATAAACGGAATTTTTTAAAGATTGTTTTTTATATTTTTCAGGATTTATAAAAACTCTAGAAACTAAACTTGTTAAAGATAAATAATCTTTGAACTCAAAATTTTTAAATAAATATTTATAAAGTTCGGAAGAATCTCTTTTTATAAAATAATCATTCCATTCCATATTCATCTCACTAAAAAGACTTCGTGTGTTTACAAAGGCATTCTTGAAAAGCATCCGTGGAGCATGAAGGTCTCTCTTCTCACCCGCGGGCTCATGCCATGAACCACCCAATACATCTTTCTTTTCATATAAATGAACCTCGTGTTCTGTATTATTTAAAAGCTCCCAAGCGATAGAAACACCCGTTGGGCCACCACCAACTATATGAACTTTCATCTACTATATAATTATATAATTATTGACTGTAAATATATAATTATTTATTGTTTTTATAGAAATTATTTTATTTTAATTTAATAACCATTTTATAAGTATCAGTATTTGGGTCCTTAAATGCGGTCACTCTTTTATCAACAACAGATTTCAATAAACATTTACCTTCTGTTTTGTCAAATGTATACAAGTTACATTGAGTGTTGGATGAACAATTTGCTTGACAGGAACTGGCATCGCTAGTTTGTATCTCGTCAATAGTGTCTCCATCAAAAACATTTACACCCTCAATCTTCAAAAATTGCTCCGATTCAATATTACTTGTTGGTCTTGGCAAACTTTCAATATCTTCAATTGTTTGAATTATATCTTGGGGATATTGTGGTTTAATGAATTTATCCTTGTTATATGGTGGAGCGTATGTAGTGACATTTGAATTATATTCCAAACTATACGACTCAACACCATCTTTTGGCATGTGGAACTGACAAATATTTCCTTTTGTCAATGTAATGAATTGACATTTTTCAAAGTTAGCGGTGCAATTAGCAGCACATTCTTTAGCAGATTCTGTAATGTATTCTAATACAATATTACTTGTATTAGCTACAGCCCTGGAATATGCAATAGTTGAGTAATCACATTTATCAGTATTCGCAACTTTCTTTTCAGTTTTATTATCTTCAATTGGACACTTATCACCAAGTAAATTGGCAGGTGTTTTAATCTTGTAAGTGCGCTCTACAACACCACACTTACCATCCTCTGCTTCACTCCATTCACCCCATTCACCAAGGCAATTAACAACCTCACAATTACTCAATTGTTCATAAAGAGAATTCTCCTCAACTGTGTGAGTGTTAGAAGATTTGTATGTTTCACAAAACTTTTTTAATTCTTCCGCTTTTGACATATCATTTCGTACTGCAGCTCTCGCCAAACCAGGAATATCAAAAGTGGATTTAGGTGTTTCTTCATCTTTTCCAAACACACCATATTGCCATAACAAAATTAATATAATTGCTATAACGACAAATACTATAGGAACCCACAAAGGAATTCCAAATTGATTTTTGAAATTATTAGATATTCCCATATTACAATACCGTGATATTTTTATTCTAAGGCGTTTGATATTTTTATTCTAAGACGTCTCAATTTTTCTTCAAATTCTCTCTTCTCACCTGGTGCCTCAATTGGCTTCCCTGTATTGAGAGCTTCAACCTCTGGACCAGTCAAAGTAATTGCATCCAATCTGAAATCTTTGAACGCCTCCATTGTTAGTGGAACAAGGGGTTCAATAAGTTTAAATATGGCATTCGCATATTCTCGAATTTCCCATTGTGCAGTTTCATGCATTCTCAATTGAAGGAAATGCATTAAATTATGGAGATCTATTTTCCAAACAATACTTGTATAAGTTGATTGGGGAAGAACACCTCTCGCTTGTTCTCTAGCAACACCATACCCTAATAGAGTATTATAAAGGTCAAAAGAACTTTTAATATGGGCACTCATTTGTTCTCTCATGGCGCTGGGAAGTTCTTCCAATACTCCATCTGAACATTGCTTGTTGACTTGAGATTGCCCGCGTAAAATGTCGGGTTCATATGCCTGTTCCTCCACGACGGAGTAGCGGGCGGAGAGCTCGTTGACGCTGGCTGTCCTATGCCTGAATAGTTGTCTTGCGATGTAGATTGGGAGTTTAATCTGAAACTTGAAGGAAACCATTTCCAACGGGGTGTTGTGCCAGTGCCTAATGAGATATCGGAGAAGCCCTCGGGTTCCTCTTGACGTCCTTGTTCCAGGTCCGTAGCTGACCCGGGCCGCGTCAACAATGGCCTCATCCAGGTTCTCCCTTGGCATGTAGTCAATGAGCCGCACATATCCGTGATCCAAGACTTTAATTTCTGGAAAATTGTGCTCATCTTCAGCCATAACTTCTGGTTTATTCTACACCTAATTCTTTAATTCTCTCAATCATATCAAGCTTATCCTTTTCATTGTATTTATTATATTTTGATAGATTGTCTTCAGCTAATAAAAATTGTGAATTTAGGTAATGCCAGCAATACTTATTGTCTTCGGGTAAATTCCACGCGCTACAAGGAATTATTTCATCTAAATGCACGTCATCTTGTTCCGTTCTTTTTCTCCCATATCTTTTTTCAAATGTGTTTTCTAAATATTCATACCATTCTTCAAGTGTAATTCCTAAATCTTCTTTAGCAGAAGAATTTTTAGATTTATTCTTAAGTGCATTGTTCCTCCTATGTCTTCTTAAATATATAATGTAGTTTTCAGGTTGACATATACTACATTCGTTTTTTATCTTATTATGTTGACATATTTGACTACCTCCACATTCTTTACATCGTGAGCGCAATCTTCCATGTAAACATATTTGACTACCTCCACATTCTTTACAATGTGATTTTTGTTTATTATGTTCACAAATTTCACTACCTCCACATTCTTTACATCGTGAGCGCAATCTTCCATGTAAACATATTTCACTACCTCCACATTCTTTACATCGTGAGCGTCTCCTTCCATGTAAACATATTTCACTACCTCCACATTCTTTACATCGTGAGCGACATCTTCCATGTTCACATATTTCACTACCTCCACATTCTTTACATTGTGAGCGTCTCCTTCCATGTAAACATATTTCACTACCAACTTTTATTCCTATTTTTTCACCCAATATTTTACATTGATTTGATTTACATATTCCTGGTGCTTTACCACAAGGACATCTTTTCCTTTTACCTTCTATTTGATAAAATCCATATGGAAACAATTTTATATTTAGTCCTTTATAAATCAATATAATTGACATGACTTAATTAAAGATGTTTTTAATTCTTTAAATTTAACAACCTAAGTTGTAGATGAATAAAATGTCAGTAAATAATTAAGATGTCCCTCGCTTGTATTTGCCAAGTTGGAACCATTGATGAACTTCGTTCCAAAACACCTGATATCATTGAAAAATTTAAAGATGTTGATTTTTCTAATATGTTGTATTGGTCTTCTAGGGATCAAAATTGTGAAAGAGGTTATAAAAAAACTAAATTATTGATTGATTGTGCTAAACAAAAAAAGTGTGATTTACATGTTTGTTGTAAAGGTTCTATGGAGGGTCTTATTCAATCACAAAATTGGGGAATTTTAAATGAAATTAGACCTTACATTGACATGAATGTATTCCATGATGAAGTAGATTTAACATATGATTTTGACACTTTCGATAAAACTAAAATTTTCTTATAAAGAATAGAGTTGTAACATGACTAAGATGATTGATTACCACCAAGACTTGTTAGACTTTTTCAATTTAAATAATATCCCCCGTCCAAATGTAGATACATTGAAAGGTCAAGCACTAGCCTTAATGTCCCAAACGGAATATAGAAATGGGGCGAAATTTGTTGACCGAGATATTGCCAGTGAATTTTTCAAAGGGGTGGGACTAAAAACGAGTGATTCCATTCAACCTTTTAACAAACCCCTAAAAAATCTAAAACTTGTTCACACAAAAAGAGGTTATTATTCACTTATGTATCCATTTGAAATTGACGCATTTCAGATTTATAAAAGAATTTCCGTGGATACAAATGTTCTAAAAAATGGAACGAAAGAAGAACAAGTTAAAATTGTAAAATCTTTTTGGAAAGAAAAAACAAAAAAATTATTTGAAGAAATTGATCTTTTATTACAACTAAAAAATAAAAAATGTTCTTCATTAATTTACGAAAAAATAAATGAAGCAAAATGGAATATAAAATACATTTTAGAACCAAATGTAGAAGAATGGCACATTGGTCACTTAGATGCATATAAGGGAAATGAACCAGAAAACTTAAGATATCAACCACCGATTCAAGCTCGTTTTAGAGATAAGTATATCTTCAATGATTTTTTTGAACGTTTAAAGAAATAGTTTGTAATAAAGTAAATGAGTATCGAACATATTAATTGTTTAGATGGAATGAAAAAAATTCCTGATAATAGTATCGATATGGTATGTACTGACCCACCATATTTTTTGGATGGATTGGGAAACGATTGGGATAAAAATAAATTAGACAAAAGAGGTTCTTCTTCAACTGTTACCAATTTACCCAAGGGTATGAAATTTGATCGTAACCAATCTAAAAAGTTCAAGGAATTTTATAATTTAATTTCGAAAGAAGTTTTTAGAATATTAAAACCTGGTGGTGCGTTCATATCTTTTAGTAGTCCAAGATTGTACCACGCTTTAGCAAGTTCTGTTGAAGACCAGGGTTTTGAAATTCGGGATATGTTAGGATGGGTATATACACAGTCACAAGTAAAAGCATTCAAACAAGATCATATTATTAAAAATGATAAAACAAGAACAGACGAACAAAAAAAAGAATTAATTGAAAAATGTTCTAATTGGAGAACACCCATGTTAAAACCTTCAATAGAACCAATGTGTTTAGCAGTAAAACCTATTGAAGGAAGATATATAGATAATTTTGAAAAATATGGAACAGGGTTATTAAATTGTTCGGAAGAAACATTAGTAGATGGAAAATTTCCATCAAATATAATGACAACCCAAGAAGGTGTATTGGACACAACTGTATTTATGGTAAAGAAACCAAATAAAAAAGAGAAAGGTAAAACAAACACACATCTTTCAGTAAAGCCAGTTGATCTTATACAACATCTCGTTCAATTGTTTACAAGAGAAGGTGCTACAGTTTTAGATCCATTCATGGGAAGTGGGACAACTGCCATCGCGTGCGTTAGATCAAATAGACAATATTTGGGTTTTGAAATTAACGAGGAATATGTAAAAATTTCTAAGAAAAGATTAAAAGATGACAGATTGGAATGAAAGTACAGTTTTGGGATATGATAAAGTTGCTTATAATAGATTTTGTGTAGGATGTTTGTTTACAAGCACAATGGCGACAATAGCTGGTGCTATTTTTTATACAATAAAGATTACACCATAATTGTAATTAAAAATGATGAACTTTTGGGGAGACTGGGAACCATTAACTAAAATTGAAAAGGGTATAATTGTTACATTTATTAGCGCTCTACTTATAATGAAATATAAATCTGCTATATAAGTCACTGATTTGGTTTCCTTCTAGGGAAGACCACTCTTCTAATCTAAATCCCGACTTTTCTAATTCAGTCCACAATAAGTCTTTGTGTGCTATAGGTTCAGACTTTGCACCATCCTTGTAATAAGGTGTATCAATGAGATTCACAAATAACTTTTCTCCGAAACCTCCATAACTTGAACCTTTTGTAATAAAAAAATTACCCATATCATCTTGTAAAGGTGTCTTCATAATAATTTTCTCTGAATCTGGAATAATTCCAATTAACAACCCACCCGGTTTCATTCTTTTTTTGATTTCCCTAATGGACTTGAAAAAAAGATCTGCACTTTGGAAGATGTAATGTAAAGAAAAATTAAAACAAATTATATCATATTTTCTGTTTGGACAATTAAATATGTCACCCTCATAGAAATTTACTCTCATCTTCATATTCCTAGCTCTTGATTTTGCTTCCACGAGGGCATCACTTGAGGGGTCGCACATGTTTATATTTACCCCACACTTGTGCCATTTTTGTAAATCACCACCAAAACCACATCCCACATCTAAAATGTGCTGACCTTCTCGTGCCACATTTTGGATGAGTAATCTCTTGGCCTCGTTATGATGCTTTCTGATTTCTTCCATTTATTTAATATTATCCAATAGCTTTAATTAGTTGTTCCACCGAGGAATAATATTTTTTTAAATCCCTCAAAAATCTTTTGTTTGACAAACACTTGTCTTTTCCGTCGTTCTTTATGAGCCAGGCTAAATTTGAACGAGAATATTTTGATTCCTTTTGGTGTTGATTTGGTTTCCTCGCAGAAACTTTCTTGACTTGGGTTGCCTTTTCTACTTTTTTGTCTTTTGAGGGGAGGAAACTTAATGTTTGCATGACAACATCTGCCAAATCATCTTTCTTTTTATGACTTTTAAAAAAGTCTACGAGATGACTATTAATGTCATTACTTTCTAAAAATTGTTGACATCTTTCTATGGCAGCTTTCTTTCTTCTATTGTATTGTGTCTTTCCACCGCCAACAATATCTGGAATTTTAAATTTTGCGTCGTAAATAATAACTTCTGCTTCGGGGCATTTACACAAAAAGTATGTATGAAGCATGTGTTCCACAGATTTCATTTTTTTATTTTTACCTGGCTGTTTCTCAATCAATATAATATTTGATTTTAGAATCCAAGGTAATCCATCTAAATATCCAACCATATTCTTGAAAAGTCCAATATCTGATTCCATGGGAACACCCCCTACGGACCATTCAACAATCTTGTTTTTCTTTTCCTCCTCCATGAGGACCATAGCCAAATTAACGATGCCGACATCTATGGACAGTATCATATATAATTAAAGAATTTTAAGTCTTTAATACATTAATTAGACAACGAATTTAAAATTGCTGTATTTCTTTGTTTATTCAATAAAATTCTCGATAAATTTCCTTGAGAGTGTCTTTTTTGTGTCCAGAAATATAACCAAACAAAAAATAGACCACCTAAAACACCCAAAACAATGTTAATAATTTTATTATTTTTTTTATCTTTCTTTTCAGACATTTATATAAACAAATATAAATTATCTAGAAGCGGCGGCAGCCTTCATTCCTTCCTGACCACCTGGGGACAATGCAACTCTCATTATAACAATAAATAGAATACATAATGCGATGCTCAAACCAATCCAGACCCACTTAGCGCTACCCCCGAATGCTCTTTGGAACATTCCACCAAATGATTCAAAAACTCCTGAGTCTTCTTGTTCACCCTCAATGTCTAATTTATTAATAACTTCATTAAGTGTCGCATCATTGACGAATGCATCAAGTAAGCTTTCCATGACAGCATTGGAAATTGTAGATGCTACGATATCTTGTTTGATATCAATTGGTGCGTTGCAATTTACAACTTTAATTTTACCTTTCGCAACTTTAATAGAAGCCGCACTTACTTGTTGGAGATTTTCCATTTTAAATGTTCTTTCAACAATATTTGTAATAGACTTGTTCAATTCGGCTTGGAAGTCCTGTTTAGCACCTGGTTTTAAACTTAAGTAACCAGATGTACTCTTGAGGGTATCATCAGCTGAATTAGTAATATCATTTGTTACATCTGTAGTCATTGTTGCGATATTTTCAACAACTTGGGTAGCATCAGAAACTGTTTCCGCTGTAATGCTTTGGGCTACATTAAGGGGGCAACCTGGGTTCATATTTTCAATTTCAATGTCTAAACTGGCAACTGCGCCACTTGTAGCATTAACTTTTTGTGAATTTTTTGAACTTGATTCAAATACATTTTTACTTACAGCATCTAAATTGAAAACTTTCTTTACTGCTTGCTTTGCGTCACAACCTGTGCCGAGTAATCCAAGGGCACACCAACCCATTTTTGGTATATGATGAACTGAGAAAAAAAAGTAGATTGCAATTGTCCAGTTGATTACACATATCCAGGGAGACTTACTACTAGATAAAAAATCTCCGCTGAATACAAATGAGTAAAACTGTATTTAATTGGAGAACCCTCCTTCTAGCTTTTATTGTTCTTGCTGTTATGAATATGTTTTTGAAATCCTGTAAGAAGAGTTACTTGGAAGGTGACGCCGCCCCAGCTCCCTCTATTGATGCAACCAAAAAAGAATTAGAGAAATATTTGTTTGAAAAGAAGGAACATATTTCAAAACTCCGATCAAATATATTGGGTCGTTTCAAAGTTATTACCCCAGACCAAGCTACATTAAAAAAAGTTGAAGAACACATAACAAGAAATGATTATGATGGACTTGTCATGATATTAAATTCTTTGTAATAATTAAGAATGGTCAACAAGACTGTGACACAGGAAGAATCAGGTCAGTACTTTCGTAGTAAAACTAAGAAAAAACAGACATGTTCCGCTGTAATAGGTGACTGTGTAAGGAATACAGTTTCTTCTAAGGGTCGCTCAGACTGTGCTACTAAATGTATCAATAATACTGAAGAAGTTCGTAAAGCTTTGGGTGGAAGACGATGCTTGGCTTATAATTTTTCATACAAAGATAGAGCTCACGACAATTCTTGGGAAAATCCTCGAGAAGACAATTCTGCTTTCTGTGAAGTGAGTAGCCGAGCTTATTGGTCTGGTCAATGGCATGGGAGTGGTATAGGGAGTAAAAGACGCTACACCGCTCGTATTAAGGATGATAGACCAAATCGTCCAGCCCCCGAGGATAAACGAAAAGGATGCTACGCAGAAGTTTATGAAGAAAGAAACCAGGAACACTGGAATCATACTGCATCAGAGGGCAAAGATTATGATTTTGAAGATTGGAACAAAAATAGGAGTAAATCAGTATCTGTGAAGGGGTGTGTTGGAAATGCCGCGGTTTCTTTTTGGGATGAAGGTGGTAATCGTGCATTCTTGACAAGTGATGGAGATTTAAATCATTTGGGTTTAAATGCTGCAGAAAATAAAATTGCAAAAGTTAAATTTCATGAAATTAAAAAACATGATCCCGATACAGAACTTAGGGAAGATATTACTATATTTGGATTGACCGATAGTAATAATTTTGATAATCCAGATAGTGGTGTAATTATTGATAAATCACGAAGAGATAAAATACCACTCTCCAAAAAGTTAGATGATACAATATTGAAAGGGGATCCATGTCCAGGTGGTGAAATGTATTGGAAAGATGCGAATACTGTTCGTTGTATTTACAAAAAAGCTGATTTTGATTCTAAAGCGACTGAGTTGGATACAATTACTTCAAATGAAGACAGAGACCCACGAAAGTATATGTATGAAAAATTAGTAGATACATATTGCGAAGACACCGATAATTTTTATAAAGTTATTGGCAAAGATAATAAAAAATGTTCTCAGCGTGGTGAAGCAAAGGAACAGGCATACAAGTATTGCAGTGAAGATATTGAAAGAATGGGAAATGATAAAAAAACATGTAATTTAGATGTGTTGGGTCAGGCTAATTTTGATGATTTGGGGACAATGTATTGTGAAAAACACCCCGAAGACAACTTCTGTAATTGCTATAACACTTTGACACCAGATCTTTGTGATAATAATCCAGATGCTGCGGGATGCAAAGAATCTCTTGATAAAATTGAAGGAATGAAAGATTTAGTTGGGGAAAGAGCATACAATTTATTTAAACAACAAAAACAATGTTTTGTTTGCCCCTCAAGTGAATTTATTCCTGAAAATGCGTTAGAAGGATGTTCTAGAAATATTCAAATTTGTGGTGTTCCAATTACTGTTGGCCAAGCCACTGGAACTAGCATTCAAACAAGTTGTAATTTTGAAGATACTCCATCAACTGATACTGATGCTGATACAGGATCTGACGCTGGTAGTGCTGGTACTCCCTCCTCATCAAGTCCCTCATCAACTCCTTCACCAACCCCAAGTGGTACCGGAGCCGGGGGGGACGACGAAGACGAAGACGAAGACGAAGACGAAGGTCTTAGCATGCAAGCGAAGATTGGTATTGGTTTGGGAGTTCTCATTTTTGTAATTTTAATTATTTTCGCCTTAATGATGACAAGGTAGACTTAAAGATGTTTAACTAATTAAAAATAACATGGAAGGTGTGTGTTGTTGGTGGTGTTGTCATCAATATGAAAGTGAGACTTTAAAGCTTCCTTACCATTATGATTATTTACGGAATAAATATGTCACCGAAGGTTCGTTTTGTTCGTGGAGTTGTATGAAATCATATGCCATAAACAAATACGGAGTAAATAAAGGTGGCATTATTTGTGGGAACATAATTACAATGCGTAAGAAAATGTATAATATAATAGGTTCTGTCAGAATGGCACCAAATAGGTATATGTTAAAAATGTTTGGTGGTCCAATGACAATAGAAGAGTTTAGGGAAAATACACAAATTGATAAAGCTAAACCTAAACAACTAGAAACTATAGAAAAGGTAGATAGATTAATTCCTATTATTTCAAACACAAAGAATAAGATGTCTGAAATAAAGAATGCGGCGGGAACAAATGATACCCTCAAACTCAAGAGAAATAAACCATTGAAGAGGGATCAAAATGACTTAGGAGCTGCATTGGGATTGATCGTCAAGCCCAAAACCTAGTAAACGAACTTGTTTACTTGTAGGCCTAGAAATAGGTGTATTGCCTTTATCGCTATACACCCATTTCTCTCCGTCATGTGCCATCCAACTTACTTGGTATTTTTCAATTTGTCTTCGACATAAAACGCAAGGAATAGATGTTCCAATCGAACCATCAGATCTCCTACGAATTATAACCATTCTCCCGTGTTTTCTTTTTAACCATTTTGAAAAATTATTATTTGGAGAGTTCTTCTTCCGAAACTCGTGATACAACCTGTTAAGTAATCGCCTTTCTGCACAACAGTGGCAAGTGCTTGTAATCGCATCACGAGTGGGACCCTTTCAACGGCGGCTGCGATTTGTACATGAAACTTTGAACGGTGCAATAACCCATTTTGGTGATTATACTTTTACATGGAACTATTTTTTTAAATGACAATTTGCACATGAAACATCATCGTGAACATAAGCACAAACAAGACACTCGTTATATAAAGTTTTATTGACAACTTTGTGGGGCTGATGAAGTTGCTTAACATTGTAAATACCGTGCTTAGCCATGTACTTCAAACTTGGAAACTTCATATGAATAATATATGTCTCCAATGTTTATACCTTTCCACAGCACAAAAGTCCTTTTAATTTCTTGCTCGCGTTTAATGTCAACATAAGGCTGTCAACAAGGTTTGGAACGAGGGACAATAACAATATCTCCATATCACTGTCTTGTTCTTCGTTGCCGTCAATATTTTTAATGAGTTTAGTCAAGATGGAAAGAATTATCTCTTTTCGTTCGTCCTCAGTTAATTTCTTGTACTTGTTTACTTCTGTGAAAAGCATCATCACGTAAGTGCACATGTTTCCCTTGTTAATACCCTCTGTCTCAATCTTATCTTTGAGACCCTCATAAACAGCCATAATGCTCTTTGTATCCAGTTTGTCCGCGTGCTGAAGCAAAAGTCCCTTCATTCTATAAATATAATATCAGGATATATAAAAATGAAAGGAGAACAAACGCTATTTCTCATTGCATTTTTCCTTGGTTCATTGAAACTTGTTGATTACTATAAACAGGTATTAGACACCAGGGATGTCTCAGATGTATCAATTAGTTATACAGTATTAGGTATAATATCAAGTATTATATGGTTATTTTTCTCAATGGAACGAGGTGCAAATATTGTTGCAGCGGGAACTTCACTTATAATCGCACTAGAGATGTATATACTTTATATACTACTCGAGCGAGAAATCAAACTCGGTCAGTTGAAACCTAAAAAGGCCGATGAAGAGGTGGATGAAGATTTGCAAACGCCTATTTAGGCATTAAAATTTTTTGGTGTTCCACCTTTACGATACATGGCTAAAGAAATAAGGAAAAGAAGAACAAAAGCACCGAGGAATAAAAGAGCCTCTTTGGTTTTTTCTTCTTCAGATTCACAATCCTTTAGGGTCTTCCAATACATACCAGCGCCAATGGAACCAATAATAGAAAGAAGAGCCATGAAGATTGGACCATTAGGGTTCATAAACCTCAATATAAGAATTGTAGTCGCCATTGTGGCAGCAATAATAAGGGAGACACCCCAGAAACGCTTAAAGTGTTCATCTTGGGGTGTACCCTCGTCACATTGTGAATGTTCGGCAATAGCCTTCAAATTCATGTATCCATAGGCCACGGCTGTAAGAGCTACAAGGGTCACACTAAGTAGATGCATCTCCATACCATCACTCATGGTTAATGTTTAATGTACCCAAATATTTTAATTATCAATCATGTCCTTGATTAAACTTTCAATATCATGCTTGGGGTTCCAACCAATGTTTTGCACTTTGGTTGAATCACCCACCAATAAATCAACTTCACATGGTCTGTAGAATTTCTTTGAAACTCTTACAATAACTTTACCATCACAAGTTCCAACTTCATTCTCAGCCTCACCAGACCAAGTAATTTCCTTGTTCATTTGCTTACAACACATATTCACAAATTCCCTGACAGAATATGTTTTACCAGTGGCAACAACATAATCATCTGGGTTTTCTTGTTGAAGCATCATCCACATGGCCTCAATATAATCTTGGGCGTGACCCCAATCTCTCTTGGCATCCATGTTTCCAAGTTCAAGGTATTCCTGTTCTCCCGCAAAAATATTCTTCAACGCCGTAACAATCTTCTTTGTCACAAAATCAATACCACGACGAGGAGATTCGTGGTTGAAAAGAATACCCGCAGAAGCGTGAATACCATAGGATTCACGGTAGTTCTTCACCAACCAATGAGCAGCCATCTTAGAAACACCATACACGGAGCGGGGGTAGAATGGAGTTGTTTCCTTTTGTGGGATTTCCTGAACCTTACCAAACATCTCAGATGTAGAAGCTTGATACACACGGAATTTCTCTGGGTGCTTGTTTTGTCTCACAGTTTCAAGAATGTTTAGAATACCCAAAGTATTAGCTTCAAATGTATATTTGGGGCAATTGAAAGAAACACCAACATGACTTTGAGCCGCCAAGTTGTAAATCTCAACTCGGTCGTAGTCTTCACAATCTTGAATCATTTTATGAATAATTGGTTGGTCCAATATATCACCCTCGTAAATTTGAACTTCGTCAGGATTAACCTTTAGATTACTACTACTCAATGGGTAGGTACAACGACGAATGAGACATTTTACATCATATCCCTTTTCCAATAAAAATTCACATAAATATGAACCATCTTGCCCAGTTGGTCCAGTAACAATAGCAGCTTTATTCACCATATTAAAGAATATAGGTCTTTATTCTTTAATATGCTCGTTGAAATATCTAAAGGGGAACTCATCGACAAAATAACAATCCTTGAGTTGAAATTGGATTACATCAAAGATGAAGCTCGCCTAGCAAATGTTAAGAAAGAATATGAAATCCTAAAAGAATTAGATTTCGAAACACCACACAGAAATGAACTCAAACAAGTAAATTCTATTTTGTGGTATGTTGAAGACAGGTTGAGAATTTTAGAAAAGGAAAAAAGGTTCAACGAAGAATTTATCACAAAGGCGAGAATGGTTTATTTTTTCAATGATGAGAGAGCTGTTATTAAAAAGAAAATCAATTTAGAAGCGGGTTCAAACATTATTGAGGAAAAGAGTTATTAGATAAAAGTCCAAAGATCAGCGGTGCATAAAGTTTTTGTATTCTTTTCGGGGAAGTAGTCATGAGCACCAATATTCAAATGAAAAAAATTATTTGATTTGTTCCCAATTTCCATAATCTCAACTAACCAATTATAACTTGAATTCATCATATGCCTTTCCTTTGCATTTTCAATTATTGTCAAGTAATCGAAAATGTTAAAATCATCGTATTCATATGTTCCATCTGGTAAAGCCTTTGAAACAATAGGTCTATAAATTTCCTTTTCGGAACCACGAATTTTTATCTCTCTCCCTCTTTGTTTATCATCATGAACAAAAATATAAGGTTGTTCAGGTGGTAATAGTTCCCTAGATTTATCCCTAACAATCTTAAACTTTTTATACATTGTATTGGGATTCAAACCAGCTTGAATATACATCATGGCAACCCAATTAATATATTCAGAATATCTACCAATAACCAAATCTGAAAAAAGTTGATGAGGGGTTCCGTGAACTCCAAGCTTCAAAACACGACCTTTAGCAAATTGCATCATATCAGCCGTATGGCACGGCCCATTGACAGGAACCACAACGACTTTAGTTCCAAGGTCTCTATACATAAATCGGACACTGGGGACATGCGACTTCTTAGCATAAATTTGAACACAATCTTCAATCTCTGCGAAATGGCGAACAAGTCCATTGATGACTATTTGATCGCCAAGGCCAAGGTGATTGAGGATTGTCAGCATGATTTGACAATTATTAAAATAAGATTGACTTAGGTCTTTAATTTTTATTATTTTTTATAGTTCTCATTATTTTATGTCTAAGACGACTTACTAAACCCTTGTATTCTTTCTTTTTTGACATTGGAATAGAATCTTTTATTCTTTCAAGACGATTTTTTAATTTCTTTAAATTATTTATATTTGAATCCTTAAATCTTTCGCCATCAAGGGTTTTAATAATATTTTCAAACTCTCTCTTATCTCGTATATTTGTAAAATTATTATTGTATATAACCCTGTTTCTATTAAATCCTGTTGTCCATCTTTCTATCACTCCAATTAAAGATTTTTTTAATCTTTTATATTCGGGTGTACTGTGATATGAGGAACTTGTGGCCTTATAGATTTCCATTCTTATCCGCAAAGACATTATATCCTGTACATATTTTCGTATATTTATATCATTTTTACTTCTATAAGAACGTATAAAATCAGATTTCATTAATTTAAACATTTTTTTTGTTTCGTTTAAAAAGTTTTCTTGATTTCTTATCTTTTCTGATGTAACATCATTGTTCTTACTCATCTTATAATAAAGTTATATTTTATTATTCGTCTACAAAAGTCCATACCTCATCTGAAAATACTTGTTTGACAATACTTGGTTTATAATATTTATGAGCCACAGTTGTGTGGAAAAAGTTTGTTT